>VOFD01000139.1_pt1 | contig 124000 bp, 131 predicted proteins | sample 5384101 | NCBI WGS metagenome assembly VOFD01 (sample SAMN12384723, study PRJNA508395) | human gut metagenome | isolation source: healthy gut C | host: Homo sapiens | reverse complement strand
AATCTCCGCTTTTTTCTATATATATGTATAGCGTTTTTTATTTGAGTTTTGTACCGCAGTTTCCGCAGAACTTCATATCGTTATTGCATTGTGCATGACAGTTCGGGCAAACAACTGTATTTGATTTATCACTCATATCGTCTGCGACCGCTTGCATATAAGGATTTTCAAATTGAGTGTTAATCTGTTTGTTGTCGGAAGTTGCATCCATTGAGCCAAAATCAACGCTTTGGGGCTGAAAATCAATTGGTTGCTGAACAGGCGGCTGAATACCTTCTGTCGGCATTTCACTTGTTACAGGAGCAACAGGAGGTACGGGAACAGCGCTTTGCTGAGCGCCATATTCAGGAGAGTGACCTGAACCGAGGTTAATTCCGTTTGTGTATTTCTTTATATATGTGTGAAAAGAAATAGCAAGTGCTGCAAGCAAAGCGTAAAATACAGCAGACAGTACTGTATTTAATACCGTTACAACCCCCGCAGCGGAAATAAACAATGAATTCATGGGATCTGACGAATCAAATAGACCGCTAAAATTAAAGTTCGGATTCTCCTCAGCCAAATGATGCAGATACGCTGAAATTTCCGGACCGTATTCCTTAATAAAGATGAATGAAGCAATTGCGGATGCAACGCTTACTATAATAGAGAGAATAGAAGACACGGCAAGAAGTATTGAACCTCTGCTTTTGAGATAAACCGATGTTGCACCCTTCTTAATTGAATCAGACCATAAAAGCAATCCGATACCGTGTATGAGTGTTACAAGTGCAAGAGGAATAGCAAAGATGCAGAGGATAAGAATGTATCCGAATACTTCCTGTCCCTGCAAAACTAATCAGCAACGCCGCGTGAAGGATGAAGGTTTTCGGATTGTAAACTTCTTTTATTAAGGACGAAAAACGACGGTACTTAATGAATAAGCTCCGGCTAACTACGTGCCAGCAGCCGCGGTAATACGTAGGGAGCAAGCGTTGTCCGGATTTACTGGGTGTAAAGGGTGCGTAGGCGGCTTTGCAAGTCAGATGTGAAATCTATGGGCTCAACCCATAAACTGCATTTGAAACTGTAGAGCTTGAGTGAAGTAGAGGCAGGCGGAATTCCCCGTGTAGCGGTGAAATGCGTAGAGATGGGGAGGAACACCAGTGGCGAAGGCGGCCTGCTGGGCTTTAACTGACGCTGAGGCACGAAAGCGTGGGTAGCAAACAGGATTAGATACCCTGGTAGTCCACGCTGTAAACGATGATTACTAGGTGTGGGGGGACTGACCCCTTCCGTGCCGGAGTTAACACAATAAGTAATCCACCTGGGGAGTACGGCCGCAAGGTTGAAACTCAAAGGAATTGACGGGGGCCCGCACAAGCAGTGGAGTATGTGGTTTAATTCGAAGCAACGCGAAGAACCTTACCAGGTCTTGACATCCAACTAACGAAGTAGAGATACATTAGGTGCCCTTCGGGGAAAGTTGAGACAGGTGGTGCATGGTTGTCGTCAGCTCGTGTCGTGAGATGTTGGGTTAAGTCCCGCAACGAGCGCAACCCTTACCATTAGTTGCTACGCAAGAGCACTCTAATGGGACTGCCGTTGACAAAACGGAGGAAGGTGGGGATGACGTCAAATCATCATGCCCCTTATGACCTGGGCTACACACGTACTACAATGGATGTTAACAGAGGGAAGCAAGACAGCGATGTGGAGCAAACCCCTAAAAAATTCTCAGTTCAGATTGCAGGCTGCAACCCGCCTGCATGAAGATGGAATTGCTAGTAATCGCGGATCAGCATGCCGCGGTGAATACGTTCCCGGGCCTTGTACACACCGCCCGTCACACCATGGGAGCCGGTAATACCCGAAGTCAGTAGTCCAACCTCGTGAGGACGCTGCCGAAGGTAGGATTGGCGACTGGGGTGAAGTCGTAACAAGGTAGCCGTATCGGAAGGTGCGGCTGGATCACCTCCTTTCTATGGAGACCAAATCAGATGAAACAAGCTGGTTTAAATTCCAAGGTCAGCATTACGAAAGATTTCTTTCAAAACTCGTTGTTTAATTTTCAGGGTCCTGCCCGAGATATACGGGGGTATAGCTCAGCTGGGAGAGCACCTGCTTTGCAAGATCAGGGGGTCAGCGGTTCGATCCCGCTTATCTCCACCATGAAAAGACAACAGCTTTTCAACAACGGCTTAAGAAATAACGAGCCAAACCAATATGGGCTTATAGCTCAGCCGGTTAGAGCGCACGCCTGATAAGCGTGAGGTCGGTGGTTCGAGTCCACTTAAGCCCACCAAAGAAGAGCCGAGGTTCACAGCAATAGCGAAGAACAACGGGGCTTGACATCATCAAGTCTAATCTCTTCTAAAAGCACCTTGAAAACTGAATAAAGAAGCAGATAAAGCGAGAAAAGTATTAGTTATACAGGTAAACAAACTCAAATGATAATTTGAATGCGTAAACCATAGGTAAAAAATACTACAATTAAGCTTAAGGGTAATAAGAAGATTAGTTATAAAACTAAAGGCTTATTAAACTGCGAAAAGAGTAATTAACATTACAAGAAAAAGAAGAACCAAAGATATCTCATAATGGTCAAGCTACAAAGAGCACAAGGGGAATGCCTTGGCACCGAGAGCCGAAGAAGGACGTGACTAACTGCGATAAGCTGCGGGGAGCCGTAAGTAGGCTTTGATCCGCAGATTTCCGAATGGAGCAATCCGGCAAGAGGAAAGTCTTGTCATCATATACTGAATACATAGGTATATGAGGGGAACCGCCTGAACTGAAACATCTAAGTAGGGCGAGGAAGAGAAATCAACTGAGATTCCGTTAGTAGTGGCGAGCGAACGCGGAAGAGGCCAAACCGAGAGTAGTAATACTTTCGGGGTTCGGACAGAATACGGCATTGTAAAGGTTTAGTGGAATGGAATGGGAAGTCCAACCGAAGAAGGTGAGAGTCCTGTACACGAAAAGCCTGAACAGCCATCTGTATCCAGAGTACCGCCGGACACGTGAAACCCGGTGGGAATATGGGGGGACCATCCTCCAAGCCTAAATACTACTCGGTGACCGATAGTGAAGAAGTACTGTGAAGGAAAGGTGAAAAGTACCCCTGACGGGGAGTGAAAAAGAACCTGAAACCTTGTGTTTACAAGCACCGAAAGCTCATCAAAGAGCGATCGGGTACCTTTTGTAGAATGGTCCGGCGAGTGAATGTAACCGGCGAGGTTAAGCACTTAAGGTGTGAAGCCGCAGCGAGAGCAAGTCTGAATAGGGCGTATGAAGTCGGTTGTATTCGACCCGAAACCGGGTGACCTACCCATGGTCAGGTTGAAGTAAAGGTAAAACTTTATGGAGGACCGAACCGACTCCCGTTGAAATGGTAGCGGATGAACTGTGGGTAGCGGAGAAATTCCAATCGAACCCGGAGATAGCTGGTTCTCTCCGAAATAGCTTTAGGGCTAGCCTTGAAATAGATTACCGGAGGTAAAGCACTGAATTGGCTAGGGGCCGAGAGGTTACTGAACCTTATCAAACTAAGAATGCCGGATAATCGTTTTTCAGGAGTCAGACAGTGGGAGATAAGTTTCATTGTCAAAAGGGAAACAGCCCAGATCAACAGCTAAGGTCCCCAAGTGTGTGTTAAGTGGGAAAGGATGTGCAACCGCAGAGACAACCAGGATGTTGGCTTAGAAGCAGCCACTCATTAAAAGAGTGCGTAATAGCTCACTGGTCGAGTGACTCTGCGCCGAAAATTTAACGGGGCTAAACTATACACCGAAGCTTGGGATACATCTAATGTATGGTAGGAGAGCGTTCTGTATGGGGAGAAGTCGTAGCGAAAGCGGCGGTGGACTATACAGAAGTGAGAATGCCGGAATAAGTAGCGAGAATTAAGTGAGAATCTTAATGGCCGAAAGTCTAAGGTTTTTGGAGGAAGGTTCGTCCGCTCCAAGTAAGTCGGGAGCTAAGGTCAGGCCGAAAGGCGTAGCCGATGCACATACGGTTGATATTCCGTAACCATCTGTAATTTAAGCAAAGGGACACTTCAAAAGGGTGTGACCCGGGCGTTGGTTGACCCGGGCGTAAGGGACCGAAATTAGAGTAGGGAAGCACACTTAGCTGAAGGCGAGAAAAGCTTTGCGTATAGAAACAGATGCCCGTACCGCAAACCGACACAGGTGGACAGGAAGAGAATTCTAAGGCCAGCGGGAGAAGGGTAGTTAAGGAACTCGGCAAATTGACTCCGTAACTTCGGAATAAGGAGTGCTCGAAAGAGCCGCAGAGAATAGGCCCAGGCGACTGTTTAGCAAAAACACAGGTCTCTGCCAAATCGAAAGATGAAGTATAGGGGCTGACACCTGCCCGGTGCCGGAAGGTTAAGAGGAGGAGTGAGAGCTCCGAATTGAAGCCCCGGTAAACGGCGGCCGTAACTATAACGGTCCTAAGGTAGCGAAATTCCTTGTCGGGTAAGTTCCGACCCGCACGAATGGTGTAACGATCTGGGCACTGTCTCAACTACCCACCCGGCGAAATTGTAGTACCGGTGAAGATGCCGGTTACCTGCGGCAAGACGGAAAGACCCCATGGAGCTTTACTGTAGCCTGATATTGGGTTTCGGAAATCTATGTACAGGATAGGCGGGAGACTTGGAAACATGAGCGTCAGCTTGTGTGGAGTCGATGTTGGGATACCGCCCTTAGGTTTCTGGAATTCTAACCTGCGGCCGTGAATCCGGTCGGGGGACATTGTCAGGTGGGCAGTTTGACTGGGGCGGTCGCCTCCGAAAAGGTAACGGAGGCGCTCAAAGGTTAGCTCAGCACGGACGGAAACCGTGCCTCTGAGTGTAAACGCAAAAGCTAGCCTAACTGCGAGGGTGACGGCCCGAGCAGTAACGAAAGTTGGAGTTAGTGATCCGGCGGTATGTGAATGGAAATGCCGTCGCTCAACGGATAAAAGCTACCCTGGGGATAACAGGCTGATCTCCCCCAAGAGTCCACATCGACGGGGGTTTGTTTGGCCTCGATGTCGGCTCATCACATCCTGGGGCTGTATTCGGTCCCAAGGGTTCGGCTGTTCGCCGATTAAAGTGGTACGCGAGCTGGGTTCAGAACGTCGCGAGACAGTTCGCCTACGAGAGGGACCGGGATAGTACGAGAGGACCGGGATGGACGTACCTCTGGTGCACCAGTTGTCATGCCAATGGCATTATTTTGAAAGCCGTCTTTGCATTTTATTGCATAAATAATGTTGGGAATCATAATGACCACCAAAATAAGCAATCCGTAAATGTTAAGCCAATCCATATTATCACCCTATAGCAAAACTGCACCCGTAAAATCAGGTGCAGTTGAATTCTTTTATTATTTTACAATAAGTTTCTTGATTTTGAACACATCGCCGTCCATAACCTTATATGTACTGCGGAGTTCGCCGTCAATCTCGGGTGAAATGCTCTGGTGAATGTACAGGCTGTCAATACCGAAATCAGCCGCACCGCCGATATCGCTGATATAGTCGTTGCCAATCATAATTGACTCGCTCTTTTCAAGTCCGTAACGGTCAAAAAGTGTTTTGAAATATTTTTCGTCAGGCTTAGAGCATTCTTCGTCAGAGCTGATGCAAATGCCGTCAAAATATTTTGTCAGATCAAACATATTCAGCTCATTTTCTGTGAATGAACGCTGTGCGTTTGAGAGAAGATAAACCTTTTTGCCTTTTGCCTTGAGAGTGTCAAGAAGATCAAGTACACCGTCATAAAGCTTGATGTACTTTGTTGAGTAGCAGCGGAATGCTTCGGCAACAAAAAGTACCTCGGCTTTTGTAACCTTAACGCCTTTCTGTGAGAAAAGCTTACGGAAAACCTTTTCAATTTTAATGTCAACAACTTTTGTGTCGGGAGACTTTTTGAGAACAGTCTTTTTTCAGACTGAACAAGTCTGTCGTACTCCTCGTTAAGCTCGTCATATGTGTAGTGTGCACCCTTGTAGGCATAGAGAATGGCAATTTTCTTCCACAAATCATCGTTCCATTCATCTGTATTAATGTCGATAAGCGTGCCGTATAAGTCAAAAATGTAATTATTGTACATGTTTTGTCCTCCGAAACAAATTTCTAACTTTTATGTGTCTATTGTACCAGTTTTTTATCCTGATTGCAATAGCAGAATTTTTTTGTGTTATACTGAAGAAAACAGTATTTAATCGCATTTTTGCATTTTTTAAAATTACGGGGTGAATTTATGACTAAAAAGAAATTGCCGTGAACGCTGTTCATGCCTTGAAAAAAAAGAATATCCCGACGCAATATGTTCGCTTGTCTACACAGATCCGTTGCAGCTGCTCATTGCAACAAGGCTTGCCGCTCAATGCACGGACGCAAGGGTTAATATGGTCACTCCTTCGTTGTTTGACAGGTTCAAAACGGCTCAGGATTTTGCCGACTCAACTCCCGAAGAAGTTGCTGAGTATATAAAAAGCTGCGGACTTTATAAGACTAAATCAAAAGATATTGTTGAAATGGCAAGAATGCTTTGTGACGATTTTGGCGGTGTCGTTCCCGATAATATTGACGATTTGACAAAACTCCCCGGAATCGGCAGAAAAACCGCAAATCTTGTGTGCGGTGACATTTTCGGTCAGCCTGCGGTTGTGGTTGATACACATTGCATACGCATTACAAAAAGGCTCGGACTTCACGATTTAAAGGATCAGAAAAAGATTGAATTTGCATTGCGTGAGCTTTTGCCGCCCGATGAAAGCAACGATTTTTGCCACCGACTTGTTCTGCACGGCAGAGCAGTCTGCACCGCAAGAAAGGCAAAATGTGAAGAATGCTGTATGAACGGATTTTGCCCGAAGAAAATCTGACAGAGGGGTTTGTATGGATAAGATAAAAGATATAAAGCTGATTGCACTTGACCTTGACGGCACAACTCTTGCCGACAGCGACACCTTGAGCAAACGAACGCAAACTGCCATTGAATCTGCGATCAAAAGCGGAATAACCGTTGTTGCGGCAAGCGGCAGACCGTTCGTTATGATGCCCGACAGCGTGATGAACATTGTCGGTCTGGACTATGCGATTACCTCGAACGGCGCTGTAATAAGCAAGTGCGGTAAAACGGTTCACCGTTCGCTGCTTTTACCCGATGATGTGTTGAAAATTCTCGGTGCTGTGCGTAATGACGATGTTATTCTTGAGGGATTTATTGACGGATTTACATATGCCGATGTCAGATATGTGCATAGACCGCTTGACTACGGCTGTGAGCCTGAATATTTTGAATACACCCGTTCATGCCACGGCAAGATTGTCGATATGAGAAGCTTTTTGAGCAAGCATAGAAATGAGCTTGACCTCATCAGCATTATAAGTACGGACGAAAAGCTTCGCAACAGGCTGTGGAGCAGTATCGAAAAGAGCTTGCAACAGCATTGAAATTACGACTTCAACCGACCATTTTGTTGAGATTATGTCGGTAGAGGCATCATAAGCGAAGGCGCTCCTGCGTTTGTGTGACTTTTTGAATATCGGCATGGAAAATGTCTGCGCCTGCGGAAATGCAGATAATGATGTCGACATGATTGCCGAGTCGGGACTTGGTGCGGCTGTTGAAAATGCAAGTCAAAAATGCCTTGACCGTGCCGATATCGTAATCCCGTCAAATAATAACGATGGTGTTGCACAATTGATTGAGAAAATTCTTAAAATTGATTGTAATAATGCGGCGGTAATTTCATATAAATAAAAACAGTCGGGAAGACATTGTTTTGCATTTTGCAAACTGTCTTCCCGACTTTCATTTTCCATTTTCAACTTTTCGTTTTCAATTTTTTAAGCATTTCCTCATGGTCGGCTTTAAGTGCTTTGATAAGCGTCAGACTGTCCCAGTCTTTGCTTGTGGGAGTGATAACCGCCTTGAGCGGAACTCGTCCGACACCGCACTTGTTCAGCGCTCTGATTAGCGAGTCAATCGTTTTATTCGTGAAATTGTGCATGACAATCATTTCTTCGTCAAAGCCGTCACCGTCAAACTTTTCTGCCGCAGGCTCAACGCCCTTGATGCCTGCAAAGGAAACCGATAGGCTGATTGAAATCTTCTTTTTCAACCTTTTTAACCTGAATTTTCAACGGCATAAGCGCAAACTTTGCCTTGCGAAGTCTTTCGTCCGAAAAGTTGTAAAACATAGCAAGTTCTTTCATATCTTCACCGTTAATCCGTATCAAGCTTGAGAACCGCCATAAATGCCTCCTGCGGAACTTCAACAGAACCGAGCTGGCGCATACGCTTTTTACCTTCTTTTTGCTTTTCAAGGAGTTTTTTCTTACGGGAAATATCACCGCCGTAGCACTTGGCAAGTACATCCTTACGCATAGCCTTTACGGTTTCTCTGGCAATAATTTTACCGCCGATGCAAGCCTGAATCGGAATTTCAAAGAGCTGTCTCGGAATCTTTTCCTTTAACTTCTCAGCCATCTTTCTTGCTCTTGAATATGCCTTGTCGGCGTGAATGATGAACGAAAGTGCATCGACAACCTCGCCGTTGAGCATAATATCGAGCTTAACAAGGTTGCTCTGAACATATTCTTTAAGCTCATAGTCGAATGATGCATAACCTCTTGTGCGTGATTTGAGCGTGTCGAAAAAGTCGTAGATTATTTCGGCAAGCGGAAGTACATAGTGTAAATCAACACGGTCGGCATCAATATACTGCATATCGACAAAAGTTCCTCGTCTGTCCTGACAAAGCTCCATAATATTGCCGACATATTCCTTGGGTGCATAGATGTGAGCGTCTGTTACAGGCTCTTCCGCCATTTGAATAAGTGACGGATCGGGGTAGTTTGTCGGGTTGTCAATCATCTCAACCGTGCCGTCTGTGCGTGTGATTCTGTAAATTACACTCGGTGCGGTTGTGATGAGGTCAAGCTGATATTCTCTTTTCAAGTCGCTCCTGAATGATTTCCATGTGGAGCAGTCCCAAAAATCCGCAACGAAAACCGAATCCGAGGGCAACCGATGTTTCGGGATCAAACGAAAGAGCCGCATCGTTAAGCTGAAGCTTTTCAAGCGCATCTTTAAGGTCGCCGTATCTTGCGCCGTCAACAGGGTAGATACCGCAGAAAACCATAGGCTGTGCCTCACGGTAGCCGGGGAGCGGTTCTTCTGCGGAATTTGATGTGAGTGTAACCGTGTCGCCGACCTTTGCGTCTGCAAGAGTCTTGATTGAACCCGTGATGTAGCCAACCTCGCCTGCATAAAGACCGTCTGTCTTTTTTTCTGGGGCGGTTGCGTGCATAAGTCCGCACTCAACAACATTGAACACACTGCCCGTTGCCATAAGCTTGAATTCATCGCCCGGGTGAATCTGTCCCTCTTTGAGCCTTACATATATAATTACGCCCTTGTAGCTGTCGTAGTAGCTGTCAAAAATCAATGCACGCAGAGGAGCGTTGATATCGCCTGTCGGAGCAGGAATATCGTGAACAACCTTTTCAAGAACTGCGTGAATGTTGATTCCTGCCTTTGCGGAAATTTTCGGAGCATCCTCGGCAGGAATACCGATTACATCTTCGATTTCCTGAATAACCCTGTCGGGGTCGGCACTCGGCAAATCAATTTTGTTGACAACGGGAACAATTTCAAGTCCGCTGTCAACGGCAAGATATGTGTTTGCAAGAGTCTGCGCCTCAATGCCCTGTGATGCGTCAACAACAAGAATAGCGCCCTCACAAGCTGCCAGTGAACGGGAAACCTCGTAGTTAAAGTCAACATGACCGGGGGTGTCGATGAGGTTAAAAAGATATTCTTCCCCGTCATCGGCTTTGTAGATAACGCTAACCGCCCTCGCCTTGATTGTAATGCCACGCTCACGCTCAAGATCCATGTCATCAAGCAGCTGCGCCTCCATATCCCTTTCGGAAACGGAGTTGGTCTGCTCAAGAATTCTGTCCGCAAGCGTACTCTTGCCGTGGTCAATGTGAGCAATAATGCTGAAATTTCTTATTTTATCCTGTGGAAAAGACAATGTTAATCACCTTTTTCTTTAATGTCTGAATTTTAATGAGTTATGTTCTGTAAATTATTATACCAATTCTGCCGAATAAAGCAACCGTATTTGATTAAATCGGTGGGAGAAATTGTGACTCAAATCAGTAGCGCCGTTCCCTATTCGTGCAGACAGTTTGAAAAATCCGCAACATATTTTGCCCGAGCGTAGCATTGTTACCGTTTGTACAAACAGTAGCGGCGTTCAGTGAACGCCAATCGAAACGATTGTAAAATCGGTTCGATTAAATACAAACCATTTGTTTATCGTATGTTATTGATTAAAACGCTTATTGCAGATGTATATTTGTTCGTTTTGCAACCAAAGCGAATGGCGGTCACTGACCGCCGCTACGGTTAAGCAATATTGATTTATTTATTATCATAACTCCCTAAATTATAACATATGGCAATCTCTTTCACAAGCAAAAAATCGTTGCAGTATGCGCCTTTCGGTGCTATACTGGGCATATATGAAATAACCCTATAAAAGGAGAAATTGGTATGACAAAAGGTGAAATTGCTAAGAATAATTTTATGCAGGGCTACAACTGTGCTCAGGCTGTATTGCTTGCATTTTGTGACGATTTGGGCTTTGATGAACAGACTGCTCTTATGCTTGCATCGCCGTTCGGCGGCGGAATAGGCAGAATGCGTGAGGTCTGCGGTACTGTTACGGGAATGTATATGGCTTTAGGTCTTGCAAGGGGTTACAGTGACAGCAAGGATAATGCCGACAAAAAGCGTGTCTACACCGAGGTTCAGCAGCTTGCCGAAAGGTTTAAAGAGGACAACGGTTCAATCATCTGCCGTGACCTTCTTGGTATGAGAATAAAGGCAAAGGATAACCCGACTCCGTCTGAGCGAACAGAGAAATATTATGCCGCCCGTCCGTGTCCTGAATTGTGCAGATATGCAGCGGATTTGCTTGATGAATACTTAAAGAATAAAAAAGGCTGAGGGGCGTTGCTTTGATTTGAAACTTATGCCTGCAAACAGTTGAATTTGGGGAGTAAATTGTGATAAAATATTTAAAATAGGGCATTAGTCTAATGCGGTTAATTTTGAAAATTACCTTGAAAGGGGAATTGTGATATGTGCGGCATAGCCGGCTTTATGGGACAGGTTGAAAACAGAGCCGATGTCATCAGAAATGACAGAGGTTATCACTCACCGTGGTCCCGACTCGGACGGATTTTTACGGACGACAATATTTCCATGGGATTTCGCAGACTTTCCATTATTGACCTCGGTGCAGGTCATCAGCCTATATACAATGAGGATAAAAGCCTTGTTCTCACATTCAACGGTGAAATTTATAACTACAAGGATTTGAGAAAAGAACTTATCGCAAAAGGTCATAAGTTCTATACAGATACAGACAGTGAAGTGCTTGTTCACGGCTTTGAAGAGTGGAAAGAAGATATGCTCCCAAAACTCCGTGGTATGTTCGGCTTTGCTATTTACAACACAAAGGATAATTCACTTTTTATTGCCCGTGACTTTTTTCGGCATTAAGCCGATGCACTACACTCAGATAGGCAATGACTTTGTCTATGCAAGTGAAATCAAGAGTATTCTTGAATATCCTAAGTTTGAAAAAGAAATTCAACAGAAAGGCACTTGACTCGTACCTTTCATTCCAGTATGCAGTTCCACCCGAAACTTTCTTTGAGGGTGTTTACTGCCTTATGCCCGGTCATTATCTCTGGTACAAGGACGGCGAGGTTGAAACTACCCGTTACTTTGAGGCTCGTTTCAATCCCGATGAAGAAATGACGGAGGAAGAGGCTGTTGACAGAATTGAAAAGGTTTTTGAAAACTCCGTAAACGCTCACAAAATTGCCGATGTTGAGGTTGGTTGTTTCCTTTCAAGCGGTGTTGACTCAAGCTATGTTTCAACATATTTTGCCGACCAGAAAACATTTACAGTCGGCTTTGACTTTGGCGAAAAATATAACGAAATCAGCTGGGCAAAAAATCTCAGCGAAAAAATCGGTGTTGAACACCACACTCACCTTATCTCCAGTGAAGAATTCTGGGACGCTGTTCCGACTGTTCAGTACCATATGGATCAGCCGCTTGCGGATCCGTCATGTATTGCACTTTACTTTGTATCCCGTCTTGCAAGCCATTATGTAAAGGTTGTCCTTTGGGTGAGGGTGCAGACGAATTGTTCGGCGGTTACACTTGCTACAACGATCCGAGAGTGTTCAAAATTTATCAGACAATTGTCCCGCATTGCATCAGAAAGGCAATAAGAGCAATTTGCAGAAAGCTCCCCGACATCAAGGGCAGAGATTATCTCATCCGTGCCTGTGACAAGCTTGAGGAGCGTTATATCGGTAACGCATTTATGTATGACTATAAGCAGAAGCAGGAGCTTTTGAAAGATCCGTCAATTGCAACACGCCCACAGGATCTTACAAGAAAATATTATTATCGTTGCCGTAAGTATGACGATGTTACAAAAATGCAGTATCTCGACATCAATATGTGGATGGTCGGCGACATCCTTCTTAAAGCCGACCGAATGAGTATGGCTAACTCGCTTGAACTTCGTGTTCCTTTCCTCGATAAGGAGGTTTTCAAGGTTGCGTCATCGCTCCCGACAAAACTGCGCTGCAACAAGCACAACACAAAGTATGCAATGCGTAAGGCTGCCGTTCGCCATATGCCTGAGGCTACTGCCGAAAAAGAGAAACTCGGTTTTCCTGTACCGACAAGAGTATGGCTCCGTGACGAGAAGTATTATAATGTTGTAAAGACAAAGTTTAAGGGCAAAACTGCCGAGAAATTCTTCAATACAGATGTTCTTGTTTCATGGCTCGACAGTCATTTCAGCGGAAAAGAAGATAACAGCAGACGAGTTTGGACAATTTATGTGTTCCTCGTATGGTATGATATCTATTTTGATGAGGACAGCGAAAAGGTTGAAAAAGCCTGTAAATCACCTTGATGAACTCAAGGCTGTTGCCGAGGCGAGAAGAGAAAAGCAGATTGACGCTCCCGGTGAGGTAATTATGGCTGCCGCAGAGGAGATTGACGAAAATTACGATGCTCGAACTTTGGCGTTGACAAGTCAAAAAAATGACGAATCTGCCGAAAAAGCGGAAGAACCTGTAAAAGAGGAATCTGCGGAAGATGTGACAGAGAAGTTGAAGTTCCCGATGACGGCAATGAGCCTGCAATCGTTGAGCCTGAGGAAGAACCCGAGGTTAAAGAAGAGCCTAAAAAAGGAGTATGTGAACATCTCAAATCCCGAGGATAACGAGATTTACGACGCTCCGAAAAAACCGTCAACTCCCCAGGAGCAGATGCAGATGGCTATTGACAGCATTGAAAAAAGAGCAAAATATCTTGACGAGCCGAATGTAATTTCAGACGAGGCTGTTGACAATATCGTAAACTCAATCTCATTCTTTGATGATGAGGACGATAAAAATTAATCAAAGTTATTAAAAATAACAAAATAAACAAGGGCAACCGAGGTTGCCCTTAAATTTTATAAATAAGATGAATAATCAAATAATACTATAATGACTGCTCTGCAAAGAAAAGGGGTGCTTTTTTGAATATTGATGATTTTGCAGAAATTCTGAAAATCGGTGAGTCGATTAATACAGAATTCAAATCGTGGAATAAAGTGTCTGATATGAAGAAACGAATTAATTTGGCGGTTGATGAACTTATAGCTTTTGCAAATAACAAAGGAGGCACTCTTTTTACTTTGGCGTTGAAGATAACAGTGAAGTTACGGGTTGTGACGGTAACTACGATTTGCAGAACATTATTGAATCAATTTACGAAAAAACAAGACCGTCTATTTTTGTTGATCCCGAAGAAATAGAATACAACGGTAAAAAAGGTGATTGCACTTACCGTTGCATCAGACGGAATTACACATGCAACTACAGACGGCAGATGCTTAAAAAGACTTGGAAAAAATTCTAAACCGTTTTATCCCGATGAAATGAGCAACCGCTATTCCGAAATTCAAAGCTCCGATTTTTCGGGAAGGATTTTGTCAGACAGCACAGAAGATGATATAAACAAACTTGAAGTTTATAAGTTGAAAGAAAAATTAAAAGCGAGAAATCCCGAATCGACATTAGCTGATATGGATGATATCGCATTTTTGCGTGACCTTGCTTTGGTTAAGTCTGACAGCGGTAATATTAAATTGACTGTGGCTGGATTATTATTTGTAGGCAAAGAGCAGGCAATCAATAGATTACTTCCACAGGCAGAGGTAATTTACTTGCACTATTCCGAGTCGAATTTAGAAGAATATGATGCAAGACTTGATATGAAGGCTCCTATTATATCGGTAATTGACAGACTTTCAGAGAAAATACAAGACTCAAATCGTATTGTCAACGTTCAGGTTGGACTTTTCAGATTGGAAATTGTCGATTTCCCTGAAAAAGTTTTTCAAGAGGCATTACTCAATGCTTTGTCACACAGAGATTATCAAAGTCAAGGTGCGGTTTATGTAAAGCATTATCCTGATAAAATTGTAATAGAAAACCCCGGTGCATTTTTTGGACGGTATCACAGAAAATAATATAATTACACATCCGTCTGTTCCGAGAAATAAATTAATTGCCGAAACTCTGCAACATCTAAAATACGTTCAGAGAACAGGACAAGGTGTTGACATTATTTTCAGAGAAATGATATCATCCGGCAAGCCGTTTCCCGAATACAAATCGTATAATGATGCGGTTTCGCTGACAATCTATAGTGCTATTGATGATATTGATTTTGTAAAATTCATTGCCAATGAAGAAAACGGACTGAGCAGAAGTTTTTCACTTTCGGAACTTATGATTTTGCGCTACCTTAAAGATAACCGCAAAATCACAATGTCTGAGGCAGAGAGCTTAATTCAAGAAGCTCGTGATCAGGCTCAGAATGCCTGTAATAACCTTAAAAAGATATGGTTTGATTGAGTTGTCGGGCAATGAATATATGTTGACGGCAAAGATATATGACGAGTTAAAAAATTCTGTTGATTACACTAAGGATAAAGCAATTCAATATATCAAAGCAAGAGAAATGATTTTGGAATATATCCGTGACAGAGGTTTTATTAATAACGAATTAGTAAGAGAATTGTGTGGCTTTTCACAAAAACAAGCCCGTATAATATGCAACGAATGAGAAAAGAGAATTTGATTGAACTATCCGAAAAAGGAAGATACGCTAAATATATCATTAAGAAATAATTTAACGCGCCCTTAACGTGCCCAAATGTGTGTTTAACGCGCCCTTAACGCGCCCAAATGTGTGTTTAACGCGCCCTTAACGCACCCAAATGTAATTTTAACGCGCCCTTTTAATTAAAAACAGCACCAAACAATATGTGTTCAGTGCTGTAAATACAATGAAATTAAATTTTTAAACCACCGCTCCGAGACAGAGAATGTTTTGCAGGATTTTGTATTCTTCTTCAAAGTCGGAGAGAGGGAGAGGATTTTTCCCGAGCCCCATTTCTATGGTGAGGGCAGGTCGGCGGAATTTTTCGATGAACCAATCCTTAAAGCCGCCGCCTGTGGCAATCTCCTCGGGAAAGGCTATGTTGTAGCCGCTTGCCTGTGAGAACATTGACGCAAGCCGAAAACTCAGAACGGGTGTGTGTCTGCCGAATGAGCAGTAAATTTCCCGTCCCTGACTGTGCAGAGCGATTGCCCGTTCAAAGTCAATATTACGGCAAAGTGTTGTAAGTGCCTTTGTTTCGGGTTCGCTTTCGGGATGATTGCCGCCGAATCTTGTCGGCGCCGGACACTTGATATTGTTCTTTAATTCAAGCTGTTTAAGCCTGCACCAGCCGGCATTGAAATTGTGATTGATGTCAACTCCACGGGCATTTGCCTGCCATTTATATGTATCGGTGCAGACCTTTTCGACAAGCGGTTTGTATTTAAATGCGGCGTCACTGCCATGCAAGGCAATTTCCGTGCCGTCGGGATTTACGCAAGGCACAATCGTAAGACCACGAATGCTTAAAAAATTCCCGATTTTGCATCCGCCGACAGTTCTGTCGCTTTCCATTGCCTCACAACATTCTTCAAAAAATTTCAACAGGGCAAGTATTGTGAGGTACTCTGAGCCGTGAAAACCGCCGCAGTATAGTACACGATTCTTGGTGTTGCCGATGTGCAGAACATCAATACCTCTTCCGCACACGCTTTTTCCGGCAAAGCAATGCTTGATGAACTTGTACCTGTCGCAGAGCTCGTTTATGATTTCCTTGCGTGTTTTGTAATCGGGAAAAACATTATAATCGGGCATAACAAAATCCTTTCCTTTCGATAATTCAATCTTTAAAACGGAGGCATAATTATGGAGCTTTTTGAAAAAACTCTTGACAGCAAGAAAATTTTTGACGGCAGAATTCTGCATATAGTCCTTGACGAAGTGGAGCTTCCTGACGGTAAAAGGTCAAAGAGGGAGGTTGTCAATCATCCGGGCGGAGTATGCGTTGCCGCTCTTGATGAGGACAATAACCTTTCTTTTGTAAAGCAGTTTCGCTATCCGTACAAGGAGGTTGTGATTGAGCTTCCTGCCGGCAAGCTTGAAAAGGGTTCTACTCCGCTTGAAAACGGAAAGCGTGAGCTTCTTGAAGAAACGGGACTTGAGGGTTACTCCTACATTTCTCTCGGTCAGGTCTATCCGTCCCCGGGTACACCTCGGAAATTATCCATCTTTATGCCTGTCGGGTAAAGTCACAGGGCGAGCAAAAAGCTTGACGAGGGTGAATTTTTGAATGTTGAAAAAATTCACCTCAACAAAGCCGTTGAAATGGTGCTTAACAATATGATACCCGACTCCAAAACACAGATTGCCGTTTTAAAGACTGCCGCACTTTTGAAAAGCGGTAAAATTTAATTTAATCATAGGAAATATATATGCAGAATTTTACTGTTTCAGAACACGAAAAATTGAATACTGCCGTTGCTCTCGGATTTTTGACGGACTTCACAAGGGACACCGAAGGGTTATTCTCTCGGCTGTTGAGCAGAAGAAAAACGGACTTTTGCCCGTGTGCTTTACATTTGCTCAAAGCCCGAAGGAGGTTCTTGGAAAATCTTCTAAGGGTGCGCTTATGACAACGGAAGATAAGCTGAAAACGCTTGAAAGCCTGGGTATTGAGCATACCTTCAGTCCCGACTTTAAAAAGCTGATGAATATGTCTGCAAAGGACTTTGTCGAGAAAATTATTTTCGGCAACCTCAACGCAAAATTTGTTGTCTGCGGTTTTAACTATCGTTTCGGAAAAAACGGAGAAGGCGATACCGAGTTGCTCAAAAAGCTTTGTGACGAGAACGGTACAAAGCTTAAAGTGATTGAGCCTGAGCGTGACGATGGCGATGTTGTTTCGTCAACACTTATCCGCTCGCTTATAAGTGAGGGCAGCATTCGCCGTGCAAACAAGCTTTTGTGTTCGCATTTTGGTTTTTCTGCCGTGATCACTCACGGAAAAAGACTTGGCAGAGAGCTCGGTACTCCGACAATCAATCAGAAACTTCCCGAAAATCTTGCCGTGCCGAAATACGGCGTTTATGCGTCTGCCGTTACGCTTGAAAACGGAAAGGTCTATTGCGGTGTGACTAATATCGGTGTAAAGCCGACGGTCGGAGGAACAAAGCTTTTGAGCGAAACATGGATGCCTGACTTTCACGGCGGTGAAATATACGGTCAGACAGCCGATGTCCGTCTGCTTGATTTCAATCATCCCGAAAAAAAGTTTGACAATATCACCGAATTAAAAATGCCATAACCGACAATGCGGTTACGGCAAAAGAGATTTTTGATGAGATGTATAGATACGAAGTCTGAAGTAAGCGTAGTATTTATCTATGGTTGACATCGCAATTCCAGCTTGATACAATACGAGAATACAAGGAAGTTTAAGGCGGTTAGCACTCCCGAAAGGGGGTGATATGCATGACTGAATCGGTTTTGCTGATAATTTTACTTATAGCACTCGCAGAAGTCATCAATAGCATAAAAAAATAATCGCCCGACAGCCTCAAATATCGGACGATTATTTTATATTCGTTTTAAAACCTTGGGACTAACCGCTTTTAACGGTTTTCCTTGTGTTCTTATTATATATTATGCAAAAAGCAATGTCAATATTCCATTTGAATTTATATAGCTGAAAATGCTGAGCGGTGACGGAACTTTCCGACACTGCTTTTTTATTTGAATTCATCGTTAAGAATTTCATCAAGGTTATTGACCATTGCTGTGACGATTTCGTATGAACCGCCGTCTGAGATTGACTTCATAAGAGCGTTTATGTTTTCTTCAAAATCCTTTGGCAAGAGGGTGCAATACTTTTTGCAGAGCTGAACCTGTCTTTTTTTCACCGGGGTGTGTCTGACGGTTGAGTGCGAAGATAACATCAAAATAGCTTTCGAGAAAAGCGGTGATTCTGTGATTGACACTGACGATATCGCCACGCTCCTGAGCCTTTTTAATCTGCCTGTCATATGACGGAAGCTTTCCGTTCAAAAGGTTGCGGTTGTTTTTGATAATCGCACTGCGGAGATTTTCCGGAAAGTCAATCTGCGCCATATCTCTGAATTTTGTGAAAGTGCCTGTCTTGTCAAAAAAGAACCTTGCTGTTCTTGATATTGTGCCAAAATGCGGTTGTATAGCCGTTAAAAGCCTTGCCGCCCTTGATTACCGTATCAATATACCGACCGAACCTGTCAACTTCACGGTAGATTATGTCAACGGGAACACCGTTGTTCATAACCGTGTTGTCCTCGCTCTCCCAATAGTGATTGCCGAATTCTGCAATCGAACAGTATTTTCCGAGGAGATTTTCTCTTGTTTCGGCTGTCGGAATTTCAGCACAGTAAACATAAATATCGTAGTCCGAATTTTCATCACTTGCACCTGTTGAACGAGAACCGCCGAGTGCGACAGCCTCAACCGTATCAAGCGACTTGAGTGCAAGCAAAACTTCTTCAAGGTTTGCGTCCTTAACATTGTATTCCGCAAAATTCATAGTTTTGATCTCCTTTATTTTATGGTATCATATTCCTTTGTCGGATTAAGCAGTAACTTCTGCCGTTTCGGTTGGACTTGTCTTATCTTCAAGCACAACCCTTTTGCCTCTCCAACCGCCCTTTATCCAGCGGATAAACACAACGACGCCTCTGAAAATTTCATCGGCAGCCATGGCAATCCAAATTCCGGTAAGTCCCATTCCGAAATAAATTCCGAGCAGCCAGCCGAGTCCGACACTCAAAAGCCACATTGAAAAAATTGCGAGTGCAGTCGGGAATTTAACATCGCCGGCGGCTTTCATACTGTTGATTATAACAAGGTTTGTTGTTCTGCCGAATTCAAGAATAATCGCAATGAACATAACCGATGAACCGAGTGCGATAACTGCCTTATCGCCTGTGAAAAGTCCGAGTGTAAACGGCGAAATCAACCAGTTTACAATTGCAACCGAGATTGAAATTATCATACCGAAACGCAAAGTTTTCAGCACCCTGCGGTATGCAAAATCGTAATCGTGAGCGCCTACGCTGTGACCGACAATAATCTGTGTTGCATTTGCAGCGGCAAGAGCAATCATATATGTGAACATTGAAAGCATGTTGGCGTAGATTTTTGCGTTGATTGCAACGATACCCATTGTGTTGATGAATGCCTGTAAAAACAGCTGTGAACAGTCGTAGGAAATGTTCTCGCCTGCTGTCGGAATGCCGAGTTTAAGAAGGCTTTTGAGAACATCATACGGAAACGGACGAAGATATTTAAGGCTGAACTTGCCTTTGATAACCGTGTAGAAGTATATAACGGATGCAATTACCGCAATAACTCTGCTTCCGCATGTTGAAACAGCCGCACCCGACGCACCGAGTCCGAGAACCTGAAGCGGTCCGTAGAGCAAAAGAGCATTTCCGCAGATATTGATAATGTTCATTCCAAGACCGATAATCATACCGAAAACGGTTTTGCCGTTGCTTGCAAAAATCGAGTTAAAAGCATTAATAAGCGCCTGAGTAAAGATTGTACCGCCGACTATTCGCATATACATATCCGATTCGTCAAGCATTGCCGCAGGCACCTGCATTGCCTCAAGCAGATTTCGACTGAATATGAATACAACAAAGCTGATTACAATACTCAGCACAAGGTTGAATGACAACGCAACCGTGTAAATCATATTCATCTTTTCTTTTTTACCTGCCCCAAGGTACTGGCTGACGATTATGCCTGTTGCGCTTGATATAATGTTAAAGGCAAGAGTCAGAAAACCGAGAATCTGGTTTGCGTTGCCGATTGCACCAACGGCGGTTTCGTTGTAGTTTGAGAGCATAATCGTGTCAACATAGCCGAGTGAGATGCCGAGCAACAGCTGTAAAAATATCGGCCACGCAAGCTTGATTACGCGCTGATTCATAACTGAATCGTTCGGATTTTTGAGTTTTGAAGAAGTAGCAGACATAATGTAATCTCCGTTGAATAAAATGATTAATATAAGTTTTTATGTTTTGAATGTTTTGAAAAAATATATTCTGTGTAAATTGTGCATTGCCGTTGTTCTGACTGCTTGACCGCCGTGTATTTGAGATGTATAATCTAATTGCGGATGGTTGCAATCTGTTGCAATCTTCAAACTAAGTTCAGATAACCGACGGTTGTTTTGGATAAAATCAGAAAAAATACAACGCAAATGCGAAAGGATAAATAGGTATGAATATATGCGTTTTTGGCTCATCAAGTGAGCAAATTGACAAAATCTATCTCGAATCTGCCGAGCATCTCGGCAAAAAGATTGCCGAAAAGGGCTACAACCTTGTTTTCGGTGCGGGAAAATACGGTGTTATGGGCGCATCTGCCCGAGGCGCATACAGCGCAGGTGGCCACACAATCGGAGTTACACCCGATTTTTTTATTGATGTGGGTGTTGTTTTTGACAAATGCTCCGAACTTATTGTAACAGATACAATGCGTGAACGCAAAGGTATTATGGAAGATAAAGCGGACGCTTTTGTAATTTGTGCCGGCGGTATGGGGACTTTTGAAGAATTTTTGAGGTTCTCACACTAAAGCAGCTTAACAGACACACAAAGCCTATCATTATATATAATGTAAAAGGCTACTATAACTCAATGCTTGCAATGCTTGACAATGCCGTAAGTGAAAAGTTTATGACCAATGCCTGTAACAGACTCTACACGATTGCCGATACCGAAGAAGAGGTTTTCAATCAGCTCGAGAATTATGTTCCGTTCACCTACAATAAATATGAGTTTCTCAAAAGGACGGTGAGCAGAATGGCTGACCAATGCGAATTTTGTGCAAACTTTGTCAGTGATGACGAATTCGGTGATTATTGCAATATCAACCTTGACGAGGACGAAATGGCAAGGTTTTTAACCCGAAGCACAGACACCTGTCATTACTTTCAACTTTATGATGAGTACAAAATAGTGAGAAAACAAAATTAAATAATTTAAAACAGCAATATAACAAAATAAGTTACACGGTTGTAACTTTTGCCTCAAATTTAATTAAATGTCGTTTGTTATTATTGTAAACCTAAAATCCCCTTAATTAAAGGGGATTTTTTGTTTTTTTGTATCATTTTAAAGGTTAGAATATGAATAAAAGCAACAAGCAGATTAAGTCCGTTAAAATATAATCGAAAAAGAAAAGTTTAGAGGAATGCACAAATGTAATGTGAAAATCTTGTGAATTCATCCAAAAAAGATGACAGAGGACAAATAATTATTGCAAAATGTGCGTTTGATGTATATAATATTATTATATTTTGTACAGCGGTGCGTCATTTTAGCACATTATTTTTATGAGGAGAGGGTTTTTATGGGACTTTTTAACAGGATTATTGATAAGATGGTCAGCGACAAAGTTCCATTTAAAAAGAAAAAAGGCTGATTGTTTTTGTTGCAATCATAACCCTTCTTTCAATGACGACAGCTACGGTTGCGTGGTTCTCGGTAAACACTTTTGCGGGCGTTGACAAGCTTGACCTCAATATCAGCCTTGCCGCACAACTTAAAGTAAGTATGGAAAACCACGGAAAAGACCTTGAAAAATACGGCAAGGTAATCACAAATGAAATGATTGACGATTACCTTAAAAAGCACGGTTCAAGCCTTGAAGATACGGTGCTTGACCCTGTTACAACAAGAGAGGGTACAGAGTTCACCAATCAGCGTGGCACAGTCAGAGAGCCTAACAAGCACAGCTACCTTGAATTTGAGTGCTACTTCATTGCGACTGAGGAAATGTGGGTTCACCTCACAACCGAAAGCACAAAAGCAGGCGCTGATGACGGTACGAAGGTATCGACAGAATCAACCGGTGCAAAGGCTGATGTAGTAAATTGTGCGAGAGTTGATTTCACAGCCGAGGGAACAGGCAACGGCACAACAATTTATGAGCCGAACAGAAGCACTCCCGTTAACGGACAGACAACCTTTGATTTGCCGTCAGGTTCAATGGTTTACTCAAACAACACGAGACTTTTCCATCTTAATCAGCTCGAACCTGTTAAGGTAACAGTTCGTCTTTGGATTGAGGGTAACGACCCCGAGTGTGATGACGATGTTCAGGATGCACAGCTTTCTGTTCAGCTTGGCTTTGTCGGATGCGATAAGGACAATAGACCAATATCATAATTAAACAAGATCCCGTAGGGGCGGTCATCGGCCGCCCGCCCTGGAGGAACTGTCATTCAACGCAGATTTCAGACAGGAGAAAAATTATGGGTTAATGAAATACGCACAATCCGACAGTTAAACGGATACAACTTTGAGGGAGAGAAAAAACTTGTTCGGAAAAAAAACCAAAAATTGAACAACCGATTACTCCCGAGGAGTTAAGTCGCTTAAATGATAAGAAAATGGCAGATGCCGAGATTGAACATTTTCATGTGAAAAATGATTCAATCGAGATTGTAAAATACAAAAAAGCGCAGACGGCTTTTAAGTATTATCCTTTCGGTCTGCATAATCATTCTTCTTATTCTGTTCATTGTTTCAACGCTTGTAACGCAATGGGGCGACTTGATTATCAGCATTGATTCTCCAGCCGTAAAAAAAGGTATCGTGCTTAGCGAAGACGCTGACTTCAAAACTCAGTGTGCTTCACTTACTGCGAAGCAGGTTAAGGATGTTACAAACATTACATATTCATGGCTTCCTGTTGACCTTGACACAAGCAAGGACGGTGCGCACAACGGCAAAAACTATGTTGCTTATACTTTCTATTGTAAAAATAACGGAGAGGTTGAGCTTGACTATGACGCAGTGCTTGAAATCACAGGTGCAGCGAAGTCGGCAGATGAAGCAACCCGAGTTATGATTTATAAAAACGGCAAGAGCTCAATTTACGGCAAAGGTCAGTACAAAGACAGAAGCAAAGCCGAAACCGATTGCACAAAGTTTGTAAGCGATAAGGAAGTTTATAAAACATCAACCGAAAAATTCAAGGTTGGCGATATTGATAAATACACAATCGTAATTTGGATTGAGGGTAACGACCCCGAATGTATTGACGATATCCGTAACGGTCATGTAAGAATGAGAATGCTGTTCTCGGTTCGTGACGATGAAGAATCCACAGCAAAGTAGCGGCGGTCAGTGACCGCCAATCGTCACAAGTGTAAACTTGGGACGACGAGAAACAACGGTTATGGTTTATAAAAAATGTTTTTTACGCAAACGAAACAGGCTTGAAAATTTTAATTATTCACAAGGCGGTGCATATTTCATAACGGTATGCGCAAAAGACCATAGGTGCTTGTTTGGCAGAGTAGATAGCGAATGTCTTGCATTTGATAATGACAAATCAGGGTATTACTCAATGATGTCGGAAGGATCGTTGATAAAACGATTCACGGCATTGAGTCAGCTTATAAAGGTTTGGTTGAATTAGATAAATATGTTGTAATGCCAAATCATATACATTTTGTTTTGTTTTTGTCAGCGTCTGGTGTGGAAGATTCGATTTCTCCGTCAATATCGCAAATCGTAAGGCATTTAAAATCCATTGTCACCAAACAAGTCGGTTATTCGGTGTGGCAAAAATCGTATTATGACCACATCATACGGAATGAAAAAAGATTATAAAGAAATTTGTAAATACATAGACAACAACCCACAAAAATGGGCATTGGACAAATATTTTTGTGAGTGGTGATTGTAGCGGCGGTCAGTGACCGCCAGTCGTCACAAGTGTAAACTTGGGACGAAACGAAAATGTTAATACTTGGTCGTTTCCGTCGGAAACGAATGGCGATCACTGATCGCCGCTACGGTATGACGAAATTATCAACTTGGTATTATGTGCCTCGGCACTGATATAGCAAAAAAAATCCCTATGGTGTTTTAGGGACAAAAAATTATTTTATTTAGGAGGAATTACTCTATGAAAACAACGTCAAGAAAGAGATTATTAATCTCTTCCGTAGCAATGCTCCTCGTGGCAATGCTCGCACTCGGAACTGCAACATTTGCATGGTTCACAACTGACACAACAACTCAGGCAACAGGTATCTCTGTTCAGACATCTAAGAAGTCATTGCTCTTAGTATCAAGCAGAACTTCTCCTTGGACAGACAACCTCAACTATAACTTTGGTACAGATACAGCTAAAAAGCTTCTCCAGCCGGCATCATCATATGACGGTGCAAACTGGTACAAAGCTCAGGCTGTAAATGGTTTGTCAGGTGCTGCTACAACCGGTGAGAAAATTACTGGTGTTGGTACAACTGATGCTGAAGGCAATGTATTCTGCAATATGCTCAATGTTAAGAACACAGGTGCTGAGCCTGCTGCTAATGTTAAGATTACAGCAACAATTTCTGAAACAGCTGTTACAACTGGTAAAAACTACCTCCGTGTAGCTCTTGTTCCTTCTGATTGTACAGCAGACAACGGTCGTGGTACTGCAACGGTTGCAAGTGCTGAGGAATTTAGAGATAACATTTACAGTGCTGGTGCTGACGCTGCTAAGCCTGTTGAATATGTTGGTGCAAGCGTAGCAGACAAAAAAGGTGCAATCAAAGCAGCTGATTTAGATGTTCAAACAAAGAGTAACTCAATCTCTGTTAATGCTGGTACTCTTAAACAGAATGAGGCTAAGTACTATATGCTTATCGTATGGTTTGAAGGCCAGGATGAGGATTGCCAGGATGCATTTGCTGGTAACGAGATGCCAAACATCAATTTCACAATTACAGCTGATAAGTAATTTATAAATTAACAGTTAGTAAAACATAATATTAAGCAAATTATTTGATCGGAGTCCCCTTGCATGAAAAAAGTGTTAAAAAAGATAATCAATGTTATTATAGATATTGTTGTTATACTGGTTTTGGTAGTATCAATACTTATTGTTACATTATCATTAACATCCAAATCATCAGGGGTCCCCAATATTTTCGGCATTGCACCCCTCAGCGTTCAGACTGATTCAATGGAGGACACAATTAACGTTGGTGATTTAATTTTCAGTGATGTTACAAATGACCCTTCATATGAATATCAGAAAGGTGACATTGTTACCTTCCCAATCACAGTCAACGGTGAGTCCGTTCTTAACACTCACCGAATTGTAGAGGTTGTTAAGGATGACAACATTACCTACTACAGAACACAGGGTGACAATAAGAAAACCAACCCCGAGCCCGATGAAGAACTTCAAACCTCTTCATCTATTGTCGCCAAATACACAGGTACGAAGATTGGCGGCGTGGGTAACTTTTTAAGCTTTATCAGAACTCAGCTTGGATTTTTCCTCTGCGTTCTGCTTCCGATGATTATTTTCTTTGTTTATGAAGCGGTTCGTGTTGTTCTCAACCTGCTTGCCTACAATAAGGAAAAACTCTCGAAGAGGCAAAGCTTGCGGTTGATTCCGCAGAGCTTACCGAAGAACAGAAAAAGAGAGCTATTGAGGAATATCTTGCCTCCGTCGGAGAAAATCAGGACAAGGCGGAAAATGAGCCTGAGGTACAAACACCTGCTGACGGCAATAATTCCGCTGATAATTCCGATTAAGTTATGACAAATTTGTCCCTAACGCATTCATAGCGTTTATCGTAACGGTATATTTCTTTCTCAGTCTCAAAGCTGAGAAAGAAATACAGTTACATACTGTAGGGGCGGTCATTGGCCGCCCGCCTTGAAGAATCTGTCCTTTATGACAGATTTCAGATAGGAGAAATATCTTATGAAACGAAAACTTCCGATAAGGAAAAACATAAGACTTGAAAATTATGATTATTCTGACGGCGGCGGATATTTTATAACTGTGTGTGCCAAAGACAGAAAATGCTTATTTGGAAATGTGAATAAGAACTGTGTAAAAATCAATTGTGATGAAAAAGACATGGTTCTGCTTTCCAATGTAGGGCAAATTGTCGAAAATGCAATTTGTCATATTGAGGAATCGTATAATCATCTTGTTGAATTGGATAAGCATATCGTTATGCCTAACCATATTCACCTTATCCTGTTTTTATCGGGCAGAAAGTCTGATGAAGGCGGGCGGCCAATGACCGCCCCTACTGTTTCGCAAATCGTGAATCAGTTAAAAGGAGCTGTAACAAAGGCTGTAGGCTGTTCCGTATGGCAGAAGTCGTTTTATGACCATATTATCAGGAACAAAGATGATTATGTAAAAATTTGGAATTATATCGACAATAATCCACAGAAATGGACTATGGACAAATATTATTGCGAATGGTAGTATCTTTATGCGGATATAAGCCGTTCACAGATTAAATTCCCCTGTAGGGGCGGTCATTGGCCGCCCGCCTTGAAGAAGCTGTCCTTTATGACAGATTTCAGATAGGAATTTAGAAATGTGTTCTTACACAAAAAGATGAGAGTAGATTTTTTTAAGGAGACGAAGTACCGTGGATACAGTATTTAAATTTCTTTTTGAATTTCTCGGTCAGTTTTTTGGCTCATTATGGTCAATAATCACCGGGTTATTTGGCGGAGTAGGCAATGCCTTTGATTTTTCCGCTTATGTAAACATTATTAATGCCTATACCACGGAGCTTGGCGGCCTCGCATGGGTAATTGCGATTATTGCCATTGTGCTTCTGGTAGCTGTGCTTGCACTTTGCGTATGGCTTATTGTCGTCGCTGTAAAAAAGTTTATTCGTTCGCACAGAAGAAGAAAAGATACAGATTCTCTTGTTAAAGAGGTTCAGGCACTCAACAAAGAGGTTATGAGACTTAACCTTGAAAAGGATAAGATTCTCTCTATGAAGGTTTCACAGATTGGTCTTAACCCCAACGAGATTTCAGAGCTTACAGGCGAAGAAATCGAGTCGCTCAACAACGGCGAAGAAGAGGACACAGGCGAAAGCCGTTTCTACAAACTTACGGAAATCGACCACCTTTGGGCAGATTATGTTCCGCCGGTTTATGACAACGATATCACACTTCCCGAGTTCTGTGAGCGTTTCAGACTCTTTGCTTGTTCACAGCTTGGTCTTTACTACGATATTAAGCTTATCAGACTTTTTGTTGCTGCGTTTGCATCTACCAGACTTATTATCCTTCAGGGTATTTCAGGTACAGGTAAAACTTCACTTGCTTACGCCTTTGGTAAGTTTGTAAACAATCCTTCAATCGTTGCTTCCGTTCAGCCGTCATGGCGCGACAGAACAGAGCTTTTCGGTTACTTCAACGAATTTACAAAGAAGTTCAACGAAACCGAGCTTCTCCGTGCAATGTATGAGGCATCGTATAACGAAAACATCTATGCGGTAATCCTCGATGAGATGAATATCGCTCGAGTTGAGTATTACTTTGCCGAGATGCTTTCAATTCTTGAAATGCCGTCAAGAGATGAGTGGGTTGTTGATATCATCCCGAACTCTTGGCCGTCTGACCCGAAGCATATCGTGAACGGTCAGCTCAAAATTCCGCCGAATATGTGGTACATCGGTACTGCGAATAACGATGACTCGACATTTGCTATCACAGATAAGGTTTATGACCGTGCTATGCCGATTAACATCGACACAAAGGGTGTTCCTTTTGACGCACCTCTCACAGACTCTGTATACATTTCATACAAACATTTTGAGTACATCCTCAATGCCGCTAAGGTTCAATTTGTTGTTTCGGAAGAGAACCTCAAAAAGATTGCCCTTCTGGATGATTATGTTATTGAGCATTTCCGCATAGCTTTTGGTAACCGTATTGTAAAGCAGCTCCGTGACTTTGTTCCTGCTTATGTCGGAACAGGCGGTACAGAGCTTGACGGTCTTGACTATGTTCTTGCCCGCAAGGTATTTAGAAAATTTGAGTCACTCAATCTTTCATACATTCGTGATGAAATAGATGGCCTTTGTGCGTATATTGACGAGCTTTTCGGCGAAGAAAATATGACTGAGAGCAAGGATTATCTCCGTATGCTCAAGAAGCTTGTATAATTTTAGCAATTCAGGGCGAACTCTGTTCGCCCTTTTGCTTGGTGAAAGGACTTTGTTCCTTTAGCGGTAAAACTATCTGATTGGAGAAAAATCAATGGCTGATTTTGGTAAATATTTCAGAGCATATATGTATATGCAGGACATTCTGAAAAATGATTTTACTTACAATTACATAACAGAAGGCCTTAAGGACGGCGATAAGGGCGAGGATAAGCTCGACGGTAAGACCAACGAAAAGGTAATTGATATGGAATGGGTTGTTGCCATTGAGGAAACACTTCCGTACATTCAGAAAGCAATAGACGAACAGCGCCGTTTTATTAAGCAGGTTGACAATGTTGTTAGAGTTGAGCTTGCAAAAAAGATTGGCCCCGAGTCTGTTAAGCACCTTTCGCAGCACACTAACTTTATTGCCAAGGTTGAGGGTGATATGGTAACGCCTAACAAAATCCTCACGATTGAGCGCGAAGAAAGCTTTGCTATTTATGAAAACCGTGTGCTTATGACGCTGATTCGCAAAGCGCTTCATTTTGTTGACGATAAATATTCAAAAATGAAAGATGTGCCGAACGACAGCTATAATAAAATTTCTATGGTTCGCCACATTGATTTTAATGAGAAAAAAGTAGATTTTAATCTTAACTATATAAATGAATCTCACGAAACTCTTGCAGATGACCTTGATGTTCTTGATGTTTCTCAGCTTTCGGACTTTGACCGAATCAGAAGAATCAGAACAACCCTTAATGAGTTTTTAAACACTCAGTTGATTAAGGAAATCTCAAAAGAGCCTGAGGTTCGTCCTCCGCTCATGCAGACCAACCTTCTCAAAAAAGAACCCCAACTTTAAAAGAGTGGTTGAGCTGTGGAACTTTCTCGACAGCTACAAGCGTAAAGGCTTTGAGGTTGTAAGCGAGGAATACAACGGCAAAATGACAGATACTGTTCAGCAGGATGTTTACTTTGCGATGGGATTCCAGCATTTTATGATGTCTATTGCTACAAACCCGGGACTTCGTTCAATCCTTAAGGAAAAGTACGACGCTGAAAATGCACGAATTGCCGAGGAAGAATCAAAGCCGCAGAAGACCCGCGAGGCGGTTATGCAGGCACAGCTTGATGCTGTTCGTAAAGAGGAGATGGAAATCCGCCTTCGTGAAATCCGTGAACGCGAAAAGAAAATTCTTGACCTCACGAATGAAATCAAGAATTTAAAGGTTATAATTGATCAGAAAGAACAGCAGATTCTCACTCTTAGGGGCAGGGTTTCTGCTCTTGAAGACCAACTTGAAGAGGTTAAGAAAGAGCTTCAGCAGACAAAACTCAAGTTGATGGAGGCAGAAAAGAGAATTGCCGAGCTTGAGGAAGAAAATCAGCAGTTAAAAGATACTATTGAAGAGTTGAATAAAACGATTGATGAACTCAATCAGACTATTGACACACTCAATAAAAAAATAGTAGAATTAAATAACAGAATTCTCGTGCTTGTACAGGAGAATGCTCGTTTGCAGACAAAGGTGAAAGAGCAGGAAACTGTTATCGCCGAGCAGAAGGCTCATATTGCAGAGCTTGAAACTCAGGTTGCCGAACAACTTGCAAAGATTACGGCTCTTACGGAAAACCTTGAAAAATGTCATGCGCAGATTGAAGAGGACGCTCGTAAGATTACCGATTTGTCTGACAAAAATGAGAAGCTCACTGATACTCTCCAAACCGAACGCATTCAGCATAAGGAAACAGTCAACAAAATGAATGCCGGTTTTGCTGAAGAAAAACAGCAGATGAACGACGCTCATTCGGCAGAGGTTGAATCGCTTAACAATAAATTCAACGATGCAGAGGTTGAACATAACACTTATGTAGCCAAGCTTAATGCAGATTTTGCCGCAAGGGCAAATGAAACAGAGCAAAAGCATCTCAAAGAGCTTGCAGATAAAGAAGAAACTCACAAGAATGAACTTGTTGAAATTAAGGAAGCCAACCTTAAATCATCAGCCGCAAGCAATGCCGCTCACGCTTCTGAGCTTAAAAAGGCTTATAAGTCGGTTGACAAAAAGGTTGAGCTTGCAGAAAAGGCTTGTGAAAAGCGTATGAAAGCCAAGGTTGCCGAGGTTAAAAAAGAGGCTCAGGCTGAAATTCGCAAAGCCGAAAAAGAAAGCAAGCGAAAAAATCAGCCTTGCTAAGGATGAAATTAAATCTGTCAAGGATACAGGCGATTTGTTCGTTCGTGACTACGGCTTCGGCAGTGTTGCAGTTGTTTCAAAATATGCCGAAGAGCTTGCAAAATTCGGCAAGCTTTCAATCGCAGACGAGCTTATAAACGCACAGAAAAGCGTAAGATCTCTTTGCATATGCAGAAGTAAAAAGGGTGTTGTGCTTGCAGGCTTTTCACAGAGCAGCGCAAGCGTATATAATGTTTATAAAAAGCAGGCAGATCTTACTGTTGCATTTAACGATTTGTGTTCAATGCTGAAAGGTATGAGCAATCTGCCGATTGTAATTACATTCTCCGGTGTTGACAGACCGTTTGTGATGAATTTTGAAAACATTGTAAGAGATGCAACCAAAAGAAAAACAACTGTTTTCCATAACAAAACTCTGAAAGCAAACGGATTTGTTTCAGTTTACTTTGGTAAAGAATAAGGGGCAAAAATGAAAAACTCTACTGCGCCCAACAGAAAAACGGGCAGAATGATTGCTAAAAATTTAATAGTTCTGTTCACTGTTGCACTTGCCGGCTTTTGCGGCATTCAGGCGTGGTTTACGGATAAGCGTTCAGCCGAAGCCAACGGTATAGCGGTTGAGTGTCAGGCACCTGACGGTATTGAAATTGCTGTAGTTGGGCACGGTGCCCCTGCTCCTGCCAATGATAAATATACAGTGGGTAATATTACGCTTAATAAAACTAATTGCAAATTTCTTGAGAAACTTCAGTTGACCGAAATAACCGGTGACGGCACATATTTTAGAAAACCTGCTTTGATTCAATCAGACGGTCAAGCCCATGTTAATCCAAATGCAGATTGGGTGAGCCTACTGCAAATGAGCATTATTTGTCATTTGACCTTTACATTCGTTCAAAATCGCAGTATAATATAGCGATAGGCAAAAAATCAACAATAAAACCGGATGCTCCTCAACTCACAAGTCAAGACGGTACGGGCATTAAAAATAAAAGCAAGTACGGTAATTTTCAAGAGATTCCGTAGTTGGTGCAGTAAGATTTTCGGTTGTTGACTATAAATCCGCTCCTCCTTTAAAAAAGCTCCTGTGGTTGCCGGCTCCGAATATCTTGTTGGAGCAGACGACTGACGTGTACACTTTGTCAGACGATATGCCAAGCGGAGAATCGTACAGTCATGTATACTATGACACGAATAGAGTACAACACACAGTCAGCAGTACTGATGTTGATAAGGCGTTTGTTGTGAATAATGATGGTTTTGACGGCGGAAAATTTACCTATGAGCTTGGTCAAAACCAAAGCATTGCAGAACTTAAAAAGTCCTCAGATACCGATACCGATCCATACTACGGCGACTACGGCGCTATGGTAACCTGTAATATGTGGATTGAGGGCGAAGACGCAGAGGCAAGACTTGCCCTTGTAAACGGAAAGTTTAAAGTTAATCTTGTATTGACAAAAGAAAGTTGATTTTATTTAAAGTAGGAAAGGGGAATTTTGATGAAGTTGAAAGATAAGTTTTGTGACTTTCTCAACGGTTTAGTTGACTCAAGACTGAATAACACAAAAAAGGTCACGACTTCATATGTTGCTCTTTTTCTTGTTTTAAGTATTTTCGCAGTATCTACCTTTTCATGGTTCACAATAAGAGATACGGCAACTATTGATTCAGATACCTTTTCTCTTGAATCTGCTGCCGGAATGAGAGTTAATAAGGGTGAAGAAATAAGAAATACAATCACCGTAAAACAGGCAAAGCTGAAAGAAGCATCAAGTGTTGACGGTCGTAATATGTTTTTCCCTGTAGATCGCGGATACGGCGATAAAGGACAAAGCGTTGACACAAGCGAAATGAAATTTCGTGAAGGCACAGTAGGAGATAAAAATGACGGATACATATACAGCGATTTTACCCTTACCGGTCAAACAGGCGGTCAGGTTGAGGTATATGTAAAAAGTTACAAAGTTGAGGTAACAAATAAATATACAAAAAAGACAGAAGTTTATGACGGTGCAACACATATTACTGTTGACGGCAACAAAAAGCCATCGACATATCTGGCATATCAGAATCCTTGCCCAATAAGGATTGCATTCATTAGAAACAGTGCTGAGGCTTCGACCGTTATTGATCCCACTGCAATTATTGACAGCTATGCTGACGAATGTCAGGCAGTAAGTTCTGTTAATTCGCTCGGCTCGGCAACAACCACTAAAGCAAAGGGCAGGTCATTTTCCGACTACTATTTCGGCACAGGTGCTCCTCTTTTTTACTCTCGACGGTCTTAAATCCCAAAAACATAACCATGGTTGCTTGGCTTGAGGCAACCGGAGAGAACTGTGACGCTTACGAGGGTCAGAATGTGTCAATTACAGTTGAACTTGAAAGTAACTGGAAAGATATGGAATATGTTACTTTCGTTGACAAAACAAAAGGTGATGCTGACAATGACGAAAATACGGAACTCATGTGGGTTGGCAATGCCGGATGTTTCCTTGTTATGACCTATTATGACGAAAACTTTCAAAATCCAAAGTCAGTAGTAATGAGTGCGTCAAAGACTAAGGTTAATGCTGAGGGAAAACCACAACCTATTGAATGGATAGCTTATCTGCCAAAGGATAAAATAACAAACATATCTTTTATGCGATATAGTAAAGTAAAAAGAGAAAATTAAGCTTGACGGAACTAATGAGGTTGAGGTAGGCAGAATATATAATGTATGGCATACAACAGCTGAAGTAAATGATTGGATTAAAGCAAATAATAGTGGCAAAGGTGAAAAAAGCGTTTAATTGGTCACATCAAATAAATAAAGAACACGGTCTTCAGACATACCGCACAGATGACGGAACTGCAACCGGAAATAAAGAAAATACCTATTATGCCGTACACGGTAACGGTTACGGCGATACCCCTACTGTTGCTGAAAATGTTGCCCCCTGTATCGGATATTGGGGTACAAAGTATCCCAACAGTTCAGGTGGCAGTGTTGAACCGACTACAACCGAACAACAGCCGACAACCGGAGATGCATATGCAGAGGCGGATATCGTAATTGATAACAAATTATGGTTTAATGATTATAATTGGTATAACGGCGGCGGAGGTCTGAGAAATCTGCTTAGTCAGAATGTTTTTGTACTAAAAGCCGTATTTAGCGATACACACGGTAATGAAACCGCTTATGCAATGAAACCGGAGAGCAGCGGAGATAAGTGTAAACTAAATAGGACAAGTGTTAAAGCCGGTTCGAAGCTTGTAAGATTTGATTTGTATATTTCTGATACAGATACAAAAAAAATGCGGATATGATGTGCCTGATAACATTCAGCATACATTTGTAGTGCGTGAAGGTGGCAGTTCTTATAACATATCCTATGAATTGGTAAATGAAGGATCTGGCAAAATCATAAAAGTAGGCAATTGGGAAAATTAATTGATTAACACATTAAGGAGGTGTCACGATGAGAGAAAGACTTGCTCTTTTAAGGGAGTATTTGAAAAACAGACTTGCATTTGGCAAGAATAAAAAAACAAAGAAAAGGTTTTATACTCACTATGGTGGCACTTGTTGAAGTACTTGCCATATCGGTTGTGTCCGTTTCGGCTTGGGTTGAAACTATTTCAACAATCACAATTAAAGCTGAGGGCGCAAAAATTGACAACTATGTTTATACTAATGCCGATATTGGCAGTGGTAATGGTTATTCAGGCAAAACCATTGACTTGACTAAATATTTCCGTGCTGCGGGTGGAGTGCATCTTGCTTCGGCTTCAAGTGCTGACGGTGAAAATATATTTTTCCCGATAAAGAAATCGGATGTTTCTGATTTTGGTGCTAATTCTTACAGATGTGCGGATGTAAACGATAAGAATGTTAATTATATTGACTTTTCATTTAATGTAAAGGTTGATAAAACCTTTAACGCGAATCATGCAGAGTTTTACCTTGATCAAGTACCTAAGATAACTATAGGTGGTGCAGATGTTTCAGGAAACCTTGTAAGAATGGCAATTACAGATACCGATACTCAAAATACGGTTGTATGCGGTTCTGAGGCAAGTAATAAAAATGTTGTCAGTAAAGCAGAGGGCAATCAAACTCCTGAGACTGTTCGTGCTTTTAGCGATTTTGTTGTTAATCCTGAATCTGAACCAACCGAGTTGTTTAGGGTTGATAAAGGAAGCAGTAAAACAATAAATATTAAAGTGTGGCTTCAGGATGATAAGGCGACTACTGAATATGCCGGTAAAACTGTTTCAATATCTGGTGTTAATATTGTAACTCAGAACAAAAAAGGCAATAAAGTGTATTTTGTTGACCGTACCGTAAATGAAGATATAAAAAATTGGACAAAGGGTGTAACATTTCAGCAGGGTGACAAAACTCCTGTAACGATGAAGTTTAATGAGAATTCGCATACATATTCCTGTGAATACACACCCGCCGCTGGCGATACAATAGTTAAGTTCACCTCGGGAAGTGTCACTTGGTCTACTGATATGAAGTCGCTCAATTCAGGCGACAGTATGTACTACACCGCCTATGGCAATCATAATAACAGTAATGCCGGATACGGTACATGGGGCGAAGTGATTGAAATCAGTGTTTCAAGCAAAACCGATGTACTCCCTGATACAGGCAATGTTTCAAGTGTATATATGGTTCCGGATAAAAATGACTCTTACAGTAAAGTTAGAATGCCATTTACTAATGACAGGAATAAATGGGTCGGTTATATTGCAAAGGAAAAGGCAGACGACATGACTTTTTCTTTTTACAAATAACAATAAAAAATATGAAATTCCTGCTCCTAACAGAGGCAATTCAACGCATTTTGTTGTTACTTCTGCTACAACAGGTTATTGGGACCCACCTGCTACTATTACTGTTACTGCAGGCAAGAATGATGCAGGAGATCCTAAAGTTAGTTATGATAGTTTGAAAAGTACTACAATTTCTGTAACCCCCGGTACAAAGGTTAAGCTAGAAGCAAATCCTAAAACAGGTTTCGTATTGAAAAACTGGGTAATCAGCGGTACAAGTACCGTGGCAGACGGCATTGGCAGCGACGGTTCTTTTTACCCCGACAGCTTCAGGTAACTATAACTTTACAGCCGTTTATGTTGAGTCGTTGACATTTGAGGCTTATGTCAGAACATATGACGGTGCAAGCCTTTCTGAAAACACAAATGGCGGCTCAGTTGAAATTAAGTGTGGAAACCAAAACTCGACTGTAGATTCCAACGATGGAACACACATTACACTCAATGCTGTTAAGGGCAGCACAGTTACATATTACGCAAAAAGCTAAAGACGGATATGTTTTTGACGGCTGGTACACAGATGCAGACTGTAATAGTAAACCGGAGAATTCAAGTGATAAATATGAATTGGCTAATGTTGAGGCTTCCAAGAAGTTGTATGCGAAATTCAAAGTTGATACTTATACCGTAAAAGCATACGCTCAGCACGGTAACAATCCTCCTTCCGGTGATGCCGGTAATGTATCTTTTGATAATAATAATTATGCGTCTGAAGTAACAACAACGGTAAAGCGTAACGGAGAAGTAATTTTTTATGCTAAGCCTGAAAGCGGCTATGCTTTTATCGGTTGGTATAAGAGTGAAACTGCACCAGAACCGACGATAGCGGTTAAAGATTGTTTCTTAGATAACGGCGTCTATTCTAAAAAGATGACGATACAATATTCTGATGTAAAGACATATGCATTGTATGCAAGATTTAAGGCTTTGTGTACGGTAGAAGCCAAAGCGATGTACAACAACGAAAATGTTGATGAAGCCGGTACTGTAAAGGTTGCGGACAGAGCTGCAGGTAAAAGTTCATCTAAACCTGTTATGGAAGGCGACAATGTAACAGTTGAGGCTATTGCCAAAAAAGGTTACAAGTTTGCCGGTTGGTATACGGACATGGCTTGTAATAAACCGTATTCCACTGAAAACAACGATGTTTCACTTATAACCTTAAATAATGTTAGCAAGGGAATCACTCTGTATGCTAAGTTTGAGTTGGAGACAGGCGTTACATTTTACCTTAATGATGGAGGCTTGTGGTCAGGTGATAAGGCGAAACTTGCAGCGTATGTTTGGGATGATAATGGCAATAAGAAATGGCTTGAAGTATCTAAAACTGACTATGACAATTATTACAGCTTTGCTTTAGATAATAATCAATGGAAGCAAGTAATTTTTGTAAGATATGATCCGAGCAAAAATTTGAACGATTTCCCAACGAAAGATTGGAATGGCTATGTTTGGAATAAGACTTCTGATATAACAATTGATTACAATAATAATTGTTATGTTATAACATCTTCTCCAAATAACGGAGGAAGTTCAACCGGCTATTGGACATCATATACTCCAGGTCAGACTGCTAACATAGATATATATGTTTATACCGGAAATTGCTCGTGGTTTGACCATGATAGTGCTGTACTTGCCTATAGATTCAGCACCGATGATTCATTTAAGTCTGATTGCACTAAGGTGACTAAAGACGGAAAAACTTATTGGAAACTGAGTATTCCAACAGATAAGGATACTATTTATTTGTCAAGAGCTGCTTTGGGTGGTCACCATAATGAATTTAATACTTCTATAGATAAAAAGTAAAAATTTGTTTACAGTAAATAATGATTTCAATGGTGGCGACTGGAGCACATATTAAAAATTCAACGGAGGTGAAACCATGAAGAAATCTAAATTTACACTTGTTATTGTACTCGGACTTGTACTGTGTTTGTTGTGTGGAACAACTACGACTTTTTCGTGGTTTAATCGTCCTGGAGTGCTACAGGGTGAATCCCTCTCTTGGCGTGGAGATTACAATGTGACCAACGGAGAAAATATTACTGCTGTTACTTATGTTGCTTCAAAACCTGACGGCAGTGAGTATAATACTGTTCCGTTTGATTTTAGTGGTTCGACAACTGTTCCCGCCCATGAAACAAAATATTTCTGTACAGAGGTAAAGAACACGGGAACTGCATCGCAGTCAATTTCTTTGTTCCTTAATAATTCGGAAACTAACAAACTTTCTGTCGGTGTGAACAGCCCCCTCAGAACCTACAGGAGATTTACCTCCGATTCACAAACAACATCTTATGTTACCAAGACACCGAGTAATGTGAATGAGAAGAATTTGTATATAGCTACTAATGTTCCTGACCCTACGATATACACTATGCACACTTGGAAGAATGGAACAGACTCTATTTCTGATACAGATCTTAACGGATACATTGAAGGTAAGTCTGTTAATTATGATAATGTAGATTATAAAATATCATATGTTACAATTCCTATGGAACACGACCGTGCGAAGCTCAGGATTAAAGATCCTGAAAAGTGGTTCGGTATTAATTTAGAAATTACAAATCAGAATAATACTTGTGTTTTTAAAGCGGATAAATCTACAGCTATGAAACAGTCAGATCAGTCTGCCGGAATTTCAAGTTTTTATTCTAAAGCAGAAGCTGTAGTAGGTAAGACACTTGACTTAAGCGCAACGGCACAGGGTAAAGTGACTTATGCATCGTCAAATACTGGTGTTGCAACAATTGACAATAACGGTCAGGTTATTGCCAAAAAGGCAGGCAAGACTACTGTTACTGTTACATCTACGGGTGCGTACGGTGATAAAATAACGGCAAAATGTGAGCTTACCGTAAGCAAAGAACCGGTTAAAAGCTCGTATATTCCGATTGTTACGAATATGAAGATTGAAGGTTGCACCGACACCGATCCTGTTGTTACAAAAGTGTATTGGTATATCAAAAACGATACAGCATCCGACGCTGAATATTCACTTGGCGATCTGCAAATTTCACTTTAAAATTTTAAAATTTTAAATTTCCAAAAGGGTTGTTTTTACAGCCCTTTTTTATTATAATTTATAATCGGTAGCAGAGAATACAATCCGCCCGCAAGCAAGGGTAGAAAAATATATAGTGTTTGCAACAAAATCCGATAAATGTTGCAAAGTTGTTGTTATTCTGTAGGGGCGTTCGTCGGACGCCCGCAAGTAACCGCACAAATTATATGTAAAACATATTTTATAAATGCCACAATGTAATTGTTATACCTTAGCGGCGAACCGTGTTCGCCAATCGTTTTGGTTGTAAAACCAAAACGAACATATACGCATTTTCGTTATATAAAATAATGTGTTAATAAACAAATAGTTTGTGTCAGGTCTCCAGTTCGTATGCATTGCACACGATTGCACGCAATTTCTTGCAAATTTGGATGCATGATTTATGCTATATCAAAACATATGTATATGAACATATTATACACTACTTTTAGCATATCAAAAGCTATGTGGATAAACAAATAATTTCATCAAGGCGGGCGGCCAATGACCGCCCCTACTGACACGAACTGAGAACGGTGGCACACCGTGGAGGAATTTATGGATAAAAATAACGATTTTGAAAATGCGGTTGAAGTGACATCTGTAACAACCGAACACCCAAAATCAAAAAAATAGAATAAGGAAAAGGCATGAATCAAAGCTCCGCAAAACCCTGCGGATAATTAAAAATATAATTTGCTGGGGAGTGCTTGCAATACTTGTGCTGACCGTAATTGTGTTTATGGGTTCAAAGGTGAACGGAAAAACACCTTCGCTTTTCGGATATTCCGTGCTTCGAGTTTCAACGGGCAGTATGCAGCCCGAGCTTATGATCGGCGATGTTATTCTCGGAAAGAGCGTTGACGATCCGACCGCCCTCAAGGTCGGCGATATTATCACCTATCGCGGCAGTGGGCAGACCGAGGGACTTCTCGTGACTCATAAGGTTGTAGTTGCACCGTATAAAACCTCTGACGGCACATATAAGCTACAGACAAAGGGCATTGCAAACGATGCTCCCGACCCGGAAATTTCAACCGAAGATGTGCTTTATATTATGGTGTGCAAGCTTGGATTCATTGACACATTGTACAACCTTTTCTTCTCACCGTGGGGACTGCTGATTTTTATTGCGGCGCTGCTGCTGATATTCATTGATGAGCTTATCGTTATAATACGAATACTTACGGGACATGACAAATCACCGAAGGACAGCGACATCAACGAAATTATAGACCGTTTGCAAAAGGAAAAATTGCAACAAAAGGCTGAATCCGACAACGATACAAAATCGGAAGAATAAATAAAAGCTGAATATATTTAATTTCGGACGAAAGGAAAATTCTCTTTTCGTCCGTTTTTTGTTGGCGAAAAAGACAAAGCGGAAAAATGGTGAAAATAGCTTTTATATGGGCTAAAATCGGCTTTTTAGTTGCATTTTTGGGCGATTTGTGGTATATTTTATACGGTCAAATTTGACCGTAACATACTGATTGTGTTTAGAAATTGATATGTTAAGGGTGGTTTCATGGATTACAAATTAATAGCGCTTGACATTGACGGTACGCTGACAAACTCCCAAAAGGAGATTACTCCCCGTACAAGATATGCTCTTATGGAGGCGCAGAAGCAGGGCAAGAAAATTATTCTTGCGTCAGGCAGACATCCCGTAGGAATTATGCCGATAGCAAAAGACCTTATGCTTGACCGTTTCGGCGGTTTTATTATGGCGTTCAACGGCGGCAGGATTATCAATTGCGAAACAGGCGAAACTATGGTGAGCAAGTTGTTTCCGCTTGAATATCTTCCAGACATCGTGAATGTTTTGAAAGATTCAAACATTACAATCAACACATACGATGACAGGCGAATCATTTCGGATAATAAGGTGAACGACTATACCTATGTTGAAAGGGACGTTATCAAGGCTGAAATGGTTGTTGTTGACGATTTTATCTCATCTGTAAGATTTGATATCAACAAAATTCTTCTTGCAGGCGAACCCGATGAGCTTGACAAGTATCAGAAAATTCTTGCAGACCGTTATGACGGCTTGCTCGATGTATATAAAAGCGCACCTTATTTTCTTGAGATTATGCCGTTTGGTGTTACAAAAGGCTCAATGCTTCCGCTTTTGCTTGATAAACTCAAGATTAAAAGGGAAGAGCTTGCCGCTTTCGGCGACAACTACAACGATATGACAATGATAGGTTATGCAGGCTTCGGCGTTGCAATGGGTAATGCTGAAACCGATGTAAAGAAGATTGCCGATTACATCTGCGAATCAAACGATAACGACGGTATTGCAAACACACTTGATAAATTCGTTTTAAAGCAATAGTCGCAAAGTTTGAACCTAATATAAACTTGAAAATATAAAATATAATTTAACGGAGCGTCAGATTTGACTTAACCCTTTAAAAAGAGTCGAAAAAACAGAATCTGTCGCTCCTTTTTTGTATATAATAGCCAAATTGAGGGCTTAATCTTTGGCGGCATCAAAGTTGTAATAATTCTTTAAAAGAAAAATATATGAGACTGTCTAAATTATAATATAATTGTATGTTATGTTGTACAAAGTATAACAAAAGGAGGAAAATCTATGGCAAAAATCAAAAAATTGCTTGCTTTGATTTTGTCGATTTGCGTAATTTGTACGGTATCTGTTATGTCCGTAAGTGCGGCTAATACAGATGACGATAACGACACTTCGGCATCAAGCACAATCACAGTACATTACTACTGTGAGGAAGGCACGCCCACAATCTATTATTGGAACAGTCTTCCGAAAAACATCAGCACGGAGTACCCCGGCGTTAAGATGACTTCCGAGGGAAACAACTACTACAAGTACACTTTCAACGATGTAACAAAAATCAATATGATGTTTGTTACAAACGGAAAGCAGTCTGCGGAACTCACAAGAAACACAGGCGAGTGGTGGTACAAAAATAAGAGATGGTCAAGCAAAAATCCTGAAGATATGCAGGAATTTGACCGTGTTGACATGCGTGAAGACACAATTTATTTTGTAATCACAACCCGTTTCTATGACGGTGACACAGGTAACGATGTTCATTGCTGGGACGACTCACAGGCAAACAACCCCGACAGCGATCCCGCATGGCGTGGTGACTTCAAAGGTCTTATCGACAAGCTTGACTACATCAAGGCTCTCGGATTCAGCGCAATCTGGATTACTCCTGTTGTAACAAACGCCTCGGGCTACGATTACCACGGCTACCATGCAATGGACTTCTCAACAGTTGATGTTCGTTATGAGAGTGACGGCGCTACATATCAGGATCTTATTGATGCCGCTCATGAAAAGGGCATCAAGATTGTTCAGGATATCGTAGTTAACCATTCAGGTAACTTCGGTGAGGCAACTCTTGCTCCTATGTTTACAAAGGAATACGACTCAATTCAGGATCTTGCTTCTGTAGATTGCATGAAGGTTATTGAGGGAAGCGACTTTGATAAAACATTCCCGAACTATAATGACCTTGAACCTAAGTATCAGTATGCCGCAAGACTTAATATCATGAAAGATACTAAGGAGCTTGACTCCGGTAATCACGACACGGAAAACTACTATCACCACTTCAAAGACCTCAGTTGGGAAAGCCCGACTGTTCAGACAGGTCAGATTGCCGGTGACTGCGTTGATATCAACACAGAGAATCCTACAGTTGCTAATTACCTTAACGACGTTTATAACAACTATATCAACATGGGCGTTGACGCTTTCAGACTTGATACTGAAAAGCACGTTTCAAGACTTACACTTAACCAGTATTACTTCCCGTCATGGCTCAAGACAGGCGGTAAAAACTTCTTCATCTTTGGTGAGGTTTGTACTCGTGTAAGTGAATTCTGGAACCACAACATTCCTGCAATTTCAGCTCCGTTCTATACATGGGCTGAATCAGACAGCCAGTACATTGATTCATTTACAAATGATCAGGCTGCAAACATTGATCTTACACTTAAGCACTATGACAGCAACGCAAGTACAGCAAATCAGCCCACATCTGATAATGTTTATCTTGACGGTCTTAAGTATCACACACCTGATTACAGCAAGTCAAACGGCACAAGCGTAATCGACTTCCCGATTTGGAACTTCTCAAATGCAAGCAACGCATTTACCCGTGCTTGTGAAGAAGATCCGTACTACAATGACTCATCATGGAATGTAACATATGTTGATTCTCACGACTACGGTCCTGATATGGACAGCCGTTATGACGGCGGTACACAGTCATGGGCTGAGAACCTTGATGTACTCTTTACTTTCCGTGGTATTCCGTGTCTTTACTACGGTTCTGAGCTTGAGTTCCAGAAGGGTGTTCCTATGGACGTAGGTCCTAACGCACCTCTCTCAACAACAGGTCGTGCATACTTCGGTGACTACCTCGAGGGCGACGTAACAGCAACAGACTTTGGTACATATTCTAATGCAAGCGGTGCTGTTGCAAGCACACTTGAAGCACCTCTCGCTGTTCATATTCAGCAGCTCAACAGAATCAGAAGAGCAGTTCCTGCACTTCAGAAGGGTCAGTATACAAGAAGCAAGACTTATGTTGACGGTAATATGGCATTCGTTCGCCGTTACACAGGGCGCTACAGACAGCCTTGCTTGTGTAACTATCTCAGGCGGTGCTACATTCAAGAACCTTCCTAACGGCAAGTATATTGATGCAGTTACAGGCGATGTTAAGTATGTTACAGACGGCACACTTACAGTATCTTCTGTTGGTAGGGCTAATATGAGAGTTTATGTTTGCTGTGCAGACGGTTTCACCGGAATTGACGGTCAGATCGGCACTAGCGGCGCATATCTCAAGTAATAAAATAATGTTATTTTTTACGGAGCAGGTTTTTCCTGCTCCGTATTTTTCTGCCCTAAACTCTCAAATGACGGATTGCAGATTTATATCCGTCAAAATTATACTTCATTTATAAATAAACATCCCGAAAGTTGCATAATGATGAATAAAAAGACAGAAAATTATGCAAATTCTACATATAAGGTTTAAAATCGTTATGACACTTCTGCAAGAATTGTACCTTTTCTTTTTTAAAAAATGTGCTATAATATATAAATTATAGTTTCAATTTATTGTGAATTTTAAAAAGGAGTGTTTTTTATGACAAACAGCGAGTATTCGGATGTTACACCGCAGATTCATGCTCTGGCTCAGAAAATGACGCATAACTCCGTTATTGATACAGATTTATACAGTAAGTACAATGTAAAAAAAGAGGTCTGCGTGACCTTGACGGTAAGGGTGTTCTCACAGGTCTTACATATATTTCTACAATCACACAGAATAAGCTTGTTGACGGAAAGCTTGTTCCTTGCGAGGGTGAGCTTCGTTACAGGGGCTATAATGTAAAGGATATCGTTGACGGTATTCTTGAGGATGACCGTTTCGGTTTTGAAGAGGTTACATATCTTCTTCTCTTTGGCGATATGCCTAACGAAGAACAGCTTAAAGATTTTAAGAAGCTTCTCGTTCAGTACAGAACCCTTCCTCAGCACTTTGTTCGTGATGTTATCCTCAAGGCCACAAGTAACGATATGATGAATTCAATAGCAAGAAGTGTTCTCACACTTTTCTGCTATGATAAGAACGCTAACGATACATCAATCGACAATGTTTTAAGACAGTGTATACAGCTTATCTCCGTATTCCCTCTTTTGTCGGTTTACGGCTATCACGCATATAATCACTATCAGCGTGATAACAGCCTTTATATCCACCGTGCAGAGCCTACAATGTCAACAGCCGAGGTTATTCTGTCGCTTCTTCGTCCCGACAGACACTATACTCCGCTTGAGGCAAAGGTTCTTGATATGGCGCTCATTCTCCATATGGAACACGGCGGCGGTAACAACTCAACATTTACAACACATGTTGTAACATCTTCGGGTACTGATACATACTCGGCAGTAGCTGCGGCACTTGCATCACTCAAAGGTCCTAAGCACGGCGGTGCAAATGTTAAGGTTTACTATATGTTTGAGGATCTCAAAAAGCATGTTAAGGACTGGGAGGACGAGGACGCTCTTGAAGATTATCTTGAGAAGCTCCTTGACAAGCAGGCTTTTGATAAAAAAGGTCTTATCTACGGTATGGGACACGCAGTTTATACAATTTCCGACCCCGTCAGCAGATTCTTCACGGTGCTGTTAAAAAGCTTGCGTTTGCCGAAGGTCACAATGATGAATTTGATCTTTATGAGAGAGTTGAAAGACTGGCTCCGAAGGTTATCGGCAGAAAGCGTAAAATCTATAAGGGCGTTGCCGCAAATGTCGATTTCTACAGCGGACTTCTTTACAGCCTTCTTGATATTCCGTGTGAGCTTTATACTCCGCTTTTTGCAACAGCTCGTATTACGGGTTGGAGCGCACACAGACTTGAGGAGCTTATCAACTGCGGTAAGATTATCCGTCCTGCATATATGAGCATTTCCGAAAACAAGGAATATGTTGATTTGAAAGACAGATAATACGGCGAGCCGCCGTTCCCCCGCTCGAGAAGTTAGTTTTACAAGTGCGAGAGTTAAATTGCCCGAGCGTATGGAAAATTGAAAGTTGAAAATAATTAAAGTCGGGCGACAGTTTGCAAAATGCAAATCATTGTCGCCCGACCGTTTTTTATATATGAAATTAACTGTTTGGTCGTGGGGCGGATAATATCCGCACTACGATTTTTCGCAACATTCATCTTAAAACAACAAAAGACCGCTCTTTTGAGCGGTCTTTAAATCTTGTGTTTTAAATTCAAAATTTATTGCAATCAGCAGAAGAATACATCCATCTCTTCTGCGTTGCCGTCGGCAACAAAGTATGCCTTGCTTTCTTCGGGCTTGAGATAGATTGAAATTTCCTTCGCATCCTTGCCGTATGTAGCCTTAACATTTTTGATTACTTCTTCAACAGGAACCTGTGCGCCTGCATATTCTACGAAGAAATTAACCTTTGTTTCAACCGGAACGGGCTTCTTTGGAGCAACCTTCTTTGGAGCAACCTTCTTTGGAGCTGCTTTCTTAACAGGAGCCTTTTTAACGGGTTCTGCTTTCTTAACAGTTTCAACCTTTACATTTTCTGTCTTTGCGGGTTCAGCCTTCTTTGTAGCTGCAGCAACAGTCTTAGCAGGCTCAGCCTTTGCAACAGTCTTTTTACAGGCTCTTCCTTAACGGGAGCAGTTTTTGCAGGGGCTGTTTTTGCAGTTGTTTTCTTTGTTGTTGCCATAATAAATCCTTCTTTCAAAGTAATAAAATATTGCAGAAATAAAAGTTTTATCTTTTGTAAATATTATACATTTCAGAGTAAAAATGTCAATAAACTGTACAAAAATTCGGCGGTTAATACATATTTGCGAAAAAATAAAATTCCTGTTAGTTGAAATGCACAATGTTATTATCTCATATTTGAACTATGTCGTTTTTTCTGTCAAAAAAAACGAAAAAAAAAGCACATCATCATTTGAAAACCTCTTGCAACTGTGCTAAAATGATAGCGATTAATTTAAGAGAGAAGAATGATTTATGGGAGAGAATTTCATTATTATTGCACAACAGGTGCTTGTACTGTTCATTTTGATTGCAGTCGGTTTTATTTGCGGTAAGAAGAAAATTATCACCGATTTTTCCGCCCGTCACATGACCGATATAGTATTGTATGTTGTGACGCCCTGCGTTATGATTTCTGCTTTTCAGCGGGAGTTCTCGTTTGAACTTTTGAGCGGACTTATAATTTGCGTTGCCTGCTCTGCACTTATTTTCGCTGTGTCAATACTTATCTGTAACCTGATTTTTCATGATAAAGATGAAAGCCGTAAGGCTGTTATCCGCTTTGCAACAATCTATTCAAACTGTGCCTTTATGTCTTTGCCCCTCCAGAAGGCAATTCTCGGTGATGACGGTTGGTTTTACGGCTCAATTTTCGTTGCAGTATTCAACATTTTTGTATGGACGCACGGACTTGTTTCAATGAGCGGTGACAAAAAGCAGCTTTCATTCAAAAAAGCTTGTTCTCAACCCCGGTCTTATCGGTGTTCTTCTTGCAATTATCCTGTTTATTACAGGTTTTAAGCTTCCGTACATAATCAGTCAACCGGTTGAATATCTTGCAGTTCTGAACACTCCGCTCCCGATGCTTATTATAGGTTTTTACCTTTCACAGGCTGACTTTAAAAAGGCGTTCACTGACAAGGGCGTATATTTTTCTTCGGCAGTCCGTCTGATTGCTTTACCGATGATTACAGCGGTTGTAATGTCATTGTGCCGTGTCACACCCATAATTACCATGGCTTGCGTAATTGCCACATCAGCCCCTACTGCCGCAACAACAACTATGTTTGCAACAAAGTTCAACAAGGATGTTGAGCTGTCGGTTAGTATCGTTGCCGCAACTACGGTATTTTCACTTGCAACAATGCCGCTTGTCGTAATGCTTACGGGCATGATGAGCGGATTTAGTAGTTAATGTAAAATGGAAAATTGAAAATTATGGTCGGCGGTGTGCCACCGCAGACCTTTCGAGAAGATAGTTGAGATAAATGAATTGCATTGATGCCCGAAACGGCATTGATGCAATTTTATTTTATATGAATTTAACTGTTTAATTGCAGAGGAAAACCGTGTTCTCCCTTTAGTAATGGCAGAAAATTTATGTTAAATCCAATTCATAATATGTCTTATTATTATAAAACTGTCTACACGAATTGGGAACGGCGGCTCGCCGTAAAAAATATATAGAAATCTCGGCTAAAATTTGATATAATGAACACATAAAAATATATAATCCTTTGAGGGGGACTGTATTATGTCGAGAAATCCTATGCAAAAACAGAAACTTTTGTATCTGCGGAAAATTCTTCTTGAAAAGACCGATGAAAATCACGGGTTGACTTCAAGTGAAATTCTGGCAGAGCTTGCGTTGTACGGAATTACTGCGGAGCGAAAAAGTCTTTACGATGATTTGCAGGTGCTTGAAAAATTCGGAATGGACATCTGCAAGAGCAAATCATCGACCGTTAAATATTATGTTGCAAGCAGAGAATTTGAACTGCCCGAGTTGAAGCTTCTTGTTGACGCAATTCAAAGCTCAAAATTCATTACCGAAAAAAAGAGCATTTCCCTCATTCATAAGCTTGAAGGGCTTGCAAGTGTTCACGACGGCAAGGAACTGCAACGGCAGGTTTTTGTCGCAAACAGAGCCAAAACAATGAATGAACGAATTTATTATTCGGTTGACAAAATTCAGAATGCAATAGCACTCAACCGCAAAATCTCGTTCAAATACTACCGTTGGGGACTCGATTTTTCGGGAACGGAGCGAATTGTCAAGCGTGAAAAAAATCAGGGACGGCGGATACACGGCTTCACCGTGGGCGCTGTGCTGGGATGATGAGAATTACTATCTCATTGCCTATGACACCAGTGCCGACAGTATAAAGCATTACCGTGTTGACAAAATGGACGATATCGAGGTGCTTGACGATGAGCGTGACGGGGGAAAGACCTTTGAAAAATTTGATCCTGCAGATTATTCAAAGGGCGTTTTCTCAATGTTCGGCGGTGAAAAAAGCTACGGTTAAGCTGTCGGTTGACAATGATTGCATAGGTGTTATTGTTGACAGGTTCGGCAGGGATATTTTTGTTACAAAGGAAAGCGACACAACATTCGGTGTATCGGTTGATATTATGACAAGCAAACAGTTCTACGCTTGGGTATTCGGTCTTGGCGGAAAGGTCAGAATTATATCACCGCAAAATGTTGTTGATGAATTTAAAAAACAGCTTGAAAATGTAAACGATTCATTTTAATTGCCATACGGTTGGCAATATTTCATATTAAAATCGTTAAATAATAATGTCTGATTCGGAAACAATTATAACAATTATCAGTAGATAAATTGATACATTATTGCGTAGAATTAAAAATCAATTAACATACAGCAGACAGCGGAATATTTAAAATTTGCACTAATTGCAGTTTATACATTTATTTTTTTTGCACATTTGTCGTAATTATTGACTTTATTGTGCATAAAGTCTATTATATTGTTGCAGTGATTATTTGTGTTGTTTTTAGACACAAAATGTTTGAAAACATAATTTTTTAGAATCGGGGTTATTATTATGGATTTTGATTTCTTGCGTTCGGCAACCGCATCCAGTTCAGCTTACAGAGTAGTTTGCGGTGAAATGATTATTGACAGCAATATGTGGAATGTTCACAACGAGGTTCTTGTGGCTGTTGTAAGGGACGGCTATATGACCGTTGAAATGGGTGCTGACACTTATTCGCTCTCAACAGGCGACATTTACTTTATTTCACCTAATCAGAGATACAAAATTAATAATACAGGCAACGCAAGAGTTGATGTTATTCTTCTTAACCTTTCAAATCCTGCATCGCTCACTCAGGAGTTTATTCCGCAGAGTCTGATCAGAGGTCTTGTAACAGGCAACTGCACTCACTTTGCAAAGGTTACGAGAGGCGACTACCGTTATAACAATCTTATTGACGATATGAACACGGTTATTTCTGCCGAGAACGAAAAGCACGAGTTCTTCCAGATTCTTGTTCACGGCAAAATGTACGACATTTTCTATATTCTTTTCTCATCGGGCCTTGTTAAGATTTGTGATGTTGAGGCTCAGGGCAAAAAGTACCGTGCTCTCCGCAGAATTACGGAATATATCAACAACAACTTCTGCGACAGCATTACTCTCGATACAATAGCTCAGACAACAGGTCTCAGCCGTTACTATGTGTCGCATCTCTTTAAGGAGCTTATGAATACAACATTTGTAAACTACCTTAACGAGCTCAGACTGACAAGAGCCGCAATGCTTCTTACCACAACGGACACTCCGTTATCGAAATTGCAGGTATGTCGGGCTTCAACAACATTTCAAACTTTAACAGAGCATTCAAAATGTACTACGAAACAACACCTTCAAAGTACAGAAGAGCCGAGAAACAGTCATTTTAAATAAGTATTTTCAAAATAAAAAGCCGGTGCATATGCGTCGGCTTTTGTTTATGGTAATAATTTGTCCTCTTAGGTAATATTGTTTAAAAAAGGCAGTTCATTTTTGTAGAATGCTCAAATTGAAAAGAAAAGCATACCGTGGTATAATTATTATGTTTGTGACAGCGTGTTTTTTGTGCGTCATTTGTGTTTAGAAGTATTAAACGGCGGTGAAACGATGAAGTTTTTCAATAAAAATATAAACAAGGTTTTGTCGGTTGTGCTTGTTGTAGTATCCGTTTTGGTAGTTTTGCAGTTCGTCTGCTCAAACGGTACTCTCAATGCCGGAGAAACTCCGACAGAATCGGCAATGGCAAGGGTAAATCCGAATATTCGGAAGATTGTTCCGGCAACAACTGTTTCCGCAACAACCGTACCCGTTGAAACAACAACGGCAAAGCCTAAAGCAACCAAGGCAACAACTCAGCCTCAGACAAAAGCCACAAAGGCAACAAAAGCGACAACTCAGCCCGTGACAACAACACAGGCAACCGTTCCGTTTGCTACGGCAATTCCGCCAAAAGAGCCTGTTGATTACCAATCTCAATGGGACGCAGGTTATCTTGTGGCAATTGACAATCCGGACAAAACCTATGAATGCTCCAAGGTAACGCTTACCGATGAGGACAGGGATCTTCTTGAAAGGCTTTGCATGGGCGAATTTGGTTCGGGCGGTTTTATAGGAGCGGCGCTCATTGCTCAGTCGGTAAAAGATGCAATGTGCTTTGACGGTTATCCGACAGTTGCCTCGGTTATCGAGAACTGCCATTATACCGGCAGTACCAAAATCGGCACAAATCAGGAATGTATTCAGGCGGTAAGCTATATCTTTGATGAAAACAAGGATGCCGTTCAGCACCGCATTATGTATATGTATAATCCCGATATGGTTCAGAGCGCTTTCCACGAAAGTCAGAACTATATCCTGACATATCAGACTGTCAGATTTTTTTGACAGGTGGGGGGGTATTGACGAAAATCCTTGATTTTCGTCAGCTAAATTCACGCAAGCGTGAGCTAAATTTGCTACGCAAGCTAAGTTATCCTGCGGATAGCACGGTTCGCCGCTACATTATAGAACAGTAACTTTGCAACATTTATATAATTGGATTTAACATAGATTTTCTGCCGTTACTTAGCGGGCGTCCAATGTGTGCAGTGTAGTAACATAGTATACAACAGTGCAAAGACATAGTATACAGTTTTATGATAAAATAAATGGCAAGAAAATAGCAAATGAAGGAGCTGTTTTTATGCCGTGGGAGTGTAAAACTGTGGAAAAACAAAGATTAGAATTTGTTACAAAAGCATTAGAAACAAATAATTTTAGTGCTCTATGTCGGGAATATGAAATCACACGCAAAACCGGTCGCAAGTGGGTTGATAGATTTAAACAGGGACTGCCCTTAACTGATATGTCACGCAGACCATTATGTTCTCCTAACAAAACGCCTGATGACATTGAAGAATTAATCGTTTCTGTTCGTTTCGATAACCCGGGTTGGGGTGATGATAAAATTAAAATTTTTCTTGAAAATCAAGGGTATAAAAACATTCCTTGTCCAAGAACCATTACTAACATTCTTCATAAACACCAACTCATATCTGAAGATGAATCTCTCAAAAGAAAGCCTTTTAAACGCTTTCAGAAAGAACATTGCAATGATATGTGGCAAACTGATTTCAAGGGAGAGTTTTTAACTGCCGATAATCGTTATTGCTATCCATTAACTATTCTCGATGACAGCTCACGATACTCAATCAAAATAGCATGCTTTCCTAACACTAAAAATGTCGTTATTAACGCTTTTAAGCAAGCTTTTTATGAGTTTGGTATGCCATCAAGCGTACTTTCTGACAATGGTTCTCAGTTTGCAGGTTTTAAACATGGATTTACTATGTTTGAAAAATTCCTTATGAACAATGACATTCTTCCCATACATTGCAGAATTAAACATCCGCAAACACAAGGAAAAATTGAACGGTTTCATGGCAGTATGAAAAGAGAACTTTTAAATCATAATCTATTCAAGAACTTGGATTACGCTGACAAGGCTCTGCAAGAGTGGCGAACTAAGTATAATTGCCTGCGACCTCATGAAGCACTTGGGAACAAATGTCCTGCCGATGTCTATACTCACAGCGAAAGGATTTAGTTCATCGGGAGGGTGAGCTGGTTTTTGTGCATATTATACGCATTCGGATAATCGGTAATCTTGAAACCACGCTTGCTGTATGCCGAAAATCGCAACGGCAACGGCTTGAAGTGGACATTGCACATTACGCCGTGGTCAGCCATCATATTATAGAACTTGTTACGGTATTCTGCGTCTTTGCCGATAAATCTTACAAAGTAAAGGTGACCGCTGCTGCGGTGGTTTTCATCGCAGTGATTAAGCACCTGAACAGGCAAATCCTTAAATTCTTCGTTGTAAAGCTTTATAAGTTGATGTCTGCGCTCAAGCATTTGATCGTAGCGTTCAAGCTGAGCCACACCGATTGCGGCAAGCACATCGGTCATATTACACTTGTACTGAGTGTCAACAACATCATATTCCCACGATGCGACTTTGTTTTTTTGATATGCGTCCTTGGTCTGACCGTGAAGCGAGAGAAGCATATACTGCTTGTACATTTCTTCCTCGTCAATTCCGTCATGTGAACGGTGAACAGCCGCACCGCCCTCGGCGGTTGTCATATTCTTTACAGCGTGAAAGCTGAAGTTTGTGAAGTCGGCAATTTCACCGCACATTTTACCGTGCCATTGCGCACCGAATGCGTGAGCGCCGTCAGCCATAACAATAACTCTGCCGAACTTTTCCTGAAGCTCGTTGCGTGGATTGAAAACGCCTTTCTTTCTTTCAACAGCCTCAAAAATACGGTCATAGTCGCACACAACACCTGCAAGGTCAACAGGAATGATAACCTTTGTATTGTGGTTGATTGCCGCCTCCATTTTATCGTAGTCCATTTCAAAGCTTCCGCTTTTGCAGTCAACCATAACAGGCTTTGCGCCCACATGGTAGATGATTGATGCGGTTGCCGTGTAGGTGTATGCCGGAACGATAACCTCATCTCCCGGACCGATGCCGAGAATACGCAGAGTAAGTTCGGCACAAGAGGTCTGCGATGAAAGACAGACAGCCTTTTCCGTGTGACATCTTTCTGCAATACGGCTTTCAAAAAGCTTTGTTTCGGGACCTGTTGTAATCCAGCCCGATTTCAGAACCTTTATAACTTCGTCAATTTCTGCCTGAGAAAGGTCAGGCGGCGAAAAGGGAATTTTTCTCATTTTAAATTTCTCCTCGGATACAGCTTGCGTTAAGCGTTGCCGCACACAAACTATAGACAAATCTGAAAATATTGCACTCTTTTAACCGAAACAAAAGTTGCAACCGATTGCAAGCAGTACAAAGGTGCGTCAGCTCATCGGAATTTCGGCAAAAGGTTAAATCTTTACCGGAATTCTAAGTTTCAATCGCCAAACGGGCAAACGACACCTATATTAAATTATACAACGCAAGTCATAAAAAGTAAAGTTCCAAAATACCCAAAATATACTCTGAAAATGCGGTTTTGTATGGTGTATGAGCCGTATTGCAGTTGATTTTCAGCTTTTCGCTTTCGGAGGCTTTCTTTTGCAGATATTTCTTTTTTTGTTGCAAGACCGCCTCTTATGTGCCTTTCGCTTTTGTTGGTGTCAAGAATTTCCCTCACCTGTCGGTAAAGTGCAGGGTTAAGTACCTTTAGCCGTTGGCTGACATCCTTATGCACGGTGCTTTTGCTCACACCGAACTTTTTTGCCGTACTTCTCACGGTTGCCTTGCTTTCGATTATGTATTCACCGAGCATTGCCGCTCTTTCTTCTACGATACCTTTCACATACAGCCCTCCTGTCTGTCCTCCTTAGGGGGACATCTGTAATAGATTGTATGTGCAGACAGCGGATTGTATGACGGTATAGTTTAGTGTGTTTTATTGCGTTTTATTGTGTTTTGTTGCATTTTATCTGTAATTAAACTAAATTTTTGTATAAACAGACAAATTAGTGTTCATAACTTCGGTGTTTATGTGAATTGAATTGTTGTGCCTGTGAATGGTATAATTTAGTTGTAAAAAGTGAGAAAATCAAATTTTTTTGTGCATTTTGCATCTTTGACTCAAGAGGGGAAATATACATGAAAAATATTAAAAAAACAGCGGGTAAATTTTTTGCACTGATGCTCACGGTGGCGGTTTCGGTATCATGTGCGGTGTCAACGGGCATTTTCACAGCCTCGGCATACACAGCGCCGAAAGAAGGCAAAATTTTTTATAACAAAACAATGTACGACAAATACGGTAAGGCTGAAGGTATGGTTCTTGATAGCCTTAAAAATTTTGACGAGGAAATTGATATCGGTAGCCTGAATGTGCCGAGAAGCGATGCTGCGGAATTTTTAAGGTGCTGACCTTGACTCATCCGGAGCTTTACTATGTGAATCAGGGATTTTCGTACTCCTACTATCCGTCAGAGGATAAGGTTACGTCAATCTATCCCGAGTACACAATCAGCAAGAGCGAGTATGCAACACAGAAAAAGTCGCTTGATAAAGAGGTTGAGAGAATTCTTTCGCTCGTGGACGAGAATATGACCGATTCCGAAAAGGCTCTTGTAATCCACGATGAGCTTGCCATTATGAGCGAGTACAGCACATCAGATTACAACAAGGCTGATATTTACAATTCGCTTGTTGAAAAAACTTCCGTATGTCAGGGCTATGCGCTTGCGTATTCCTACATGCTTTCACTTGTCGGAATAGACTCCGAACTTGTTGATTCAAACTCAATGAACCATATGTGGAACAAGGTTCATATCGGCAACGCTTGGTATAATGTTGATGTTACATGGGATGATCCTATTAATGACCGACCGGGACACGCTCAGCATTCATACTTCCTTTTGAGTGACAATGCCATTCAGAATCTTCCGTCAAAGCACTATGATTACACAATAAGCTACGGTGCAAATTCGACAAAATATGATAATTACGAAATCCATAATTTCGACACAAGGCTTTGCGAGGTTAACGGTGAATTTTACGGCTTTGTCAACAACAATTCTTCAGCTAACAAGGGTGCATTGCTAAAATACAAGCTTGACAGCAATACATATGAGAAAAAGCTGAAATTGAACGAAAGATGGAGCGCAGGCGGTAATTCCTATTGGCTAAATACATTTATGAGCCTTGAAAAATACAACGATACTCTGTATTTTAATACCTCCGATGCTGTGTATTCATACGATGTTGAAACAGGCAGACAGGCAGTTGCCGCATCCGACATCAGCGGTGTGTCCGCATCATCAGGCAAGCTTTGCTACGGCATGGTTCTCAAGGGCGACGCAATGTATGTTGCCGTGTCGGATTCTCCGAACAACAAGGCAACTTTGCAGTATGTAAAAAGAGTTGACAAGGGCAACCTTGCAATCGGTATGACAAACTATGTTATGACTGCAAGCACCAATTCAGCAGAAAAGGCATATTACGGTGACGCAAACGGTGACGGCAAAATAAACATTTCCGATGCAACCGCAATTCAGAAAGCAATTGTGGGTCTTGTCAATCAGAACGAGATAGAGCGTATAAACTCTGATGTAAACTTTGATTCCGATATCACCGTCATTGACGCAACCACAGTTCAGAGGTACATTGTAGGACTTATATAACGGCAAGCCGTTGGCAAATTGAAAATGAAAAATTTAGGACTGCGGTAGCACACCGCAGTCCTTTCCGGAAGATAGTTAGATTAGGAAATTGCACCAATGCCCGATACGGCATTGATGCAATTTTTGCTTTATTTTAATTTGTACAAATCTTTGCGTGGCTATCTACAGGCGTATAATATCTGCCCATACAAATTTGCAACAACTTCCATATATACAAAAACGGTCGGGCGACAATGCTTTTCACTCTTGCAAATTGTCTTCCCGACCATAATTTTCCATTTTACATTTTTAATTTTCAATTTTATGCCCGAACCGTACACCGTTACTGTTCAATATCGCTATTGATTTACCCATGCAATTATGCTATAATTCTAAGGATATAGTGTATTAACGGAGGCTTTGGAATGCTGGATTCATATGTTGAAATTGACCTTGACAAAATCGGTGCAAATGCCCGTGCGATAACACAAAAATACAGCGACTACAAATATTTTATTGCCGTTCTCAAGGGTGACGGTTACGGTCATGGTATGGAAGTGGCAAATGAAATGTACAAAAACGGCATTAACTATTTTGCCGTGTCCTCTCTTGAGGAGGCTCAAAGCTTTCGTAAGGTCAACAAGGACGCTCCGCTTTTGTGCCTGCATCCGGTTCATCTTTCGAGAATTGAGGAGGCAAAGCGGCTTAATCTCACCATTGCCGTGAATGAGCTTGACTACCTCAAAAGGTTGCTTGATTTGAACATTGACTGCAATTTCAAGGTTCATCTCCAGATTGATACAGGCTTTAACCGCCTCGGCTTCAAGGATAAGAACGAGGTTAAAATCGCCGTTGATATGATTAACGGTTCAAATTTTGTTCTTGAGGGAATTTATCAGCATTTTGCAACAGCCGGAATTTTTGATCCCCATTGGGACGAGCAGGTCAGAAACTTCAAGGAGTTTACATCGCTTATTGATTTGAATAAAATCCCGATTGTCCATATGGGCAGTTCCGTTTCAATGCTCACCCACCCGAAACAGCCTTTTACAACAGGCGTGAGAATGGGCATTGCAATCTACGGCTACAATGTTGCCCCCGATTCTCTTTCAAATTCGCCAAAGGACAAACTCCGCAAAATGCGAAACAATTACTTCATTAAGAAATACAACATCAGCGAAACATATTTTGATGTAAAGATAGATTTACAGCCGGCTATGAAGATGAAAACCCGTATTCTTCAGCTTAAAAAGGTGAACAAGGGTGAGTGGTTCGGCTACAATGCGTCATACACGGCAGATGAGGATATTATTCTTGCAATTCTTCCTGTCGGCTACAACAACGGTATCGGTCACGCAAATCACGGCAGACAGGTTGTTATAAACGGCAAAAAATATCCTGTTGTCGGTGAGATGTGTATGAATATGACGGCTGTTAAGGTTGATTCATCGGTAAAAATTGATGACGAGGTAACACTCCTCGGTGACGGTATAACAGTTGGAATGTTCGGCAGAAGTTCGGGTATGGGCAATGCCGAGGCGCTTGTGAATATAGGCAAGAACAATCCGAGATTTTATGTAAAAGACGGTAAGGTTGTAAAGGAGAAGTAAGATGGCAGTTTCGGTACACAAATGGCTTTTGAATAAATTCAGAGATATTAACCACAGCAGAATGGATAAGCACATTGACATTATCGCCAAGAACAGCGGTAAGTCAAAGGCTTATATCAAGTTCGACATAATCCGCAACTTTCTCATCAGAGGCACAGGCTACACGGACTATTTCCGTTGCGATTTTATCAACCTTTCGGCTAAAGAGAAAAAAAAACCTTTGTAACTGCAAAAACTTTCTACAAAATTCTTGAATATCTCAACGATGAGGAATATATCGTTCTTCTTCGTGACAAGCTTGTTTTTGACGAGCTTTTCAAAAAGTATCTCAAAAGAGATTTCATCAACCTTCGCACAGGCAGTAAGGAAGATTTCAAGAAGTTCCTTGACGGCAGAGAAACCGTTTTTGCAAAAGATCCGACAGGCGAGGGCGGTCACGGCATTTCAAAAATCACCGTTGCCGATGTAAAGGACAGCAACAAGCTTTATGATGAACTCAAGGCAAACGGTCAGCTTCTTGTTGAGGAAGCAATCGTTCAGAGCGATGACCTCAACGAAATCAATCCGTGCGTCGTAAATTCATGGCGAGTTGTTACGCTCTATAAGGACGGCAAGGCGCATATAATAAATAACGCTCTCCGTATCAATCAGGACGAGTCAAATGTTATCGGCTGTACAAATGACCTCTACCTCAGCCTTGATGCAGACGGCAGAATCGACAGTAATGTAATTGACGACTACGGCAATGTTTTTGACAAACACCGGATGACAGGCAAAAAGTTCTCCGAGGTTAAGATTGCAGGCGTTCGAGAGGCTCTTGACATGGTTGTTGAGGCAGCGGAAAAAAAGATTCCGCAGGTGAGATATATCGGATGGGATATCGCCTTTTCAAAGAACGGTCCCGTTATGGTTGAGGGCAACGAGTACCCGGGCTACGGACTTTTGCAGTTCTATAAACTAAAAGGCAAACGCACAGGCCACCTGAAAGAAATCGCCGATGTCCTCGGTGACGAGATGAATAACATTAAGCTTTGATTATTTAGCAAAAACTTTATAACAAAAAAAAAAACAGCACCGATATGACCTCGGTGCTGTTTTTGCGTTGTGTGTATTGCCTTTTAATAATCTTCACACAGCCATTGTCAAATTTAAAGAAATCTGAATATCCCGCCATATTTTGATCTCGCATCCTCAAGTAATCCCATTGTGCTTACCTCAATAAAATGAATAAAATCCAAAATAATTCTGTCACGAAAATTGTTTATTATCAAGTTGTATTCCGAATAAATTCGCATAAAAATAAGCACCAACCTTTCGATTAGTGCTTATTGAATGGTTGCGGGAGCCGGATTTGAACCGACGACCTGAGGGTTATGAGGGGAAAGAGTGTTTAATGGTGCCGAATTGTATCAAATATAGATAAGTACAGTAACTATAATAAAGTCAAGAGCAGTTTTATTTTTTACTCTCAAAATCCACTATGATGATTTTGTTTTTTCTTTGCGTATATTATTTGCCCTAACAAAAACCTTGCCTTGTTCTATATATAAACTCTGTTGTTCGCTTGTCATTGAACGAAACACACGCAATAACTCGTCCTCCAAAAAGTTGTTGGTTTTGTTTGTATGCATATTTAAAAAGATAATCCGTTGTAACTTCAAAATATATAGCTAATCTTTTTAATGTTGCAAAATCGGGTTCACTAATGCCTTGCACATAGCCTCCCATAGTAGATGGAGCAATATTTAAGTCATTTGCTACCTGCTTTTGAGTTAGATTTCGTTCTTCTATAAGAGAGCGTAATTTATAGCTGAAATTCAAACCAATCACCTCTTATATATTCTAATTGAAATAAGTCGCAAATAGCAGATTGTACTAAAAACTCGTTGACAAAACTAAAAATTAGTTGTAATATTTACTTAATGATATAGCATTATTATATTAAAAAATGGAGGTTTGTATTTATGGAACAGAAAAACACAAAACAGAAAAATGACAAGTTTTTCAAAATTCTTTCTGTAGTTCTTGCAATTTTACTCTTGCTCGGTATGTTGGGTACAATAGGCATTGTAATGACTAAAGACAACAAAGAGATAAAAAATGGTCTTTCTGCCTATGAATTAGCTGTAAAATACGGTTATGAGGGAACGGTCGAAGAATGGCTTAAATCTTTGTCGGGTAAATCTGCCTATGAAATTGCAGTGGATAACGGCTATTCGGGTACAGAAAAAGAATGGTCCTCTGCTCTTGAGGCTTCGGCAAAACAAAATGGTGCAGCTATTAAAACTGCCGCTTTTTCATCAGATGGTGAACTGCTTTTAACCCTCTCTGATGATACGGTTATCAATCTTGGCAAAGCTGTAGGTAAAGACGGAAAAGACGGTTTAGATGGTAAAGATGGTTCAAATGGCACAAACGGCTCTAACGGTAAAAATGGTTCTGACGGCAAAAACGGCACTAACGGTGTTGATGGTAAGAACGGTATTGACGGCAAAAATGGTGTCGATGGAAAAGACGGTATTAACGGCGTTAATGGTTTAAACGGCATTGATGGTAAAGATGGCGTTGATGGCAAGGACGGACTAAATGGCGTTGATGGTAAGGATGGTATCGACGGAACAAACGGACAAGACGGCATTGGTATTTCAAATGCAAGCATAAATTCAAACGGTCAGCTAATACTTGCATTTTCGGACGGTTCTTCTGTAAATCTTGATAAGGTTGTAGGAATGAACGGTATAGACGGAGTAAGCGTAACAAACTCAGAAATAAATTCTAACGGAGAGCTTGTTCTTACATATTCAAACGGACAGCGTGCAAACCTCGGAATTGTTGTCGGTGCTGACGGCAAGGATGGTGCTAATGGCAAAGATGGCATAAACGGTGTTGACGGCAAGGACGGTAAAGACGGCATAAATGGTGTTGATGGCAAGGACGGTAAAGATGGCATAAACGGTGTTGACGGCAAGGATGGTAAAGACGGCATAAATGGTGTTGATGGCAAGGACGGTAAAGATGGCATAAATGGTGTTGATGGTAAGGATGGTAAAGACGGTACTAATGGCATTAGTGTTGTAAAATCTGAAATAAAATCAAAAGGCGAATTAGTTTTAACTTATTCAGATAATACCGTTGATAATCTCGGAGTCGTAATTGGTGCTAACGGAAAAGACGGTGCAGATGGTAAAGATGGCATTAACGGAACAGACGGTAAAGACGGTACTAATGGTATCGATGGTAAAGATGGTATCAACGGAACAAACGGCAAGGACGGTAAAGATGGCATAAGTGTTACAAATGCAGAAATCAATTCAAACGGTGAATTGGTACTCTCCTACTCTAACGGTCAGCGTTCTAATCTTGGAAATGTAATCGGTGCAGACGGACTTGACGGTAAGGATGGAAAAGATGGTATCAACGGTACTGATGGTAAAGATGGAAAAGACGGTATCAATGGTACTAACGGCACAAATGGCAAGGACGGAAAAGATGGCGTCAACGGAACAAACGGCATTGATGGCAAGGACGGACAAGACGGTGCTGACGGAAAAGACGGTATCAACGGTACTGACGGCGAGGACGGAGTTGGTATTCAGAATATAGCCATAAATTCAAATAATGAACTTGAAATCATATTAACAAGTGGTATACAATTAAATCTTGGAAATATCAAAGGTGCAGACGGAGCTAACGGTAAAGACGGTAAAAATGGTGTCGATGGAAAAGACGGTTCTAACGGCGTTGATGGTAAGAATGGCATTGACGGTGTTGGAGTTGCAGAAACAACTATCAACTCTTACGGTGAGCTTGTTATAACCTATTCCGACGGTACATCAACAAATCTTGGTACAGTTGTAGGCAAAGATGGAAAAGACGGCACTGATGGTAAAGATGGTGTAAATGGTCTTGATGGCAAGGACGGTATTAACGGAACTGACGGTAAAGACGGTATTAATGGCATAGACGGAAAAGACGGTTCTGACGGAATCGGCGTTGCAAAATCTGAAATAAATTCAAACGGTGAATTAGTAATCACCTATTCGGATGGTAAATCAACAAACCTCGGTATAGTGATTGGTTCTAACGGAAAAGATGGTACTAACGGAACTAATGGCAAAGATGGTGTTGGTGTTTCAACTACTACAATAAATTCATACGGTGAGCTTGTTATTACCTATTCAGACGGAACATCTACAAATCTTGGTGTAGTTGTCGGTGCTGACGGTAAGGATGGTACTAATGGTCTTGATGGTAAAGATGGCGTTGACGGCAAGGATGGTATCAATGGTACTGACGGCAAAAATGGTGTTGATGGTAAGGATGGCATAAACGGTCTTGACGGAAAAGACGGCATTGACGGAATCGGCGTTGCAAAATCTGAAATAAATTCAAACGGTGAATTAGTAATAACTTATTCCAATGGTATATCAACAAATCTTGGTACAGTTGTAGGAAAAGATGGAAAAGACGGTGTTGATGGCAAGGATGGTGCAAATGGTCTTGACGGCAAAGATGGTGTTGATGGCAAGGACGGTATCAACGGCGCTGATGGTAAGGACGGTGTTGATGGTAAGGATGGTATCGACGGAACAAACGGACAAGACGGTATTGGTATTTCAAATGTTGAGATAAACACTGATAATGAGCTTGTACTGTCCTTCTCTGATTCATCAAGCATAAACCTTGGCTGTATTGTGGGCAAAGATGGAGCAGACGGCAAAGACGGTATTGACGGAACAAACGGAAAAGATGGTACTAACGGTGTTGACGGTGTAGGTATTGCTAATGTAACAATCTCTGACGAAGGTGCATTAAGCGTTGAGCTTACAAACGGCACAATATTAAATCTCGGTAACATAAAGGGCGAGAACGGCATTGGAATTTCAAAATCTGAAATCAATGCTGACGGAGAATTGATATTGACCTATACAAACGGCGAAACCAATAATCTCGGCAAAGTTGTAGGAACTAATGGTACGAATGGCACAAACGGAGCTGACGGACAAAATGGTGCTGACGGCGTGGGCATAAAAACTGTTACCCTGTCAACTGACGGTAATTTGAGTATTCTTATGACTGACAATACAGTTTACAACCTTGAAATGTAAAGGGTGAAAAAAGGTGATAAGGGTGAAAAAGGCGAAAAGGGTGACAAAGGAGATAAAGGCGACACAGGCGAAAAAGGTGCTGACGGCAGAGGTATTGCCGATATGGAAATCATCAACGGTGAGCTGGTTGTAACCTACACAGACGGTACTACGGATAATCTTGGTAGTATTGGGTCAGGAACATCTACAGAAGATAAAGAAATATTAATTTTCACTCTGTTATCTGATGATACATATAGTGTCTCTGCTGGTAATGGTGCAAAAAATGTTGACAGCATTGAAATTCCTTCTACTTACAATGGCAAAGCAGTAACACAAATTGCTGATAAGGCTTTTATGAATTTATCAAATTTAACTAAAATCACAATTCCTGACAGTATCACAAAAATTGGAGAATATGCGTTTTATGATTGTACATTACTTTCGAATATTATATTACCAAGTAGTTTGCAATCGATTCAAAAAGTATGCTTTCTCTGGGTGTACTTCAATAACTGAAATCACAATACCAAGTGCAACTACATATATTGGAGAATATGCTTTTTATAATAGTTCATTAAGCAATGCAACTTTTGAAGAAACTAATGGTTGGACAACTACATATGATTCAAGTAAAAAACAAAAGGGAGCTATTCTTCTGTTTAGTTTTAGCAATTGGGATTATAATTCTTCTGGAGTATCCTATTATTATACTGATTACGAATGGGGGATTTTTCTCGAAAAAAGCGATATGGCGCAAATTCTAAGTGGTGATTATTCGACTTCATATTATGTGTATAGAACTCTTAATTATCGTACAGTTTCTATGTACAAATATGCGTGGTCACGCAGCTAAATAAAATAAAAGGAGAGATTCGAAGTGGCAGTTTGGGGAATTGGTGCATATTACAAAGGTGATAACGGCACTGATAAAACACAAGACTTTATAAACCAAGGATTTGCTTGTATTGGTTGGAGCGAAAATGATGCTCCTGCCCTATATCAGATGATAAAGTCAGTTAAAATAGGAGATATTATTTATATAAAATCTTTTACTCCTAATCAAAAGCAATTGTGTGTAAAAGCAGTAGGGATTGTAACCGATAACTGTAAAAATCACGATAGATTGGGCTACGGCGTCAAAGTAAAATGGAAAGAAGAGTTTAGTGAATCTATCAATATTACGGTGTCTTCCGAAATGTACAGAAACAATGTGTTCAATAATACTATGTATGAAGAATACAATGAAAATATTATTTCTAAACTAGTTGATATAATCATGAATTAAAATAAAAAACAGTCTGAGTATTTGTGATTGATACTCAGACTGTTTTTATATGGATATAAGAATAAAATTTCAAAAATAAACATCATCGGAGGGAAATTCGGGGAAATCTGCAAAACTTAGATATTTAGGCAAAAGAAAAACGGCAAAACCTTAGTGGTTAAGCCGTTTCTTAGTGGTTGCGGGAGCCGGATTTGAACCGATTATCGTCCTCGCAGGCTCGGTTGACCTTCCTGAAATATAGTCGTTTGTGCGACAGATTATAAATCTGTCTGCAAACTCGGTATTTCAGTTAATCGCTGCACAAAAAACAATTCACCGGATTGTTTTTGCTTGCTCACCTCGGGAACCCTCAGGCCGTCGGTTCATTTGTGAAAATAAAAAATAAGCACCAATCTTTCGATTAGTGCTTATTGAATGGTTGCGGGAGCCGGATTTGAACCGACGACCTTCGGGTTATGAGCCCGACGAGCTACCGAGCTGCTCTATCCCGCGATATACAACTCTGCTGTTTTTACAGCTTTATTATTATAGCATTATGTAAAGGTTGTGTCAATAGTTTTTTGCATATTTTTTTATTTTATGCTTTGCCCGGCTTTTTTGACTGAATTTATTTACAGTTTAATCTTAGGCTTTTTAACGGGTATGTGTACAATTGTATGGCGGAACAGTTGCAAATAAAAGATTTAAATGCCTGTTGAAACAAAAAGTGAGATTGTGCAAAATAATGATTTATATGTGTTTAGCACGGTGAATTTGATATATTGATTGCGGATTGCTTTTGTGGTACAATTACCGTGTGAATTTGCGGAATTTTTAAATTGCGACAAATACAGATGAGAGGGAATTATGGGAAAGAACAAAACACGCAGTAAATCTGCACTTAAACAAAACAGTGTCACAGCTGAAAACAAAAGGCTCGGCGATGACGGAAACATTAATTTTACTTTTAAAATTTTGTCGGCAATCGGCATTATTATCATAGTTTCGGGGCATTGCTACAACGGCGGTGTATCGCTGATGTATGATTGGTTTCCGAAGTATTCGTACAATCTCGCCTTGTTTGTTTTCATTTCGGGATATTTTTACAAGGAAAAACACGAGGAACATATTTTCAAATATATATGGGGACGGACAAAACGCTTGTTGATTCCTGCGTATCTATGGAACATTGTTTACGGAATAATCGCATTCGCACTTACTCAGGTCGGCTATACGATTGCTCAGGGCAAATTTGATCTGTACAACCTTTTGTTATGCCGTTTATTGACGGCGAAAGTTTTGCCTACAACCTCGGTTCGTGGTTTGTATATCCGCTGTTCTGTGTTTATGTTTTTAACATACTGTTCCGCAAACTGCTCAAAAAAAAGGTTCACAGGGGCAACGATTATGTCATTCTTGCCGTGTAGCTTCCAATCGGAATTTTCGGTGTGCAATACTGCATTTGGAATCCTGCCCCAAAGGGTGCGTTGCTGTTGTTGTTCAGGTCAATGTTTTTTCTGCCGTGTTTTGAGTTTGGCAGATTTTATCACGAAAAAGCTTGAAAAACACGATAATCTCAACAGCGTTGCATATTTTGCAATCGTTCTCGGAGTTCAGCTCCTTCTCCTCACATTCTGTGAAAATCTTGAATACACTCCGTCAAAGTGCGTGAAGTTCGACAACGGCTGCGTCATTCCTTATGTAACCGCAATCACGGGCATTGCGTTCTGGCTGAGGGTTGCAAAGCTGATTACTCCGATTATCAAGAACAAAAAGCTTGTCAGGATGATTTCGGACAATACCTACAGCATTATGATTCACCACCTTTTTGCCTTTATGATTGTAAAATGGGCGTTTTGGGGATTGAGCGTAATTACACCGCTGTTCAAAGATTTTGATATTTTAAAACTCAAGTCAACAATCTGGTACATTTATCGTCCGAACGGCTTAAATTTTTACTGCATAATCTACCTTGCCGCAGGAATATTCATTCCGATTCTTATAGGAACGGTTACGCACAGGATATTTGAATTTATGAAAGAGCATACCTTGAAGAGTATGCAAAAAAGCAGTCGGACAGGTAAAGCAAACAAAATTAAAAAGTCGTAAAATAATGCTTTTTTTTTTTACAGGTTTTAAAATGAATAAAAAATAAGCTGTATGTGCATTGTTACAAAATAACACGGCTCGTATTGTGCAATATTTGCCTTTAAAGCTGTGCGACTAAACAACTTGCACTAAAAGGTAAAATAATATTTATTCATTTCGCCGTAGCAAAAAATATTAATTTGTGTTACAATATTTCATTATAGTATTTAGCGGAGCAGATTTGCCGATATACAGGATAGCTGATTTGAATGTTGAAGTTAATCCAAAATTTAAAATATGCAGGAAACGGCTTGAAAGCTATGCCGTTAAGTCGAATGAATCGGGAAAGACCGACATTGCGATATCGGTTTCGGATGACGAAATCCGTGAGCGTCTCAGGCTTGCCGACAACCTCAGCGAACAAGGTGCGGAGGATGTTCTGATACTCTTAAAATTCTGCAACGCCGTGCTTGACGGATTTGACGGATTCTTTTTTCATTCGTCCTGTCTTGAGCTTGACGGCGAGGGCTATATTTTTTCGGCAGTCAGCGGAACGGGCAAGTCTACCCACACGGCTCTGTGGTGAAGGCATTTTGGCAACAGGGTGACGATGATTAACGATGACAAGCCGGTTATACGAAAATGTGACGGAAAATTTTATGTTTACGGAACTCCGTGGATGGGGAAAGCTGACATAGGAACAAATACAAAAGCACCCGTTAAGGCTGTGTATATTCTTCAGAGAGCAGAAGAGAACACGGCAGTCAGGGTGTTACCGTCACAGGTTATGAAACAGTTGCTTGAGGCAACGGTTATTGATGTTGAGCGGAGCAGAATGGAAAAGCTGCTTGAATTGCTTGATGAGTTCTTTAAGGAAACACCGTTGTTTTTGCTCGGTTGTAATATGGATGAAAGTGCTGTTATGACGGCTTACAATGCCGCAAACGGCGGATAAGGCTATGGAAATTTCAGAAAGCGGAGGAATATAAGATGGAATTTGTTCAGGTCGTTTCGGTTGAAAATATGAGAAAAAGCGACGCAAGGACGATTGCGGAGCATACTCCTTCGGCGGAGCTTATGTACAGAGCCGCACAGGGGATTTTTAATTCGGCAAAGTTTGTGGGCAAGGTTGCCATAGTTTGCGGTAAGGGCAACAACGGCGGCGACGGTTATGCGCTCGCCTGTATTTTATGCAAAAACGGCTTTACACCGACAATTTTCAGAGCAAGCGACGGCTTTTCAAAGGACGGCCTTTACTATTATAAAACCGCAATGTCGCTCGGTGCCGAGGAGATGCCGATGTCACAGGCGGCGGCTTTCACGGGATTTGACATTGTAGTTGACTGTCTGCTCGGAACAGGCTTTTCGGGTGAATTAAAGGGTGAAATGCTTGAAGCGGTTGAGCAGATTAATATGACAAATGCCTATGTTATAAGTGCAGACATCAACAGCGGAATCAACGGTGACACGGGTGTGTGCAGTACGGCGGTAAACTCGGATCTTACCGTTTCAATCGGTTCGTTCAAGACAGGCTTGTTCCTCAATGACGCACCGTATTACATCGGTTCTGTCACAGACTGCGATATCGGAATCAGCCTTATTGAAGATGAGTACAAGCTGATTGACTATTCTCTTTTGCATATGTTTGAGGGCTACGGCTCTCTTGTTATGACTGCGGAAGAATTTTTTGAAAAGTACGGCTACGAGCCTTCAAAGTGCAATGTTGCACGCTGTGTTGAGGAAATCAGCAAAAAAAGAACGCAGAACAGTTGTAGTAAAAACGGACCATTCTGCGGTAATTGCGGATCTTAAATATATTTATTTTTGCGCTGACTATGTTATTAACAATTGATTGATTTTAATTGAGTTAAGGGTGAAACCATGAAGTACAAGAAGGTGTTGTTACCGCCCGAGCCGTATTACAGCGGCAGGGTTACAAGATATCCGGACAGAAAAGTTGCCTTTGAATCGGGACTCAGGTGGCATGGTTCATATGAAATTTCCTATATAAAAAAAAAGGTAAGGTAAGGCTTAACAAGCTTGACTGTGAAATTATTCTCAATGCGGGCGATGTCTATGTTCTTAACAGTCAGGAGGTTCATTCCTACGAGGACATCGGTGAGGATACTCAGGCTGTTATGCTCAATATCATTCCAAAGGCAATTGCACCGTATGTTGACGATCCGCATATTGTGCCGAGTTTCAAACAACCCGAGGGCGAAGCTCTTGAGTTTATCAGAAAAGCAATGGACATATTCCACGGATATGAAGAGTACGAGAGCAAGCTTATCAGCATGAAGGTAAGAGCGGTGATGTACAGCGTTGCGTACTATCTCATCCGTGATTGCATTGACAACGATATACAATATGTTCACGGTTCTCAGGCTGATGATTTTGGATATATGCACGATAATTACAAACACGAAATCACGCTCAATGAAATTGCCAATTATGTAGGCATGACGCCTGCTCATTTTTCAAAATATTTTAAGGATAAAACAGAAGAAACATTTTCAAAGTATCTTCGCCGTGTTCGTCTTGAACACGCTATTGATGATTTGAGAAACAAAAAATCACCGTCAGACAGGCGGCGATTGAAAACGGTTTTCCGAATGTAAATTCGTTTATCCTGTTCTGCAAGTCCGAATACGGCAGAACTCCTGCGGAACTTAGGAATTACAGCGAGAAGAACTGACGGCGAGCCACCGTTCTCGGTTCGTGAAGACAGTCGCTTTAAGGCGAGAGCTTTTTAAATTGAAAATTGAAAATTGCGGTCGGCGGTGTGCCACCGCAATCTATTCGAGAAGATACTCGGATAAAAAATTGCATCAGATGCCCGAATACGGCATTGATGCAATTTTTGCTTTATATTGATGAAAGTAAATGTATACTTGTAGGGGAGAACCGATGTTATACAACCGTCACAACACCTATTTCAACTTGATTATTGATTCTGGGGATGAATACGGGGTTGCTCAGACCTGCGCAGACAATCATTTTTGTGCCGTCAAGGTCAAATTCGCCTTTGTCATATTTCGGAAAAAGACCCTGAGTCGGAGCGATTACTCCGCCGATGAACGGCAATTGAATCTGTCCTCCGTGGGTGTGACCGCAGACGATTAAGTCTATGTCGGTTTTCTTTGCGTCCTCGGCGATGTATTCGGGCTGGTGGTGCAGAAGAATTGTGAAATTGTTCTTTGCTTTTTCGGCAAATTCTTCCCACAGCGTTCTTGACGGAACATCGTCATCGGGAGTGTAGAACTCATAATAAGGGTAGTCGCTCATTCCGCCGATAAGCACACTCTTGCCGTTTTTGGTGAATTTTATGTATTCATTATCGAGCAATACAGCGCCTGTTGAATTTGTTTCGCTTAAAATCCGTTCCGAATTTGGCGGCATTGTCACGCTCATGGTTGCCGAGACAGCAGTATGTGGGTGCAATTTTTGAAAGCTTTTCAAGCACATCTTTCATCTTCGTTGTGTCGGGATCGCCACGGTTGACCATATCTCCGCAAACTGCAATAAAATCGGGATTTTGTTCCTTTACAAGCTCTGCAAGGTCTGCGTTCTTTTCTCCGTATTCCTTGTTGTGCAAATCCGTGATGACAACAAATTTCAGCTTTGCGTCGTTCTTAGCATTGTTTACACAGTAATTTGTGATTGCAATTGTGTTGTCACAGTAAACGCCCCATATTACGAGAGTCACAAACAGCATAAGTATTATTGCTCCGAGGATTATCGAAAATTTTTTCATTCAATTTACCGCCCATATTAAGTATGGTATTATTTTAGGCTCGTTTTGTGTGGTTGTCAACAAATGTGTGTCGAACAAGTCTGATTATTACTGTTCCTTGTGCTTTGATTGTCGGATTTTAAGTTGATTTAGGAATTGCTTTGTTTGACATTCCTTTTGCACTGTTGTATAATAAATCATAATTGTATTTATATGTTACTCGGGAAATTTACACAAAGTTAAACAGAAGAGGTATGGGTTATGAAGAAGATTAATTTGCGTAAGATGTTGCTGGCTCTCGCAGATGTGTTTATTATCGTTGTCAGCGGTATTCTTGCAAATTATATTCTCTTGCTTGTCGGCTACATAGGTGCTGCTTCAAGCAAAGGCTTGTTGAGCTATATTGTTATTGATCTTGTCATGTGTCTGTTTACGCTTTATATAAGCGGAACATATTCAAAATTGTGGCGATACTTTAACGCAAAGGACTATATGGTGTGCGGAATTGCCGTCTTTTCGGGGTTTACGCTCGGCTTTGTAATCTCGTTGTTTTTGCAGATTCCGCAGAGAAAGATTTTTTGTATAGTACATTTCGCAATAGCCCTTGTCGGAATTCTTGCATTCCGTTTTGTTTTCAGAGGGCTTTTCTTGACCTTACCGAGGCAGGAAGGGCAGAGGGCGGAGAGCGCACCCTTATTGTGGGCGCAGGCAATGCCGGCAGAATGATTGTTCGTGAAATTCACAATGCGAAAGAGCAGGGTGATGTTAATAATCCTTCAAAAAGCATCATTCCGGTATGCTTTGTCGATGATGATTTGAAAAAGCTGAATCAGAAGATCGAAGGAATCCCCGTTGTCGGAACCTGTCCCGAAATTGTTAAAATATGTGATGAATACCGCATAGACAATATCATTGTTGCACTTCCGTCATGTGAGGAAGATGAGAAGAGGAAGATTCTTGACTACTGTTCCGCAACAGAGTGCAAAATCAAGATTATCCCTTATCTCGGTGAGCTTTTGTTTGATGACGGGCATACACAGCTTATTTCACAGGCAAAGGAAATCAAGATTGAGGATCTTCTCGGCAGAAAACCCATTGAGTGTGACCGAAAGGAGATTCAGGACCTTATCAACGGAAAGATTTGTCTTGTTACAGGCGGCGGCGGTTCAATCGGCAGTGAGCTTGTAAGACAGATTGCAAAGAATGATCCGAAACAAATCATCATTGTTGATATCTACGAAAACAACGCATATGACATTCAGCAGGAGCTTGTGCTTGAATACGGCACAAAGCTTAACCTTGTAACGCTTATTTCATCGGTTCGTGATTACGACAAAATGGAGCTTATCTTCAAGACATATCGCCCCGAACTCGTATTCCACGCTGCCGCTCACAAGCATGTTCCGCTTATGGAAACCGTTCCCGAGGAGGCTGTAAAGAACAACATCTTCGGCACATTCAATGTTGCAACCCTTGCAGAAAAGTACAAGGCAAAGAAGTTTGTTATGATTTCAACCGACAAGGCTGTTAATCCGACAAATGTTATGGGCGCAACAAAGCGTGCGTGCGAGATGATTATTCAGTACAAGGCGCAGCACAGCACCGATACCGAATTTGTAACAACAAGATTCGGTAATGTTCTCGGCTCAAACGGCTCGGTTATTCCGCTGTTTCACCGTGAGATTGAAAACGGTGCTCCCGTTACTGTAACACATCCCGATATTATCAGATATTTTATGACTATTCCCGAGGCTGTTTCGCTTGTTCTTGAGGCAGGTGCAATGGCAAAGGGCGGTGAGATTTTTGTTCTTGATATGGGTGCTCCCGTCAAGATTACAACCCTTGCCGAGAACCTTATCAGAATGTACGGTAAGGTTCCGTACAAAGATGTTCCGATTATTTTCACGGGACTTCGTCCGGGTGAAAAGCTTTTTGAGGAGCTTCTTATGGACGAAGAAGGTCTTAAGTCAACACAGAACAAGAAAATTTTCATAGGAAATCAAATTAAAATAGACGAAACAGATATGCTGTCAAAGCTTGAGGTTCTCAAAAAACCGCAGAAAACAATGACAGTGAAAAGACAGTTGAACTTTTGGCAGAACTTGTACCTACTTTTTTTTGCCACAAGGTCAATGATTAACCGAAAAGGAGAAATTTTATGTGCGGTATTGTAGGTTATGTAGGACCTAAGGATTGCAGTGAGGTGCTTGTTAATGCTCTCACAAAGCTTGAATACAGAGGCTATGACTCGGCAGGTATTGCGGTTTTTGATAACGGAGAAATCAAGACCGTAAAGACCAAGGGTAAGCTTCAGGACTTAAAGGATAAGCTTGCAGAGGTCGGCACTCCGAAAGGTCATGTCGGCATAGGTCACACCCGTTGGGCAACCCACGGCGAGCCTTCGGATGTAAACTCACATCCACACAGCGGTGCAAGGGTTACAATCGTTCACAACGGTATTATTGAAAACTATATGGAGCTTAAAGACTTCCTCATCTCAAAGGGAAGAACTTTTTAAGCGACACAGATACAGAGGTTGTTGCTCAGCTCCTCGACTATAAATACAACGGAAATCCTCTTGAAACAATTGACAGTGTAATGGCTGAGCTTAAGGGTTCGTTTGCACTCGGAATTATGTTCAAGGATTTCCCCGACAGAGTTTTTGCGGTTCGACGTGAAAGTCCTCTTATCGTAGGCGTTGCAGAGGGTGAGTGCTTTATTGCGTCCGATGTTCCCGCAATTCTTCAGTACACAAGGGATTATTATCTTCTTGCCCATGATGAAATCGTAACACTTTCACCTGACGGTGTTTCGTTCGTTGACGAACACCTTGATCCGATTGAAAAGGAACTTCAGACAGCCGACTGGGATATGGAGGCTGCCGAAAAGGGCGGTTATCCGCACTTTATGATTAAGGAAATCAACGAACAGCCAGAGGCTATCAGAACAACGATTATGCCGAGAATCAAAGAGGGACTTCCGTTTCTTGAGGAGTGCGGCATCACAACGGAAACAATCAAGAATTTCAAAAATATCACAATCGTTGCCTGCGGTACTGCTATGCACGCAGGTATGGTCGGCAAGTATGTTATTGAGGATATCGCAAGAGTTCCCGTAAATGTTGACATTGCGTCCGAGTTCCGTTACAGAAATCCGATTGTAGGCGAGGGCGACCTTGTAATCATCATTTCACAGTCGGGCGAAACAGCCGACAGCCTTGCCGCAATGCGTCTTGCAAAGCAGAAGGGTGCAAAAACTCTTGCAATCGTAAACGCAAAGGGCAGTTCAATTGCCCGTGAGGCGGATATGCTCATCTACACACTCGCAGGTCCCGAAATTTCCGTTCCGTCAACAAAGGCATACATCACACAGCTTTCCGTTATGTATCTCTTTGCCTTTGAGCTTGCTCTTGCAAAGGAAACAATCAGCACAGCCGAGTGCAAGCGACTTGTTTCGGCTCTTACAAAAATGCCCGAGGCAGTTCGGTATGTAATCGACAACTGCGAGGATACCTGCAAGTTCGTTGCCACAAAGCTTGTCGCAACCGACAGCTTGCTTTACATAGGCAGAGGTCTTGACTATGCCCTTTCAATGGAGGGTTCACTCAAGCTCAAAGAGGTTTCGTACATTCACTCAGAAGCTACGCCGCAGGCGAGTTAAAGCACGGCACAATTTCGCTTATTGACGAGGATGTTCCCGTTATCGCCGTTGCAACTCAGACAGGTATTATCCCCAAGACAATCAGCAATGTTGTTGAGGTTAAGTCAAGAGGTGCAAATGTTATTCTTGTTTGTACAGACGCCTGTGCAAGAGAACTCAAGGACGGTGTTGCGGATTATGTTATCGAAATTCCGCATACAGACGAGCTTCTTATGCCGATTACAGCGGTTGTTCCGCTTCAGATTCTTGCTTATTATACATCAATCAACAGAGGTATTGATCCCGATAAGCCAAAGAACCTTGCTAAGTCGGTTACTGTAGAATAAGATGTGATTTCGTTCGGGAAGAGAGTCCGAAAAATGCGAGGGTTAAGTTGCCCGAACGGCAGTCTTGTTTTTAATTGAAAATTGAAAATGGAAAATTGAAAATTTCGGTTGGCGGTGTGCCACCGCAGTCAATTCGAGAAGATAGTCAGATAAAGAAATTGCATTGATGCCCGATACGGCATTGATGCAATTTTTGTTTTATATGAAAGTGAATGTTTATTTATATAATTTTAATTTGTACAAATCTTTGCGTGGTTATCTGCAGGCGGATAATATCCGCACATACAGTTTTGCAACAACTTCCGTATATACCGAAAATATACAAAAACAGTCGGGCGACAATGTTTTGCATTTTTGCGAATTGTCTTCTCGACCATAATTTTCCATTTTCCATTTTCAATTTTCAATTTTATGCACGCTCAGGCGTAATATGTTCTTTAATATCATACTGTATTCACGAATAGGGTACTCTTGTTTTCAAATTTCAGCGGTAAAAACCTTGTATTTTTTTGACAGATTATGTATAATTAATTAGATATACATTCTAAAAAGCAGTATTGATGAATCTAATTTAGTTTCGGGGAATATACGGACATGATGAAAACTGTTTTTTAAAAGAGCTGTAACGCTTGCAATTTGTGCCGTAACGGTATTTTGCGGTATTTTTGCCTGTTCGGGCGCAACAAAAGATTACGAGATTCCGCAGATTGACGATATGACGCTTTCAATGCCTGACGGTATGAGCGCTGTTACAAGGGACAGTAAAAGCACAGATAAATATTTTTCTGTTTTCGGTCTTGATTATGACACAACAATGAAAACCTTTCAGAACGGAAATATCTATCTTCAGGGTATGGATAATATGTCATCGGTTATTCTGACCGTGACAATGACAAAAAATGAGAGCAGCGAGAATGTCGGCAACTATGCTCAGCTTTCTTCAAGCGAGCTTGCAAATATACGCAACAATTTTCTTAATTCCGACGAGTATCGGAGCTGTACTCCCGACCAAAAAAAAAAGTTGTGTGGCTTGTGTTTGACGCAACTGCTCAGAGCAGTAAGGGCGATGTGAAAACCTTTGTTGCCAACACGGTTTATGACGGTATGAACATTAATATCACAATGCAGAGAACAGAGGGTGATGTTACAACCGTTGACTACGATACTTTTTCCCAAATTGTATCTTCGGTAAAATTCAGCGACTTGCCGTTTTCAAAGGGATTTATTCCGTACATAATCATCGGCGGCGGTGTTGTTATCCTTATTTTGATTGTTCTCATCATAATTTTTGCCGTGAGAATCAGAAAGCATAAAAAGGCTAAGAAGAATAACGCTATTCTTGAGGAGCTTGCAGTCAAGTATAAACTCGGTGAAAAGGGTACGGACTACGACATTGACAATTTTGACGATTCTCCCGAAAAGCCCGATAAACGCTCAAAGAAAAAGCAGAAATATGCGGAAGAAGTTGAAGAAGAACCGGCTTTGCCGGGCAGAAGATATGCTCCCGAGCCGATAATCGAAAATATGGAAGAACCGGAAGAAATTACAAGTGAGTATTCAAACTTTGGTTATGATACGGATGATGCCAAGGAAAAAGAAATTGACGAGGTAATCAACTCCGCAAAGGCTTACAAGAGTGAGCTTGAGCGTGAGGCATATAAAAACAACTACGGTTACGAGGAAAACAGCACGGAGGACGAAAAAAAAAAGGAGCCTACCGCAGCAGATACCTCAGAGACTGAACCCGAAAAAATTGACGAAAACGAAAAAGATAACGCAGAAACACCTGAAAAACACGAGGACATAAGCTCTTCGTCGGGTCCTACACTCGTTATTCCCGAACCCGAACACGATCTTTTTGAAACAAGCGAGCCTGACGATATCGATCGTGAGGACGATGCCGATGTTGAAGAAACCGAGGAGGTTTCCGAACAAAAGCATCCGCTTGAAAAAAGGTTGACAAGTACGCAAACATCATTTTCGGCAGTGACGATCCCGAGGAGAAAACCGGGGAAGAGGTTGATGATGAGGAGCTTGTAAGGGCGAAGGCTAAGAAAAACAAGTTTGACAGCGGTTATGACTTTTTTGACGAAGCTCCCAAAAAGTCAATGGGGTTATCAAAAGCTCAGACCTCAGAGATGCCGAGGATTTGATGTTATCGGCGAGGTTGAAAGAAAAGCAGAAACCGTAAAGCAGAACGCTCTTGAAAAAGAGAATAATAAAGAAACCGAGGGTGAGCCGAATGATAAACGGTCAACGGAAGAGGTTCTTGCCAATGTAGGCAAAAACATCGGTAACGCTCTCAGGGGCTTTGCAGGCGGAGTTAAGAATTTTGGCATTCACTGCGGATATTTCTGCAAGAATGTTTCAATAATGATAAAGCATAAGCGTGCAATTGCCAAACGCAAAAAGGCAGAGGAAGAGAGAAGAGAGAGAGAAAGACAAAAGGCAGAGCGTGCAAGAATGCGTGCCGAAAGAGGCGAAAGTGACGGACTTGTTCAGGTTCACAGCAGAACTGACCGCCGCCCCCAGCAGAATCGCCACCCTGCAAACAGAAACAAGAGAAGATAATTTCTTTTTCTTAACGGAGGAAAAACATGGAAATGCTAATTAAAAACGCAGTGGTTGTTTCCCCTGCCGACAAGCAACGAAAAAACAGATATTCTCATAAAGGATGGCGTGATTGCCGAAATCGGCAGCGGCATTACATCAGACGGAGAGATTATTGACGCAGACGGTCTTTGTGCCGTTCCGGGATTTGTTGATATGCATGTGCATCTTCGTGATCCCGGCCAGACTCACAAAGAGGATATTATCACGGGATGCAAGGCGGCTGCCGCAGGCGGTGTTACAAGCCTGCTTGCAATGCCTAACACCAACCCCACAACCGACAGCCCCGAAATTGTAAAGTATATTCTTGACAAAGCTAAAGACGCCGACAGCCGTGTTTATGTTGCGGCAAGCGTTACCAAGGGGCTTAAAAGTGAAGAACCCACAGACATTGACGCTGTGAAAAGTGCAGGTGCAATAGCACTTACCGATGACGGCAGACCTGTTGAAAACACAAAGTATTTGAGTGACGCAATGAAAAAAAGCTCCAAAGCTCGGCATGACAATTGTCGCACATTGCGAGGACTTGTTCCTGCCGACGGCGGTAAAATTAACGAGGGCGAGGTTTCGGAAAAAGCTCGGTGTCAAGGGAATCCCTGCCGGTGCCGAGGACTGCGGAACTGCAAGAGAAATTGCACTTGCCGCCGCTCTTAACGAGCCTATTCATATCTGCCATGTCAGCACCAAAACAAGCGTTGCACTTATCCGTGATGCCAAAAGGAGAGGTGTTAAGGTGACCGCCGAAACCGCTCCGCATTATGTTTCGCTCACGGACAGGGAGCTTTTAAGAGGTGACGCTGATTACAGAATGAATCCGCCTCTCAGGACTCAGACTGATGTTGACGAGATTATCAATGGGCTTTGTGACGGTACGCTTGATGCCATAGCAACCGACCACGCACCGCACACACCCGAGGAAAAGGCTGATTTTGTAAAAGCCCCCAACGGTTCAATCGGCATGGAAACCTCGTTTGCGGTCTGCAACACATACCTGGTTAAGACAGGCAAAATGACGCTTTCACAGCTTGTTGAAGATGAGTGTTAATCCTGCAAGGATTTTGAAAATCAACGCAGGCACTCTTTCAGTCGGTGCAAATGCCGATGTTGTTCTTATAAATCCCGATGAAGAATGGACAGTTGATGTTAATAAACTTCACGGCAAAAGCAAAAACACCCCGTTTAAGGGCAGAACCCTCACAGGTAAAGTCAAAAAAGACAATCCTCGGCGGTAAGGTAGTTTTTGAAGATTGAGTTTGTTTTAATTGTAGATGTTGATACTATTAAAATTGTGCAAACGGTAGCTGTACTACGCTCGGGCATAAATGTTTTTTATTTGTCAAACTGTCTGCACGAATTGGGGACGGCGGCTCGCCGTGTTCGCTCACCAAATAAATTTAATTTAATATAAACTTTAACATAAAGGAGTAAAATTATGGCACAGAAAGGCGACCTCCTGTCGGTAAGACAGGACATCAGAGTAGTAGACGCAACAATCCGTGACGGCGGTCTTTGTAACGATTTCAAATTTGACGACAAATTTATCAAGGCTCTTTACAATGCAAATGTTAAAGCCGGTGTTGATTATATGGAATTCGGCTACAAGGCATCAAAGGAAATCTTTAACGAAGAAGATTTCGGTAAGTGGAAATTCTGTAACGATGCAGATATCAGAAAAATTGTAGGCGACAACAAGACTCCTCTTAAAATCGCTGTTATGGCTGATGTCGGCAGAACAGATTTTAAGAAGGATATTATCGCAAAGAAGGACAGCCCGATTGACCTCATCAGAATTGCAACATACATCAACGCAATTCCTGCGGCTGTTGAAATGATTGAGGACGCTGCAAAGAAGGGCTACGAAACAACAATCAATATTATGGCTGTTTCAAAGGCAAGAACCGAGGATATTACAGCGGCTCTTGAAACTCTCGGCAAAACTCCCGTAAACGCTTTCTACATTGTTGACAGCTACGGCGCACTCTATCCCGAGGAGTCAAGACGACTTGCAGACCTTTACTGCTCAATTGCTGACAAGTATGGCAAGTCGGTCGGTATTCACGCTCACAACAACCAGCAGCTTGCTTTTGCCAACACAATTGAGGCTATGACTCAGGGCGTCAGCTACCTTGACGCAACCGTTGACGGCATGGGCAGAGGCGCAGGCAACTGTGCGCTTGAACTTCTTCTCGGTTTCCTCAAGAACCCGAAGTATCAGGTTGCTCCTATTCTCAAAATCATTGAGGAGTACACCCACAAGTTTAAGGCTGAGGGCGTTAAGTGGGGTTACGATATTCCGTACCTTCTCACAGGTCAGTACAACACACATCCCCGTCCTGCAATTCAGTTCGTAAAAGAGGACAGACAGGATTATTACAAGTTCTCAAATGAACTTTATGATATTATCAACAGCTAATTAAATTTGTAGCGGCGTTCATTGAACGCCAATCGAACCGATTGCAAAATCGGTTCGACCATACAAACGATTTGAATTAAAGTAATTAACCACGATATAACAATACATTTGTTGTTTATTCGTTTTGGTTTCACAACCAAAACGATTGGCGGTCATTGACCGCCGCTACGGTTAAGCAATGACATTGTTTAAATCAAAATATGAACGAACAAATTGTTTTTACATTACAAAAAATGAGGAGAATCACTATGGCATTTGACAGACTTATCGAAAATATTGTAAAAATGCAGAATCCTACGGTTGCAGGTCTTGATCCTAAGCTTGATTATGTTCCCGAATCAATCAAAACAAAATGCTTTGAAAAGTATGGCAAGACGCTTGAGGGTGCGGCTGCTGCACTTTTTGAATTCAACAAGGCGCTTATTGACGCACTTTATGATATTGTTCCTGCCGTAAAGCCACAGGCGGCCTATTATGAAATGTACGGCTGGCAGGGTGTTAAGGCTCTTTGCGACACAATCGCTTATGCAAAGTCAAAGGGTATGTTCGTTATCACAGACGGCAAGCGTAACGATATCGGCACAACTATGGAGGCATATGCTACGGCACACCTCGGTCATACAGATGTTGCAGGCGAAAGTATTGACGCATTCGGTGCAGACGCACTCACGGTAAACGGTTACCTCGGAACAGACGGTATCAAGCCGCTTGCAAAAATTTGCGATTCGGACGACAAGGGCATTTTTGTTCTTGTAAAAACTTCAAACCCAAGCTCGGGCGAACTTCAGGATATGAAGCTTGAAACAAATGAGAGCGTTTATGAGCATATGGGCAAGATGTGCGAAGGCTGGGGCGAAGACCTTATGGGTAAGCACGGCTATTCGGCAGTAGGTGCAGTTGTGGGTGCAACATATCCCGAACAGCTCGGTGAAATGAGAGCAAAACTTCCGCACACATTCTTCCTTGTTCCCGGTTACGGCGCTCAGGGCGGCGGTGCCGATGATGTTAAAAACGCATTTGACGAAAACGGTCTTGGCGCAATTATCAACTCAAGCCGCGGCATTATGTGTGCATGGAAAAAGCAGGGACTTACAGAAGACGACTTTGCCGTTGCCGCTCGTAAAGAGGCTGAGCGTATGAGGGATGAAATCGTTGGCTGTATCGGCAAAATTAAGCTTGGCTGATTCATTTGCACAACAGAATCACGAAATTTTTCGTTTTTTATGCTTTAGTGCTATGAATTTATTGACTTTAGCGTGCTAAAAGCGTATAAGTTGAATGTATTTATTTTTACAACTATATTTTTTAAATTTTCTTTAAAAAGGGAGATATCAGAAATGGCAAGAGTATATAATTTTTCGGCAGGTCCTTCAATGCTGCCTGAGTCTGTGCTTAAAAAGCTGCGGCAGAAATGCTCGATTATGAGGGCAGCGGTCAGAGCGTTATGGAAATGTCACACCGCTCAAAAATTTACGGTACAATCATCGAGGGTGCTGAGGCTCTTTTGAGAGAGGTTATGAACATTCCTGACAACTACAAGGTTCTTTTCCTTCAGGGCGGTGCGTCAACACAGTTTGCGGCTATCCCTATGAACCTTATGACAAAGAGCGGTAAGGCTGATTATGTTATCACAGGTCAGTGGGCTAAAAAGGCTCATGCAGAGGCTGCCCGTTACGGTCAGGCTAATGTTGTTGCTTCATCGGCTGACAAGACCTTCACATACATTCCAAAGCTTGATCCTTCAACATTCACAAAGGATGCTGACTATTTCTACATCTGCATGAACAACACAATTTACGGTACTGTTTATCACGAGCTTCCCGACACAGGTGATGTTCCGCTCGTTGCAGATATTTCTTCCTGTATTCTTTCAAGACCGATTGATGTTTCAAAGTTCGGCGTTCTCTATGCAGGCGCACAGAAGAACATGGCTCCGGCAGGTCTTACGGTTGTTATCGTTCGTGAGGATCTTATCGGCAACGCTATGGATATCACTCCTACAATGCTTAACTGGAAAACTCACGCTGACAACGGTTCAATGTTCAACACACCGCCTTGCTACACAATCTACATTGCAAAGCTTGTTCTTGAGTGGATTAAGAACGAGGTTGGCGGTCTTGATAGATGTATGAAATCAACAAGAAGAAGGCTGACCTTCTCTACGGTTTCCTCGATTCTTCAGAGCTTTTCAAGGGTACTGTTGTTCCCGAGGATCGTTCGCTTATGAATGTTCCGTTCGTTACAGGTGACGCTGACCTTGACGCTAAATTCGTTAAAGAGGCTACTGAAAACGGTCTTGTTAATATCAAGGGTCATCGCACAGTCGGCGGTATGAGAGCTTCAATCTACAACGCTATGCCTTATGAGGGCGTTGAAAAACTCGTTGAGTTTATGAAGAAGTTCGAGGCTGAAAACAAGTAATTATTGAATATTATAATTATTGAATATTATGATATAACGGGCGAACGCTGTTCGCCTGTTATTGTAAATGCTTAAAATAAAAAATTCAAAAAAGGATTGATTTTGATGTATAACATTCTTACATTAAACAAAATCGCCGCTATCGGCACAAGCTGTCTCGGTGATAACTATAAATACGGTGACGATGTTCAGAACCCTGACGCAGTTCTTGTAAGAAGTGCCGCAATGCACGATATGGAATTTGCCGATAACCTTCTTGCAATTGCAAGAGCAGGCGCAGGCGTAAACAATATTCCGAAGGATAAGTGCAGCGAGCAGGGAATTGTTGTTTTCAATACTCCGGGTGCTAACGCAAACGCTGTTAAGGAGCTTGTTATCGCAGGACTTCTTCTTTCAAATCGTAAGGTTATTGAGGGTTATGAATGGGCAAAGACTCTCAAGGGCAACGGTGCAGCTGTCGGTAAGATGGTTGAAAAGGGCAAGAGTCAGTTCGTCGGTCCCGAAATCAAGGGCAAGACCCTCGGTGTTATCGGTCTTGGAGCAATCGGTATTCTTGTTGCAAATGCCGCTGTTGCTCTCGGTATGAATGTAATCGGCTTTGACCCGTTTATGTCTGTGGGCAACGCTCTCAAGCTTGCTCCTACTGTTAAGCTCATGAAGAGCGCAGAAGATGTTATGGTAAATTGCGACTATCTCACAATCATGTTCCGCTTACTGATGACACAAGAGATATGGTTGATGCCAATATGATTGCCAAGATGAAAGACGGTGTTCGTATTCTCAACTTCAGCCGTGACGGTCTTGTTAATTCAACAGCAGTTCTTGAGGCTGTTAAGAGCGGCCAGGTTGCTAAGTATGTTACAGACTTCGGAACAGACGATATCCTCGGTGAAGAGAATATTATCTGCCTCCCACACCTCGGTGCATCAACTCCCGAAAGTGAAGAAAATTGTGCTGTTATGGCTTGTGATCAGGTTAAGGAGTATCTCGAGAACGGTAACATCATCAACTCCGTAAACTATCCTGCAATTTCACTTGCAAGAACAAATGCTGACGATACCCGTTTCTGCGTTGCTCACAAGAATGTTCCCGAGCTTCTTAAGAAGGTTCTCACACAGATCAGCGGCAATGTTGAAAATATGCTTTCAAAGAGCCGTGGCGACTATGCTTACACAATTATTGATGTTGCAGGCGCCGGTGCAGATGACCTTGCAAAAATCGCAGCAGTTGACGGCGTAATCAGAGTTCGTGCAATCTGATTTCGATTAAAATTTAATCGTTGAAAATTTAATCTATGAAAAAAGTCCGAACACGCAAAATGTTCGGACTTTTTGTTTGGTGTGAATCAAATATCTAGCGGCGTTCAGTGATCGCCAATCGAAACGATTGCAAAATCGGTTCGACCGTATTTCAAAATATTGGTGTATGGTTGATTTGGCTTTGCAGCCAAATCAAATGGCGATCACTGATCGCCGCTACGTATCGCTATATATTAAACTTTTACCAGATGGTATTTTTTTGCATTGGCAATTATAAATGTTACGGAAATTGCAACGGCACACAATTCTGCAACGGGCAATGCCGACCACACACCGTTTATGCCTATAAACATCGGCAAAATCAGCATTGCGGCACACTCGAAAACAAGCGTTCTTGCAACTGAAATCACGGCTGAAATCTTGCCGTTGTTGAGTGCGGTGAAAAGTCCCGATGCGAAAATATTCATTCCGCACAACAGATAATTTATTGCAAAAATTCTGAATCCGCTGAGCGCAATCTGTTGGATTTTTTCGTCGCCTGCCGAGAAAATTCCGACAAGCGGTTCTGCAAAAATTCAGATGCCGTAATCATTGCAACCGAAATTATCAGCGTGATTTTTATGCATAATTTGAACAGCTTTTGCAGTTTTTCGTGGTTTTGTGCGCCGTAGTTAAAGCTGATGACGGGTGAAACTCCCGAAGTGAATCCAAACGAAACCGCAGTGAAAATAAAGTGAATGTACAAAATAGCACTTATAGCCGCAACGCCTTTTGCGCCTGCAAAGTGCATCATCTGAATGTTGAACAGCGCTGTTGTCACGGCTGTTGAAAGATTTGTCACAGCCTCTGACGAGCCGTTTGCCATTGCAAAGAGGATTTCACTGACCTTGAATTCAGGCTTGCCAAAGTGCAGAGTCTGCTTTTTGTTGAAAAAGAGCAAAAGCGGAATTGCACCCACAGCCATTCCGATAATGGTGCCGAGTCCTGCACCGATTATTCCAAAATCCCACACTGCCATAAAAGAATGTCAAGCACAATGTTTGTGCAACCCGACAGTATCGAGAAAACAAGCATGATATGTGGCTTGTCTGCTGTTACAAGGTACGATTGGTTGAGCATCTGCCAGCACATTACAAAGCCGTACGGAATCATAACGCTGCCGTAGTCAATGCAGTAGGGGAGAATCTTTTCGTTTGAACCGAACATCATGTACATAGGTTCGGCAAAAATTGTGAACAGCACAGCAATGATAACAGAAATGACCGTTGCCGTGATTGCAACACCGGACATAAGTCGGTTTGCTTCCTCCTGTTTGCCTTCTCCCATTTTCTTTGCGATTATAGCATTTGAGCCTGTTGAAAACATTAAGCCCACAGCCATAAATACGAGCGTGAACGGATATACAATATTGATTGCGGACAATGCGTCACTTCCGACACAGTTCGCAACAACGATTCCGTCAACAACCGTGTAAAGTGACATAAAAACCATCATAAGAACGGTTGGCAAAGTGAACTTCAGAATCGTTTTTGCTTTGATAGGTTTTGCATAAATTGATGTTGCCATAAAACTTCCTTACCCTCAAATTTATATTTTTCACAGACCATTCAAACGATTGTATCATAACTTTGTCGCAATTACAACCGATTTGTGTTTTTTGTAAAATATGCTATTATATACAGACTTAAAAGCGAAAAAAAGGGGCGGTTTTATGTTTAAGGGCGCAGTTTTTGATATGGACGGGCTTATGATTGACAGCGAAAGGCTTGTTTATTCAATCTGGCAGGAAATGCTTGATGAGGACGGCAAAGAGTTTAATCTCGACATTTTCAAAAGACAATCGGACTTCGCAGTGAGGATTCCTACGAATATTACAAGTCGGTTTACGGTGATGATTTTGACTATCCTGCTTACAAGGCGGAGTCGAGAATCCGCTATTTTAAGCGTATCGAAAAGAACGGTGTGCCTGTAAAAAAAGGCTTGTACGAAATTTTTGATTATTTAAAATCAGTCGGTTGTAAAATTTCGCTTGCAACTTCAACCTCGTCACAAACGGCTTTGAAGATTATGAAGAAGATCAATCTCTATGATAAATTTGACGCATTTGTGTGCGGTGATGATGTTAAAAACGGCAAGCCCGATCCCGCGGTTTTTTTGATTGCCGCAAAGAAGCTCGGACTTGAGCCGGTGGACTGCGTTGCGTTTGAGGACAGCATTAACGGCATAAAATCCGCACATGCCGCAGGTATGACCACGGTTATGGTACCCGATTTGTCAGAGCCGACAGACGAAATTAAACCGATGATAGATTTTTTGTGTACGGATTTAAGCGAAGCGATAGAACGAATTTCAAATTGAAAATGGAAAATTGAAAATTAATGTCGGGCAGACAGTTTGTAATGTAAAAACATATTATGCCCGAGCGTAGTATTGCAATTGTTCGTACAAATCTTTAGGGCGGATATTATCCGCCACAGGCGGCGGTCGCAAGGCTACCCTACGAGTTTACGGTCCTGGCATATTGTTGGCTCAATTATCCGAGAAAATTACAAATAATTACAAATGGTTACAATTTACAAAAAATACAATTGAACAGGGCTAATTATTATACACATTTTCCACATAGTTTTCAACAATTGTTAAAAAGAACGGCAATGCCTGTTGGGCGTTGCTACGGTTACTGCGGAAAATGGTAAAATGAAAAATAACCATTGAATAACAGCACGATAATATGTTATACTTTGGTAAACAACAATCTTTACGGAGGACAAAATGAAGAAAATTATAAATAAAAAGTCACTCAAGGGTGCGCTTGCTGTTATGCTCTGTGCAGTGATGGCATTTTCTGTCTGTGCCTGTGACTTTGATTCTGACACAGAACCAACCAAAACGGATGCACAAATTCAGTTTGATAAATATTGTGACGATTTGTTTTCGGAAGAACTTGAGGATGATGCTCTTACCGCACATTTTGACATTTCAAACCCGTCGGACTACGGTCTGAAATATGACGAGGAGGACTATACCCTCGGTCATGTGTCCGATGAAGAAACAAAAGAATCCTTTGATGAACTGAAAAAGGCAAAAACGGATTTGGAGGAGTTTGACCGTTCGGGACTTACTTCTTCTCAAAAGCAGACATATGACACCCTTGAAAGCTACTTTGAAATTCAGCTTTCATATGATGGTACAACAGAATTGCAGAGTATATTTGCACCGCAGTCGGGAATTGTTGCAAACCTCTTTACCACCCTGTCAGAATTCACTTTCTATGAAAAGGATGATACCGACCTTTACCTTGCTGTTTTGAAGGACACAAAACGCTATATGGACGAGTGCATTGAGTTCACAAGGAAACAGGCTGAGGACGGTTACTTTATGGCTGAAGATATCGCACAGCAGTCAATTGACGAGTGCGAAAAACATATTAAGAATGACAAGTCCGTGCTTGTTGACGAGTTTGAGTCGAGAATAAAGTCACTCGGTCTTAGCGATTCCGAGAAAAAGACTGTTGTCGAAACCAACAAAAAGTATTTTGAAGAATACTACATTCCTGCTTTGAAATCAGCAAATTCAGCACTTGAAAGTCTCAAAAAAGTCAGGCAAAAACGAAGAAGGTCTTTGCGGTTACGGCAAAATCGGCAAAAAGTATTATTCGGCAATTGTCAAAGACAAAACAAGCAGCAGCATGACTCCCGAGGAGCTTAAGTCATACCTTACAAACAGCTTTACAAAGGTTGGAATGAGCATGAGCAATGTTTCACAGGATGACTTGAGCAAATTTCAGGACTACAAACCCGACTTTAAGGACGCCGATGAGGTGCTTGAATTTTTGATTGAGAATATCGAGGAGGACTTTCCGACTCCCGTTACAACCTCTTACACGGCAGATTATATGAGCGATTCCGCAAAGAGCGACAATGTGGGAGCGTACTATGTTCAGGGACGAATTGACGATACAAGCGTTAATATCATCAAAATCAACCCCGACTTTGCAAATAAGGGTATGACTCAGATGTACACAACCCTTGCCCACGAAGGCTATCCGGGTCATCTTTATCAGTTTACCGCATCAAATGCAAACAAGGATATCCCGAATGTCCGCAAGATTTTAAGCTTTATCGGCGCAACCGAGGGTTGGGCGCAGTATGCCTCGAAATGTACACTTGATTACCTTGATACAAGCGATGGCATTAAGAAACTTATCTACGCAAACGATATCCTCGGCTATATTCTCTACTCAATGGTCGATGTCGGTGTGAACTACAACGGCTGGGATTATGAAAAAGTCAAGGAGTATATGTCAACGGCACTCGGTTCGGCTGACAATGAGAGCGTTACAGCCGCAACAAAAGAGGCGTATGACCTTGCCCGTTCAAATCCGGGTTATTTTCTCCCCTATACCGTAGGCTACCTCAAGATGATTGATATGCGTGAAACAGCCGAAAGCGAGCTTGGCTCAAGCTTTGACGCAAAGGAATATCACACATTCATTATGAATCTCGGAATCACAAGCATTGATGTCTATGAAAAAGCCCTTGATATGTGGCTTGAAAGCAAAAAGTAAATTTTTGGTGATAATCTTGAATATTTTTTACAGGTATGATATAATTAACTCATTGATATGATAAATATAAATTGGTATGGATTTTTTCTAAGATGTGATTCTTATTTTCGCCATACACTCATTATGGGTGTATGGCGATTTTTATTTTACGCAAGGGGTGTTAATATGGGCGTTAAAACGGAAAACAAAATGGCTTATGAACCTGTCAACAAGCTTATAATTCAAATGTCGGCACCGCCGCTGATTTCAATGTTCTTTCAGTATTCATACAACCTTGTTGACAGTATGTTTGTTGCGGGGATAAATGAACAGGCACTTGCGGCAGTATCGCTTGCATTCCCGATTACAACGCTTATGAATGCGTTGTCCGTGTGGATAGTGTGGGTGTTAATGTTTTGATTGCAGGTTATTTGGGACAGAAAAAATCAGCAAAAGGCAAATTCTGCAGCGGCTCTCGGAGTGGTAATTTCGGTAGTTGTCGGAGTGCTGATAAATTTCCTTTCGCTTTTCATAATAAATCCCTATTATTCGGCTTTTACGCAAAACAAAGAGATTTTTGAATACGGAATTGCGTATATGAGCGTCTGCGTTTTTATGCAGATACCAAATATGGTGCATATTGTAATTCAAAAAATACTTCAGGCAACAGGCAATATGATTGCTCCGATGTGGTTCCAAATTGCAGGTGTTGTATTCAATTTTGTGTTTGACCCTTTGCTCATTTTCGGCATAGGTCCGTTTCCGAAAATGGGTGTGGTCGGAGCTGCAGTTGCCACGGTTTTTAGGCTATGTTGTTTCAACAATCATTGCGTTGATACAGCTGTTTCTTACAAAACAAAAGGTTAAGCCGGTGTTTAAAAAAATGCCTTGAACCGCAGATGATAAAGCTGATATTTTCCTACGGATTGCCCTCGTTTGTTATGAATGCGTTGGGAGCATTCACCGTGAATTTTGCAAATATGTTTTTGGTGCGATATTCGGACACGGCGGTTGCATTTTTCGGAGCATATTTCAAGGTTCAGCAGTTGATTTTTATGACGGTGAACGGACTGATTCAAGGCTGTTTGCCTATAATGCGGTTTAATTACAGAGCAAAAGAGTACGGTCGCCTTAAACAAGCAAATAAGAGCGGAACAATTATCGCGACTGTTATGATGATTGTCGGTATGCTCTTGGTGCTGATTTTCCCGAAAGAGATATTGTTTTTGTTTTCGGCATCGGAAGAAATGTGTGCTTTTGGAGTGCCGGCAATGAGAATTATGTCACTCGGATTTGTGTTCAGCGGCTTTTCTGCAATGATTGCAACCTATGAACAGGCAACAGACAGTATTATGCCCGGCGTTGTAGTTCAACTGTTGCGACAGGGCGTGCTGTTAGTCCCCGTAATTTGGCTTTTAAACAGCGCTGTTCAAATGACAGGCATATGGCTTGCGTTCCCAATTACAGAATTTGTCACATTTCTTGTTGCTGTTGTATTTGCAAAAATTAAAAATCATTGAATAAATAAAAATAACAACCGCCAAAACCCGATATAATGGATTTTGGCGGTTGTTTGTTATTTAAAATATGTTTAATTTTAAATTGTTTTTGCAAAAACATTATCAGATGATTTTGCTCTGAAAATTGTTTTTACGAGCAAGAATGTTATATAAACATAAAGTGCGGTGTAGATGATTGCCGTAAATTTAAGGTCTATAAGCTCGTAGGAGAACAGATAGTAGCAATAGCCTCTCAGGCTTATAAGCGTTGACACAATCGGAATCCACAAATGCTTTGCACTTACCGCCGCATAGACAATTAAAATAATGTCAAGCAGATATCCGTAGCGTTCGTGCATTGACGAAAGGAACATGATACAGGTGAACACAGTCCACGCTGTTGTCATAAGAAAAATTTCAAGGTTTTTCAAATCAACCTTTTTATAGATGATAATGCACATCATAATTCCGAGTACGGCAATTGTCAGAAAGACCGAAAACTGTTTGAACAGATAATAATATGTAATATCGTTTCCGTCACATATGAGTGCGTAAAAGTTCGGACAGTTCATCTGAATAAGCTTTCCGTAGTCGGTCTGTTCAGCATATATTGTGACGATATCGATAAACGGTCTACCCATAATAATTGCAGGAAGGCACATTATCACATCAACCGCAGGGATTATAAAGAAATGCAGAATCGAAATTTTCTTTGTCGAAATCCAGTAATAAAGCAGAACAGGAATGATGAATACGGTTTGCAGCTTGAATGCAAACGCAATACCGATGAACACAAACGATGCAATCGGCTTATCTTTGTGCAAAAACAGGATTGCAAGGATTATAAACGAGGTGTAAATTGAATCGCACTGCGCCCAAAACGATGAGTTAAAAATCACCGTTGCCGAAAGAAGTACGGCTGAGTAGGTGAGTATCGCTTTGAGCCGTCGGTTATTCTTTGCAAACGAATAAACAAGCATTGCGGTTGAAATTGCAAGTACAAAGTCAAAGATTATTGATACGATTTTGTACGCATACAGAGCATTTAGCGGCAAAAGAGTCATAAGATAGATTATGATTTGATACGGAATGTTGTAGTTACCCACCTGAGTTGCAAGCCCCGTGAAATCATTCAGCTTGATTATGCTCCACCACGAATTTAAAAAGCTGTTGAAATCATCGCTTTGAAAATCTATTCCGCAGGCTCTTATGACAATCGCAATTATACTCACTGCCCCGAGTAAAAACAGAAGAATGTTTTTCTTTATAAAGTTAATCGCTTTACTTTCGATTTTTGTCATGGCAGAGTTCCTTTTTAATTAGATAAACCCGATTTTCTTCATAACCTTGCCCATTGTGCGGCTGCTGATTTTAAGGGCAATTTCATCGGCTTTTCTGTAACAGCTTTCAAGATATGCCTTGTCTGCAACAAGCTTTTCGTAGCGTTCACGAATCGGACGAAGTTCTTCAACAACTGCCTCGCCTACAGCTGTCTTGAAGTCGCCGTAGCCCTTGCCGTCAAAATCCTTTTCAATCTGCTCATATGAAAGACCTGTAACTGCGCTGTAAATTGCCATAAGGTTATTTACGCCGTCTTTGCCCTCCGCATAGCGAACCTTTGCCTCGCTGTCCGTAACGGCTCTCTTGAACTTCTTCATTATAACCTCGGGTGCATCAAGAAGATGTACACAGCCGTTGACATTTTCATCGGACTTGCTCATCTTTCTTGTCGGGTCCTGAAGACTCATAACCCTTGCACCGTTCTTTGGAATGAAACCGTCCGGAATCTTGAAAACATTGCCGTAAATACCGTTAAAACGCTCTGCAATGTTTCTTGTAATTTCAATGTGCTGTTTCTGGTCTGCACCGACAGGCACTTTGTCAGCCTGATAGAGAAGAATGTCGGCAGCCATGAGTACGGGATATGTGAAAAGACCGGCGTTGATGTTGTCGGCATGCTTGGCGGACTTGTCCTTGAACTGGGTCATTCTTGAAAGCTCGCCGAACTGTGTGTAACAGCTGAGCGCCCATGCAAGCTCTGCGTGAGTGTGAACATGACTCTGAATGAAGAAAAGACTTTTTTCAACATCAATACCGCAAGCCATAATTGAAGCATAAGCGTCAATTATATTCTTACGCATAACGGCAGGAGTCTGTCTTACCGTGATTGTGTGCAAATCTGCAAGAGCGTAAATGCAGTCGTATTCGTTCTGCATTGTAACCCAGTTGCGAACCGCACCGAGATAGTTTCCGAGTGTAATTGTTCCGCTGGGCTGTATTGCGCTGAATACAACCTCTTTTTTTGTCTGATTTTCCATTATTCCCCTCCGTGATTAAAGACTGTTTGCATACTCGCCGAGAATTTTGATTCCTCTTTCAAGCTGTTCGTCAGTCGGTGTTGAAAAGTTTATTCTGAAACTGTGACAGGTTTCGTTTTCGTCAGTTAAAAATGCGTTGCCCGGAACTACGCAAACCTTTTTGAGAACGAGTTCTTTGCAGAAATTCGGCATATCAATATCCTCGGGCAAGTCACACCAAATGAAAAGACCGCCGTCAATTTTATGATATGTGATTTTAGGTGCGCAGTATTTGTCAAGAAGCTCCATGCAGAAGTTCGCTTTCTTTGTGTAGATTTCACGAAGCTTTGCAAGGTGAGCGTTGAAGTCATACTTTGTGATGAATTCATCGCATACATATTGTGCCCAGATATTTGTATGTACATCGTTGCCCTGTTTGCACACAACAAGCTTTTGAAAAATCGGCTTTGGTGCAATTGTGTAAGCAACACGCATACCCGGTGAAATTACCTTTGAGAATGAACCGGCATAGATTACAATTCCGTCCGTATCAAAGCTTTTTATGTTCGGAACATATTCACCGCTGTAACGCAGGTCGCCGTACGGGTTGTCCTCAATGATGAGAACACCGTATTTTTTGGCAAGCTCATAAACTTTCTTACGCTTTTCAAGGCTCATTGTAATACCCGAAGGATTTTGAAAATTCGGAATTGTGTAAATGAGCTTTGCGTTCGGATTGGCTTTTAAAGCCTCTTCAAGCTTTTCTGTGTTCATACCGTCAGGCTCAACGGGAACACCTGCAAGCTTTGCGTTGTAGCTTCTGAATGTGTTGAGCGAGCCGATGAATGACGGTGCCTCGCAGATTACAACATCGCCCTCGTTTACAAGAGCCTTTGAGCATAAATCCATAATCTGCTGTGCGCCTGTTGTGATGAGAATGTCGTCATTGTCAGAGCCTGTGTTATGCTCCTTTTTCATATATTCCGTAAGGTGCTTTCTCAGCGGAGTGTAACCCTCCGAAACGCTGTACTGTAAAACCGAAATCGGATCTTCTGCAAAAACCTTTGCCGAGATTTCCGCAATCTCCTTTGAGGGAAATGCATCGGGCGACGGGTTTCCTGCCGAAAGCGACACAACGCTCGGATCGGCGGCATATTTGAAAATTTCTCTGATAGCACTCGGCTTCAGGCTTGAAACCCTGTCGGAAAACCTGTATTCCATAAAAATATCTCCTTTTAAGATGATAAGGATTTTTTAAAATTCCATACCCTGTAATTCTATCACGAATTGCATATATTCTATCACGAATTGCATATATGTTCAAGAAATTTGACTGTTTTTACTGCGATTTTATTCAAAAAATGTGTAATTTATTATTTTGCATTTGTAAATGTTAATTCACGGAAATTGTATTTTTTGTGCTTTTTGTATTGTTTTTGATGAGTTTCTGTTGTATAATCTAAATGATAATGTCCTTACGGTCAGAGCAAGGCTTGCTTTGATTCAAACAGGAGTACACTGCGAGTAATTAATACACTTATATAATTCATTGAATTCAAATTGAATTTAAAAATCTTCAGTTTGGGAGAGTAACACTAGAGCAGAAGAAACGATTACGATTATTTTGATCTTGATAATTTCGATGACAGCATTGATTCCCGTGAATATCGTCGCAGACAGCAACAGCGCCGTTCTGCAAGCTATGCCGCAAGACCGTCATCACAGCGTCCCGTCAGAAGACCTGTAAAAAGAAGAAACAAAAGAAGAACCAGAAACAGAATTATTATCGTTGTGAGCGCATTGGTAATTCTGTTTGTTATTATTTTTATTATAACTTCAATTTTTAAGGGTTGTTCAAAGGAAGATGCCCTTGCAAGCGTTCCCACGGGAACAGTGGGCACAACGGCATCTCCCGACGAAACCGCAAAATCTTCGACAGCTAACAAAGCAGACGAGCTTTCTCCTACATACTTTATGACACCGAGCATAAAGGACGACAATACAAACGGAACTCTTTCGTACGGCATTTATGTGTGGAACAAAATAGGCTACGAATTGTTCAGCAGTGATGATGCAAGAGCGCAGAACTATGCTCAGACAATCAACGGCTTTGCAGACAAGTTCGGCAGTTCCGTAAAGGTTTATGATATGATTGTTCCTAACCATACCGAAATGGGACTTCCGCAAAGGCTCAAAGGCAGCGATGCTCCGTCAACCTCACAGGCTGACAACATCAAGGCAGCTTATGCGGCTCTTTCCGACAAGGTAACTCCGATTAACTGCTACAACCGTCTTGCGGAACATAATACAGATTACATCTACTTTAAGAGCGACCACCATTGGACAGGCCTTGGTGCTTACTATGCTTACACAGCATTTGCCGATACAAACGATTTGCCCGTTCTTTCGCTTGATGATTGCAAGGAACAGAAAATTGACGGCTTTACAGGCTCGTTTACCAACTCGGCAGACGGTCTTGACAGCGATACGGTAAGTTATTGGAAGTTCCCTTATAATGTAACAATGGATATCACACAGGCAGACGGTTCTTCCGCAAGCTATGACAGTCCCTACTATGAAGCCGCAGAGGGCGGTTCAAACACCTACGGTGTGTTTATTATGGGTGATAATGCCCTCACGGTTCTGAAATCAGCTTCGAAAAATGCGGCGGCAGGCAAGAAGATTGCCGTTGTAAAGGAAAGCTACGGCAACGCTTTTGTTCCGTATCTCACCAATAACTACGAAGAAGTTCATGTTATCGATTTCAGATATTTCAAACATAATCTTGTTGATTACTGCAAAACCAACGAAATTAACGAGGTGCTTTTTATGAACGGTGTAATGAGTGCCAACACTCAGGTTCAGCTTGACAGTATGAGCGGACTTTTTAACTGATATCATATCGGGTAAATTCTTGTAAGGAGGTGTATGCCGATGATAGCAGACAGCGTGAAGGTGAGCGTGTTCGGAAAAATAAGCGATACGCTGTATTCGGCACAAATTACCTCCGTTTCAGGACGCTGTAAAAGTGCGTATGTGATTTCGCACAAACCCGTAACAGAATATTTTGAGGGCGTTGTGGTTGCCGTTGCCGAATTTGACGGTCTTGACGGCGAGCGTCCGATAATCTCACAATACGGTGAGGTGTTTTATGAGCCCGAACTGCGACAGGTGCTTTCAAAACTGAAAAATATTAAGTTGAAAAGCATTGTGTGCCTTTACGAAAAGTCGTGTGGTGCGGTTATCTTCTACAAAAGCAGACAGAACACGAAAATTCTGCTTGTAAAGAACAGCAACGGCAGATATTGGAGCTTTCCGAAGGGGCATATTGAAGACGGTGAAAACGAACATCAGACAGCAATCCGTGAAATTAAAGAGGAAACAGGTCTTGATGTCGTGATTGAAAAAGGGCTTTCGTGAAATCAGCGAATACTGTCCTTTCGGTAAAATTCGCAAACGGGTTGTCTTTTTCCTTGCACAGGCATTTACGGATAATGTCAAAATTCAGGAGGAGGAAATTGACAGTTATATTTGGGTTGATTTGCAACAGGCACGAAAAAATGTGCTCCTATGACAATGATTTGAGGATTATTGAGAAGCTGAAACGGCGATTCATCTTCTCAGAAACTAAAAGCCGACAATTTAACACGAAATTTACAGGTACACGGCGGTGTGCCTGTTTTTTTGATTTTATAAAACATTTTCTGTAAATTAAAAATGTTGAAAAAAAGCAAAAAATACCACTTGACATGTGGATTATACAGAATGTAATCTAATTTCCCCGTTACAATCCTGTATCCAAAAATGTGGAAAACCTATTTTTTTTTAATGTTAAAAGTTACAACTTTGTAAATTTCGTGTAGTATCGGGATTTTTTAACATCACTTTCAACACTTTCAACATAGTTTTCCACATTGATGTTCAAAATGTTGAGTTATACAGAATGTATAAGTGCAAATTTAGAAAAAAATAAATCGCAAATTCGTGATTCAAAAAAACATTTTTTCTGCGATTCAAATTGTGTCAAGGTAATATATGACAATCTATACTCATAAAATACATCGGCGAGGTGTGTTTTATGAAAAAAAGGAAACCGTGAAAATGAGGCTTTGGGGGCTTGTCATTGTTCCGTTGATGATAATTGTGTTCAAAAATCTTTATTCGCTGACAAACGGTGCGTTGCTCGGCATATTTTTCGGTGCTGTAAACGGCAGTATGTGGGAGCAGACCAAGGTTGTTATGCTTTCCTACCTTGTGTGGAGTCTTGTTGAGGCAATCGGAAAACGCTCGGGATTCCATCGCTTTGCCGTGTCAAGAATAATTTCGCTGTGGTTTGTCGGAATATTCTGTCTTGCAACATATCTGCTAATCTATGCACTCGGTGTTGAAAGTGCAGGTCTGCCAAGGTTCATTTGTGCAATTGCCGTGTGTTTTTCTGCGTTTGCACTCAGCGCAAGGCTTGAATACGGTGAAAGAAAAATTGAACAGCTTTTTTTGCCCTGCGTGTTTATGATGTTGCTTTTGATTGCCGTGTACTGCAGTTTTACAGTGTTCCCTCCGCACATGATACTTTTTGAGGACATACAAACGGGAATGTACGGCATAATTCCCGAATACATCGACTCCGGAGCGATTGCTCTTGATACATTGTACAGAGTTTGAGTTTTTAAAAACAAATGGCTTAAAAGTATTTAATAATTTGAATTGTTATGTTATAATAGATAGCAAAATGAAGTGGTGTGTCCCATGCAGACACAAAAAATAAAAAGGAAACCGAATAAGGCTGATTATGATGAAAAACGAAAGATTTGAAAATACAGAACAAAAGCCTGATGTGATTGCAGGGCGAAATCCTGTAAGTGAGGCTGTTCGCAGTAATCGCCCGATTGACAAAATTCTTGTTGCAAAGGGTGAAAAGAGCGGTGCGATTGTGGGAATCCTCGCAAAAGCTCGTGACAAGAAAATTCCCGTTAAGGAAGTTGACCGCACAAAGCTTGATTATGTGAGCGGCGGTGCAACTCATCAGGGTATTGTCGCATTTGCGGCGGCAAAGGATTATTCAACGGTTGACGATATCCTCGAATATGCCGAAAGCAGGGGCGAAGCTCCGTTTGTTGTTGTGCTTGATGAGGTTGAAGATCCGCATAATCTCGGTGCAATAATCAGAACCGCAGAATGTGCCGGAGTTCACGGAATTATTATTCCGAAACGCAGAAGTGCCGGTTTAAGCTACACGGTTGCCAAAGCGTCTGCAGGCGCAATTGAATATATGCGTGTTGCAAGGGTGACCAATATTGCGGTTACACTTGATGAGCTCAAAGAAAAAAGGCGTGTGGGTTTACGGCGCAGACATGGACGGCACGGATTATGACGAGTGTGATTTTTCGGGTGCGTGTGCAATTGTTATCGGCAACGAAGGTAAGGGCATTTCAAGACTTGTCCGTGAAAAGTGCGATGTAATAGCGTCATTGCCCATGAAAGGTCAGATAAATTCCCTTAATGCGTCGGTTGCCGCAGGAATTTTGATGTACAAAGCGATGAAAAACCGCTGATGTCAAATTGAAAATTGAAAATGTAAAATGGAAAATTTATGAAAGTATGTAGGGGCGTTCATTGGACGCCCGCATTGATGAAATATTATGTTTAAATAAAATCACTTGATGTTATCAAAGTTGTGTGTTTAAATGTCAAAGATTGCAAAAACAGAGAGTACCGCTCGGGGGGCATAGTTTCCGATAAATCTAACTATCTGCCCGAGAGTAAATAAAAAAAGGAGTGAATGCTTTGGCTGATATGGACAAGGACAGGCTTAAAGAGCTTGAAATCGAGAGCATACTCGAAGAAACCCACTATCTTGCCGATCAGGAACGAATGGAGCAGACGGCACAGAAATACCGTGCAAAGCCGAAGATTGAAGAGATTTTCAGCAATGCCGATAAAAAGCCGAGGTTAAAAAATACAAATCCGCTTGATGAATCCGAACCTGATACTTCAAACTCAATAGTCGGGGATAAGACTGCCGCTACAATGCAGGCAGAGCTTATAATGGACGGAAATGACGATGACCTTGTAACTCCCGAACAGCTTAAAGCAGAGGCTGAAAAAAAGGCTGCGGAAAAAGCCGAAAAAAGCCAAGTGAGTATGAGGAGGCAAAGAAAAAAAGCCGCCGAGGAAGAAAATAAAATAGTTACCCTCACACCTGAGTATGATGAAAATACAGAATTTTCGGGCGAAGTGCTCGGAGAGGTTGACCAGTTTCGTGACGAGGCTGAAATTAAAAGCTACCATACCATAGATATCGACATTCCCGAGGATAAGCCAAAGGAAAAGACCGAAACCAAAGAAAAGAAAGAGGCTTCGCAGACTCCCGTTCATCAGTTCCCGAATACCGAAAAACCGCCTCGCAAGGTGGTTGCAAAAGTTCCCGTGTATCGTCCCGATGAACCGAGGAATATTCTCAATGTCAAGGCAGGCAGATTTTCCGAGGCTGTAGCGAATGAGTATGAGGAGTATGTGCGTTCAAAGAATCCTTCGGTAATCGCTCATGTGCTTCGTCCCGAACCGACAATCGTTGATGAGGAGATCGCCCCGACTGAGGAAAAGCATAAGGATAACCGCCCTATAGGCGAAAAGGTTATTTCTGCCCTTGTCGGAATTTTTTTCAAAGGATGAATCCGACGATAATGATACCGTAAAAGAGGAAAATTCAAAGCCTGTTGAGGATTATACAGGCGAGGAGGACGAAAAAAGTATTCTCTATGAGCTGAATCATAATATAAGAAAGCTCTTTATGAGAAGTCTGTTGTCGGGAATAATTGCCGCAGTTGTGGTTGTTCTCACAATCGTTACAAGAATTTTTCCGAGTGCAATATGTTCGGCAGTTCCTTTTGCACCGGCGGCATACGCAATTTTGCTGTTTATTCTTATGGCGGCGTCGCTTGTGCTGAACCGTGTGGCAATGCTCAGCGGACTTTCACCGCTTGTGCACATCAAAGGTAATTCCGATACAGCCGTTGCCGTTGCAGGTGCGGCAGGAATGGTTCAGATAATTGTTTCATTCTTCTGCCTTGGCGATTTGAACGGATTTCATGTGAACTACTACACGGTAATTCCTATGCTTGCGTTCTTTGCAAATAATGTGGGAAAGCTTTATATGGTTCTTCGTGTAAAGGACAATTTTAAGTTTGTTTCGTCAAAGGGACAGAAATATGCGTCAAAGATTTACAACAACGAGTCTGTTGCAATGCAGATGATGAGCGGTACTGCCGCCGATCGTCCGATAATTGCCTATCAGCATAAGACCGAATTTCCGTCAAACTTTCTCAAAATATCTTATGCACCCGATCCGAGCGAGGATTTGGCGTCAAAGCTTGCCCCGATAACAACAATTGCATCAATAATCATTGCGGTAATGTACGGTGTTGTTAAGCTGTCATTTGCAGACGCTTTGAATGCATTTGCACTTATCACTGCGGTGTCTGTGCCTGTGGCAACACTTCTTTCTGTTAATGCCCCCGTGAGAAAGCTCTGCAAAACTCTGCTTTCCTACGGCTCAATGCTTTCGGGTTATCCGTCGGTAAAGCAGTTCTGCGACAGTACGGCTATAATGATAGATGCAAATGAATTGTTCCCTGCCGAGTCAATCTCGCTTGAGGGAATCAAAACCTTTGAGGATTACGGCATTGACGAATCTCTTCTCTGCGGAATTGCAATTCTTAAAGAGGCTCAGAACCGATTGCAAATGCTTTTGATTCGGTAGTTGCAGAAACCGAGGAAACACTTCCCGAGGTTGAAAGCGTTCTTTATGAGGATGAAATCGGACTTGTGGGATGGATTAAGAGCGAAAGAATCCTTGTGGGTTCACGCACGCTTATGGAAAAGTACAGCGTGGAAGTTCCGAATATGGAATATGAAGAGAAATATACTTCTCAGGGCAGACAGGTCACATACCTGTCAAGAGCAGGCAGACTTGTTGCAATGTTTGTTACAAGATACACTCCCGACGCTCAGCTCAAGGCTGAAATGCAGAGAGCCGAAACCAACGGCATAAGCTTCCTCATCAGAACAACCGATTATAATGTTACAAATGACCTTGTTGCAAAACTCTACGATTTGTTCTACCGCAGTATCAAGGTGCTTCCGACAGGACTCGGAAATGTTCTCAGGGAGGCTGAGGATACGATTGAGGAAACCTCCCGTTCATATCTCATTACAAACGGCAAAGCCGCATCGCTTGCCCGTGCAGTTACGGGTTGCGTAAAAATCAAGCACAATATTTCGCTTTCAATCATAATTCAGCTGATTGCCGTAATTTTCGGATTGCTCGTTGCATCAACACTTTCGCTTTATGCCGGTGTACAGGTTATGGGTTCGCTTGAAGTGCTGATTTATGCGTTGTTCTGGGGCGCCGCCGCTGTTTTTTTGCTCCGGCTGTCCAAAAACCGTAGGAAAGGATGTAAAATATGAAAATAGCTCCGTCACTTTTGTCTTGTGGCTTTTCAAAAATGGGTGAAGAAATTGAAAGAATGGATCTGGCGGGCGCCGATTGGATGCATCTTGATGTTATGGACGGTCACTTTGTTCCGAACATAACCTTTGGCGCTCCCGTAATCAAGGCGGTAAGAAAGTTCTCAAACCGCCCGTTTGATGTTCACCTTATGATAAGCGATCCGCTTAAATATATTGACGATTTTGCCGATGCAGGTGCGGATATCATCACCTTCCATGTTGAATGCGACTCTGACATTGATGATACAATTGCGAAAATCAAGTCAAGAGGAATCAAACCCGGACTTGTTCTAAAGCCAAACACTCCTGCTTGGACAGTATTTCCGTATCTTGAAAAGCTTGACCTTGTACTTGTTATGACGGTTGAACCGGGCTTTGGCGGACAGAGCTTTATGCCCGAGATGATGCCGAAGGTTAAGGAAATCAAGAGGGAATGCCAACGCAGAGGTCTGAACAATATCCTTATTGAGGCTGACGGCGGAATCGGCAGAGATACCATTGAGCAGGCATCAGAGGCAGGCGTTGATGTGTGCGTTGCGGGAACGGCTGTTTTCAGAGCCGCAGATCCCGCAAAAGCAATTGAGCTTTTTAAATCATTCTGATAAATTCTGATAATAAGCAAGCCCGAATCCGATATTTCTCGAATTCGGGCTTTTGTTTTTTATATGAAATGAACAGGCGTAAAACACTGAAATTTCTTATATTGTAATTGTCAATATATGTAAAAACTGTCGATAAAAAGGCAATATACACAATAATAAGCACGAAAATTTGTACAATGCAACAATTTCACCGTTATTTTGCACAGATTTTTAGCTACAACATTTCCGTTAAAAGAATAACAGATTCATTGCCCGAATAACTTAAATGTGCTATAATCTAAATGTCCTCGGAAATTTTGTACTGTTAAAGTTTCCGAAGCTTAGAAGTATTGCCACAAAACTGTGGCGAACGGTAATTTTATTTTATTAAAGGAGCAGCAAGTATGAAAAAAATTCAGAAAAAAAGCTTTCTGTGGTTCTTGCGGTAATGATGGTGCTGTGCATGTTCACAGCTCTGCCTTTCTCAGCAAGTGCTGCCGAAACAAGCGAAGAAACAAGTGCAGGCAACAAGATCAATGTTACATCAAATGTGGCAGATCCTGTTTCGTATGATTACAATGCACAGACAAAGCAGGTTGTTGTTACTTACCTTCTCAAGGCAGATCACATGATCGTTAATGCACAGAGCAGTCTTACATACGACAGCAAGGTTCTCAAGCTTGCATCAACAAATACAAGGGAAAAGGTTTTCCCTGTATTCCAGAGAAGCATCGTTTGGAATCCAAGCCTTACAAATAAGGTTCGCTTCACCTGCTCAAGCCTTGATCTTTTCAACTTCAAGTCAGAGAATGTTTATTGCACATTTACATTTGATGTTGTAGGCAGCGGTGACACAACAGTAAATCTCGATGTTGATTATCTTACAGGTACAGAGGCTGATACATATGATGAGCTCTTCGAAAGCGAAAAGAAGGACATCGGTTATATTGACAATGGTGCTAACAAAGTAGCAGGTGCTGCATTTACTGCAAAGGCAGTTCTCGTTCAGGACGAAGAGCCAACAACAGCTCCTCAGCCTACAACAGCAACACAGCCAACAACAGCAACACAGCCTACAACTGTAACACAGCCCACAACAGCAACACAGCCCACAACAGCAACACAGCCGGCAACACAGCCGACAACAGTTGCTCCTTCGGATGTTCCTACAGACGGCTACTATGTATACGGTGACAACATCAAGCTCAAGCTTACAGCAATCGGTACAGATAAAGTAGGCGGAAAAATCGCTCTTCAGAAGGGTACATACACATTCAAGATTGATAACTATGGCACACTTCTCGGTTACTCTAAGACATTTACAGACACAACAAAGGGTCTTACATTCAACAAGAAGTTCAAGAGCAGCACAACACTCGTTGCAACAGGCGGTACATACACATTCCAGTTTAACACAAAGACAAACACACTCGTTGTTAAGTATGACAAGAACCTCCCGAATGATTACCTCATCGGTGACCTCAACACAATTCTTTCACCTGTAAAGGGCAAGACTATTGCAGTTGGTTCAACATATCTTGCAGCAGGCACATACAAGTTCAAGCTTTCTGCAGATAATGTGGTTTACGGTTACAGCAAAGTAATCAACAACACAACAAACGGAAATTCACTTTCACTCAACAGCAAGTATTCAAGCTACCTAACACTCAACGCAACAGGCGGTACATACACATTCACACTCAACACAAAAACACAGAAACTCGTTGTAGGTTATGTTCCTACAAAGGATGAGAAAGCTGATGATGTTCATGTATCGGGCGACATCAACCTCGTACTTGATGACAAGGGCGGCGAGAGCAATGTTGCAAAGGGTACAGTAAAGCTTAGTGAGGGTACATACTCATTCAAGGTTTATAACTACGGTACAGCATACACAATCGGTTCAAAGATTGTTGACAGCGGTACAAAAGAACCTCAAGAGCTCTTACACATCTAATGTAACACTTATCGCATCAGGCGGTACATATACATTCAGCTTCGACAAGACAACAGGAGCACTTAAAGTAACTAAAAAATAATCATTGATTTTTGATTATAATTTGGCGGTGTTCGTCACTTGTTCGTAAGCGAATAATAAGACATAACTGAAATTATTAAAAATGCATCAGATCCCGAAAAGGTCTGATGCATTTTTGTTTTGTATAAAACCCGTACGGCGACTTGCCGTCGGCAAATTATATACAATATAAATTCGTATCCCATGCCGGAATATATGGGTGGTGGCGGAGAAAAATTTTGTAGTCGGGATTCACGCTGTGAATGTATAGTGCAAGGCGGAAAATATCCTCAAATCTGTGGTATGCCGAAAAATTCAGCTTTGGTTTGCAATTTTCCATTGTTTTCTGCATACCGATGAGGGTTTCCATATCCGCCCCTCAACATCGGCTTTAATGTAGCCTGCCGCCATTCCGCAGAGAATCGTATCAACAGTCGCAACCTTTGTTGCAACGCCCTTGTCGGCAATTGCGCTGTTGCGACCGGCCTTGTTGTTGAATATAAGCTCCGTGTTTTTACTGTATGAGCCGAGTTGCCAAAGCGACACATTCGCCATGCCCTTGCAATGAAGCTTCAGCTTTTCAAAATTCTTTGCGTTAGGTTCAAATGCGATTATACGCTTGTAATTGCCGTTTGTGTAGTGCAGAAATTCGTCAATCGTGTCGCCGTTGTATGCGCCGAGGTCAACATAGCTTTCGTTTTTTACTGAGATTCAGAATATTGCCAAAAGCCTCGTCCTTGTCGGTTGTGACAGGGGGGAGGAGGTCAATTCTGCCTGTGTAGTAGAATTTCAGAATGTTTTCGTAAACCTTTTTTGAAAGGTCATCGGCAAGCAGAATGTATGCACTTTCAATTTGCTCTTTATTTTCGGTAATAAAATCATTGTCAAAAAGTTTGTTTCAAAAACAGGAACGGAGGGGACAAGCGTTTCGTGCTTTTCGGAAATTTTCGTTATGTGTTCCATGACATCGGGGAGCTGGCTTGCAAAGCAGAGGGCGATTATAATGTCGCCAAATTCGGTTTCAACATCGGAAAGTTTCTTCACCGTGAAATCGTGGAATTTCTGCCCACGCACAAAATCATCACTTGCAATAACGGCAGACGCTTTGATTCCGTATCGGTCAAATGCGGCAAGAACCTTGTCCGCACCGTCACCCATTCCGTAAAGCACAACAGGCTTTCCGCAATTTTTCAGTCGTTCCCATACAGATATTTCGTTTTTTAAAAGTTCGGTTATATTAAACATATAGATACTCCAATTAGTGTATATGGCATTGTAATTGTTTTCGCAATTCTGTAGTGGCGTTCATTGGACGCCCGTCTTGATGAAATTTTATGTTCACACACATATGTTTTGATGTGAAAAAAGCGGTGTATTGTTTTGTAGCGGCTAACCTCGTTCTCCCGTCTGAAATATAGTCGCAATGCGTTGCACATAAATGTGCTTCCTTTTGCTCGTTATTTCAAACAGCGCTCTGCTCCCTTTATCCGCCACAGGCGGCGGTCGCAAGGCTACCAATCGTTTTGGTTGCAAAACCAAAACGAATAAATACAAATTATATGTTTCAACCGATTATAATACCGAATTGAAATTATCATTTAGTCAATTCGTGTTTGCACACGAATTGATTGGCGATCACTGATCGCCGCTACAGTAGAACAATATCTTTGCAACATTTATATAATTTGTCCTTATCGCAAATATTGTGCCGTTACTTGCGGGCGTCCAATGAACGCCCCTACGGGTTTGCAAAGCAAAAAAAGTATAAAAAAACGCCCACCCTACTGGGTGGACACTTTATATGTTGGCATCTCCCTATTTTTCCAGGCCGTCACCAGCCAAGTATCTTCGGCACTAGTGAGCTTAACTTCTGTGTTCGGAATGGGAACAGGTGGACCCTCAGCGTCATCAACACCAACTTATTAACTTTTGTTTCTCTCTTGAGAACAGTATTGATTATACTACGGGCTGCACCAAATGTCAACACTTTTAAAAAATTTAAAAATTCTTTTTAAAACCCTGAAAAGCCCGTATTTATCCCGATTTATCGCCGTTTTAACCGTCATTAAACCCGATATATACTTGATGCTGTGAAAAATTATACATATTTTGGCTTGTTAAAGCGTAAAAAATAGGATGCCGTTGTTTGCCGTAAATTATTGACTAAACGGATAAAAATGTGTACAATTAAATAGATTAGAACAGATTGGGATGTTTAGAATGAATAATGTAAATAAGTGTAAAATGCTTTTGTCGTCACTCTCTGTATTCAGAGGTATAATGAACAGAAGCGTTCCGAAAGCCTTTTTATGAACTTTTGCTTTCGCTCGACAAAAAGCCTGAGGAATTTCTCGGTGCATACGGCAAGCTTTGCTCAATGCTTTGCGAAAGAGGCTGTGCGAATAAGTTCGCATTTGCAATCAGCGAAACGGCTCTTTTGACGATAACTGTTTTGCCCGTGCCGCAACAGCCGGCAAACAGGGCGAGTTACCCGAAAATGTTGTTTCTGCCGTTAAGACAGACTGCGACGCTATTTTAACAGCCGCAAAGCTTACTTCCGATGAAGTGCTTGAGGCATATACCTATGCCGATGAAATCAAGGAGCTTATTCCGATTCTTCCAAAGTGGCAGACAGGCAAGTGCGCTCCGTGCTTTGACGGATTTGACGGTTCACTTGACAAGCTTTCTGCTTATTATAAGGAAAACGGTTGCGGAATGTTTGCCCGTTACAAGGCGTTCATCTGGCGTGACGGTGACATTCAGCCTGTTGAGCATCCGGACAAGATTGATATGGATACATTTACGGGATATGAGCGTCAGAGAAGTCAGGTTGTAAACAACACACTTTCATTTATTCAGGGCAAGAGCTGTAACAACTGTCTGCTTTACGGTGATAAGGGTACAGGTAAAAGCTCAACAGTCAAGGCAATTGCAAACGAGTTCCGCAAGGACGGACTCCGCATTGTTGAAATGCCTAAGGACAGGCTCATTGACTTTCCGCTTCTTGTTGACAAGATTGCCGCTCTTCCGCTTAAATTCATTATATTTATTGATGATCTTTCGTTCCAGCATCAGGATCAGAGCTATACAACCCTTAAAGCCGTGCTTGAAGGCGGACTTGCGGCTCGTCCCGATAATGCGTTGATTTATGCAACATCAAATCGCAGACACCTGGTTAAGGAAAGCATTTCCGACAGAACGCATACTGTTGATGATATCAATGTTCGTGACAATATGCAGGAAAGTCTTTCGCTTTCGGACCGTTTCGGTCTTGCAGTCTGCTACACAATTCCTTCAAAGAATGATTTTCTTGAAATTGTATATTCTCTTGCAGAGCAGAGAGGCGTCAAGATGACTCACGAAGAGCTTGCACTCGGCGCTGAGCAGTTTGCACTTTCAAGAGGCGGTCGTTCGCCAAGATGTGCAAGACAGTATGTTGAATCGCTGTTTTGCTGATTAATCGGAGGTCAGTTATGAAAACAAAAATAATTTCAATTGCTCTTGCAGTTGTGACAATGCTTTCGGCAGTTGCGCTTTTCAGCGGTTGTTCTGACGGAGAATATCCTGTTGAGGTGGCAAACATCACGATAGAAAGTCAGCCAAAGAACATAGTTGTTCTTGATGCGCCGACAGCCGATATCCTCATCGCAACAGGCTATGACAGATATATTGTGGGCAGAAGTGATGAGGTTGACCAGCAGTCAATCGCAGTTGCCCCGAGCGTCGGTTCATATGAAAATCCCGATACCGACAAAATTATCAATTCCGGCACAAACCTTGTGTTTGCAGGTCAGTCAATAAATGAGGACGCAAAGAAGAAGCTTCAGGACAAGGGTATTCAGGTTGTCACAATGTCACACGGTGACACTCCCAAGCAGGTTGAAACAAACTATGTGACAATCGGCAAAATTTGCGGCGGCACAAAAAACGGGCGCAAAGAAGGGTGAAGATACCTACAATGAATTGCTTGATAAGATGAACAACTACAAACAGCAGGTTAATAACAGAAATTCCGGCATTCTTGATACGGTTTGTTATCTCTATACAGAAAACGACAGACTCAAGATGATGACAAGCGGAACATACGGCGATATGCTCCTCGGCTATACGGGGGCGGTTAATGCCGCAGTAAACATCAGCGATAACAATGTTGATGTTGCAACTCTCAAGATTACAAATCCGAACTTTATCTTCTATGCAGACAAAGCTACTCTTGATAAAATTAAGGGCGATACAACACTCGCAAGTCTTGGCGCAGTTAAGACAGGCAAAATTCTTGAGGTTTCGCTTGAAGAAATGTCAAGACCCGGCAATACTGCTCTGGAAGCACTTGAAAAAAAATGGTTTACTTTATGTATCCCGACCTCAAGCCAAAGTCTGCAACAGACACAACAAAGGCTCAGGATGCGACAGCGTCAAAGACTGACGCAACAACCGCAACTCAGGCAACAACAACCGCAAGCGATTCAAAGTCGGTTGCCGATAAGTATAATCTTACCATTACATCAGACCTTTCACTCAAGCAGGAAGATGAAAATGACACGGTAAAGGCTATGCAGCTCCGCCTTTATAACATCGGTTACATTGCCGACAAGGACAATGTGACAGGCTACTACGGCGAAGTAACAGCCGAGGCTGTTAAGAAATTCCAGAAAAACAACGGTCTTAAAGAAACAGGTACAGCCGATAACGCAACTCTTGTATTGCTTTTTGACAGTTCAGCGAAAAAGGCCAAATAATTCAAATTGAAATTTGAAAATTGAAAATGGAAAATTATAGTCGGGAAGACAGTTTGCAAAATGCAAAACATTGTCTTCCCGACTGCTTTTTATATGTGATTTACCGATATACCGTAGCGGCGATCAGCGATCACCATTTGATTTGGTTGTAAAACCAAATCAATAATAGATGCCGCAATAAAATTGTGACAATGCACGGTCGAACCGATTTTGCAATCGTTTCGATTGGCGGTCACTGACCGCCTCTGCAATTAAACCTTAACATTACGGTGACACACCGTTAAAAAAAGTTCCGGGTGCATTCGGCTGTAGTGAAAAATGTACTGCTGGGCGATGCCTGCGTACTGACCGAAATCGTCCCCGTTCATATTCGGAAACAGCTTTTCCATTGCCCGTTTCATCCACACATCAATCGGAAAAGCCTCAATTCTGTGCATACCGAAAAGAAGTGTGCAGTCGGCAACCTTTTTGCCGACGCCTGTAATTTTCATAAGCTCCGCTCTTGCATCTTCATAGTCAAGCGTGAAACAGCTGTCAAGATTCACCTCGCCGTTTGCAACCTTTTGCGCCGCATCAACAATGTAACGGTTGCGAAATCCTGCTCTCAGCGGTGCAAGGTCATCGGGCGAAAGTTTTGCAAGTGTTTCGGCTGTCGGGAACGCAAATTCTCCGTCATCAAGCCGTGTGCCGAAGTTCTCGCACAAACGCTCAACAATGCCTTTGATTCGCTTTATATTGTTGTTCTGCGAAATGATGAATGTGCAGAGTGCCTCAAAAGGCTCTTGCCTTAAAATTCTTATGCCCGGGGCGTACTTTGCCGCCTCGTTCAGAACGGGATGTATTGTGCTGATTTCTTCACGGATTTTTCCGTAATCAAGCGAAAAGTCAAAGTAACTGTACCAGATGTTTTTGAAATCGTCAGCCGTTGCATTTTCAATGTACATATCCGTTTTGTCAAGGCTCACGGTTACGCTTTTTTTGCCGTAGGCAACACCGTGAAAAGAACCGTCGTCCTGCGGTTTCCAACGAAAGCTCTGACCGCAGTCGAGAGTCTGCGCAAGGTCAAGGTCATGCACATCGGTTATTTTGATTTTGTTGTCGAGTTCAATACATTCCATGATTTTCACCGCCGAAATTTTTCTTAATAAAGTATATCACATTCGGGAAAATTATGATATACTTTATTTAAAATTGAAAATGGAAAATGAATGTCGGGAAGATAGTTTGTTTGTAAAACAGATTTCAGTCCCGATGTATTTCAGACAGGAACTCATTGAACGCAAGCCTTGATGAAATATTTTGTTTAAACACATATGTTTTGATATGATGAAAACGGTGTGTTATAACCACTACATTAACTCAAAAGGAGGATTATTGTGAAAGAAACTATCTGCACAATTCCGATTAACGATATATTTATGCCGAAATGCGGTTGTCCGTTTTGCAGAATGGAGAGTATGCTTGAGGAGCAGTATGTAAAATTCATTACGGGCGATGCGATGATGGAGCCTAATATCAGGATTGAAACCAACCAAAAAGGCTTTTGTCACCGCCATTTTTCGCAGATGTTTGAAAAAGGACAAAAACTGCCGAATGCGCTTATTCTTGAAAGTCATCTTCAGGAAATTATTGATAACGATATGCCGAAAAAGCTGAAGGGCAAGCCTGATAAGAAACAGCTTGAAGTTATTAAAAAGCGACTTGATTCGTGTTATGTATGCGACAGAATCGAGTGGGATATGCACCATTTTTGCGACACGATTTTTGTTGAGTGGGCAAAGGGAGAGGAGTTTTATAAGCTGTACAACGAACAGCCGTTTATCTGCTTTAAACACTACGATTTTATTATGAATGTTGCAACCCAAAAGAGCAAGCTGCCGTCAAAGCTTTTACCGCAGTTCTATGCCGAAACGGCAGGTCTTACAAAAAATATCTGTTGTCGCTTAAAGAAGATATCACATATTTCTGCTCAATGTTTGATTACCGCAACCACGGCAAAGATTGGGGAAGCTCCAAGGATTCAATTGAGAGAAGTATTGAATTTTTGACAGGCGAAAAGCCGTAAACGGCGAGCCGACTTTTTATGTTCGTGAAGATAGTTTGTGAATGTCAAAAACATATTATGCCCGAGCGAAAGGTTTAATTAATGTAAAATTGAAAATTGAAAATGGAAAATTAATGTCGGGAAGACAGTTTGCAAAATAAAATGCAATGTCTTCCCGACTGTTTTGTTAATATGAAATTTACTGTTTATTTATGGCGAACACGGTTCGCCGCTACTGACAAATTTTTGATATGAACAAAGATTGCATCAGAACCTTACTCGGGTATCTGATGCAATTTCTTTATCCGACTGCCTTCTCGAATAGACTGCGGTGGCACACCGCCGACCGCAATTTTCAATTTTCAATTTTCAACTTTCAATTTGAATCATTCACTGCCATACTGCCATAACGGCGTTGAAGTATTCGTCAGAGAGAACCTTTCTCAACTGTTCTCTGCCGAATTCATCGTTCATATATGCATTGCGGATGTTTCCGCCGACCTGCATTTCTTCACCGTTAAAGGTCAAAAACTGCTGTCTGAGTACCGACACGCTGTCCTTTGTGAGCATATCAAGTGTGATTTTTTCTTTAAGTTCCATTTTTCATACCTCCGTTATTTTTATATTTTGTAAATCAAAGAAAAGTTTACCTGCTCATCAGCGACGAAATTATAAGCCTGTTTATTGAGCGGAGTAAACTGCAACCAAGCCGATTTATTTACACTTCCTCTGAACATTCCGCCGTTTTTGCTTATGCCGATATCATGAACAATCACATCCGATTTGTTTGAGAAAGGCATATTGAGCAAAGCTATTGTAGATGTTCCGCCTAAAGTTGTTGCGTTCATAATGACGGTGACATTTACAATAACGATATCGCCAATTTTTTCATAAAGGCAAGTTGCAGATTTTATTTTATCAATCTGAGTAGAGTACGGATTAAGAGTAGCTGTGCCGAGTTCGATATTTGACGAATCGTATTTTGAGCCGATGCTCATATCCATGCGGGTTAATCTTTCGTTAAGGGTTTTGTTGTCAGCTTTTGCGTTAAGCAGAATGTCAACCTCATCCGACGAGTAGCTGTCGGCACTATCCCAGTAGTTGTCGGTAAGATACTTGATACTCGGATAATTTTGAGTATAGTCGGTAATATGAGAGGAATCACTTACCTTGTTTGAGTTGTCCTCTTTTTTTTTGTAATGTCGGACTGTTCAATTAACTTTTTGGTTTTGTCAATTTCAGTCCGACAAAGCTTTGTTTCGTCAAGAAGCTTTTGCGTTTCTTCACGAAGCATCAGCGTTTCTGAGTTAGGATTAAGGTACTCTTTGTCCTCAATCGGAATACTCTCGTCTGCATAAAGCGTGACGATCTGAGTTTGGAAAACATAGCCGTTTTCGCCTCTGCCTTCAAGCTGAAGTTCAAAATAGCCGTGCATGAAAATGTCGTTTTTTCTGACCTTCCACACAAGTTTTGTGCCTGTTTCATCAATTGCGGTGCTGTCGGGAATTACCGAATTTACACTGCCGTCGGCAAAACGCAGATGAATGAAGTAGTCAACCGTAATGTCGCACATTCCCCGAATTAAAAATTCCTGTGTTTCGGCAAGATTTTCACCCGTGATGCCGACGCAGTTTGCACCGTCAAAAGTTTTTGGTTTTCGTTTGTCATAGATAATCATTGTTACACCTCCACTTAAAGAGGCAAAAACACGAAAAAATGCATTGTTTTATGCAATTTTCAGAAAAAATTTTTGAAATTTTTTTAATTTTCCGTCACGAGGGGGAAACGGTTGCAATTGCAATGTTTTGTGATATAATCTAATTTGAATAATTTGAACGAATTGACTTAAACAGAAGAGAAGAAAAACGGTTTGTTCCGTAACAATTAAGAGGACGGAATTGTGTGCCGATGTACAAATTACGGCTTTTTTCGTTGCAAACCGTTTGAACGAAGGGGGACGGCAACACGCCGTGATATAAAATGAGAAAATATGTAGAAGTTTTTACTCGTGATCATTTGCCAAAGCTGAGGGATCAGTTGTTATTTTCGGGATTGACGGATCACGAAATTTTTATGTTCATACAATATGCAAAGCCGTACTATCTGTCGCTGAACCGTGGCGAAACGGCACGGGTTGAAAACAAGTTCAGCCATATGACGGGACTTGTGTTTTCGGGAACTGCATACCTTTATTCTGTGGACTACAACGGCAACAAAAGTCTGCTCAAAACAATTCGCAGCGGCGAGTCAAGCGGAACGCTTTACGCAATGTTTGATTACTATAATACGCTTGTTGAGATTATGGCAGGAGAGGACTGCGAAATTCTTTTTTATTCCGCCGGAGCCGATGTTTATAACCGAGGATTCGCTTGCTTCGATTCAGCAGAAAATCCTCGTCAATATGCTTGCGTCACAAAGACAGGTGTTTTTGCAGATTTCGGAACACCTTGCCTGTCTTTCAAAGCGAAGTATCAAGGGCAAATTTATGCACCTTCTTCAAATCTATTGCAGGCGTGAGCGTAGCTGTGAGGTTGATCTGCCGTTCTCCCGTGACGAGCTTGCAAACTATCTTGCGGTTGACAGAGCGTCACTTTCAAAGAGCACTCGGTGAACTGAAAAAAAGCAGGAATTATTGAATTTAAAAGAGCCATTTCAAACTGATTGAAACAGCTGAATATCATTTTGATTAAATAACGGTCGGCAAACGGTGTTCTGTTTCCTTTCACCGCCGACTAAAATATAACGGAGGATAATATTATGAGTTTTGTGGAATTACTGCTGTTCGGCATCGGCTTGTCTATGGATGCATTTGCGGTTTCAATTTGCAAGGGGCTCTCCGTGCGTAAGTTAAGACCTAAACACGCAATTACTGTCGGATTGTGGTTTGGCGGATTTCAGGCGCTTATGCCGCTTATCGGTTATCTTCTCGGAAAGCAGTTTGAGTGGCTCATCACAAGCATTGACCATTGGATTGCATTCATCCTGCTTGCACTTATCGGTGCAAATATGATAAGAGAAGCTTTCGGTGAGGAAGAACAGCTTGACGATTCGTTTTCGGTCAAGACAATGCTGCCCCTTGCCGTTGCAACAAGTATTGACGCCCTTGCGGTAGGCGTTTCGTTTGCGTGTATTGATGTTGATATCGTACCTGCAATCGCAATTATAGGCACAACAACATTCATACTTTCGGCTGTCGGCATCAAAATAGGCAATGTATTCGGTGCAAAGTATAAGTCAAAGGCAGAATTTTTAGGCGGTGCAGTATTGATTTTGCTTGGACTCAAGATTTTGCTTGAAGATTTGGGTTTTTGCCGTTCTGACGGATTTCAAATTGAAAGTTGACGGCGAGCCGCCGTTACCAATTCGAGAAGATAGTATAATATAGAAATCGCATCAGATGCCCGAAAAAAGCTCTGATGCGATTTTTTATATAAAAGTCGTTGCTGTTTCGTAGGGCGGATATTATCCCCCTACAGACAATACAGGTTTTTATAATTTCAATTTCTTAAAGTTGTCATTCAGAATTGTGCAGGAGTTATCTAACTTTTGCAATTCCTGTTCGGTTAATTTAAGTTCCAGAATGCGTTTTGCACCGTTTGCGCTTACTATGCACGGGTTGCCGATGAACACATCTTTCTTGCCGCCGTATTCGCCACGCAGACGAACCGATACTGTCAGAACGCTGTTTTCATCTTGAAGAATTGCTCGGACAATACGGACGATTGACATACCGATGCCGTAGTAGGTTGCGCCCTTTGCCTCAATGATTTTGTGGGCGGCACAACGCACATCATCGCTTATCTGCTCAAGCTCCTCCATATAGTACGATTTTGGGTTATCACGCATGACATCCTTTAGCGGTTTGGCGGCAAGGAGTGCCTGACTCCACGGAACAAATTCGCTGTCTCCGTGTTCGCCGATTACATATGCGTGAATGTTGCGTGGATCAACCTCAAAATATTCGCCGAGAAGATATCTGAGCCGTGCCGTGTCAAGGGTAGTTCCCGTGCCGATGATTTTTGACGCATTGAATCCCGAAAGCTCATAGGTCACCCGTGTCATAATGTCAACGGGATTTGTCGCAACAAGGAAAATTCCCTCAAAACCGCTTTGCACAACCTTTGGCACAATTGAAGAAAATACAACTGCGTTTTTCTGCAAAAGCTGAAGCCTGCTTTCGGTGGGCTTTTGATTTGCACCTGCGCAGATTACAACAATGTCGGCGTCGGCACATTCACCGTAACCTCCGCAACGGATTTTCATGCTTGAATGCGAAAATGCAAGCCCATGGTTCAAATCCATTGCCTCGCCCTCGGCACGCTTTTCGTTGAGGTCAATCATAATGAGCTCATCACACACATTTTGATTGAGTGCCGCATAGGCAAAGCTCATTCCGACCATTCCGGTTCCCACAAGTACAACCTTTCTTTTGTTTCCCGACATATGACCGTCCCTTTCATTTGTATTCTTTTTTTAGGATTTTCATATGTGCAAAAATTATTCTTCGGTTCAAAAAATTGATTGAATTGTGCTTTTGGGGGTTGTGAAAAAAATAACGGCAGAATCGGCTGTTTGTTTGGTGAAATGGCAAAGATTATATGTAAAAATCATCAAAATTCACTTGAAACGCAGATATAATTGTGCTAAAATTAATTCGACAAGGTGTTCGGAATACATTAGGCATATTCCGATTTTTATTTTATAGGAAAATGTCCGACAATGCTCGGACGGAAAGGTCTGATAATTCAGACTTTTCATATTGTTATTTCAGTCATTTCAAGTTTGCACTTGAAATGATTGGCGAACACTGTTCGCCGCTACTGATGTGAATTCAATTGCGAAAGGAAAAGAGAAAAATGTACAAGATAGTTAAGAAAAATCTCTGAATCCAACCGTTACACTTATGGAAATTGACGCTCCGCTTATTGCCAAAAAGGCAGAGCCGGGACAGTTCATCATTCTCCGTGTTGACGAGAACGGTGAGCGTATTCCGCTTACGGTTGCAGGCTATGACAGAGAGGCCGGCACAGTTCGTATTATCTTCCAGATTGTCGGTGCAACAACAGAAAAGCTCAATCACCTTAACGAAGGCGATTATATTCACGATTTTGTAGGGCCTCTCGGTGTTCCCCACACATACAGACGGTCTTAAAAAGGTTTGCGTTGTAGGCGGCGGCGTTGGCTGTGCAATTGCACTTCCTGTTGCCGAAAAGCTCCACGAAATCGGCTGTGAGGTTCACTCAATTGTTGGTTTCAGAAACAAGGATCTTGTTATTCTTGAAGATGAATTCAAGGCTTGCTCAGACAAGTTTATTCTTATGACAGATGACGGTTCATACGGTCAAAAGGGTGTTGTTACAGCTCCTCTCGAAGAGATGATTAAGGCAGGCGAGGACTATGACCTCGTTATTACAATCGGTCCGCTTATCATGATGAAGTTTGTTGTTAAAACAACAAAGCCTTACAATATTCCCACAACAGTTTCCCTGAACCCGATTATGATTGACGGCACAGGTATGTGCGGCGGCTGTCGTCTTACAGTTGACGGACAGACAAAGTTTGCCTGTGTTGACGGCCCCGATTTTGACGGCTTTAAGGTTGATTTTGACGAGGCTATGAAGCGTGGCGCAATGTACAAGCCGTTTGAGCGTCATGCATACGAAGAAACATGTAATCTGTTCAAGAAGGAGGTTGAGTAATCATGCCAAATATGTCACCAAAAAAGGCTCCTATGCCATCACAGGATCCTAATGTAAGAAATAAAAACTTTCTTGAGGTAGCAACAGGCTACACGGAAGAAGTTGCAATTGAGGAGGCACAGCGTTGCCTTAACTGTAAACACAGACCTTGCGTAAACGGCTGTCCCGTACATATCGCAATTCCTGATTTTATCAAAGAGGTTGCCCAGGGCAACTTTGCAGGCGCTTATGATGTAATTTCGCAGTCAAGCTCACTTCCTGCTGTTTGCGGCCGTGTTTGTCCGCAGGAGTCACAGTGTGAGTCAAAGTGCGTAAGAGGCATCAAGACTGAGCCTGTCGGAATCGGCAGACTTGAGAGATTTGTTGCCGACTGGCACAACGCTCAGACAGATGTTAAGGTAAATAAGCCTGAGTCAAACGGTCACAAGGTTGCTATCGTCGGTTCAGGTCCTGCAGGTCTTACCTGTGCAGGCGACCTTGCAAAGAAGGGTTACGATGTAACAGTATTTGAGGCTCTCCACCTTGCAGGCGGTGTTCTCGTTTACGGTATCCCTGAGTTCAGACTTCCAAAGTCAATCGTTCAGAAGGAAGTTGACACACTTAAAGAGCTCGGTGTTAAGGTTGAAACAAATATGGTTATCGGCAGAGTTCTCTCAATTGACGAGCTTATGGACGATTATGGCTTTGAGTCAGTATTTATCGGTTCTGGCGCAGGTCTTCCGAGATTTATGAATATCCCAGGTGAGAACCTTTGCGGTGTTTACTCGGCAAATGAGTTCCTCACAAGAACAAACCTTATGAAGGCCTATAAGGACGACAGCACAACTCCGATTATGCACGCAAAGAAGGTTGCAGTTGTCGGCGGCGGTAATGTTGCAATGGATGCCGCTCGTTGTGCAAAAGCGTCTTGGTGCAGAAGAGGTTTATATTGTTTACAGAAGAAGCGAAGAAGAGCTTCCTGCCCGTAAGGAAGAAGTTGAGCATGCAAAGGAAGAGGGAATTATCTTCAAGCTCCTCAATAACCCTGTTGAAATTCTCGGCAACGAAGATGAGTTCGTAACGGGTATGAAGTGCATTAAGATGGAACTCGGCGAGCCTGACGCAAGCGGCAGAAGAAGACCTGTTGAAATCCCCGGCAGTGAGTTCGTTCTTGATGTTGACGCTGTTGTTATTTCAATCGGTACATCACCTAACCCGCTTATCAAGGCTACAACAAAGGGACTTGACACTCAGAAGTGGGGCGGTATCATCGCTGACTAAAACGGTCTTACATCCCGTGAGGGCGTATATGCAGGCGGTGACGCTGTAACAGGCGCCGCAACGGTTATCCTCGCAATGGGTGCAGGCAAAACAGCCGCAGCCGCTATTGACGAATACATTCAGAATAAAAATAAGTAATTTTTGTTCTGAGTTGAAAATGTAAAATTAAGGTCGGGAAGACAGTTTGCAAAATGCAAACATCTGTCTTCCCGACTGTTTTTTATATATGGAAGGTGTTGTTAATTTGTAGGGGCGGATATTATCCGCCCGCAAGTAAAGACACAAACATTGTGATAGAAATAAACTATATAAATATTACAAAGTTACTGCTATTTTGTAGGGGAGAACCGTGTTCTCCCGTTCGTGTGCATTGCACACGATTGCACGCATTGCGTGCAAAATTGAATACACAGTTTATTTTATATCAAAACATATTATATAAACATAAACATTCATCAAGCGGGCGGATGATATCCGCCCCTACGGGTTTGTGACATTTCTAAAATTTGTATTAACATACAATTTGTACGATTACTTGCGGGCGAACGAGGTTCGCCGCTACAAATGAATACATAACATTATAATTTGTGCATGCGGTCATAATTTAATGCTCGACAAAATATGTTGCGGTCGTTATTTTTGGGTACAGAACCTCGGCTCTTCTGGTTTGCACAATAAATAAAATTTGTATATAGTCGGATTCTTTCTATTTTGGTATTGATTTTAGTATAAAATAGGTGTATTATGACTTTGATATGCGGACGGGTGAATTTTTTCAGTGGTCCGCACCTTGTTTTTAAATATTGGTTAAGAGGAAAATTTATGAGGATTATAATTGTTGGATGCGGAAAGGTTGGCTCTTCAATAGCGTCGGAGCTTAATTTGGAGGGGCATGAAATATCCGTAGTCGATATTAACCACGGTGCAGTCGATAAACTTGCAAATTCGCTTGATGTTCTCGGCATAGAGGGAAACGGTGCAACATATGATGTGCTTATTGAGGCAGGCGCAGAGTATGCCGATTTGCTTATTGCCGCAACCGCAAGGGATGAAATCAATCTGTATTCGTGCCTTATGGCTAAGGCGGCAGGCGTTACCCACACAATTGCAAGAGTGCGTAATCCCGAATACACAAACGACCTTTACAGAATCAAAGAGCATCTCGGTCTTTCTATGGCAATCAATCCCGAACAGACCGCCGCTAATGAAATCAGTCGTCTGTTAAGATTTTCGGGTGCGCTTGAAATTGATTCGTTCTCAAAGGGCGTTGTTGAGCTTATCAAGGTAACTGTACCGCAGAATTCGTCAATTGTCGGAACTGCTTTGAGCAGAGTTGACAACCTCAGAGGTAAGGTGAGAATCTGTACGGTTGAGAGAGGGGATGAGATGTTCATTCCTAACGGTGATTTTGTTATTAACGGCGGTGACAGAATTTCTGTTGTTGCAAAGCCCGAAATTGCCGCAAAATTCTTTAAGCGTATCAGTATTGCAATCGGCAGAAGTAAGGATGTTATCCTTCTCGGCGGCGGCAAGGTTTCGTTCTACCTTGCAAAGACGCTTATTAAATCCGGTGCGAATGTCAAAATTATCGAGAAAAATCCCGAACGCTGCAACTTTCTTTCGGAGGCTATACCCGGGGCTGTTATAATTCAGGGCGATTGCATGGATCAGTCGCTGTTGCTTTCGGAGGGTGTTGAACACGCTGACGGCATTGCCGCTCTTATGGATTATGACGAAGAAAATATTATCATAACGATGTACCTAAAGGGGCATTACAAAGGCAAAATTGATTACTAAGGTAAATAATGCGTCATTTGATCCGCTTTTGCATGATCAGAATTTTGAATGTATTATTCATCCAAAGAGCCTTACAGGCGAATATATTGCAAGATATATCAGAGCGATGCAGAATACGGGCGACAGCAATGTTGAATCGCTTTACCGCCTTAACGACGACAAGGTTGAGGCTCTTGAATTCAAGGTTAATGCGGAATCAAGGGTTACGAATGTTCCGATTATGAGCCTTAATCTGAAGGCTAATCTTCAGATTATCTGCATTAACAGAGGCGGAAAAATTATTCTTCCGCAAGGTACGGATGTGATTAAACCTGAGGACACGGTAATTGTGCTTACCATGCAAAAAGGTCTTAGCAAGCTTGAAGATATTGTAAAGCGTTGAGGGGAGCATAATGAATAAACGATTAATTGTGTATATCCTCGGCTGGGTTCTTATTGTCGAGGGTGCGCTATGCAGATTGCAACCGTTACTTCATTTATATACGGCGAACACGAGGGACTTTATTTTCTTGGAGTAGGTGCTTTGTCGGCACTTTTGGGCTTGCTTGCCGTAAAAGTAAAAAGCCGAAAAAATCCCGTGCTTTATCAGAAGGCAGGCTTTGCGGCTACTGCGTTAAGCTGGATTCTTATGTCTTTTGTAGGATGTTTTCCGTTCTGGCTGAGCGGTGAGATTCCGAGTTTTATTGACGCTTTTACGAAACCGTGTCGGGCTTTACAACAACAGGTTCAACTATACTTACCGATGTTGAGGCATTGAGCCACGGAATGCTTATGTGGCGAAGCTTTCTCCATTGGTTGGGCGGTATGGGCGTAATCGTGTTCTTGCTAGCGATTATCCCGAAGCTCGGCGGTCAGCAGAATATTTTCCTTATGAAAGCCGAGAGCCCCGGTCCGATTGTGGGCAAGGCTGTTCCGAAAATGAGAAATTACGCAATGATGCTCTACGGAATTTATTTCGGCTTGACTGCACTTGAATTTATATTTCTGATTGTAGGCAAAATGCCTGTTTTTGACGCACTTAACATCAGCTTTGCAACGGCAGGTACGGGCGGTTTCGGTGTTACCAACGCAGGTATCGCTTCATACAGCAATTATCTGCAAACCGTTATTGCTGTATTTATGATGCTGTTCGGAATTAACTTTTCCGTGTATATCCTCATTCTTGCGAAGAAGTTTAAGCAGGCTTTCCGCATTCAGGAGCTGTGGGTTTATTTCGGAATTATCGTGCTGTCAACAGCCTTGATTGCGTTTAACATAAGGTCACTTTATCCGAGTGCGTATGATGCGGTTCACCAGAGCTTTTTCTATGTTTCGTCAATTATCACGACAACAGGTTTTGGTTTGACGGATGTCAATAACTGGCCTGAATTTTCAAAAACTGTGATTATGATTATCACATTTATCGGTGCAATGGCAGGCAGTACAGGCGGCGGTTTTTTAAGGTTTCAAGAGTTATTTTGCTCTTTAAGGAAACACGAAAGGAGTTTTCACTCCTCATTCATCCGAGAAATGTTAAGACCGTTAAAATGGACGGCAAGGCGATTGACCACAATGTTATGAGGTCAACTTCAATTTTCCTTGTGCTGTACATCGGAATCTTTGCGTTAAGCTGGCTTGTGCTTTCGCTTGATCAGACGGATTTTGTGACGAATTTCACGGCTGTTGCCGCAAATATCAACAACACAGGTCCGGGTCTTGAATGGTTGGCCCTGTCGGCAACTATTCGAATTCAGTATTTTGTCAAAAATTATTTTGATTTTCGATATGTTAGCAGGCAGACTCGAATTGTTCCCGTTGATGTTGCTGTTCGCCCCGTCAGCGTGGAAAAAATCGTAAGTAAATTGAAAAGATTATAATAAAGATCGGGAAGACAGTTTGCAAAATGCAAAACAATGTCTTCCCGACTGTTTTTTATATGTGGAATTGTGCGAATAATTACAATACTACGCTCGGGCATAATATGTTTTTAATATTACAAACTGTCTTCACGAACCGGGAAAGACGGCTAGCCGTCAATTTAAAAAGCACATCGGCAATTGCGTTGCCTAACAGACTGCCCGAGTAGGTTGCCTCGTCAATGGAATTTGATTCTGTGCCGACTTCTATTAACAGCGAACCGTTGCAAACATATTCATTGTATGCAAAGTAGTCAAAATTCAGCGGTCTTGTCATATCGGGATAGAGGGTTTCGGCTTTGTCCTGAATTTTCAGGGCAAAGTTTAAATTTTCCTCCCAGCAGTCAAAACCCCGTTCACCGTCTGTGTCACATCCCGCAAGAATCATAATCTGCGCACCCTTTTTTGCCGTTGTATGTAAACACGGGCTTAACCTTGTTTTCGTCCGTTCCGATTGCATCACGGTGCAGGTCGATAACAACCTTGATATCGGGATATTTTTCAAGATTTTTATACACTGTGTCAACACTACGGTCATACGAACCGTTGTAGGATTCATCGTGAATTGTCGTGTCATGAACCGTTTTTATTCCACGCTTGTTGAGCTGTTCGGTGAGTGCATCTCCGACTGCCACAACATTGAAATCGTTGTTGTTTGTGCGTGAATAAAAGCTGTCATAGAAAAAAAGTTAACATCTTCGTCAAGATATGCCTCGCTTGTGTGGGTGTGGTAGATAAGAACCTGTGGTGAGTTTATGCCCTTGTCAATTGAAAACGGCAGTTTTGCCGAAAGAAGTCCGTCAAAGTCAAGTGACAGTCCCGTTTTGTTTTTGACAAAGCAGTTGTCAACCTGAGTTCCCGTGTCGCCTATGGTGCGTTCCTCAACCGTGTATTTGTTCTCGCCGTCATGGTTGCCGTAGGAATCGTAATAGGTGCTTTTGTCACGCTTGTGATTTTTTTCGGCTACGGGTTCTGCGTTGGCTGATTCTGTGGGCTTTTGGTCGGAAGCTGTCGGCTTTTCCGCCTTTGAATTTTCAAGCTTGTATTCTCCGTTTGTGAGAGTAAAAGCGGCAGCGGCAAGTGCCGCAGGATTCTGTGATTCAAAGCAGAGAGGCAGTCTGTATATAACGCTTAAAACAGCCGTTGTCAACAGTACAACGGCTGTGCTTGTTTTTAAGGCTTTTTTCAGTTTCTTTTTTGATGTTCCTTCACTTTTCACAAAATCACCTGCAATCCGTACATATGTTGGCTATCGGTTTCTGCAATAAATATATGCCGTGCCGTAGGTGAATATGTGTAAATATGCGTGGATTTACATTAACGAGATGAGGTCGGGCAAATCAAATTCATTTTGCAGTGCTCCGTTGAGTGCAAAGGCTATGAGCCTTGAGGCTCTTTCCGTGAGCAGGTCAATTTCTCTTGAATGACTACAAGCTGTCTGCCCTGCGGCATAAGCATTTTCTGCGTTTTTCGGTTGCAGTCATTGCCGAGAATGTCAACCGCAAGCGTTTGTGCGTCAACTACGGTCGGCACTCCGATTGCAATAACAGGAACTCCGATTGTTTCCTTTGTGATTTTGGTTCGGTGATTGCCCACCCCCGCACCGGGTGAGATTCCCGTGTCGCTTATCTGAAGTGTACAGCCGAGCCTTTCGGTTCTGCGTGAGGCGAGTGCGTCAATTGCAACAACGGCTGTCGGTCTTATCCGCCGTACAATGCTGAGAATGTATTCGCCTGTTTCAATGCCCGTCTGTCCCGTGACTCCCGTCTGCATTACGGCAACGGGGCGAAGTCGGTCAAGTCCCGTTGAACGGGCAATTTCTCCGCCTATGTGACGGGTGGCAAGCACTCGTCGGCTTGTTTTCGGTCCGAGTGAGTCGGGAGGATTTCCATGTTGCCGAGTCCTGCAACAAGCACAAGTCCGTTTACGGGCAACAGCCGTTTGATTTCATTGCCGACGGTTTCAAGCCGTTTGTCGGTTTCGGTAAAATTGTCGGTGAGTGACGGCAACTCAATTGTAATGTATGTGCCGATTTCCTTGCCGAGTGCCTGTCTTGCCTTTTGGTTCTTTACAATCAGCCGTGAAATTTCAAGACCGTTTTCACTGTATTTTTTGAATTCAATACCGCCTGTGTTTTCTCCTGCAATTTCTCTTGCCTCAATTGCAAGGTCGGTTCTGAACTGCAAAATAATCCCCCGTTTCGCAAATTTGTTTGTATATTGTTATTATTGTGCAATTTTATATTATGTATTCTATTTACAAGACTATTTTGTTTTGTTATAATCTTAACGCAGGTATCTACTGCCTTTTAGGCAGTAGATACTCCAGAAATTCAGTTGACACTGAATTTCTAAGGAGCTGACGCTCCTCTGCGTAGATTGCAATCTATCACAAATTCCGCTCCTTGCAAGCAAAGCGGAATTTGTTCAGATTTAAATCCTTTATCATAAAGAAAAAGAGACAGATTATAATTCTAAAACAAACACACATCTTTACATTATATACAGGTGATTTTATGAACAAAAAAAAATTTGTTGAAAAAATTTACCGCAGTGGTTTCTGCGGCGTGTATGATTTCGGTCGGCATTGCAAGCGTAAATGCGGCTGAAATTGATGACGGATTTGAGTCGGTCACGAAGAATGTACAATCTTCGGATTCGTCTTTTCCGTCTGCATATTCCGCAATCGGCTATTCGCTTGTTGACGAAAACGGACTTCCGAGTAATTTCAGCTCAAAAAAATCTCGGCTTTGTAACACCTATCAAGGCTCAGCAGTATAACGATTGTTGGGCGGTTGCAGGCACAGAAGGCTTTGAAACAAAGCTTTTGAAGCTTGGCTATCCGTTACCGAGATGTCACATGACCACGCAAACGCAAGTTCCACAACCCAGACAAACGGCAAGGGCTGGCAGAGAAAATACCGTGACGGCGGCTTTACAAATATTTATCCCGGCTATCTCACCTCATGGCAGGGCGGTGCAGAGATTGCCGATGTCGGTAAGATTGATTTTTCAAAAAATATTCACGGCGATGATATGACAGCCGACAAGACTAAATACGGCACAACAAAACTGCGTTATCTTGACGGCGCTGATTCAAACGAAATCAAGCAGGCAATTATCGACAATGGCTCGGTGACAGCGTCATATGCCACATCAAACAAGTGCTTTAACAATGCAGGCACAACCTACTTTATGCCGCAGTCATATGACGGCGACTATGTCGGCCACACAATCAGCATTGTGGGTTGGAACGATAATCTCAGCAGGTACAGATTTTCTAACGGAACAGGTGTGTTGCCGCAGAACAACGGAGCATGGCTTGTGCGCAACAGCTGGGGCGATAACAACACAATGGGTGGTTATTTCTGGCTTTCATATGAGGATAAGTACATTTTCGGCGAAAAGTATTCCCCGAATTTCACAATTGACGAGGTGACGGAGATTACCGACGATATGACATTGTTGCAGGATGAACGCTACGGTGCTACATACAGCTTTAATTATGTTGACAGCAACGACATTACATTCATCAATTGCTTTGATTTTGGCGAAAACAGCCGTACACTTGATAAGGTGCTTTTTGAAACAAAGAACAACGGTGCGGATTATGAGATTTACTACATTCCCGTAAGAGACGGTGTTCCCTCAAATGATGAGAGCGAATGGAAGTCTGTTGCATCGGGCAAGGTTGCATACAGCGGTTATCAGTCTGTTGATGCAAACGGATTTGTTGCACCGCTCGGAAGAGGTGCAGTCGGTGTGAGAATCAAAACAAATTCAGAGGAATCAAGTCAGCTTGGTGTAGGCGAATGGCTTACAAGTGCAACGAAAATGACATTCCTCAATGATTCATCTTACGGTAACAGCTACATTAAATATGACGGCGCAACATGTGAACTGCTCGACTGGTACAAAACCGAGAGAGATGATACGCTCGGCGGTACATTTGTTATCAAAGCTGTGGCACTATATTGAAATGCCCGAAGAATGTGCAAAGAAAATAGCATCAGGTTGCGGAGGAGATGTTCGCAAGGCTATGAATGCCGTTGAGCTTTCCGTGATTGCAACAGATGAAATTGACGGAAAAAAGGTTGTAAGACTTGAAACCGTTGAACAGCTTGTGCAGAAAAGTGCGGTCAGATATGACCGTGAGGGCGATGAGCATTACGATATTATTTCGGCTTATCAGAAAAGTATGCGTGGAAGCGATCCCGATGCCGCACTTCACTATCTTGCAAGACTGCTTGAGGCAGGCGATCTGCCGAGTGCGTGTCGCAGACTTATGGTGTGTGCGAGCGAGGATGTTGGACTTGCGTATCCACAGCTTTTGCCGATTGTAAAGTCGTGCGTTGATATAGCACAGGCTGTCGGACTTCCCGAGGCGAGAATTCCGCTTGCCGATGCCGTGGTTATGGTGTGCAATGCCCCAAAATCCAACTCGGCATATATGGGTATAAACAGAGCTTTGGCTGACATAAGAACGGGTAACTCGGGTCCTGTACCCAGACAATTGCAGAACAGGCACTGTGACGGAGATGACAATCCAAACAAGGGACAGTTCTATCTTTATCCCCACGACTTTCCAAACCATTATGTTGAGCAACAATATCTGCCCGATGCCCTAAAGGACAAGAAGTATTATGAATACGGCAGAAATAAAAACGAGCAGGCGTTCAAAGCCTATTGGGACAAAATCAAAAAGAAGTAATCAAATGAAAATTTTTTTTGACATGAAACTGCAAATAAAGTCAGATGTTGCTAACCGAACATCTGACTATTTGCTTTTTTATCCTGTTTTTTTTGCTAATTATTGTTTCATTGTCTATAAAAAAAAAAAAAAAAAAAAAAAAAAAAAAAAAAAAAAAAAAAAAAAAAAAAAAAAAAAAAAAAAAAAAAAAAAAAAAAAAAAAAAAAAAAAAAAAAAAAAAAAAAAAAAAAAAAAAAAAAAAAAAAAAAAAAAAAAAAAAAAAAAAAAAAAAAAAAAAAAAAAAAAAAAAAAAAAAAAAAAAAAAAAAAAAAAAAAAAAAAAAAAAAAAAAAAAAAAAAAAAAAAAAAAAAAAAAAAAAAAAAAAAAAAAAAAAAAAAAAAAAAAAAAAAAAAAAAAAAAAAAAAAAAAAAAAAAAAAAAAAAAAAAAAAAAAAAAAAAAAAAAAAAAAAAAAAAAAAAAAAAAAAAAAAAAAAAAAAAAAAAAAAAAAAAAAAAAAAAAAAAAAAAAAAAAAAAAAAAAAAAAAAAAAAAAAAAAAAAAAAAAAAAAAAAAAAAAAAAAAAAAAAAAAAAAAAAAAAAAAAAAAAAAAAAAAAAAAAAAAAAAAAAAAAAAAAAAAAA
>VOFD01000023.1_pt1 | contig 124000 bp, 156 predicted proteins | sample 5384101 | NCBI WGS metagenome assembly VOFD01 (sample SAMN12384723, study PRJNA508395) | human gut metagenome | isolation source: healthy gut C | host: Homo sapiens | reverse complement strand
GCCTGTTTACCACGCTCTATCACAAGAAGCTGGTGGTTGGGCGCGTCCAGACGCCGAGCTGGTGGAGCGCGACGGGAAAATCTCCATGTTCCAGAAGGAGAAGTATTTCAACGTCCACGTCGGCAAGGGCGATCTGACCGCCGATCTGGAAAAGGTTAAAACCGAAGAGGAAGCAAAAAGAAGATTGCGGCGGCTTGCGAGAAAAAGCAAGCCGTCGTTTCTTCTCTCAAGCGGGAGACGAAAACCGTCAATCCTCCGAAGCTCTACGATCTGACCACCTTGCAGCGCGAGGCTAACCGATACTACGGCTTCACCGCCCAGCAGACGCTCGATCTCGTTCAGACGCTCTACGAAAAGAAGCTCCTGACCTATCCGCGCACGGACAGTCAGTTCATCACGGATGATATGGAGGACACCGCCCGTCAGGTCATTTCCATCGTCTGCCGCCAGCTCCCGCTTTTCTCCGGCGTTTCGGTCACTCCGGACATTTCCCGCGTAACCGACAACAGTAAGGTCACGGATCACCATGCCATTCTCCCGACCGTCCAGCTTGAAAAGCAGGATGTTTCCGCGCTTCCTCAGTCGGAGCAGAAAATCCTCAATCTTGTCGGGATGCGCCTTCTGTGTGCGACCGGCGAGAAGCACACCTACGCAGAAACGCAGATCACGCTCTCCTGCGAGGGCTACGAGTTCAAAACCAAGGGGAAGACCGTCGTTCAAAACGGATGGAAAGCCATCGAAGAGCTGTTCAAGGCTTCCCTCAAGACGAAGGAAAAGGACGATCCCATGAAGTCCCTGCCCGAAGTCCATGAGGGTGATGTTCTGGATAGTGTGTCCGCCAGCGTTACGGAACACTTTACGACGCCTCCGAAGCAATACACGGAAGACACGCTCCTGTCTGCAATGGAGACTGCCGGAAACGATCAGTTCGACGATGACACTGAGAAGAAAGGTCTCGGCACTCCCGCAACCCGCGCCGGTATCATTGAAAAGCTGGTGAAATCCGGCTTTGCAGAGCGCAAAGGCAAATCCCTCATTCCCACGAAGGACGGCTGCAACCTTGTCTGTGTTCTGCCGGAACAGATCACCTCTCCCGCAATGACTGCGGAATGGGAAAACACGCTCATGGAGATCGAACGCGGCAATGCGGATGCAGACGCCTTCCTCAGCGGCATTGTCCAGATGACCGGGGATCTCGTGAAAGCCTACCCGTTCCTCTCCGATGCCGAAGCCCAGCGTTTCGGCACGGGCAAGGAGGAAATCGGCAAATGTCCCCGCTGCGGCTCTCCGGTCTATGTCGGCAAGGGCAACTTCTACTGCTCAAACAGGGAATGCTCCTTCTGCCTGTGGGAAGACAATAAGTTCTTTTCCAGTAAGAAAAAGAAGCTGACCAAGAAGATTGCAAAGGAGCTGCTGGACAAGGGCTGGTGCCGAGTGACCGGGCTTTACACGCCGAAGAAGCCTCAACTCTATGATGCGGTGATCCGTCTGGATGACAGCGGCGGCAAATACGTCAGCTTCAAGATGGAGTTTGATAAGTAAAGGAGGTAGCAGATGGCTGAAAACAAAAATGCACAGCAAGTCCGCGAAATCACGGACAAGCTGGAACAGGGCATCAAGGAGCTTTTTGAATCCGAGCGGTTCAAGGAATATCTCCGCACGATGTCCAAGTTCTACAACTATTCCTTCAACAACACGCTGCTCATTGCGATGCAGAAGCCGGAGGCAACCTATGTTGCCGGTTATACCTCGTGGCAGCGCAACTTTGACCGTCAGGTCATGAAGGGCGAAAAGGGCATCAAGATTCTTGCACCCGCGCCGTACAAGGCGCAGGAAGAGCGTGAGAAGATTGATCCTTTGACGCAGAAGCCGGTGATCGGCGCAGATGGAAAGGCTGTCACGGAAACGGTTGAGGTTCTGCGTCCTGCCTTCAAGGTGGTGAGTGTCTTTGATGTTTCCCAGACGGACGGCAAGGAGCTTCCGGACATCATCGTCGATGAGCTGAAAGGCACCGTCGAAAACTACGAGGCGTTCTTCGACGCGCTCAGGCAGGAATCTCCCGTCCCTATTTCCTTTGAGGACATTCCGGGCGGCGCAAAGGGATTCTTCTCTCCGGTTGAAAGCCGCATTGCCATTCAGGAGGGCATGAGCGAAATCCAGACGGTCAAAACCGCCATTCACGAGATTGCCCACGCCAAGCTCCACGCCGTCAAGCCGGATGAGAAAGCCGCGCCAGAAGATAAGAAGGATCGGCACACCAAGGAGGTTGAAGCGGAAAGCGTTGCCTACACCGTCTGCCAGCGGTACGGCATTGAAACCTCGGACTACTCCTTCGGCTACATCGCCGGTTGGTCATCCGGTAAGGAAACCAAGGAACTGAAAAGCTCTCTGGACACCATCCGCAAGACGGCGGCTGAGATAGGAAGCCATTCTGGAAGAAAAGCCGGAAGCCCCTATTTACCGCGAGACGGCGAATTACGCCTATGAAGCCGGTGAGCTGGAGTCATATCGTGCTTCTCTCGCTGCAAACGTGGAATGCCGCCGTGCGATTGAAGCGGCGATCAGCTCTAACTACGGAGATAACCGGCTGGATGCGGATGCTGCCGTGAAAAGTGTCTTTGAGCAGTTCTCTCCAGAGCGCGTCCGGTATGTCCTCGCAAACACCATCCAGCAGAAAGACTTTGACGGGCGCATTCCCCAGCCCCTCAAGGAATGGGCGAAGACCGTTGATGTCTGCCCCGAAAACGCCTCTCGCTTCCTTGTGGATAAAAGCTCAACTACCTTGCCGCTTTGATTGACGAGCTTTCCCTGAGCGATCAGGAAAAGCTCGTTGCCATTATGGAGGCTGGCTGCGATGAGGTCAGCGACATCGACGATCTCATCAACCTGACATTCAATCTGCCTCTGGCAAACTACATCGACTATGAACGCTATGGGCGTGACATTGCGATGGATGAGCAGGGACATTCACCGATGAGGGCTATGTCCGTGTCGCAAGCGAACGCTGGGACAGGCAGTTTGACGGGGAGCTTGATGATATTCCCGACGAATACCGGATTACCGGCTCAGGGGAAGCCGCCGAGCGTGACAGCACCATCGCCGTTCTCGTCGTTGAGCCGGGAAAGGAGCCTTATGTGAAGGAGATTGACTCCGGTCTGGAGTCCTTGCAGCATGAGGTCGGCGGCTGCATCGAGGCGATTTACCCCTACGAAGACCCGGTTGCCTTAGTCTGCAACGAGGAAGGCAAGCTGGAAGGTCTGCCCCTGAACCGCGCTCTGCGGGATGAGGACGGTGACATCTACGACATTGTTGCCGGAACATTCTTGGTAGTCGGCTTGACGGATGACAGCTTCGGTTCTCTGACCGTAGAGCAGATGCAGAAGTTCTCTGACCTCTTCAAAGTGCCGGAACAGTTTGTTAAGTTGGGCGATAAGATTGTTGCGATCCCCATGATCTCGAAGGAGCAGCAGAAGCAGGAAGTCGCCCAGCAGAAGGACTTTGAGATGAACGCCGATACCTCCGGTCTGACGGTTGCCGGTCACATCGGGACGTGGCACACCATTGACCAGCACGAAATCGGCGGTCACAGCTTTTACCTGATGGAGCATGACACCTACGGCGATGAGGCGGCTTGCATCATCGTCGATGAGCGCGGTAAGCTCGTCCTTGATGATGTCTACAACGGCTTTGACGATGACACGCTCCGCCTTCTCGACCTTGAGGTCAAGGAAGTGCCGGAAATGCCCGATCCCGCGCTCTCCGTTCAGGATATGAAGGACTACGGCTACGCATGGGCTGGCGTTCTTCCCGCCGGTCAGGAGGCGGCTGAGAAGGCTTTGGAGAAGGGGTGCGAGGTTTACCGTCTATATTCCGATAATACCGAGGGCTTGTGCGTGGATGCCAAGGAGATTGCCGATCATGCGGCAAAGGGCGGAATGCTCGGTATCAGCAAAGAAAGCTGGATGGCAGCTCTTGAGAAGGAAAACTACCTCAAGGCAGCGGAGATGTCGATGGAGGATGACTACGGCATGATTGACGGGATCATCAACAACGGTCCGAAGGAGGACAAGACCGCAGAGGTCAAAGCCCCCGAAAGGGGCGAAAGTCCTCCATCATGGACAGGCTCAAGTCTGCAAAGGCTGAAAAGCAGAAGGAATGCTGCCCTCCCAAAAAGCACAAAGGAGAGATTGAGCTGTGAGCAGAAGTCAGAAGTGGCGGCAGGAGTGGTCGTTCTTCATCGGAGACAGCGGACGCCGGAAGTATAACCGCTTCTGCGTCCGCTGCGTCCATAGCTGCAAGCAGAGCTTCCGTGCGGATCTCATCGCCTGTCCGCACTTCTCCCGCAAGGCATCGAGGTGTAGACAGTTAGGGGTCGAAAAAGCCTGTGATTGCAAGCCTCAGAGCGACGAGGAATGACCGCCCAGTGTGATTATATTCCCCGCACAGTTCCAGCAATAGAGCGAGAATAAGTGTCGATTTCGGCACTTGTTTGAATGCCCGGAAAACGAACCAAAAGCCTCTGTCGATGCCCGGTTTGGGTGTCGGCAGAGGCTCTTTTTTTATGACATATTCAAAATAGCGGACAGCAGCTCTTGAACCTGTTGCCGGTATTCCGGCTTTATATCCGAAATACGTCTGGCAAGCGCAAGGGCTTCCGCTTCTGGCTCGTCAGTCCCAAAGATAATTCGGTCTGCGCTGACGCCCAGCAAACGGCAAAGACGCTGCAAGGCTTCAAGAGAAATACCGGAAGCACCACGCTCAATAGCACTCAGGTGATTCGGCGTCATGCCAAGCATTTCTGAGAGCGTGTCCTGCGTATAGCCCGCCTGTTCTCTTGCCACTTGAATATTGCCGCCGATTTCAATATTGATGTCCTTCTTCTCTCGCATAGCCTCACCACCTTTGCATTTAGTGTACCTAACGGCGGTGTCATTATCCACGGTACGCCGTCGTTGATTTTACTAACGACAATGCGTTGACTGTCCGTGATGAGGGTGATAGAATGGAGTTACCTACCAAAAGAGTGAAAGAAGGGGTGTCATGTCGCGCATTATTGAGTTTAGAAAGTCTGCTCAAAAAGCTGAAAAGCAATCCGTTCAAGGCAAGACTTGTGCGTTTACCGGTCATAGACCACAGAGTCTTCCGTTCGGCTTTGATGAATCCGATAAGCGTTGTACTTCTTTGAAATCTGTTATGCGGGATCAGATTGTAGCACTCATCGAGAACGAGGGCGTCACGCATTTTATTACCGGCATGGCTCTTGGCGTCGATATGTACGCTGCGGAAATTGTACTTGATTTGAAATCAAAATACCCTCACATTACTCTGGAAAGTGCAATCCCTTGTGAGACACAAGCGATCAAATGGTCTGTGGCTTCACGGGAACGGTATTATAATATCGCGGCAAAGTGTGACAAGGAGACCATGCTGCAACGGGAGTACACGTCGGACTGCATGGACAAGAGAAATCGGTACATGGTCGATCACGCCGATTATATTCTCGCAGTATGGAATGGATGCCCCAGCGGTACCGGGAACACCGTGAGATATGCCCACAAAAAGGGCAAATCTATCATCGTTATCAATCCGGTTTCCCTTGATGTCACGCGGGAATAAGGCAAAAATCCCACTCCTGAATCAAGCGTTGCGAAAACCGTGAAGTATTTCCCGATAGCGAATACCCATTGCACTGCTCAGTGATTATTGGAAACGTGTACGGCGTATGCTGCCCAGTGAACATCTCCATGGAACACATCGAATTTTCGCGGCTTCGTAAAACGGAAAGTGTCACCTTATGAACAGTCCCTTGCCGAGAGAAAAATAAATCGCTGGAAACGGGAACGCCCCCGGCACTGTGCGTCTGGCACAGTGTCGGGGGCGTTTTTCCGTGTCTTAGTTATGAGCCAGTTCATTTAGGAGCAGCTTTCGATAGTCCACATCCAAGATGCCGCGATGGAAGTCCATCAAACGGTGTTCGTCGAACAGCTTTTCACAGAGCTTGGTCAGCGGATGATTCATTAGCTTTGCAGAAATGCCAGTCTCGTTGAAAAACCTTGCCCATGTGAAGACCTCTTCTAAATCCTCCTGCCCAAGCGTGGCAGGAATGATAGCGTTGCAGAGACGGACAATGGGGCTGTCCGCAAATCGCTCTGCGACTTCCTCCGGTGTGCATTCATAGCGGTCACAGTCAAAGGAAAGCGCATCCTCAATTTTAAGATAATTTTCGGTTTCATCCCGCGTCAAGGTTATGGTGTAGTCTCCCATACCGGACGGCACATCAATATTCTCCATGACATCAAGCTCGTAACGGGAGCCGCCGATGATCGCCTCAAAGGAGAAGGACTGACAGATTACTGCTGGGTTCTTGTCTATCTTGTCCTCATTCAGAAAGGACAGCGGATTGTACTCTGTTAGTTCCCAGTCGATTTTTCCCTCTCTCTGTTTGCTCGGCAATCTGCTGGATCAGATGTTGTTCTTCTTCGTGCAGATTTTCATTGTACAACATGATACACCTCCGTTTTCTGATTGTCGTTTTTTGGGGGGCTGCTCTATGTTTCCGAAGAGACTGCCGTTTGTATCATCATTCCTTGGCTGAGGGCAGACCTTCGTAAAACTTCCTAAGTTCGCCCAAACTGCTTGTCCGATTTTTGATAGGCAGGGAGTCCCATGTAATGTCATGATAGCGTTCCGGCGGCTCATCCCGCAGTCTTCGGTCGATGATGCAGACAATGCCGGTGTCTGTGAAATTGCGGATCAATCGCCCGATGCCTTGCTTGAGCTTGATAATCATTTCGGGAACGCGAACATCCATCAGAGCGTCCTTAGCAACGGAACACTTATACTCGATAATCGGATCGGGGACAGGGAACGGAAGCCGGAAAATGATGGCATTGGAAAGGCTTTTTCCTTCAATGCTGATACCTTCCCAATATGCACCCGTCCCCAGAAGCACGGAGTTCGTATCTTCCTTAAACTCATTCAGCACCTTGTCCTGCGACGATCCCGGCTGCTGCATCAAGATTTTGTACGGAAGATTTTTCTCACTGAGAATGGAGTAGACCTCTTCCATGTCGGTCTTTGCCGTAAACAGCACGAGTGCCTTTCCATTGGAAATGCTCAGGATCTCAAGCAGTCGCTCCACACCCTTTTCAATGAAGGCTTCATGTTCTCTGGTCGGGTGCGGGAGATCGTCGCAATAGTAGATCATGGCGTGTTCATCGTATGGATATGGGGAAGGCTTTGGCTCGGATAAGCAGCCGCGGTCACCAGCGGGAAAGCCGGTATTGCTGATAAAGTAAGAATACTGTTCTTCCAGAGACCCGCTCGTGGCGTTCGTCAGCGTGGCAGAGGTCAAGATGGTTCTTTCATCACCATTGAAGTATAGGCGGCTCACAATTTCTTTTGTGTTTTTAGGGCAATAGACGAGTTCCGTGTTGCTGCCGTGCTGCTCAATCCAGATCAGCATATCGTCTATCTGGTCAAGAAGCTCTGAAAGGGACTCGCTGACGGCATCCAGATCATCAGAGGCAGCAAAGGAACGGTTGTTTCTGAAATCCATGCTGGAATAAATCTGAATGCTGGACGAAAGGTTGTGTATGGCGGCGTTCATCTCGGTAAGCAGTTCAATCGCACTGCCATTGTTGTCGAAGAAAAAGCGGTCAGCGTAGCGCATATCCTGTTCTGCATCGTTGATCTGCTTTTGAACTTGTGCTTTCAGGCAGTTATAGAAGGCGATGATTGCGCTCTCTGCCTCTCGCTTTTCACCTGACACACTGCTCTGGTCAGAGGATCGCAGTTCATAGAATGCGCTTTTAATCATTCCAAAGAGCATACCTTGCCCGAAACGCTCCGTTGTGGCACTCCGCACCTTATCATCCAAGTTGTGTGCTTCATCCACGACAAGCAGATCAGCGGCGGCGTTAATCAGCCCTTCCTGACCGCGCCGGAGTTTCATGAGATGCTGGGTTAGAAAGTCCTGATTGCACAGAACAACACCGTCCGTGTATTTTAACGATGCACGGACCTGTAATACTTGCACTTCTTTTCACAGGAGCCGCAATTCTTCATGCTGAACCGCTGCACGTTTACCTTGTCCCAGACGCCTTGCGGCAAAACCTCCGGGAAATCCTTGCGTTCCTCATACCCCTGCTGGATTCCTTCTTTGAGCGCGTCCGGTGGGTCTGCTTTCGGGTCACACATATACTCGTCTGCGCGTTTGTTGCAGAGATAATGGGTCTGTCCTTTTGCGAGGATGACATCTCTGTTCAGCCCAAGAAGGGGCATTACCGCGTGGACATCGCGCCAGAGCTGTTCTTGAAGCGCAATGGTCGAGGTTGCGATGATGACCGGCTTGTTCATGCGTTTGCTGTACAGCAGCACCGGCACAAGATAGCCAAAGGACTTGCCAATGCCCACGCCAGCTTCAATCGCAAAGTGCTGGTCGTTTATGAGGGCGTCCACAATCTCAAATGACATATCCTGCTGCCCTTCACGCATTTCCAATCCATGCTGCGGGGCTTCATCCCAAAAGAAGGTGCTGACTTGCTCACTCATGGAGTACAGCTCTGCTTTTCTGCGCTTTTTCCGTTCCTCCGATGTATTGAATCCAAAATAGAATCTGTTGTCCATCCACATTCCTCCCGGAATAGAAACCAAGGCTATCCGCGTTTCAGTTCAATGCTGACGTTTCCGTTCTCGTCGATAGTCAGCGTCATGTGCCTGATGTGCTTCTCATAGAACTGCCGCCGCTCTGCGGGAGACATTTCGATCCTCGTGTTTCGCAGAGCTGCATCAAACATATCGTTGACATTCAGGTGAACGGAGTTGTCAATCCAGCGGTACATCTCCTTGAACAGTGCGTTTTTCTTGATGTCCTCGCTGTTGCCGGAGTAGAAGTCATCCAGATAGCAGTAGAATATCCCGGATTCTGCAAGTGCCGCCTTCATATCCGGTCCGCATTTTTCCCGCTCAATCATGACAAGGAATCTGGCGTCCGGCAAGGAAGAGATAAGCCCCCAGTAGTCGGAATCGCTTGAGACGATGACGAAGGAATCCACTTGCTTCTGGTAGTGTTCCTGACAGGCTCTTGCGGTGAGCTTGATGTCTACCAGTGATTTGTTCTGCTTGATCCGCTCAATCATGATATGTTCAACGGGGATGCGGGTGTAGTTTTCAAGAATCCGCCATGCCGTAGCGGTATGTACGTCATCAAAGAGAATGATCGCCGTAATCTTCTGCATGACCTCATAATCAAGGTTTTTGAGCGTGGCGCACAGCTTGTACGGGTCAGAGTTTTCGCAGTCCACTACCAATACGGTCTTCTCACTGTCATCTATGAAGTCGTAGATATTGTTTTTTACAAAAGCCCCTGCATCGGAGACTTTACTGTATTCCGTGAAGGCGTCGCAATGCCATTGATAAAGCAGGGTAGCAAACTTCTTATCATTATAGAGGACATTACCCTCGTCCATCGGTACCCAGTTGATATACATTTGATAGGGGTAGTAGGAGAGACTTGCGTAATAGATGTCCGCAGCATCTTTCGTTCCGTCCTCTGTCAAACCGTTTGGCATGATGAACAGCTCTTTTATGTACGCCCAGTTAATCCAGATTGGAAAGAGGCTTTGCAGTTGTTAATGCGGTCTGAAATCAGCCGGTTGATCTCGATAATGTGGTGGCAGAGCTTTGTACTCGACTTTTTTATAAAGCTGATTCCGTCATTTGAAAGCTGCTGCATACTGGAAGCCGGGATGATCTCTGGCATTGAAAGGAGCCCTCGATACTCCATTCGCATGATGTCATTTATTTTCCGGTAGTTGCGCTCAATGGCGGTGCGGATGATACATAGATTACGAATGATACGGGCATTTTTATCCTGTTCAAGCCGGTTGTATATCTCTATCTTCGGCGGCTCGTGTTCATTTTGAAAAATACGGAGCGGGACGCCGATCAGGTAAGCGACCTTTGACACAAGCTCATAGGTGCTGTCTTTGTAGGCAATCTGTTCTCCGGCATATTCGATTCCATTCAACATGACTGAATTGCCCATGATCTACTCCTTTCTCGTAGGGGAGTTAAGCGGTCATTACATTGTCCGTCCACATCTCACACTGGCTCATGACAGTCTGGACAGCATCATCCATACCCTCTGGCGGATATTTGTGTTTTTTCAGCAACCTTTTGACCAGGCGGCGCATTCCAGCTCTTGCGCTCTCTTTCTTTTGCCAGTCTATTGTCTGGTTTTTGCGAAGCAAATCTGTCAGTTCTTTCGTGATAGCAATAAGCTCGTCATGCTCGTAAAAGTCCTTGATTGCTTGCGGCTTTGTGAGGGCATCATAGAAAGCAAGCTCGTCCGCTGTCAATCCGAGTTTTTCACCCTCGGCGGCAGCAGCGGCAATGTCTTTCGCCAGCTTGAGTAATTCTTGAATGACTTCCTCGTTGGTCAGCATTCCGTTCAAATAGCGGTTCATTGCGCTCTGAATGATTTCGGAGAACTTTTCAGACTTGACAATATTTGTTCGACGGTAAACAGAGACCTGTTCGGAAATCAGTTTTTTCAGGAGTTCGACTGCAAGATTCTTCTCCTTCATGTTTGCCACTTCTTCAAGAAACTTCGGATCGAACAACGAAAACTCAGTCTGGACATCGGAGAAGAGGTTGATAACACCTTCGCTCTTGATGCTGTGCTTCAAAAGCTCGTTAATGCGCTCATTTACTTCCGGAAGCGTAAACTTCTTTCCGGTACCGCCTGAAACCAAGCGCACGGTCATTGTTCTTACGGACTCGAAGAAAGCCGCCTCCATGCGAGTTTGCTCGTCTACCAAGCTGCTGCACAGCGAAAGTGCCTGCTTGAGAAGCAGGGCTTCTTTGATAAACACATTCTGTGTCTTCTCATGGTCGGGAAGCTCGTACTCTGCAACACTCTTGCCGAGTATGAAGTTCACTCCGCCGCTGATGAGCTTCGCCCTGTCGAGGTCGCTTCCGGTCATGAATTTCTCATAACTGAATCCGTGGAACAAATCTCTGCAAATAGAGAGCTTTTCAAGGAACTTCGGATATGCAGCCTTGCTTACATCTGTATCACCATAGTTCTTCTTGTCTCTGGCAGTATAGTCGTTCATTGCCTGTTTCAGTGCAGCCGCAATACCGACGTAATCGACAACCAAACCGCCTTCTTTATCTTTGAAGACACGATTGACGCGGGCGATAGCTTGCATCAGGTTGTGTCCAGCCATCGGCTTATAGACATACATCGTAGCAAGGGAGGGAACATCAAAGCCGGTCAGCCACATATCCACGACGATGGCGATTTTCAGCGGAGAGTTGTTGTCTTTGAATTTCCGCGCCATATCGTCCTTATGAGCTTTGTTGCCGATAATCTCACGCCATTCTTCGGGATCGTTATTGCCTTGCGTCATGACCACTGCAATCTTTTCCGTCCACGCTGGGCGTAGCTCAAGAATGCGCTTATAAATCTTCATTGCTATGGGACGCGAATAAGCAACGATCATCGCCTTGCCGGTTAGGATATTCTCACGGTAATTCTCGTAATGATCAAGAATGTCATTTACCAAGGAATTGATCGTCTGGTCGGCACCGAGGATTGCTTCCATCTGACCAAGTTCCTTTTTGCTCTTTTCAATGACATACGGATCGGCGTTGTCAGCCATAATGTCATACTCATTATCGATCAGATGGAGGGTGTTCTCGTCGAGTTTCAGGTGAATCACACGGCTCTCGTAGTAGACGGGTCTGGTCGCGCCATCTTCAACTGCCTGTGTCATATCATAGATGTCGATGTAATCACCGAAGACCTCTCGTGTACTGCGGTCTTTTGTGGAGATCGGTGTTCCGGTGAATCCAATGTAGGTCGCATTAGGAAGCGTGTCTCTTATAATGCGGGCAGTGCCGATAACGGTTTTCGCCTCGACTTCGCCGTTGTCCTTCTGCTTGACCACAACCTTCTCATTGAGACCATATTGCCCGCGATGCGCTTCATCAGCCATCACGATAATGTTCCGACGCTCCGAAAGAGCTTCGTTGCTTTCTTCAAACTTCTGCATGGTCGTGAAGATTATGCCGTTTGCCTGTCTGTTTGCAAGCAGTTCTTTCAGATTCTTGCGGCTCTCAGCGTGCTGCGGCGTTTGCCGGAGGAAGTCCTTGCAGCGGGCGAATTGTCCGTAAAGCTGGTCGTCCAGATCGTTACGGTCGGTAATGACAACGATAGTGGGGCTTTCTAACGCTTCTTGCAGATAATGAGCATAGAAGACCATAGACAACGATTTTCCGCTGCCCTGTGTATGCCAGAAGACGCCACCCTTACCGTCCGTCACGGTTGCGTGTTTTGTAGACTCAATCGCCTTTTTGACTGCGAAATACTGATGATACCCGGCGAGTATCTTGAAAGTATTCTGTCCATCCACATTAAAGCAGATGAAGTTTTTCACGATGTCAAGGAAGCGGGTCTTCTCAAACAGTCCTACAAAGAATGTGTCAAATGATGCGTGTTGCGTATTCTCATAGCTGCCGTCTGTTGTTTTCCACTCCATAAAGCGGTCTTCGCCGGACGTGATTGTACCAGCCTTTGAAGTGGTCAAGTCGCTCATGACACATACCGCATTATAAATGAACATAGAGGGGATCTCATACATATAGTTCCGGAGCTGGCGGTATGCTGCGGAAGCATCGGTTTCTTCGCGGGACGGAGACTTCAACTCCACAATGACGAGTGGGAGACCATTGACAAAGAGAATCACATCTGGTCTTTTTTCGGAGTTCTCAATGAAAGTCCATTGATTCGCAACTGTGAACTCGTTACTGGCAGGATTTTTGAAGTCTACAAGGTAAACAAGGGTAGAGCGTTCTTCACCCTTGTCATAGTATTTTACCGGGACTCCGTTTTGGAGGTAGTCCATAAAGACCATGTTCTTCTGCAAAAGCGTTCCGGTTTCAAAGTTCTTGAGCTTATAGATTGCCTCCGTCAGAGCGTCCATAGGCAGGCTCTTGTTGATCCGCTGCAAGGAAGGTAGCAGAACATCCTCATAAAGCGGCGAGTGATAATCGCGCTCCACGTCCGGTCCATAGATATAGTTATAGCCCAGTTCTTCATTGAGAAGCTGCAAGACAGCGTTCTCGTAATTTGATTCTGTAAAATATCCTGCCATAGTTTGTCACTCCCTTTTACGCCAGACTCGCCCCGAACTGATCCAGCGTGTTTTCTGCATCTCTGTCAGTGACGGGCTTATTCATCGCTTTTTCAATTAGGTTTAGAAGGCTTTTTGCTCTGTCGATGAAATAGCCATTGAAGTCATCTGCCTTCAATTCTGCATAGTTGATAAAGTGCGATTCCACCCGTGCTTGCAACTCATTCTCGGTCAGTCCATCAACCTTCTTTAGAATTGCCCCCAGATACTCACTCGGCGCATTTCCGCCAATCGAGCGGTTGGTGGCTGGAAGAATCGGGGTCTTGTTAATGATGGAATTATACCGTTCGCGCTTGATGCCCATTTTCTCGCAATATGCTTCGGGGAATATATGGTGAATATCCGGAGACTCAAGCATACTGTTTACAATGTCAATCGTCGTGTTGTTCATAAAGTCACGACACTTCTCCTTGTAAAGAAGAGCCATTATACCTTTATATGCCGCGCTCAAGCGAGTTTGAAGGGTTAGCAGCCGCGTAGAAGAAAAGACTGCGCTGTTAATCGTGTGCATTGCATTCGGACGTCCATTGACCTCTTCAACCATGTCCTCAATGTCATAGGCATAGCGGGTTTCGTTCGCACCGCCATACATCTCACCCAAAATCCCGCACCAATACCACCGAGAAAGAGTTTTGATTGTGTTTGGCTCATTGCATTTGGATTTTCCGAGAACAGCGCAGATTGCCGCAAGTGGAATCAACTGCGTTGTATAGGGCAAATCTCTTTGACGGAAAACGCACTGATCACGAAGAAGAAACTCCTTTGCGATTTTGAACCCAGACAGCACTGCATCCCGGTTCGCTATGTACGATTCATAAGGAAGTCCCAGAACATCTTTCTTTTTGCAGGAGATTGTGTTTGTCTTTCCAGACTGCTTGTTCAAATAGCTTGTATAGAGACAAACCGTTGTCAGGAAGGTAGTCTCATCAATCCCATCGAACAAGTCTGTTCTCAGCGTGTCACCGAAACCGCAAATTGTATTTCGACACTGCACCCAGTCTTTTCTCAGGTCAAAGTCTCTTGTGGCATAAGTTGCGGTAACAAGCTCAAACACCGTGAGAGGAACACCGCCAGTATTGACGTTCTCAAACACCTTGCACACTGCCTCTCGCGGCGTGGACTTGTCCAGTGTAATCACAGGCAGCTTATACCCGGAAATTGTATTCAGCACATCCGCTTGGAAACGCTTGAACTCGTCCATTGCTTCCGGCTTCATTCCGTAGTGCGTCATGTAGCCCATGAACCAGTCCATAACTGCGTTGCTGTCGAATACGATATTGACCGGAAACAGCTTGTTCTCGTATTCATATTCTCTGGTGGAGAGATCGAGCTTCACATCCCGGTCAAAGTTCTCTTTAATCTTACGGTCTTCGGGGATGGAGAGGACAGCATCAAAACGATCCTCATCATCGTCGAGGCACTTCTCCATTGAGAGATAGTAATAACGCTTAATAGCCTTGCCTTTTTCTGTTTTGGTCGAGACCGGCTCTTTAGAGGATGTTGCCTGATAAATTGAAGTAAGCCGCTGCTGACCATCGAGAATCAAATGCTCCGGCTTCACAGAAACGCCTTTTACGCCCGTAATTGTACGGTATTTGAATTGGATGTCCGGATTGCCGTATTGCAGCCGCATGATGGCACCCATAGGATAACCCTGTGATAAGCTGGCGATAATGCCTCTAATTCGGCTATCATCCCAAGTCCAGTCGCGCTGAAACTCCGGCAACTGCATTGAGCCGGACTTAACTTCCGCTAAAAGCTGACTTAGGTTTGTATCAAGAGATTGTGGTGAAATAATCACGTCTGCGCCTCCTTCATTGAGTCTTACTGATCGGACGAGCCCAGTCTGCTTTCCAAATCTGAAATATCACTGCGTATGGAAGAGATGTCCGACTCAATATCTTCGATTCTCGAAGTTAATGTTATCTGCTGAAATTGAATATCCTCGATCTGCGCGTATAAGCCACGCATTGCCAAAATTAGCTCAACCATCAGCCCCTTGTCATCAAGGGAGAGAAGGCGTTCTTTTTCAGTCTGTATCTTTTGAGCCTCCTGTTGAAGCCGCTCTTCCTCACGAGCTGCTTCTGCTGCGGCTTTCTCAAGACGAAGCCGTTCCTTTTCAAGCCGCTTTTTCTGGCGCTCGTCTTTGCTTCTTTTCAAGCTCTCCTGAACTTTATCAAACATGGTATATCCTCCATATCAGGTAAACGATAATTTAGCTGATCTCCTGCAAACGATATATCAAGGGCGGTTCGGCAATGACATTTTGGCAGTAAATCAGGGAGTCCTCTCGGATATTTGCTCATATTCAACAGACAAAGTAGCTGTCTCTGAGTTGAACGTCAGAACCTACTTCTCAACGGAAAATATGCTGTCGGGAAAAGCTGGTTCAACCGAGGCGACAAGCCTACCAACTACATCACAGACAACCGCTTGCCATAAAGGTGATACGTTGATTTCCAACATTCGTCCTTACTTTAAGAAGATTGTCTACTGTGAGGACAAATGTGGCTGCTCAACCGATGTTCTTTGCTTTACGCCAAGTCAGCCGTGTTACTCGGCGTACCTATTCAGCACTCTATATGCCGACAAGTTCTTCGCATTTATGGTTGCTGGATCGAAAGGAACGAAAATGCCCCGTGGAGATAAGCAGCAGATTATGACATACCCTGTTGTTCTACCATCGGAAGAAGAGTTAGCTGGGTTTAATACCATTGCTTCACCACTTCTTGAGCAGATTTATTCTAATAGAGCGGAAAATAAACGGCTGTCCATACTAAGAGATACCCTTCTTCCAAAGTTGATGTCCGGAGAGATCAATGTCTCTGCCATCCAGCTCTAAGCCGCTAAATTATCGTTTAGCTTTTGGTTGTTCTCAATTTTATCATCCAGTGATGAGAGAACAGCGGCTATCCGTTTCTGGTTGTTCAGATCCGGTAAGGCGATTTCGACCTCTCCAAGAAGTTTCGTATTGATAGAAGGCATGGTCGCGCCTACTGCAATATTCCGAACAAACTGCTTGGTTTCTTCTAAACAGAAATAATAATATAGGTACAGAGAATCAACCAGTTCAGTTGGGCGGACTCGTAAGCAACGTCCCGAGAACATCCATCCGTCGTGTGATTTATCAACATAGGAACAGCGGTCAACAGACCCAACTCGGCTGAATACAATATCGCCAGTTGAAAGAGTATACTTAATCAACCGCGCTTTATCGCTGTCGGAAACTCTGGGGAGATTTTGCTCGGTGAATACTCGGTTCCCAAGATGTTCAACAGTGACAATAGGGGTTCCGGTTTCAACGTAGTCTTCTTTGTGGAGCTGGCTTCCGAACGGACCAGTCTGTATGTCTGCGATGGTTTTAAGTTGCGTCATCCTCATTTTCATCCCATCCTATCCAATGTATTTTCTATGTGCCAGCTTCACATTCTGTTGTTTCACCATTGCATAGTGCATGGTGGTGTCGATTTTCTGATGCCCTAAGAGCTGCTGGACTTGCTCTATGGGCATTCCTTTGTCTATGGCAGTTGTAGCCAGTGTACGCCTGAACTTGTGAGGGTGAACCTTCGGGATATTCAGACGCTTTCCCAGCTCCCGAAGGCGTGTCTCCACTCCGCCAATCATCAATCGGTCAAAGGGCGCTTTCAGTGAAACAAACAAAGCCGGGTTTTCATCGGTTCTGCCCTCAAGATAGTTTTGAAGGTGTATCTTCGTCCTTGCATCGAAGTAGACCAATCGCTCTTTATTACCCTTGCCGATAACAACGCATTCGCGTTCGTTGAAGTTGATGTCTTCGCGGTTTAGCGTGACAAGCTCACCAACACGCATTCCGGAGGATGCCAGAAGATCAATCATCGCCAAGTCCCGTGCTGTTGTGCAGTTGTCACGCATCAGCTCTAACGCTTCATCGGTGTAGGTGTCCTTGACCACCTTTGCAGTCTTGACTTTGTGAATCCGGCGTACCGGGCTTTTCAAGATAAAGTCCTCATCCTCAAGCCAAGAGAAGAAGCTGGACAGAATCCGACGGATGTTGTCTATGGTTACTTTGCTCGACCTGCGCTGAACCTGATAGTTGGTCAAATAGCGGCGCAAATCATCTGTGGTGATCTGTTGCACAGCCTTTCCAACTCTGGAAATCAGAGCCTCAATCGTCTTCCGGTAGTAGCTCAGGGTTTTCTCCGAACAGCCTTCGATCCGCTTTGCCGTGATAAATGCTTCGACTGCATCTGTTTCTTCTGCTGGGATTGAGCCACTATCATAGGTGATCGTTGCCCCAACTAATGTCGCAGTCATTGCATCCCGAAGGTGCATGAGCTGTTCGTTGTTGAGATACGGAAGCATTTTTTGCTGTATCTCCGTGATGAGTTGTTCTGTCATTGTCGTGTCTCCTTTCGAGGTAAGAGAACGACATTCAGTGGCAGTCCCTTTTGTAAAACTCTCGCCACTGGTGAGAGCTATTCAGGCGGTAAACGATAATTTAGCGGCTTAGAGCTGGACGGCAGAGACATCAATCTCGCCGGACATGAGCTTAGGCAATATAGTGTCACGAACAAGGGCAAGCTGCTCATTTTCCATACCATTGGCATAGATTTTCGAGAAAACGGTTTGGCAAACGGCATCGAACTTCTCCACCAAGTCCTCCGGTGCAATGACAATAGGCTCTGTTTCAATAAATCCATTGATGTCAAGATTTTTGATGCCTGTTGTTCCATTTTCGTAGGAAAAGAAAATGTCCCGGTCATAGAGGTACTGCCAATAGTAGTACACATACATACTGTAACCAGCACGTGGTTTAAGGGCTTTGCAGAAGTTTGTGCAAACCATTCCCTTATCATACCGAGCAAGCAAAGCGTCTGATACAGCTGCGGCGCGTCCAGTAGATTGTGTCGGGCTACCACCAGAGATTTCAACAACTATATCTCCGTCAACAAGCTGCTTAGCAGCATAGTTCTTTGGCAAGATATAGCGTGTGGGCATTTTCCCCTTATTTCCTGCACGTACTTCCGGAATATCTGCTCCCCGAATGCAGTAAACCATCTCTGTGTTGTTGCCAGAAGGAGAATCTTTGCCCCAATCTCCGCTGATAGTCTTTTCAATGAGATTGGAGAAGGTGCCTTCCTTCCATAATATAGCGTCAGGATTATCAACAAACCACTTCTTAAACAGGGCTTGAGCTTGCTGCCGTAAATTATCGTTTATCTCTTTGTTTACAATCAACTTCCTATCAATAGATTCAAGCGTACCTACGATGGCGTTCTGCTCATCAAATGACACGGGGTAGTTGATCATAATTTCATCTAACAGGCGGTCACGGTTTAGTTCAGTTTGTCCCGTAGAGCCTTCATCCAACTGCAAGACTTCCCATTGGTGCGCTTTAAGAGCGTAACCAAGGAACTTCTGCGTTACCTTTCCGTTTGAACGGATAAGGATCATGTGTCCGTCTATTGTAGTTGCGGACGGAACATCTTCAATTTGCGCAATTCTCCCAGCAGTTCCCGCACCTGTCGAATTGATCAGAATATCATCAGGTTTGACATATCGTTCAGGAGGGACTTTCTTTTTCAGGGTATCATGCAACCTTGAATCTCCATAGCTTATTCGGAAATTCCGATTGCACTTTTGATTGAGAACTCTAATGGTTGTCTCGGATGCTTCTTCTGCATACGAAGGAGCAATTCCTTTGGAAATATACCCAACCAGCTCTCGTAACGGTACCTCATGCCACTCAGATGTCATATCCAATCGCCCCCAGTCGTTCTTTGATCTGAGCTTCAATTTCATGAGACTTAGTGAAAAGCTCAGACAGTTCAGAAGTCAGGCGTCCCATTTTCTCTTCAAACGGCTCACCGTCATCTTCCTGTTCCTCAATGCCAACATAGCGTCCCGGCGTGAGAATGTAATCTTGCTTTGCGATGTCCTGCGTAGTAACAACCGCGCAGAAGCCTTTTTCATCTTCAAGCGTTCCTTCTACAAAGGCGTTGTAGGTGTCGGCAATTTTCTTGATGTCTACATCCGACAGTTCGCGCAGCTTCCGCGTAACCATAGTGCCGAGTTTCCGTGCGTCGATGAATAGTGTCTTGCCTTTCTGCTTCTTGTTCTTTGCAAGGAACCAGAGCGATACCGGGATCTGCGTCGTGTAGAATAGCTGCGTCGGCATTGCAACGATACAGTCCACAAGGTCAGCATTGATAATGTTCTTGCGGATTTCACCTTCACCGCCGGACTGCGAAGAAAGCGAACCATTTGCAAGCACCATGCCGATACGACCATTCGGAGCGAGATGCCAGATCATGTGCTGCAACCACGCGAAGTTTGCATTTCCAGCGGGAGGCGTACCATACTGCCAACGGACATCATCAACGAGTTTATCCGCACCCCAGCCGGAGAGATTGAAGGGAGGATTCGCCATAATGAAGTCTGCCTTGAGTTGAGGGTGGCAATCGTTAAAGAACGTGTCCGCATTAAACTTGCCGAGGTCGGCTTCAATACCGCGAATGGCAAGATTCATCTGCGCCATCTTCCATGTGGTCGGGTTGGAGTCCTGACCAAAGACGGAAATCTTGTTGATGTTGCCGCCATGATTTTCGATGAACTTTGCGGACTGAACGAACATACCGCCAGAGCCGCAGCACGGGTCATAAACACGTCCATTAAACGGTTGCAACACTTCAACAAGGGTACGCACAACGCAAGAGGGAGTATAGAACTCACCAGCAAGTTTGCCTTCTTGCTCGGCAAACTTGGAGAGACAGTATTCGTATGTCCGACCAAGAATGTCCTTACTGTTTCCATGCTCGATCATCTGAATGTTGGTGAAGAGATCAACCACTTCACCAAGACGCCGCTTGTCCAGCTCTGGACGGGCGAAGTTCTTAGGAAGAATATCTTTGAGGCGCTTGTTTTCTTTCTCGATACTGCGCATTGCGTCATCAATCACCGTGCCAATTTCCGGCGTGTGAGCGGCAGCAGCAATCGCACTCCATCGTGCATTCTCAGGGACAAAGAAGATGTTTTCGGCAGTGTATTCGTCCTGATCCTCTTCAAATCCATCGCCTTCTTCAACCAGTTCCTTGTACTTTGCCTCGAAGCGATCAGAAATGTATTTCAAGAAAATCAATCCGAGAACGACGGACTTGTATTCGGATGCGTCGATGTTTCCGCGCAGGACGCAAGCCGCGTCCCAGATTTGTTTTTCAAAGCCGATATTGCTTGTGTTATTCTCAGCCATTTCAGCAACCTCCAAAGTTATAGTTTCACACTTACTATCCTACAAAAAGAGCTGTACGAAAAACCGGACTTAGTTCTTGTCCGTTCGCACAGCCTCACATATATCTCCGATGTCACAGTTCAAGTAATCACAAATGCGCAGCAAAATAGAGAGGGACACTTCTTCCCCCTTATTCAGTTTTGTCCATGTTCCGGCAGACAACCCTACTTCATGTCGTAGAGAAGCCCTCTTTATGTCGCGTTCCAGAAGAAGCATCCATAGTTTCTTATAGCTTATGCGCACGGCAACCATCCTTTCGCTTGCTTGCATTCAACATCGCTTATAATATTATACCGGATTTCATTCTCAAAAGCAATCCGTTGATGCAGAAATTAAAGAAATAGTTTCAACTTCTCGAACCTTCTCTCAAGGATGCAGGGCATCTCCGGTCAACAGAAGATGCCCTGCTTTTGAAGAGATTATTCGCGCTGTGTGCCGCGCAGATGATCACGGTCATGGTTAGCAGAAGGAGCGAGAAACGTATCAACATTAGACTTGATTGTCTCTATTTGCTTTACTTCTTTTTTGAGCTTCGCACGTTCATCATAGAGTCGCTGCTGCTCGTCAAGAAGTCGCTGCTGTTCCGCTTGCAGTGTCTTCAAGCTCGGCAGTTTTTCATCGCCCTGCATGGCAAGCAGCGTACTCCGCGCCGCCTCAAAGATCACAAGTTCGGCTTCATGCTTTGCCTTGAAGCTCGGCTTGTCTTTCGCCTTCTGGAAGGCGTCATATACGGGTTTTAGGCGCTGGTAGTTGGAGATGTTTTTAATAAGCGGCTGGACTTCCCGCAGACGTGCTTCAACGACTTTCAGTTCCTTGCCGGTACGATCATAGGAGCTGTGAACATCCTCGACCTTCTTCTCAAGATCGGCGTATTGGAGCAAGTTGTTTTCCGTGAGATAGTTGAGCGTCCGTGCCGCTTCCTTGAGGATCGTGAGCTTGGCTTTATACTCATAGCCCTTGCTGTCGATAAGTCTGATCCGCTCCTGAATATCTCCGATGAGAGAGATGCCCTTCGGCACGGTCTGCCTCCGGTTTCTGCGCGGCGTCCGTCCGGCAATCCGCTCCTTGATGCGTTCCTCGGTGTAGTTCTCTCCGATGGTTTTAGACCGGGTAAACCGCTCCTGTCCTTCAGCGCGAAAGGAGATATATTTGCCGGTCTTGATTTCATAACCAGCTTCCTGCATGAGCCGCAGAAAATCATCGTAATCCTTCGCTGTAATGACAAGCCGGTCGATGGTCTGCTTGAGTTTCTGCTTCCAGCTCGTGCCGCGTTTGGCTTCGGTGTACTCCTTGTAGCCCATGCCTTTGTTCTGAGAGGGAGGGATAACAGAGAGACCGTTTTCCTTACAGAGCCGGTCGCTGACCTCGCGCATATCATAGTAAATCCGCTTGTAGCTCTTGTATGCGTGGTAGTCCACAAAGTCAACCGCATTGAAAATCAGATGGTTATGAACATGGTCTTTGTCAATGTGAGTGGTCAGCACATACTCATATTTTCCTCCGAGGATTTCGTCTGCAAACTGCTTGCCGATCTCGTGGGCAAGCTCCGGTGTGACCTCTCCAATTTCAAAGGACTGGATCACATGACGGGCTATGATCCTGACCGGATTCATCCCTTTTTGCTCGGCTATTTTCCGCGTCCACTCAAATTCCCGCGCTGCGGTCTCGCTGGCACAGCCGTAGGACGAGACCAGCAGCTTCTCATCGGTCTTTTCGGGATTCAGAATGTACGCGATTGCCTTGCTCAAAGTTCCTCGGATTGCTTTGATTTTAGTAACTGCCATACCGCGTCCATCTTTTCTTTCAGCTCGTCAATATCGTCCTGATAGAATCGTCCCGTCGAGTTGATCCTGCGACAGACGGTATTGATGTTCACGCCGATCTTGTTGATTTCGGCGGCGAGCTTTTTCTGCTCCGTGTAGTCCACAACGATGATGTAGCCGTCGATCAGCATCTTCCTTGCATACGCACCGAAGTTCTCCGTGCCGATCATCTCCATCTTCTTTGCAATCGTCCGTTCTTCCTGTGGTGTCAGCCAAATCTTCTTTTGAATGTCTCGTGTTCTTCGTACCATGCTGCGCCCTCCGTCGTAAAGATTAGAAGGGTTTGGGACTATCCCAACAAGCAAAAATCTGATGTTAAGGGCAGGGTCTCCTTAACTGATTTTTCTCCGGTGGGTACTCACCGGATTTGCTTGCTAATCTCCCAAAATCGTATTCCCCGAAGATTCCTCCGTGAAATGTCCCTTCACTTTACAACGGACACAAAAAGGGCGTTTGTTGAGTACCGGATTTCAAAAAAGTCAAAAAATCATTGGATTTCCCATGTGAAAGCCACTGTGTCTGTCACATCAATATCAACCGGCTCAATCTCAGGTGCGGCGCACTTGCTCATCGCCATGAGAGGCTGAATGCAGTCTTCAACATCGTAGCTTGTTCTGGAAAAAACATTGAGTTCGCCCCAGTTGTAGTCGATGTTGAGCAACTGCCCAAGCGTACTGCCTGATGCTTTGCAAAGAATCTCCGCCTTTGCCCTGGCGTTCTCCGTCGCATTGATCAGCAGCTCTTCGCTGACTCTTGCCGGATTTTTCACGGTGAACGCAATGCTGAGTTCTGGTTGCGCCCCACAATCCGCAATCGCAGAAATGACCTTTGCAAGCTGCTTGCTGTCAAAGTCAAAGGCAAGTTTCAAGCGATAGCTGCAAGCATATCCGGCAAACTCTCGCTTGTAATTTCCTTGCCGATCCTTGACATTCTCGTACCTTGTCTGGACATCAAAGCTCGTGGTTTTCAGGTCTTCCTTGCGATACCCAACGCGGACTGCGGCACCTTGCAGTCTTTCGATTCTCTCGGCAGCTTCCGACATTGCGCGGTCATAGGTTTCAGATAAGACTTCAATGTTCAGGGATAGGATGATGTAATCCGGTCTTGCGGAGACATTGCCTGTCCCTTTTACGGTGATTGTTCTCATTACTTTCTCCCGTCCTTTCTGGAATTGAAGTCCTCATCAATACGTTTTTTCCAATTCGTACCCAGCGGTACGCTGCATCGGACAGCGGAAACCGCTTCGCTCAGAACTTCATAGTTGAGTTGCGTTCCCTCGCGGTCAGAGTGGTAATTGACCGCTCGATCTGCTCCAATTCCAAAATGCTTTGCCGTCTCAACTGCATCAATGTTTGCACCGAGGAAAAGAAACTCCCAGCCGTACTTTTCCTTCTGTCGTTCAATCATCTTCTTGACCTTCTCGCTGTCATAACGGCGGCTTGCATTCTCCATGCCATCCGTTGTGATGACGAACAGTGTGTGTTCAGGGACATCCTCTTTTCTTGCGTACTTATGGACATTCCCAATGTGATGAATCGCTCCGCCGATAGCATCCAGAAGCGCGGTGCAGCCGCGAACGGAATAGTCTCTGTCGGTCATCGGATCCACCTTCTGAACCGGCACACGGTCATGGATAACCTCGCTCACGTTGTCAAAGAGAACGGTAGAGATCAATGCCTCGCCATTCTCTTTTTTCTGCTTTTCAATCATGGAGTTGAATCCTCCGATGGTGTCTGTTTCCAGTCCGCTCATAGAGCCGCTGCGATCAAGGATGAATACGATCTCCGTCAAGTTCTTTCTCATGTTTTGTACCTCCGTATATAAAAATATGACTGCTTGGTGTCTCACCTTACAGTCATATTGTACTTCGGTATTCACTTCATTTGGTCGCATGGCAAGCGACATTATTCTAAGGACAAGAACAGCTCTCCGTCAATGCTTAGGATGTCATCCATCGGAATCTTCGTGCCGTCCTGCATGGTAATCAGGCGCTCAAAGTCATCAACCTTTATGACTGCGCCGGTTGCAGTTACATACGCACCGCCAGCTTTGCGCTCATCAGGTTTGAAGTAGGTTATTTCAACCTCCGGCTCTTCATCAAGGGCATCCATGAGAAGCTGATACCTCATGTTCAAAGCGGTCAAGGCTCCCTCATCAAGCTCAATCCTTTCGTCGGTCAGACGTCCGGTTTCCTTGATTGCAGAATCATAGCCGGTGAGGGCGGCAAAGGGCGCAAACTGCGCTGCACGATCTGACATCGGCATTTGTGGTCGCGTTTTGGAAACGTGGTGAGGAAGTCCCATGATCTCGTCGTATTTTCCGTTCACGCCTTATGCCCTCCAATCTGCGCATTGCGGTCTTTCGCGGTTGCACCTTCTTCAAGATTCATTGCCTTGAGGATGGCGTTCTTTCCATACTTCTTCTTGATGGCAAGCGTGGCGGCTTGTATCTTCCGCTCACGCTCCAAAGCGGCATCTTCGGCTTTCTGTTTTTCCTCTTCGGCGGCATAGTCGGTAAAGAGGTCGAGCTGGACTGCACCGTCGTTTTTCTTCGGTACATCAGCTTCCGGCAGGACATGATTTGCAACAACATACATACGGCGGACAAGCAGATTCTTATCCACGATCCGGTCGAAGAGTTCTGACACAGCACACATTATTTTGCGAGTAGAGGATGTGTGACCGTCGAGGTTAATAGAGCCGTGCGCCTGTTTCGGAATCTGCCTCCCATAATGATCTGTCTCCACCGCGCCGTGATACTTTGCCCGTCGCGCCGGATCAGTCAGGTTCTCAATGTCGTAGCCAACTGTGAGAACCATCTGGTCGGTGACAAGCCCCTTGTCTACCAAGTCCAGCACAAGCAAGTCCGTCATTTCCCGCACAACCAGCTTCGCCTTCTGCGGCTCATAGGGGCAGTGCAAAACCTGACCAGAGCTGAGGCTGTTGGAGCTGGGACGGTACGCTTTGATTGCTTCAATGGTGGTCGGTTCCCATCCCCACGCATGGTCAATGAGCAATTCCGCATTCTTGCCGAACAGCTTGTAAAGCAAGTCCTCGTTCCGCTCTGAACAGAGGGCAACATCACCCATCGTGAACATCCCGTTCTGCTCAAGTTTCTTGGCAATGCCCCGACCCACGCGCCAGAAGTCCGTGAGAGGCTGATGAGACCAAAGCTCACGCCGGAACTTCATCTCATCCAGCTCTGCAATGCGGACACCGTTCTTGTCGGCGGGGATGTGCTTCGCCACAATATCCATTGCCACTTTGCAGAGAAAGAGATTCGTCCCAATCCCAGCGGTTGCCGTGATGCCGGTTGTCTCAAGCACGTCGAGGATGATCTTCATGGCAAGGTCATGTGCCGAGAGCTTGTAGGTGTTCAGGTAGTCCGTCACGTCCATGAACACCTCGTCGATGGAATAGACCACAATGTCCTCCGGCGCGATGTACTTGAGGTAGACCTGATAGATGCGGGTGCTGTACTCCATGTAATACGCCATTCGGGGCGGCGCAATGATGAAGTCAATCGCCAGAGACGGGTTTGCTTGCAGCTCCGAGAAGAAGTGTGATGTGCCGTCCAGTCTGCGTCCCGGCGCGTCGTGCTGCCGTCCGGCATTTGCTTCCTTCACACGCTGCTTGACTTCAAACAGCCGTCCGCGTCCGGAGATACCGTAGCTCTTGAGGGAGGGCGTGACGGCAAGGCAGATGGTCTTATCGGTACGGCTTTCATCCGCAACAACAAGGTTTGTGTCCAGAGGATCTAAGCCGCGCTCCCGGCATTCCACGGAGGCATAGAAAGATTTCAGGTCGATTGCAATGTAAGTGTGTTGTTTCACCTTCTTTGCCTCCGATTTCTTCTCAGATTAGCTCTAATGACATTTCATTGGAGTTTTTGATGTTGAATACGATACGCCATTCAATATCACCCTCCACCGGCTCAAAGTGTAGAGCGGAACAAGCTGCATGGAGTTTTTCCTTCGAGCTGCCTCCACATACGATTGCGGTTGGACCGTCCGCGCCGCCGATAATGCCGATACAAGCCATATCGTTTCGTGCCTCCGGTGCATAGCGGTCAGAGCATGGCGCAATTTCCAAAGGCTTGTCCCCCTCAGCACAATCACAGATCGAAATATCGCTGTCCGGTTCAGGAGAAAGCGTATAGCTCATGGCGGTAAAATACGTCGGATAAAACCAGCGGTCAGAGCCGAAACGCTTTTCGGAAATTGTCTGCCGCTCCAATTCCTGTACGGTTAATGTGTATTTTGTGCCGCTGACCGGATGGGTGAAAGAAAACGAATCACCGGGAGCGTGTGCCTTGAAATGTGGTCCCGGGACACGACACGACTGCTGCTCCATTGTAAGGGAGAGGGCTTTTATTTCAGGACGGCGTTTGCTTGTCCACGGAAAAGCTGCCCGAAAAATCATCCATCCATAGGATGTATCCAAATCATAGTGTTCCAATGCCCACTTTGCTTCCGCTTCATTGATCACCCCGTCTGGCAAACAACATGGATTAAAGACCACCGAGCAGCCGTGGGAGGTTCGCATTGTTTTCCCGTTCAATTCCAAACGAGGAATAAAGTCAAGGCAAAGCGGATTGTCTAAATCAATTTGCATTTGCTGCTCCTGCGTGAAGTATTCGCAGGAGTCGTTTTCGGGGTGCAAATCCCATTTCGTCATGAACTTGCGGATGTCATCCTCTGGGGTGCGCATACAAAAGTCCATGACGAGTCCCTTGCTGCAAGAATACGCCGCAGGAATAACCCAATGATGTCCTGCCCAGTCAAATTGCTTATTCAACCGGAGTTCCGTTCCGGAACGGTCTTTTCCTGAATGTCCCCAGAAGTCTCCATCAAAGTAGACCTTCCATTCAGGTATGGTCGGTTCTGCTTCCGGGTTCATATCAACATCATAATAGTCCTCGGTGTACTTGATCTTGCTATAATCAAAGGATGCTTGCAGCTTTTTGATGTATGCCCACGGTTGTTCCATAGGCGTCAATTTCATTTTCTCGGCAAGCTCTGATAGCGCTTTTTTCTGTTCATGCGTCGGAGGGTTGTCCCGCAAAAAGGCTTCAAATTGGGCTTTATCCCACATCCACGCCTGTTCCAACGCTGCCGAATCACTGCAAGCAAGGAGCAACCTCAGAAAGTCTTCAAAATTGTTTGCCAGCGGATGAACGAAATCCGGAGCCGAGTTCATGGGGCTGACGGAAAATACCATACTGCCGAAGCCTCGAACAAAGCAGAAGTGAATGCCATCCACGCCAGCCCAGCCAAAAATAGATGCACCTTTTGGCGTGCAAAAGTATGGGTTGTTATCTTCACGACGCTCCACCCCTACGGGCGAAAGGTCAATACCACTTCGCAAAAATTTCTGAAACACTTTATCCATAGACCTTATGCTCCTATTAAACTTTGGTCGAAGGCAAACAGAGCCTCGTTGATCTCAAAGACGTTATAGTTCCCGCGCTCCACGAAATACTCCACGATGATGTCAAACTTGTTGGAGTGGGAGAGCGCAAAGCCAGCCTTCATGAGCATATCCTTCATTTCAACAAGCGGCAGCTCAAGGGCAATGGCAAACGCAATGACGGTGGGCTTGGAAGGTTTGTAGGACTTGTCCGAGCGGATCTTCGAGAAGAGCTTCCGGTCAATATTCGCCTTCTTGTAGCACTGCGCGTCCGTCATGCCGCGCTCATCAATCTTCCGCAGAAGCATCTCGGAAAAACTCTCGTCGATCTGTCCCAGCGCGTCATCAAGGGTTGCCGCCTTTTTGGGGGCAGCCGCCGCAGAGACGGGAGGCATGAGCTGTTCGATTGCATCTTCATCGCAGACGGATGACTCGCAAGGCATCGGCTCTTCCATCCGGAAGGCGTTCATCCTGCGCAGCCGCTCGGAACGAGTATCGGTATGCTCATCCACATAGCGGTCATCTATGTACGCTGCAATGTCGGCAAACAGCTTGCCGCTGATCTGATAGGCTTTGCGGTCGAAAATGACGATGTACACCGTCATTTCGTTTTCAAGAAGGAAACTGCTGATGGTGTCAATCGCCACTTTGAGAGCCTGATCCTTCGGATAGCCGAAAATGCCGGAGGAAATCAGCGGGAACGCAACCGACTCGCAGCCGTATTCTTTCGCCAGCATGAGCGATGTCTGATAGCAGGAGATCAGCAGTTCGCACTCACCGTGCCGCCCGTCATACCAGCGCGGACCGACTGCGTGAATGACATATTTGCAGGGCAGCTTGTAGCCCTTCGTGATTTTTGCGCTCCCGGTTTTGCAGCCGTGGAGCGTTTCACATTCCGCCAGCAGCTCCGGTCCTGCAGCACGATGAATGCAGCCGTCCACACCGCCGCCACCCAGCAGCGACTCGTTGGCAGCGTTGACGATGGCGTCCACCTTCATTTTTGTGATGTCATTTCTGACAATTTGAAGCGGCATTATTCTATCCTCCGTCCTATCAAAGCGGCATCGGTGTCCGGGCGATCAGAATGACCGCCAGAATCGCGCCCACAAATGCCGCTGCCCCTACGACCGCCAACACCTTTTTGTCGAGCTTCTTCTTCGCTGCCTTGCCAATCAGCGCAGCGCAAGCCATGCAGACAGCCGCAGCAACAAGCGCAATGCCCAGCGTTTCCCATAGCCAAGAAAGTTCATGTAGGATTTTCATGCGTTCATCATCTCCTGTTCGTTAAACTGGAAGTTGTTTATCCAAAATGAAATGGAATAACCATATCAAGTAAAACTGCAAGAACTATACTAATCGTTCCCATTAGCGCAGAACTCCTCAATGTGTCTCTCCTCAAAACAATAAGTCCAATAATAAAGACTATCACTTCCAAAACAGATTTTGCATTAAAATACCAGCATCCATATACAAAGCACATATTGAACAATACTGCCAAAATCAGCGCTGATAGTATAAATGCCAGTTTGCTTTTCCCCTTTGCATACCAACAGACAAAAGCCAATAATGGAGAAACAGCTGTAAATCCAAACCAAATCATCGCATAACTTCTTGGGAAAAATCCTGCAATATAGTTTGAATACAAATAGTAGCTTGCAACCATACCAACAAAGAATACAAAAACATTGATGCTTGCTCTTATTGCAGAATTGCTATAAATAGAAATACACAGTGCAATCAATATCCAGATTGCAAAACGCCCAAGAAAATTACCAATATCTAAGACTCCATTTATTGCCATAAGCACACCTGGAAGTTCAGTTTGACGAAAATCCAGATATTTTGAGAAAGTTCCCAAAGCTATTCCGAGAAACAATATCGCTATGGTATTTATAAGTTTTCTATTATTGGATATTGGATTTTCTGCATTCCTTATATCATTCAAAAAATTTATCATAATTACCCTCACAAATTCCGATTTGTCTGCCCCTTAAAGTCCAAGTCCTTCAACCCACGCCGCAAGCTCCTGATGCCCGACGCTGCCCTTGAAAGCCTTGCCGTCCATCAGCTTTGCGCCTTTGCAGCTCGGCGCAAGGCGTTCGTTCGTCTTGCCAATGTCGCTTCCTCCGGAGGTTGCAAACGGGATGATCGTCTTGCCGGTCAGATCATAGCTCTCAAGAAACGTATTGATAATCGTCGGCGCGACGTACCACCAGATCGGGAAGCCCACAAAGATTGTATCGTAGTCCTTCATGTTGTCCCGCTTGACGGCAATCTCAGGACGGGAGGCAGGATCGTTCATCTCAATCGTGCTGCGGGCGTTCTTGTCCATCCAGTTCAGATCAGCTTCCGTGTAAGGCACCTTCGGCTCAATCTCAAAGATGTCCGCGCCGATTGCCTCTGCCAGCGTCTCAGCTACCTTCGCGGTCACGCCGGACGCAGAAAAATATGCTACAAGTTTCTTACTCATGGTGTTTTATCCTTTCAATATCTTCGTAAGCTGCTGTACAGACGCACCCGGCAGGATGGAGGAAAGATGCTGCATCATGCGCTCTTTGGATTCCTGCGGGTCTCGCTGATATGCAGATGTGATAAGGTCATACCCGAAAAGTTCTTCCGGGCGTCGCATACTCTGCGACACCCCAGCCATAAGGTCTTCCGTATCTGTCCTGCATATAGACGAAATCCGCGATGCAGACATAGCTCTGCATTTGCAGCCGCGTGATGCACGTCTCAAAACCGGTGTTGCCGCCCTTGCGGTAGTTCAGAGCCTCTTTCAGCCGTTTGGAAAGCATCCTGCCTTCACCGGCTATGGCTTCATAAAGCTCCTTGTCCTTGTAGGACGCCAAGCCGTCATCCCAACGGGCGTCAAAGTCATAGCCGTCACGCCGGAAGTTCGCAAAGTCCGGAATCCACTCCCGGCTCACAAATCCAGCCTTCTTGTTGAAAAGTTTGCCGTAAAGACATTTGCCGCTCCGCGCAGCCGGTCCTTTCCATTCCCACGGACCATCTACATCATCCGCAAACCATAACTCAGGTGGGCAAAGTTCCTCGATGGAGAAGCCGTGAATCTCGTTCCGAAAGAAGGGCAGAAAGCCGTGTTGTTCGACGGCTGCAATCAAGTCATCGGCACTATGCAGTTGTCCGACATCTCGCTCTGACATTACTCTGCCTCTTCAATCACGCCATAATCAATCAGGATATTCTTCTCCGCATACTGCGGGTAAACAACACCCATCATCTCATACTGATAACGTCTTACGCGGCGATGCTCCTGAACCGGCTCCGGTGCATACGCAGCGGTTTCACAGTGCGCATATTCCGGCATTTCCGCAAGATCATCCCGAACGGCACGGATAAGCGCGTCTACCACATCATCAATGTTCTTGCCGGTCTCCACGGCAACCAGTTCGTGCTTCCGAACTGCCTTGTCCAGATCACCGGGGGAGCGAAACAGCTTGTATTTCATATCGTTACCCGTCCTTTCTCTCTTTCGGTCTGCCTATTCTTCCTGAAATCTGTTCTTTAGGGACGCAATCATCGCTTGTGCGGCAATGCTCAGATACAAAACTCCAATTTCATAGATAAAGTCGCGGTCAATCACGATAAAGTATTCTCTAACGTGTGTAAAAACCAGTTCCAGCAAGTCCCTGTACAGTGGATCATCAAAGGGCTTGAACCGCGTAAACTTGCTTTTGGCAGCGTCCCATGTCATAGACGCTTCGCCCTCAGCACTGGTCATTGCCTCACAGAGAATCATGCTGACGCCCATTTTTCCGTTGCCGGTCAGGAGTTCTCCTTCGTAATAGCTGAGTAGGTCTTTCTTGCGTCGAAGCGGAACTACATCGCAGTTGTCATCCAGCTCAAATGCGATCAGCTCCGCAGCGAGTTCCCGCCAGACCGCATAACCGGCGTTAATGGTTCCGTCCTCTTCGCGGCTGATGGTATCGTCCATGCAGTATCGCTCAAAGAAATTATCTCCGTCAATCTCGTTGCGGGTGCAGAAGATATGCGCCAGCTCATGCAGAAGAATGTGCTTCAACTCTGCCGGATGACGCGCTATGTCTGTGCGCAGAAGGATTCCGTCCGCGCCGTCTCCTGTGCCGACGAATGCAGAGGCGTGAAAGTCAAAATAGCCGTCCTCTGTATATCGGTCTTCCAGCCGGTCAGGGAAATACTGCTTGCAGAACTGCTCAAAGACTTCCTGCTGGTTTTCCGTCTGAAAGCAGCGCAGTACAAGGTTGTCCTCGCTGAACTCTGCCCCCAAGCGTTCGTTAAAGATGGAAGCGGCATAGAAAAGGGCTTCTTTATAGTCGTCGTTGTTCATCTAATTACTATCCTTCATCCTCATTCACCCCTCCGGTCTGACATTTTTCAGGAAGTCAGAGTGCGGTACATAAGGCAAGTTGAGCTGCCAGCCCATGCGGTTCAGTTCGTTGAGCTTGATCAGCATCAGGTTGATGTTTGTTCCCATTGCAGCCGAGAGCTGCACCACATCGTAGTCCTGCTTCATCAGGTCAATCAGCTCATCATCGTCAATGATCAGGTGAGAGGCAAACGCATTCGCCTCATATTCGTGTTTTGTGCGCATATCGAACAGCACGAACTCCGGGAGCGGTTCGTTTCCTTTGGCAAGATCGCGGTGAAAGGTATCATGCCCGATCTCGTGACCGCAGACCATTTGCATGATCAGATACTCCATGTTGGAGTTCAGAAGAATATGCCGCTCTTTATGGCGGTAGGTGTACATTCCGAGCAGATCGTTCAGATTGTCAAGGAAATGGAGATGAATGCCCAGCTCACGGGCAATCTTCAAGGTATCTCTTGTTCCACAGCTTTTGACAATGCTGTTCGCCTTTTTGTATATTTCCTCGGAGCGAATTATCACGGGACCTTCACCCCTTTCATGTTGAAAACAGTCAAAGTAAATCCGTCAAGAAACCGAGACGCAGACAGTTATTCCTCTGCGTCCGTACCGGTCTTCTTGTATTTCTTCGGCGTGTATTTCTCAACATTCCGGGCTTTGGATTCCCAATATATATCCTGCAACGCCTTCATCACCGCATCCTTGTCCTGCTCAGACAGCGTACCGCCCGCAAACAAGCCGGACATCCCTTCAATCAGGTCCTTTGCCTGTTTCATGCCACGGGAGCCGTACTGCTCGGATGCCTGAACCACAAACTCTTCGTCCTCGGTCAGCAGATAGTTCACATCCACCTTGAAGTATTCCGCGATTTTTCTGTAAGCGTCCTTGGTACGGGGAAAGGAAATGCCGTTCTCGTACCGGGTAATCATACGCCTGTTGATCCCCAGTGCATCGGCTACTTCCTGCTGGGTCAGCTTCCGCTTCTCCCGTTCAGCCTTGAATTTCTCTCCAAACGTCATTTTGGTAATCACTCCTGTTCACAAAAAGTTTGCGACATCAAATTGCGCAAGTCTATTGACAAAGGCACTTGAAGTGCGTATAATAATGACTGAGCAATCCAACTACTCATAGTATATCCTGAATTGCTCATCCTGTCAAGGGGCATGAGTAGTTGTACACGAAAAAGTTACATCTTTTGAGCAGTTCAAATGGACAGGCATTTATGCTGCCGAAGATCATCCGTACCGGCATACACCGGTATGAGGGAACAGGAGTGAGAAAAACAGAAATGGCTACACAGTACAGAAAAGCATACGTCCCGGTTACGCTGGATGTGGACAAGGAGGGGGCAATCCTCCCTCGCCTTATCTGGTGGGACAACGGTGTAATCTTTCAAATCGACCAGATTCTATACAAATGCCGCGCCACATCCAAAAAGGTTGGGGGCGGAGGCATCCGTTACACAGTTCAGATTCGCGGAAAGGAGTCATTTCTTTTCCACGAAGGAGACAAGTGGTTTGTCGAAGCAAAGGAGGACAACTGCTCATGATTTTATCCCAGCGCCAACTTGAAGAAATTGCAGCCTCAACAACGAAGGACTTCAACCGATTCTTTTTCGGGGATGAGGCGGACAAGCCCGACCGATCAGCTTTGCCAACACCCATTGATCAGTTTGCAAAGAACTATCTCGGTCTTCGCGTATCATTCGCCCGTCTCTCGCCGGACGGAAGCATCTGCGGTGTCACTGCCTATGCCGACACTGAGTACAAGATCACGGAACTTGGTATTACGCGCACACTGGCTTTGAAGCGTAATCAGGTCATCTTGGACGAGAGCTTCATTCGATCCGGCAACGTGCAGCGGCTCTGCGCCAAGCGCAGATTTACCCTTGCCCACGAGTGCGCCCATCAGATTCTCTTCCAACTGGAATCGGAAGAGGTAAAGGCGTCCTGCGAAATGAAATATTCCGCACGGACAGCCTATACGCCGCGAGAGCTGAAAACCCGCGAGGACTGGAACGAGTGGCAAGCAAATGTCTTGGGCGCGGCGATCCTGCTTCCTCAAAAAGAGGTTGACCTGGCAATGCGTCGGTTTGCAGAAACGCCGCTGATCAATTACGAGGGGAGGTATTCGTATGGTGATCACTTAACGCTGCGCCTTTTCTGCCGGTTGTTCGGTGTCTCCAAGACAACGGCGTCTATCCGCCTTCGTCAGCTCGGCTACATGGTAGATCGTCCATTCAGTGAGTATGTTGACCCATTGGAGGTGTGGTAATGAAGAGAGCATCCATTCGGGTTCAGGAACCGACGCCGGAGCTGATCGAAAAAATCCGCAGGGCAAGAGTTGCCATTTCCCAGCAGAAGCCCCGATACCTGAAATGTCCCTATTGTCAGCATAATGCCATTGCTGTCTACGAGGACACGAGAGGTCATGTAGAATCCAAGTGCAAGAAATGCGGGCGGATCACAGTCTTTGATGTGCTGAATATGAGAAGACTGCGACCGCGTACCAAGTAAGAACCGGAGGACAAGCCTCTGTTCTAAAATAAAATATATGTCATAGCTGAGCTGTGGAGCCGCCTGATAGGTGAAGTCATCCTAATGCCGCATGAGACAGAGTTTAATTGCTCTGTTTTATCGGCATGGGATTCAAACCTCACCGTCATGCGGCTCTTTTTCTGTCTTCACCCTTCCCGCTGCTCCCGCGCAGCGGAAAGGATGAACAATGAAAATCCCTAAGACCCCTATCGCGTTCGATTACGACCTATGGACTACGGAGGACGGCAAGTGCATGGTGCGCGTGAAACGAACCGGCGAAGTTTCCGAGGTTGACCGCAAGGTTATGAGAATCCTTCGCGCAGAGGAAAAGCGGATCAGACGCTCGTATGGCTCTGACAACACCTCTGAGGATGAAGACGGCGCAGAGAAAATTTCTGATACCGTGCTGTCCCTTGACGCTATGCCGGAGGACGATGTGAAGTCCGCTGCATGGCTGGCAGACTCCCGCGACTGCATGGAGGAACTGATCACCGCCCTCAAAGAGAAGGAGCTTCTTTCCATTCTGACCGAGAAGCAGCGCGAATTGTATCTTGCGATGACCCGTGAAGGACTGACTCTTCGAGAGTTTGCCCGAAGGAAAGGCATCGGCATCAGAGCTGCATTTGACCTCAAAGCAGCGGTGCAGAAAAAATTTCAAAGAATTTTTTGAGCGGTACTCAACAAACGGCAAAAAGATGTCCGTTGTAAAGTGAAAGGGTCAATCAGACCACTTCACTGCTCCTTGAAAACTGAATAGTTCAGTGCTGCGGATCTTTCCGCTTCTGCGAAGCAACACAGCTTCCGACGCCAAGACCTCCCGAAAGGGAGTGAGCGACCTCCGGAGAGCTATAACAGCCGTGTGGTGCGGCTGCTTGCGACGATGCAGATGCCGGGTATAATGATACTTCCGTCTTTTCTTTGAATGGGCGGCTCGGAGCGATCCTCGGAGGGGTGAGAGTCCCATGATACCGATTGACCATTGGTAGTCCGCAGCATTCCCGGAACTGCAAAGTTCTTCTGGCAGGGGCGCGAGCTGCAAATATGCCGGACAATGAAACAAACCCAAAAGAAACTTACTATATAGTTTCAGGATGAAAACTATGTGGCAGAGTATCTTCACAAGATGCTCTGCCATATCCTTTTGTCCTGAATAGTTCTACGAAACAGGAGGTGCTTAGAATATGATGGGCATTGAAACAATGAAAAACGTCAGCCCGAAAACGGTTGACCGAAGCACACTCGTTCAGAGAAGCAGCATCCGGCTTGATCCTGCGGCACCGCGAGAGGACAGGCTGAGGGAGTTCATCAAGCAGATCAGAAATCCTTATTGTTATCTGGACGGGAAGACAGTGGTGAAGATCAGCTTCGCCGAGACGGACACGACAATGGAAGATTGTCTGGAACACTATCTGAGAGGTCTTTGATTTATGAACAGTCTGAATCTTTTCACCCGGTTCTATGGACAAGCGATTGAGCCTGTGGTATAATAAAATCGGTCAAAAAAAGAAGAATACGGATTAAGCCGCTTGCCTTGATGGTCATGTGGCGTTTTCGTGTTCCTCTTCATAAGAGTTGAAGCAAGCCTTCGTCTTTCTGATTTGATGTACCACACCAAACAGAAAAACGGAGGTTATTTTTATGCCAGACAAGGTTTACCGCACGGCGATCTATTGCCGTCTGTCCCGTGAGGATGGAGATAAAGTTGAAAGCAACTCCATCGCCAGCCAGAGAGCCATCTGCGAGGACTATATCGCAAGACATGAGGATTTGGAGCTGGTCTGTGAGCCGTTTGTGGATGACGGGTACAGCGGCGTTTCCTTCAATCGTCCTCAATTCAAAAAGCTGGAAGAGGCAATCCGCAAGGGTGCGCTTGACTGCATTGTGGTCAAGGATCTCAGCCGCTTCTCAAGAAACTACATCGACGGCGGGCGCTACATTGAAAAGATTTTCCCGCAGCTCGGCATTCGCTTCATCGCAATCAATGATGCGTATGACAGTCTGACCGGTGATCCGCAGTCCGACTCCTTTGTTATCCCGTTCAAAAACCTGATTAACGATTCTTACTGCAAGGACATCTCCATGAAAATCCGAAGCAGTTTGGAAGTCAAGCAGAAGAGCGGTGAGTTCGTCGGCTCGTTCGCCCCTTACGGCTACATGAAATCGCCGGAGAACAAAAACCAGCTCATCGTGGATGAAGCGGTCAGCGAATATGTGCAGATGATCTTTTCCATGTACAAGGACGGTTTCTCCATTGGGCGCATTGCAAAGCGTCTGAACCAGATGGGCGTCCTGTCCCCAATGGAATACAAGCATTCCGCCGGTGTGAAGTTTGATACCGTCTTCAAGACCGGCGATACCGCAAAATGGACGTACAAAGCCGTCCAGCGTATTCTCACCAACGAGGTTTATATCGGCGTTCTGGCTCAGGGCAAGCGCGGCACTCCCAACTACAAAGTCCGCGTTGTGAAGAGCAAGGATGAATCCGAGTGGGTCAAGGTTGAGAATGCGCATGAAGCTCTTGTGTCCTACGAGGACTTCATGGCAGTCAAGGTCATGATGCAGCGGGATATGCGCTGTTCGCCCGATCAGGACGAAGCGCATCTGTTTTCCGGCTTCCTGTTCTGCGGAGACTGTCAGCAGCCAATGATCCGCAAGACCGTCCCGTCGAAGACGAAAAAGTACATCTACTACGTCTGCTCCACCAATAAGCACAACCGGACGTGCAGCCCGCACAGCATCGCCGCAAAAGAGGTTGAAGAGAAGGTCTTCCGTGCCATTCATGACCAGATCGAGCTTGTCATCAATCTGGAACACGCGCTTGCGATGATAGAACGGCTTCCGTCTCAGAGCCGTAAGGCTTTCAATTACGAAGCTCAGATCGCCAAAATCGAGGAAGAGATTGAACGGTACCAAAAGCTCAAGCTGGGGCTTTACGAGAACTTCATCGGCGGCGTCATTGATAAGTCGGAATACTTCGAGTTCCGCAACAGCTACACCAAAATCATTGAGGACAAGCAGGACGCGCTTCTGCGGGTCAAAAAGGAAATGAAGCAGACGGTGACAACCGGCACGACTGAACGAAACTGGGTGACGCTTTTCAAGCAGTATGAAAACGTCGAAGAGCTGAACCGCCGTGTGCTGATGTCGTTGGTTGACCGCATCCTGATTCACGAAAACCATGCAATCGAAATCGTCTTCAAGTACAGGGACGAATACCAGCAGACGCTTGAATACATTCTCGGCTATGCCGACGAACTGGATATTGCCGTATAAAGGAGGGATGAGCAAATGGCAAGAAAAAGCAGAAAACAAATTGCAGTCGAAGAGCCGGTTATCGAACCTGTTTCTTCCGAGGTCTTCTCAACAGCCATCTATGCCCGTCTTTCCGTTGAAAACAGCGGCAAGTCCGAAAAGGTGGATGTCATCGCAAATCAGATTGAGATTTGCAAGTCCTACATTGCAGAGCGTCCCTACCTGAATCTGATAGATACCTATGTGGACAACGGACGAACAGGAACGGTTTTTGATAGACCGGAGTTCAACCGTCTGATGAACGACATCCGCACCGGCAGGATCAAGTGCCTTGTAGTTCGTGATCTCAGCCGGTTCGGGCGTGACTATATTGAGGCAGGAACCTATCTGGAACGGGTCTTCCCGCAGATCGGGCTTCGGTTTATCGCCATCAAAGAGAACTACGACAACTTTGATACGGACGGTTCCGGCGAAAGCCTCATTATCCCTCTGCAAAACATGATCAACACCCTTTACTCGAAGGACATCTCCCGCAAGGTTTCCACTGCGCTCAAGGCACAGATGGAAAGCGGAGACTTCAAGAAACGCAACCTTCCGTATGGTTATCGCTGGGATGAGGAACACAGCAATATGGTTTTCGATGAGGAAACCGCGCCGATTGTCCAGAAGATTTTCCAATGGAAGATTGAAGGGCTGTCTCTTCCGGCGATTGCAGACCGGCTTGATGCAATGAACGCACCCAATCCGGAGTTTCAGAAGTATCAGGTCGGCGTCCGCACGGGCAATGCCACGGCAAAGAAGATTTGGAACAAGTCTTCGCTCACGTCAATTCTGGATAATCCCCATTACGTCGGAGATACCGTTCTCGGACGGACGCTGAACGCCATCTACAAGGGCGTCAAGAATCAGCATATCAACCGCGAGGAATGGATCGTCTTTCCCAACACCCATGAGGCAATCATTTCCCGCGAGGACTTTCAGAAGGTAAGAGAGCTGCGCGACGCTGCTGCAAGGACAAGGGTTGAGAAGATGGAGCGCACGGAGGAAATCCGCGCTACGCTGATCAATCTCTTTGAAGACAAAATCGTATGCGCGGACTGTGGCAGAAAGCTCTATTTCCATCGCAAGCGCGTTGACAAGCGCAAGGACGGCGCATGGTACGCCTTCTATGAGTGCAGTTCATCCGTCAAGCGCGGCAACCTCTGTACGCTGCACTATACGCGGCAGGATAAGCTCGAAGCCGATGTGCTTGCGGCGATCCAGCTTCAAGTCAAGGCGGCTCTCAATTACGACAAGCTGCTTGCCAAACTGAGAAACAGTGAAGGCGAACGCAGCATCCGCGATCAGCAGAATGCGCTCATCACAAGCCTGAATCTGAAACTCAGCGGCATCTCCAAGAAGCGTACTCGGCTCTATGAGGACTTCACAGAAGGCATTCTCGATGAAGAGGAATACGTCTTTGCCAAGAAAGCCTACGATGAGCAGTATGCTAACCTTTCACGGCGGTTGGATGAAGCGGTTCAGCGGAAGGTAAAGTTTGCCGAGGCAATGTCCGAGGACAACAAGTGGCTAACGCTGATGAAATCCGTCAGCGGTGCAACGATGCTCTCTCAGGAGTTGGTTGACGAGTCCGTAGAGCTTGTGAAAGTCCATGAGGACGGCTCAATCGAGCTGGTCATGAAATACGGCGATATTTACGCTCTGACCGTTCAGAGTATCAAGGAAGTACAGGAGGCGATGTAAATGAGCAAGGAATACAACATCGGCATCTACATCCGCCTCTCAATGGCTGATGAAGATACCGGCTATGGCAGCAAGGCGGAAAGTGACAGCATCGGCAACCAGCGTATGCTCATCAATCGCTTTCTTGACAATCATCCGGAGCTGTCTCACTGTCAGCGGTCTGAGTTTGCGGATGACGGTTATACCGGCACGAACTTTCACCGTCCTCAGTTCACGCAGATGATGGAGAAGGTCAAGCGCGGCGAGATTAACCTGATCTGCGTCAAAGACTTTTCCCGCTTTTCTCGTGACTACATTGAAACGGGAAACTATCTGGAATGCACTTTTCCATTCATGGGCGTCCGCTTTATCTCCATCAACGACGGCTATGACAGTGACGATTACAAAGGCACAACGGGCGGTCTGGAAGTGGTTATGCGCAGCATCATCTATGCGGCATACAGCAAAGACCTCTCCGTAAAGACCACATCGGCAAAAATCCAGATGATGAAGCAGGGTAAGTATGTCGGTGGCTACGCTCCATACGGCTACGTCCTGCATCCCTCCATTCGGAACAAACTTGCCGTAGACCCGGAGGCGGCTGATGTGATCCGTCGTATTTTCCGCGAGGCTCTGGAAGGCAGCAACACCTCTCAGATCGCCCGCAGCCTGAATGATGACGGCATCCCGACGCCGGGGCAATACTTCAAGAGCAAGCATCCCGACAAGAAGAAGTTCAGTAACATGAGCGAGAAAATCAGTTGGGAAACCGTGATGGTCTATAACATCCTCAAAAACCTTGTTTACACCGGAACACTGGTCAGCCGCAAAATGAAGTCCTGCGGTGTCGGCTCAAAAAAGCGTGTTGTCAATGAGCCGATTATCGTAGAAGGAACGCATGAAGCTATTATCAGCAAGGAAGACTTTGAGCTTGCTCAGAAGGTCATTCGAGGTGGAGGACGGAATCCCACGCGCAAGCAGCATGACTATCCGCTCAAGGGACTCGTCCGCTGCGGTAACTGTAAACGTGCTATGACACGCCGAAAGAACAAGGCTGGCATTCGATACTTCCAGTGCATTCACTCGGTCAACAACGGAAACACAGACTGTCCGGTTGGCAGGAGCTTTCCGGAAATGGATATTGAGAAGGTTGTCTTCCATGCCCTTACTCAGTTTCTTGCTTTGGCACAGAAGGAAGCAATACAGAACCGCGAAGTCGGTGATCTGCGGAAATCTGCCATCAAGGAATGTGCTGATAAAATCCGCACTCTGCAAAAGCAGAACGAGCAGAACAAGGCGTCCAAGCTGAGGCTCTACGAGAAGTATGCAGCCGGAAGCATCACGAAGGAGGCGTACATTCAGCAGAAGGCGGCAACGGATGTGAAGATTGCTGAAAACGATGGAGTAATCCAGCGCAGTCACGAGCGGATGAAGGAGCTTGACTCCGAGACCGCCTGTTCAGATGAAAAGCTGGATGTGGTCTGCGAACAGTACGCCGACTGCAAAGCTCTGACCTATGAGCTGACCCACGCATTCATTTCTGCGGTCTACATTTACGATCTTGACAACATAGAAATCGTCTGGAAGTTCAAGGACTTCCTCACTACATCAGAAGGAGAAGCCAAATGAAAGTATTTCTTTATATCCGCGTTGCCTGTGCGGATCAGCTTGCGGCAGCAGACCAGCGGGAAGAGCTGGAACGCTATGCGAAGGACAAAGGCTATGAGGTGGCTGCTGCGATGGCAGCCGGCATCTATACCGGCGTCCATACGGAAGGTATCATGAACTTCCTGCTGAACGAAGCCAAGCGTCAGGACATCGGTACGATCCTCACCCGCGACACCTCGCGAATCAGCCGGGACACTTCCTCTTTCATGAGGTTTGAGCGAAAGTTCCGTGCTTGAAACCATTCAGTATGCGTGTAAAAGTGTAAGGATGGATGAGAGCATTTGTCGAAAGCATCCGCAGTGCATCAGAAATCCGGGAACAGAGTGAGGCGAAGAAGCTGAAGGCTGCGTTAAAGCATCAGGAGAAGCGGTATGCAGAGCTTGATATCCTTCTTAAAAAAGTGTATGAGGACAATGCCCTTGGCAGACTGCCTGACAAAAGATATGAAATGCTATCGGCAGGGTATGAAAAGGAACAGGCAGAACTGGAGCAGTCCATTAAGACATGCAGGGAGCAGCTTACGCAGTATGACGAGGATACAGACCGGACGGAGGAATTTCTGGCACTAGTCCATAAATACACGGATATCACGGAATTAACACCTGTCATCATCAATGAATTTGTGGATAAGATACTTGTCCACAAAGCGGAAAAGATTGATGGCGAGCGTGTGATGGAGATAGAGATTTACCTTAACTTCATCGGTAAAGTGGAACTTCCGGCACAGGAACTGACGGAAGAAGAACTGGCTGAAATAAAGGAAAAACAAAGACTTCGTGAGCGCAATGCCATGTATCAGAGGCGGCGCAGGGCAAAGTTCATGCCAAAAACAAAAGCAATCCGTGCAAAGGTGCAGGAGGCTGAGATAAAAGAAGCTTTGGAGAATGCGAGTGCAAAAGCGGAAAAACTGCTTATGGCAGATAATGATACGCATATCGCAGAGGTAGTTGCCGGGGAAAACAAAGTATATGTTGATACCGGGATTTTCCCAACAGCAGAAGAGGTAAAAGAAAAATATGCAATTTAAGAAAGAGAGGATTTTATTATGACAGAGAAAATCAGAGAATATAAGATGAACGGGAGTCTGATTATTGGAGTAGATGCAGGCTATGGTAATTTTAAGACCGCAAGAAGGGTATTTCCGACTGCGGTAAGTGTGAGTGATAAGGCTCCGGTATTTGCCAGAGACTTTATTGAATGGAATGGCAGATACTATATCATCGGGGAAGGACACAAAGGATTTGTTACAGACAAAGTGACAGATGATGATAACTATGTGCTTACAATGGCGGCAGTTGTGAAAGAGCTGGAAGCAAGAGGCTATACGGACAGAAGAAATGCTGTCCGTATCCACCTTGCGGTAGGACTTCCGCTGAAATGGGTGCAGGCACAGAGAGATACCTTCCGGGATTATATGATGAAAGAGAGAATTGTAAAAGTCGGCTACAAGGACAGAACCTATGAAATGGAGTTCACAGGCTGTACGGTAATGCCGCAGTGCTACTCTGCGGTAGCGGAGAACCTGAAAGACTTCAAGGGAATGAACCTTCTTGTGGATATCGGAAACGGAACAATGAACCTGATGTATCTGAACAATGGCAGACCTATGGAAAGCAAGTCCTGGACAGAAAAGCTGGGAGTGTATCAGTGTGAGAAAGCTATCTTAAATAAGGTTCGTGATAATACCGGAACGGAACTGATGCACGAGGTAATTGAGAATTTCCTCCGCACTGGGGAGACAGATATTGCACAACCATATGCAGGTTTGATGGTGGAAGCTGCAAAAGAGTATGCAGTGCAGATTTTCCAGAAGCTGCGTGATTATGAGTACAATGAGCAGATGATGAGGCTGTATGTTATGGGCGGTGGTGCAAGGATTGTAGAGGCATTTGGCGAGTATGATATGGACAGAGTGACATTTGACCATGATATCAGAGCTAATGCAAAGGGGTATGAGTATTACTGCTATATGATCTTAAAGCATCAGCAGAGAAAGAAGGCGATGTAAATGGCAGAAAAATCATGGAATAAGAATGTCCGATTTAACCGGAACAGTGAGAGTGCAATGCAGGCATGGAGCCTGCTTCACTCTGATGAGGTGGAAAAAGAGTTTAAGTCACAGAATGAATTTGTTATCTGTGCCATCAATGACTATTACGAAAGGCATCTGCGAAAAAAGCGTGATCCGTATCTTGAAACAAGGGAAAAAGAAGATGCTTTTGTGGAACGCATCGTAGCGCAGGCGGCTGAAAAAACATTGGCAAATCTTCCGACACTGGCGGGAATGTATCTGATTCAGCAACAGGCAGTGCTTACGGCAGGATTTCAGAGCACTGTGGCAGGTGCAAATGCAGGTATGCCGGTAATGCCAAGCCCTGCAAATGGCAATGGAAATGGCAGAATTAAGCAGGGGCATACTGCCGAAGCGGTTCTGGGGGAATCAGCAGAGGAAGAACCGGAGGATAATGAATTTCTTGATTACAGCTTTGGTGTGTAAAGCAAAAGTGCAGAAGATTCTATGGGATGAAGGCTATAAAGCCGGAAAATATTGATACCACCTTTGCAGGTGGCAATATTTATCCGGTGGGGGTTCTTAGGGGGCTGTGCCCCTTAAGCAGGTAGCACCGATGGTGAAGACAATGAGGAAGAAAAAGGAAGCGGGGATGCCGTAAGGCATTTTCGCTTCCTTTTTTTGACGAGTTGGCAAGCCAGCGGTACTACCTGCTATATCATCCCAACCACATCGAAACACAGGAGAGAGATTTCTTCTGGCAAAAAAAGAGATGTGGGAAAGCCAGTCGGAGCGGTAAGCGCAGAATGGCTTTCGGAAGTCTGCTGTGTTTTTTACAGCAGGCTGACAGATGGGATGATGTGCCCTGCCTGCGGAGAATTTCTAAACAATGGCTGCGGTACAGCTTAAAAGCGGCAGCATATGGCAATAATAATGTGGCGGAATGTAGCCGGAATTACAGATATAGCTATATCCATACAAAAAAGTGGAGCCACAGTCAAAGAAAGAGGGCACACCCGCAGTAAAGGGTTATATCATCAGGCAGATATGTAGCCAGATGGATATAAAAACAGAATAACAGGATGCAATGAGCAGATATGTGATGTATGTCATGTGTCTGCTTTTTTCATGTGACAGGAAGTGACTATTACACTTTTTAGACAGATAGGAGGACTTATATGGCAAACAGAGCAAGAGACAAGGTTATCTACATTCGAGTGGATGAAGCATTAAAAAAGAGATTTGACAGGATAAAGGAAGCAAGCGGATATAAGGGAAATGCAGATTTCCTTAACTATCTTCTTGATGTATATGACGGAAAGCGTGTGGATGGTGTGACACTAAAGGATATCCGGGAGCTGCTGGCACAGGCAGTGCATGAAATGAAGAAACAGGGAGTCAATATCAACCAGATTGCTTATACCATCAATATATATCCGGGAGTGTTCTCGGATATTCAGTTTCAGGCAACCAATGTATTTTTAAAGAAGATAGAAGACCTGCTGTTGAAGATTACAGAGAAGTTGTTATGAGATAAAACGACAGCAGAAACAAGTATATAAACAAGAATAAAGAGGAAAGAGAGGTACATTGTAATGGGCGATGTATATGGCAATGTAAATGTGAATTACAGCTATTGCAAATCGGTGGCACAGCTGAAAAGTGCTGCCGATTATATTTTAGGCAGAAGAAAAGAGCAGGTGGAAGATGGTGTGGTAAAGACAGAACCACACCTGTATAAAGCTTTCGGCTGTAACCGAGATAACTTTGCAAACAGCCTGCTTATAACAAGAAAGATGCATGACAAAAGGTACAGCAGGTATAAGCAGAAGGAGATACTGGCACAGAAGCTTTCGATATCCTTTCACCCGGAGGATAATGACAGACTGACCTATGAGCAGGCATATAAAATAGCAGAGGATTTTGCGAGGGAGTTCTTCTGTTCAAAAGGATATGAGGTATTGCTTGCAGTGCATACAGATACAGCACATACACATGTGCATTTTCTGGTGAGCAACTGCAATGTGAAAGATGGAAAGTCCTTCAGACGGGGACCGGCAGAGCTGAAGGAAATGTGCAGATATTTCGGGGAACAGTGCAGGAAGCGTGGACTGGTTCATTCGTATCGTGACAGCTATTATGTAAAGGATAAAGACAGGGAGCGCCAGAGCTTCGCAGAATATCAGATGAAAAAGCGTGATAAGCTGTCGTTTCGGGAAGAAATAAAGGTGCTTCTGCGAAATGCCATGAACAGACCGGAGAATAAGACTTTGCAGGATGTGATTGATTATGCGAAGGTGTATTATCTGATGGATGTTCGGCTCCGGAGCAATACCATATCCTATGCCCTGAAATACAGGACGGATAAAAAAGGAAAGCCGATGGCGGTCAGAGGGAGCAGGCTTGGTGCAAGATTTACTGTCGCAGGGATAACTGAATATCTGAAAAAGAAGGAAAAAAGCAGACTGGAGTATGAACGCATAAAGGCTGATATCGAGCAGGAATCCGGAAGATATGATGATTATGCGGAATGGGATATATCTGATGTTAAGGAAAGTGTCGGTATAGATACAGCAGGGAGTGTTCAAAAGGAATATGAAAAGCCAGAAGGGGATATCAGTGTATATGAGGGCTTTGACCGGTTCTGTGAGAAAGAGAACATTCGTGATGACGAGGAGGAAGTGTTCTATGGTGCTGCGTTTGATGAATTTAACCGGGAGTGGCAGGGAATAGCATTAGAAGAACAGACAGAACCGACTTCCCATAAAGAAGAGCAGGAGATACCACCAGATTATACGAAGATGTCCATACAGGAGCGTGTCAGACAGCTTCCGCCGCCAACAGAGGACACGTCACAGGAGTTTGAAGCATATAAGAACAGGATGGGATATGATGCGGCTAAGATGAAGAGTATCCGTTATAAGATGAGTGTATATGATGAATTCTTAGAGGAACTGGAAGCCAGAAAGAAATACCATGGAACGAAAGCGTATGGCAGACAGAGCACGAGGAAGCGTGACAGAGGGGAAAGGTAAAAATAATTTTGATGATCATACCATATCGGCAATTATAAAAAGTGCCGATATGGTATAATAGAAAAACAAAAGTTATTACAGGGAGGAGATTGGATTGTTAGAAGTAGTGATATGTGATGATGATAAGGAAGATCTTGACAAAGCGACGCTGATGTTGGATAAGATTCTTTCAGAATATCAGGTTCAGTATCAGATACGGTCGTTTCTGTCGGCGAATGAGCTGCTGAACAGTAATGACAAGATTGATATCGGAATACTGGATATTTCCATGGAAGAACTGGGCGGAATTACGCTCGGAAGAAAGCTGAAAGAAAAAAATCATGATATAAAAATTATATACATCACCAGTTATGAAGAATACATGGCACAGGCGATTAATAAGGTACATGCGTTTTCTTTTCTGTGTAAACCGATCAATGAAGAAGAAATGAAAACGCAGATTATGGAAATTCTGGGGCAGGAGAAATATCCGGAAATAGAAAAGGAATTTGAAATACTAGATGAATCAGGAACAAAAGCAGGTTGTGTTTGTTTGAAATTAAACGAGATATTATATTTTGAGTACATAAAAAGATCCAGAAAAGCAGCAATTATTATGGAAGATTGCAGATATGAATGTGAATGTACATTTGAAAATCTTGTGGAAGAATTACATCCATATGATTTTGCGGTAAATCACAGAGGCTGTCTTATAAATGTGAGACATATTGAGAAGATACAGGGATTTCATATTTATCTGGACAATGGGAAAGAACTGTCCCTTGCACAAAAAAGAAGCTCTGATTTTCGGGAAGAAATGAATAAATTTTTGCAGAAAACCCAGAGGAGAGAATAGAAGATGGATAAGATTTTACTTGTGATATGTAATGGACTTTCCTGTTTTATTATCTGTACAATTCTTTTTCAATTTATGAATGAAAGATATAAGAAAAGTTACAGCAATAGAACTTTGTATATAGCGGCAGAGATAGCGATGGGAATTACTGCATTTTACATAAATATGCTGAACTTTGCAATATTGAATCTGCTGATATGGTTTGTTGGAGTTGGTGTAACGGTATATTTTCTGTATTACGAAGATGCAGACAGACCAATCCGCAGAATTACTGAGAGTGAAGTACTGGTTTTATGTATGTCTGTATGTGAAACGCTGGGAGTGCTTCTGTTACACTGTTTTTTGCAGATTGGTGGAATTTTAAATATTGATGTTGTCATGCAATATTGTCTGGAAGTGGCATTTTCAAAGATAGTGCTGATTTTCCTATACTATGTTTTGATAAACAGATTGATAAAAAGGACAGAGGCAGCCTGTTCCAGAGAACAATATATCATATATGGAATCATGTTTTTTTACAGTCTGGTCAATATGCTTGTGATTGTGCAGAATTTTAGGGATGGGCAGAAAAGCTATCTGTCAGCGGTAAATATGGGGTGCATCGTTTTAGCTGACCTGTATCTTTTGTATTATGTCAAAATGGCAGACGAAAAGAAACACTATGAAAACCGCGTAAAGGCATTGGAGCAACAGGCAAAAATGCAGTATGAGTATTATCTGGCACAGACTGAAAAATATAATCAGACAATACGGATATTACATGATGTGGATAAGCATATCAGGGCTATCGAGAATTTGTATGGAACAGAGAGGGAGCATACGGCTGGCGAATATGCAGAGGCAATCAGAAGTACACTGGCACCACTGATTCCTATGTCTTACACAGAGAATCCGATATTGAACATTCTGCTGACAGATAAAAATGCTGTCATGCAGGAGAAAGGGATACATTCGGACATTAAGATAGACAATGTAGAATTATCTTACATAGAGCCGATAGACATAACAACTATTTTCGGAAATCTGCTTTGGACAATGCGATTGAAGCTGCTGCAAATGTTGACGGAGAAAAATACATTTTTATTAAAATCAGTGCCTATCATAAGATGACGGTAGTTCATATAGAAAACAGTTGTGGAAATGTAAAATGGAAAAAACGTATGCCGGTATCAGATAAGGGAAAAGGCAGGGGGATAGGACTCTTAAATGTGAAACAGAGCATAGATAAGTATGATGGGAATTTACAATTAAAACAGGATGGAAACAAATTTGTAGCAGATTTGTTTCTGAATTCGTAAAAAGGGCGGTTTCGTCCTTTTTTGTGCTCAAATCGTAGTTGGTGCAAAAAATCGTAGTTGGTGCAGAACGTATAAAATATGAGAAGAATAGTGCCGATGAAATTATAAAAGAATGGAACATGATATAAGTCATATTAAGGATATAGGTGATATTATGAATATTTTTTTTAATAGTCGAATTTATACCAATCAGTCATTCATTAATACGCTGTATGGGCAACAACGAAAAACTACAAGAAGTCAAGATGCAGGTTGCAGCGGTACAAGAGATACTTTAACGATAAGCGCATCAGGAAAGGAAAAGCTTGTAAAAAATACAAACGGAAGAACACATAATACAAATGTTGACAAAAGCATTGACTTAAAATCCTATATAGCTTCAGCCCAAAAAACAAATCAAAAAATAATTGATAATGCAGGGACACAGATTAATGCGAAAACAAGTGAATATATGAGTACAGGTAAGGCTTTTAGGGGAGCATTAACGGAAAAATATTCAAAGCTTGCCGCAGAAGCAAAAACACATTCCAATCCTGAAAATTATATTCATGCCAAGTATTTTGATAAGAGTTCAGATTATTATGAGACTAATTTGACCGATACAGAACGAAGGATTGCATATAATTATGAAATACAGATGTGGCGAACAGGAAAGATAAATGGTGTAAATTATCAGGATTCTTTGTTTAGGGGAATTGAAGTAGATGGTGACAGTGTAGATTCGGATAAAATTCAATTTGAAAGAGCATTGGTAAATTCGCAAATTTCAAATATTTTAAAGCAGGCTGGTGTAGATACATCTTCTATTACGAAAGATTGTACTTTTACTGTTGATCCATATAGTTATGAAATAACGGTAGACGGTGTAGATGAAGAAACAAAGATGCGGATGCAAAATGCATTAAATGTGGGAGATAACGGAAAAAATCTCTATAAGCATATTTACTATTGTTCGACACAAGATGGCTGCGAAAGCACTCAGATAACAAAAGAATCAAAAATGAAATACGAAGCATATCATCAGGTGTATAGTTATACGGGATATGAATTAGATAAGCTTGAGGAGAAAAATGGTACATATTACACAGAGTCAGGAGAGGACATATTGGATTTAGTTAATCATGCTGTTGAAGATACTGGAAAGGTTCCAAAAGAGTATAAGCAGCAGATGAAAAATTGGATACATGATTTAGTTTCGACTATGTCAGTAAAAGGCTGGAATAATGTGTCAGATATGACTTTGAGCATCCTATATGGTAAAGGTGGGTTAAAGGATATGAAACAGTTAATATCCTATCAATGTGATGCTGATAATAGGAAAAGGGCATGGTATTCTGTGACTTAGAAACAATAGTTACTTAACGAAAAGCGGAGTTTAAACATTTGATGCATTGGCAGAAAGGTAAAAACATGAAAATATCTAATTATATCTAATTATATGGATAATGCAAATCTGATAATGAAAACAAACGCTAATAAAATTCAGAAAGAAAATAGTCAGACAATGGATATACAGAATTAGACGAGAAATGACGAATAAAAAGATAAATAGTATTTATGAGGCGGAAAGATGGAGGATGTTTTATGAATGTAACTGGAGTAGGAAGCACCTATAATTTCATTTATAACACAAAGACAGGTAAATTATCTACAAAAGATGGCAGCAAAAATGAGTTTGTTGATTTTTGCAATGGAGATGTAAAGGGAGAAGATACAGAGACACTGAATCATTTTGATGAACATACAAGATATCAGTTTACAAGAATGCTGTATGCATATGGAACCGGGATGACAGGACAGAATCCTTTTGCCGATGATGAGGAAGTTGAGATTACAGCGGATATAGACAGTGCAACAGAGAGGTGATTCAATTAAATGGAAATATCAAATAATTATAGCACAGCAAAAGTGTGGAACACATCGAATAAAAATGTTTCTAAATCTTCTGAAAAAAACAAATGGAAATTAACGGATTCTTTAAAAGAGAAGATTGTTGATCTGGCAAAAAAAGATGCACAGGATAATGTATATATGGGAAATGCATTTATGAATTTGCGGAAGGCGGAAGTAAGCAAAGTAGCCCCGGATAGAGCTGCCTTAATTGGAAAGTTTAGTCAATCAATGAATTCCGGTAATATGTCAGCAATGAAAGAAGTTGAGGAAGCAGACAAAAAATGGCTCTGTATGCTGTTTGGAATACCTTATGGGGCAAAATATCAGGGAACAGGGACAGGCTCGGCAATTCATGTATACAATGAAGATGGTGAAGAAGTTTTAACTTATACAGGGGGAGTAGGCTGGCAGGAAAAAGAAACAAAAGCAGAGTCACAGGTGCATTCAGCATTGAAAATGACATATTATGAGGCATTTAGCGAGGCGAGAAAAGCATTAAATAGTGAAGAAAAGGCTGGCAGTATAAACGAAGACATAATATCACAAGACAACTTCGATATGAAAGCGTAAAATGTGTGATTTAATAATGTGTCTTATATGGGAATGAGCAATGTATGGCAATGTTCAGGAAACAAAAAATCTAATGAGCCATTATGAAAGTGACGGTGATTATGTTAATTATAAAGTGTCATGTGATTAATAAGGAGGACTTGCACTATGCAGATTAATTCTAATTATTCTATGAATGGCGTGTCGTATGAAACTAGACATAAGCAGAATAATATCCCTCAATTTAGTACGGAATGTGCGGTTCAGAAAAATGAAAATATAAATCCATATATGGCAGAAGCAGACTTTGATGAAAAAGCATTTGATATGATTGGACCGAATACTCCACGGGATGTAAAAGATGCATGGATGGAAGCTGCTAAGGATGTAAATGCAAACGGCATGGGAATAAAGAAAAAAATGGAATGTTGAGCCATATATCGCAGATGATGGTACAAAGGCTGAATAAACAGCTTAAAGGAGATGGAGATGCGGATAACATCGACATTTTGGGAAATACAACAGAGTCTGCAATTCAGGCAACGAGTCAGGCTCTTTACGATTTAGATCACCCACGGGAATATGTTCCGAAAAGTATCGAGCTTGTATGAAAGAAAGAGAGTTTTATGTTGCTTTTCTGGAAAAATTAGAAAAACTAAAAAGTAAGTTGGTAGCAGTTAGAGAGGATAATGTATGAGTGACAGTACACTTCACATCGGAGCGCTTGCTTCAAACAACGTAAATAATATTGTAAATGATGCAGGCAAATATGATGAATACAAAGAAAAGGTAAAGGATTTGACAAAAGAAATCCAAACCAGAAAAGACACTTTTGAGAAAATGGCAGAACCACTGGTATATGTATGTGACTGTTATCAAAAATTTAATGTAGTGACAGGGATGCCCAAGAGTAACTTCGGAGATTCTTTTGGCTATGATATGCAGAAAGATATATCCAGTCATATGACCGATTTTTATGCCGGAAAGGTGAGCAGGGGTGAACTTAATTCCTATTTTGAGGAATGTTGTACTTCCATGCGTACCTATCGGACAAGTCAGCATCAGACATCCGGAACCAATGAAGCAGATAATACACAGATCGTAAGTGAGATGTATGAGATATTTGCAAAAGAAAATGCAAGGGCAGCAAGTCAGGCGAACTATCAGGAAGGAAAAGCATTGAATGAGAAATACTATTCTGATAGTCACAGTGACTGGACTTATTATAATTCAGATTATTACTATCAATGCAATGAAACCAATGCGGCATTGAGGGAATCTGTCCAACAGATGACTGATAAATGGAAATTAGGTGAAATTGACTGTGATAAAATCGAAGCAAATTCCAGCCTTACATTAGACGGTGGTTTTGATTTTAACAGCACATGGAATTTTGAATTTAGAAATCAGGCTGGCAGGAGCAGTCTGGCAAAGGAATCAGCGATACCGCCTGAGAATTTTAAGATGTTTTTCAAGGAACAGGTAACGTCTTTTACAGAGGACAATAAATTTAATGGAAATCTGAAAATAACAATCGGAGAGAATAATTACGATTTAAAGGTTCCATTTCAGACGTTACGCACCGGATCGGAAGGGGAAATTCGCAATGTCTGGGATTTAATGGAAGATTATTATCCGAAGTCAGAAGACACTTTTAAAGTTAAAAATTTCCTGGGGAATATGTCTGTATTTACACGATGGTACGCATATGAAACAAGAATTAACGACATATTTGGTGATTATGAAGTGTCAAATAAGGAGTTGAGTTAATGAGTGTATTGTTGTCAGGTATAGGAACTGTTGGAAAAGAGCAATTAATTTCCTCATGCAGCAACGGAGAACCGAATTGGCTTTATATTCCAACAAAAGGGAAAATTTCAAAAACGCAGACGGAATTTGTTAGTGAAATTAAAGAACTGGCACGACGAGCAGCTACGACAACAAATAAGACAGAGTCAGAATATATTTCCAGACAGGTTCTTGGTTTACGGGCAGAATATCTATCAGATGTTGCACCTGATAGAAAGCAATTATATGAACAGGCTAAAAATACTATAAAAAAACAAACTGGCAATCCGAAATGTAAAGGATGTGGAGAATTATCATTATTGGATTTTTTGGAGAAGGCAGAAGGAAAAAGCAGTAATTTTGCTGAAAAACAGTTTGCACTGGCAGGAGGAGGAACATTGAATTGCCCAATTCTAACTACTGGTGGTTATGGTGCTGAAATTCAGTATCAGGGAGTAACGGTATTATCTAATCTTGGAAATGGCTGGGGCTATGAGATGACACCAGCGGAACTTGCAAAAAAAGATGAATTTTATTCTATTTATTGGAGCGAATATAATTTCGTAAAAGAGAATGGAAGTTCAGAATTGAGAGAGATGCCGGATTATTTGGATCAGGATAGACCTTCTTTTGAAGCCAGAGCATAAAATAAATATTGTGCGCAAGGAAAAAATGAGCATAGGAGCAGTGCCAGGTGGCACTTTTGATTTTTCACGTGAAGTCCAGAACTTTATGATAAGATTCATAATCGAAACAATTATGCCGATATATAGAAAAGAACAGGTAAACGGATTTACGATGTGATATGTACAAGGAGGACACCGGATATGTCAATGAATGTAAGCACAACCACGGCTGCTTATGCAAGTTACCAGAACAACTACAAGACTGGTACGGCAAATAAGAAAAAGAAACAGCACAAACAAACAGAAAATACGAAATTAAAGAAAAATACGACTGAAAGCATCGCTGAAAAAAATCTCAGTAAAGCGGCACAAAAAATGCTGGAGAATTTGCGTGGATCAAGAAACGACATGGATTTTATGGTTGCCGATTTTGAAAATGGTGATAATGCCAAAGATATTTTAGCCCAAAGTGATAAGGAGTATACGGTTATTTTCTCAAAGGAAGAAATGGAGAAGATGGCGTCTGATCCGAAATATTATGCAGAAAAAATGCATAGCATTGAGGGAGCTTTGCGCATGTCAGATGAAATCAATGCCCAGTTCGGCTTTGAAAGAACATTCGGTAAGACTAACGGCAATGCAGATGCTGATACAAAAATAACAAAATTTGGCATCTCTTTTAATAGTGACGGAACTACAACCTTCTTTGCACAATTGGAAAAATCATCAGCCAGTCAGAAAGAATATCTTGAAAAGATTCAGGAAAAGAAAGCTGAGGAGAAAAAAGAGGCAAAGAAAAAGGAACAGTCCAAGCAAATCGAAGTACGAAAAACTACAGTTCAGGAAAATTCAAAAGAAGAAGTTTTGGATAAGATCAAAAACATTGACTGGGATTCTATCAAACCGGAGGAGAATAAAATCGGCGGAAGGGTTGATTTTTTGATTTAGTGAATTTGGAACAGATGAAATATATGCCAATATGGAGGAATAATATTATGCAGATAACAAGAGATAATTATTCGCAATATGCTCAAATGGTTCAGCAGATGTTCGGGAAAAAAAGCAAGTTCAAATGATCCGTTAGCACAATGTGATTATGGTAATTTCTCATTAAGATTTAAGCCTGTGGACATTAATTTTACCAAACCAAACTGGGATACTATCATGACAAAACGAGATAAACCAGCGATGTCAGAGGAAGAATTTGACGAAGCAATAAAAGAACTTGCAAGAAAAGAGTTTGCTACTGGAAAAAGGGATGATGATGCTTATCGAAAATTGTGTATGCAGCATGGAGAAACAGTATCTCCTGATAGAAAGGCTATATATGAATCAAGCATGAAAAAACTGGTGGCAAAATGAATGCTGCATGTATGTTTTGGGATTCAAAAGGTAATAAAACGCTTTCTTATAATCCAGAGTCAAGAAACTGGAAAGCTATAAGTACAGATGAAGAATTTGCAAGAGCAAGAGTGTTTACATCAATTTATAATGATGAGTTAGCCCGTTTGAAGGAAGAGTATGGCGAAAAAGCGAAAGGAAATGTTTCTTATAGCAAAATAAAGGCAGATATATCCGCAGAGGAATCAAAGGAAAAGAACAATAATGAAGGAAATACTATTGATTTGCAGATTTAGATTGTTGATTGCGTTTTAGTAATAGTAGATAAAAAACGGAAAGATATTCATCGCTGGTAGCGGCATTGAGTTCATAAATTACTACTACTCTAGATAAAAGTAGTATTCCGATAAGTTAAAAGATAAAGCAGATGCAAATAGACACGAATCCCAGCGTATACCAATGAAGGAGTTTACTTCATTTCTTTAATAGTGCAGACATGACTAAAAGACAGGGCAGTGAACCAATAATGGTTTACTGCTCTTTTCAAACAAAAAAGGTCATTTCACAACAACTGTGGCAGATATAATCTGTTCGTCCGATATAATAAATATATTTATCAGACAAAAAGGAAGTGGCAAAATGCAAATAGCTATCTGTGATGATGAAGTATCTATGGTTCAGATACTGGAAGAAAAGATAAAAAAGTAGGAGTATGTTTTTCAGGCATTTGATGTCGGAGCATTTCATTATCTGGTTAAGCCATTTTCCGATGAGAAATTGAAAGAGGTTGTGACAAAGGCAGTCCATAACATAAAAAGGAGTTCCAGACTTGAAAAAGACGAAAAGTATATTATGGTACAGACCGCCGGAAGTCATATAAAGATTTTTTCTGCGTGATATTGTGTATGCCGAGGTGTATAACCGGAAAGTTATTATCCATACACGAAGTACGGATATTGAATACTATGGTAAATTACAGGAATTAAGTGATATGGCAGGAACAGATTTTTTTCCGAACACACAGAGCCTATCTTGTACATTTTAAATATGTAGAAAAATATGATGCAACTTGTGTAACTATGAAAAATGGAACTGCATTGATTGCAAAAAAAGAATTATCATTTGTGAGGAGGTATCTAAGTCCAGAAAAGGAAATAAGTTTCTGAGTTTAGCAAAGATGATGATCATTTTTTTGCAATTTTGATTATCCGTTTTGGTGTTTTTGCGGTTATATGAAAAAAGAAAAGGGAAGCTGGCAGACAGACTGGATGATTTTATCACAAAGAAGAAACATCTGGTTTTTTGGAATACGATTGCAGGAAGACAATGGCTGCAATATGGACTTTATTTTGCTGGAACGAGAATTCTGGATATTGTGCTTTGTATCGTTTTCCTTGCAGTTGCAATCGGTCTGATCAATAAAGCATATGTATACAAAAATGATGAAATGAGCGTTAAAGAGCTGGTAATGCTTATCATACCTTCTCTTGTGGGAGTTACAGGATATGGCATTCTGCAATATTATCTGAATATTTATGAAAAAGATACAGGAAAGAGCCTGACAGATACCTATGGATTTTATGGAGCTTTAAGCTTTGTGCATTATTTTATCTCTATCATAGCAATTCTTGTTATGACTACGATGTTTCAAAACTGGAAGGTGGCACAGGAAGAACAGACAGGTCAGGAGCTGGTATTAAATCAGGTCAGTGATATGAAAAAAAGCATATCGGGGAAGTGGAAAAGCTGTATCAGGATATCCGCAGCCTGCGTCATGACATGGGGAATCATATACAGATGCTGGAACATCTTGTGGCAGAGAACCATATGGATGATGCAGCAGAATATATGGAGCATTTGAAAAAGGAGTGGAATGAAATATCTCCTGAGATAAAAACGGGGAGTCCTGTCATTGATGTGAGTCTGATGGAAAAGTTAAGAGAAGCAAAGGAAAAGCAGATTCGTTTTATATCAGATTTTCATTATCCGGGGATACGAAATTAAATGCATTTGATTTAAGCGTGATCTTAAACAATGCACTGGATAATTGCATGGAAAATGTAAGTGGAGAAAATCCTTATATCAGTATCTCTTCTTTTCGGAAAAACAGTATTTTTATGATAACTATAAAAAAACAGATATGGGGAGAGTTAAATTTAAGGACAGTGATCTGCCGGAAACAAAAATTCGGGAAGGAGCATGGAATTGGACTGCATAATATCGCTTGCAAGGATGTTATGGGAGATATATCTTTAGAACAGGAGAATCAGGAAGTGGTTCTAAGTATTATGTTACGGTAAAAAGGACAAAAAAGCACCTTCAGTAAAACAAAAAAGGGCGGTTCAAACATCGCTGTTTATTGTAAGAAAGATTTTCAGTAAAGAAATCATGTTGTACAGATTTTTTAAAAACTTTCAAATTTAAGCTCAAGGAGGCCAAATCATCTCCTCGCCATGGGGCTCGGATTTTGCTTCGCAAAACAAGGAGGATTAGAATGAGAATCAATAGATTTAGTGGGACAAATACGCAGACAGGAACAATGGGAATGACACAGGGGAATGATTCTGTAAGTAAAAATATTCAGAATCAGATTGCAAATGCCAAACAGAAGCTACAGGACTTATCATCGAATGAAGAAATGTCATTAGAGGATAAGATGAAAAAGCGTCAGGAGATACAGCAGGAGATTAACAATCTCAATCAGCAGTTAAGACAGCACCAGATCGAGCAGAGAAAGGAACAGCAGAGTAAAAATTCGTCATCTATGGATGATATGGTGGCTGGAACAAGTAACACTTCGAAAAAGAAAGACACCGGATTGTCACAGGCAAGTATGCAGGCAATGATCTCCGCAGATTCTTCCATGAAACAGGCAAAGGTGCAGGGCAGTATGGCAACACAGATACAGGGACGTGCCAGTGTGCTTGAATCTGAAATCAAACAGGATGCCGGAAAAGGAAATACTGAGAAGAAGGAAGAAGAACTGGCAGAGCTGCAGGCAAAGGCACAGTCTGCGACAGCAGCACAGATGTCTACACTTGCAGATGCAAATAAATCAGTAGAAGAAGCTGCAAAAGCGGAGAACAGCAATACAGAAGACACTGCAACAAAGAACAATACTGATAAATCCGAGAAAACACAGGAATCTGCGGGGGCTGCGGCAGAGGAGACAGACAGCGTAAAGAATACGGATATCAAAGGGGAAACACAGGTGACAGTAGAAACACCGACTCTGGAAAATGCACAGAATGCAACACAGCAGGCAGTGTATACACCGATTGATATTCGTTTATAGTTGGTAAAGGAGAATGGTATTATGTCAGAGATTAAGAGTTTTAGTGATTACACAAGTAAATATAACAGCAATGTAGATTATTCCGCATTATTTGGAGGAACTTCCGACAGTTCATCCGTAGGAAACACCAATATGCTTTCTGATTATGCTGCGATTAAAAACGGAAGCTATGGAAAACTTATGAAAGCATATTATGCAAAGCAGGATGCAGAAAAATTATCGGGGAAAGGCGATACTTCACAGAAGCTTACACTGATGAAAACAAGTGCGGATTCCCTGAAAAAATCAGCAGATGCACTAAACGATGCGTCACTCTGGGAAAAAAAGAAAATAAAAAAAGAAGGATGAAAAGACCGGGGAAGAAACAGAGGTAGAGGATTATGACTGGGATGCAATTACCAAAAAAGTGAAATCTTTTATTGATGATTATAATGATGTTGTTAAGGAGGCAGGAGAATCCAATACAAAAGATGTCCTTAGAAATGCTTCATGGATGACAGGCATGACAGACAAAACCAGTCATTTACTTTCTAAAATAGGTATTACCATAGGAAAGGGTAACAAGCTGGAGCTGGATGAAGATGAATTGAAGAAAGCAGATATCAGTTCATTGAAAACGGTTTTTACAGGTTACAATTCCTTTGCAGGCAAAACAGCCCAGAAAGCAACTGGTATATCAAATGCTGCGAACCGCGCAAGTGCGACTTATACAAACAATGGTACATATTCTAAAAAGGATTCCTCTCTAACGTCAAGTAAGATAGATAAGGAAGTATAGGAATATTGTATGAGTGACTAATTTGAGCAAATGTATATCACTAATTAGTAAACATGAAAGTGAATAGGCGATTGCGAAATGTGAAAGGAGCGGATATGAAAATATTTCAAACACCTTCTTACGATAGGTTTTGTTTATTCGAAATGGAAAGAAAGAGTAAAGATTTCAGAGGTATGGATGACAATGTTGCTTATAAAAATAAGCAGATAGACAATGTAGAAATATCGAATGAAGGAAGGCGGGCATTGCGGGAAAAATTAAGAGAAGTAAAGCCAAAAGTTGAGGAACCGATAGGATATGAATTAACAATACAAGATACAAATGAGGTTGAATGGGAACATTATACTTCTATGAGAGAATATAGTGGACTGACGTTAAAAGACGGAAAATACAATCTAGAAGATGTGATGAAGTCTATGATGGATGCTTATGAAACGCGTTACAATTATATTGTGAAAGAACATGAGAATGGAGAACGTCGGATTTCTTATGATCTCACAGGAGAAAATTCATTAACTGATGAAGACTTGGCAGGTTTAGACAGGGCATATAATAAGCGATTAGCAAATCTGGCGGGATATATTGTATGTCAGCAGACAAATGACGGTTCTAAATTCTTTCAAACAACTAATGTGAAGAAGAATACAGCAGAACAAAAAGAATATATAGATACTGCGGTATCCATGATGGAGAAAGCACAAAAAAGATTTTTAGAAATGCGTGAAGAACCGAAATACACAGCAGGAATTGCAAAGAGTGTAATTGGGGATATTATGAGTAGCGATAAGAACTTTATGGAAACGACTCAGAGGTTATTTGCTAAAACAATATATCACAATGCTAAAAAAAATATTTTCTAGAGACATGAAAGGTTGTTTAATGTTGTAAGAGAATGTTGGCAGTTGTTATGAGACTTATATAAGGTAGGGGATAGTATGGTTACTGTAAATAATTATTACAACAATATACCAGTAGGCAGGGATTTAAATAATCTGCCAAACACTTCCAGTGCAGTACAACTGTAGGTTATCAATATGATGGACTTACCGAGGAAGATCGTTTCGTACAAAAAAGTTTTGCAGGAGCATTATGATAAAGTGTACAAAGAAAATTTGTCTCATTCTGATCCAATGGCATATATCGAATCAAAATATTGTGATGTGACCTCACCTAATTTTTGCTCATATATGACAGAAGATCAGCGTTCCATAGCTTACCGCAATGAGAAAAGAATGTTACAAACAGGGGGAAAATATTCGGCTGGATTTGCCCGGTATGATTATGCATTAAGAAATTACAAGGATGTATATACAGGTGCTTCAAGAAGTACAGGTTATATACGCAATACTGACAAGGAAAAGCAATATGCAAGAAGTGTTGTAAATCAGCAAATTTCAAATCTGTTTTCAAAAAATGGAATATCATTATCAAAACAAGCAGATTTGACATTTTCTATTGATCCATATACATATCAATTAACTGTGTCAGGAAATGCAGATAGAGACACATTATCGCAGATAGAAAAATTGCTGAATGAAGGAGATAATGCAAAAAATATTTGGACGCATGCGTGGATTTGTATGCATGATTCAGACAATGAAATTGTTAATTCGCAAGCAAATAGGACAAAGGCGAACCAATATTCTTTATGGCATGAAGTGTATGAGACAACAGGGTATGATGCACGCAATGCGACATATAGAAATGGTACTTTTATTGCAGAGGATGGCACAGATTTACTTGCCTTGTTTAAGGCAAAGGCTAAAAATGGCGCAGGGTATGAACTTTATTCTAATAGATGGTTGGAATATGCTAAGAATGGCTGGAAAAAAGAAAATGATTTAGTATTGAAAATAGGATTTGACAGCAGTGGATTGTATGATATAGGGCAGGAAAGAGGGTATGGAGCAACGCAGAATATGTGGATGAAAGGTATTAGTCAAAGTATATTTGAAGCTAGCGTGTGATCAATATTATATTGATTCTGAGAGAAATCCAACAGGTGGCATAGTTGGAAGGACTCCGAATAATGAAAGGAGATATGTTAATATGGCAGTTACAGGAATAGGAACATATTCGTCATATACGAATAGTTATGGCAATACACAAAATGCTTTGGAAACAAAACGGGCAGGACATATAAGAATGCTCATGAATATAAGAACTATTTAACACAAAAATACGATTGTTTACGAAGCAGGGATTATTCTGTAAATATAAACAGTTCTCTTTTGTCAAAGGCTATGGGAGATGAAAAGACAAAACAATGGTTGGAGTACAATTTATCGCTAATACCAAAAACAATAGAACAGTCAAGAGCTTATGTGGCAGCAAGAGGAGCAAAGATACTGAGTTATAGTATTACTATAGATGGATATGATAGTATGAGTTCTGTAATGTGTACTCAAGATGAAGTTGATCCGGGAATAGAAAAAGCAAGGAAAGAACTTGAAGAAAGACTCGTGAAAAGGAAAGCAGAAAAGAAAGAGACAGAGGAAAGACTGGAAAAACAGCGTGCCGAAAAACAGGAGCAGGAAGAACGGCAATATAATCTGAAAATTGATGGAAAAGATGTAACTGACCTGACAGGAAAAATGGTGGAATTGCTAGGTACTTCAACTTCTATAGGAGTGATGGAAAATGGAGTTTCGACATTTGATGTCTTTGGCATAGGAACTTTGATATGAAACCGTAAGGTGTGCAATTAAAATAATGACTTATGCTAGAACATAAAATAGACAAAAATAAATTTGCAATGTGGAAACAGACAGGGAGGCTGTTTTATGTCAAGGATAACGGATTATGCTTTTTTATTTCAGAAATCATTTGGAACATCAGGAGTAAATGCAATAGGTAGTTTTCAGTTGTCACAGCTTAATAGCACTTCTGTTCAATCACAGCTAAAAGCTGCTGGAATTAATACGAACAGTAAACAGTATAAAGCAGCTATTAAGAAGATGATGTCTGCCGGAAATGGTGCGATGTATGGCAATATTCAGGGAATAAAAAATCTGATGAGTCATTATGATAAGGATGGAGATTATATTAATCCTGTAAATGGATTGGCAGGACTTTTGGTGACAGATGACAACGAGAATTCGAGAAGAAGGATCATATCAATTCCGGATAGCAGCAAAGAAGAAATGTATGAACTGACAAAAAAAGAATTTCTGCGTGAAAATGGTGTATGAAATGGTGATACAACAAAACGAACAGATGTGTATAACAATTTGTATCGCAAAATGTCCAAAAAGGACAGGCTGGCTGCCGGGTACACCCTTGAAAAATATGAGAGAATTTACAGACAGGCTTTTTATGATGCCGCAAAAAAGGCTGATCCTAACTGGGAAATTGGTAAGCCAATCAAAGCTGGAGCACTTGATGATGTTACAAGAGAGACTGCAGAGACAGGAAAATCCCCTGCACAGGCAACACTTGATACTAAAATCTAAAGCGTATAAACTATTCTTTTTGAGAAACAAAGGTAATCAGCTATATTGAATTAACAGATGGTATAAAAGTAATGGAAGGCTCTCTTATGAAAATAGAAGCAATTTCATAAAATCTTACTTACACACTTGACAATATCCCTCTGAGCGCGGTATCGGGGAAGGTATCCGTACCTGCGGTGTACCCAGAGAGGAACTTTTTGTTGTATCAAAAGTTGCAGCAGAGCACAAGACCTACGAATCTGCTGCAAAGAGTATTGATGAGACACTGAGCAAAATGGGACTGGACTATCTGGATATGATGATCATTCATTCTCCCCAGCCCTGGGTTGAGGTAAATCGGAGTGAGGATCGTTATGTGGAGGGAAACAGAGCCGCATGGAGAGCTCTGGAAGATGCTTACAAAGCAGGTAAATTAAAGGTCATCGGTATCTCCAACTTCCAGATCGGTGACATCGAGAGTCTGCTTCAGACCGCAGAGATTAAGCCTATGGTGAACCAGATCCTGCTGCACATCAGCAATACACCGTTAGAACTGATGGAGTACTGCCAGAAGAATGGGATTGCCGTAGAGGCATATTCCCCCATCGCCCACGGTGAGATTTTAAATCAGCCAGAGATCAAAGCTATGGCAGAAAAGTATGGAGTAACGGTACCACAGCTTTGCATCCGCTATACATTGCAGCTTGGTGCAATTTCTCTTCCAAAGACAGCTAATCCTGAGCATATGAAGACAAATGCTGAGGTTGATTTTGAAATCAGTGCGCAGGATATGGAAGTATTAAAGAACTTCAAGAAGATTGAAAGTTATGGAGCAAGCAGTGGATTCCCTGTATATAGCGGAAAGATGTAATGATAACAGGAATCCGAATAGTGTTTTAAGAATGGAGTAGATGATTATTATACAACACTTGATGAAATTAATGTACCAATAACAGTCAGTGGACGTGTAACAGCAGGTTATGAAGTTGTCATCGATACAAACGGAAAACTTCTCTGACCGGATGCAACAGGTATGGCAAAACCATATCTGATTGTAACCAGTGAGAAGGTTTCAAAGGAATATCTCGATTATCTGGACAGACAGAATATTTCATGGATTGCCTGCGTAAAAGAGCATGTAGACCTCGTGCGTGCAACAGAAATCCTTGCAGAGCAGTTTGGCGTAGAGCGCATGAGTATTGTCGGCGGACCGAAAATTAATACTGCATTTTTAGAAGTTGGACTTCTTGATGAGATCAGTCTGTTGAGCGGAGCCGGAATCGATGGCAGAGGCGGCATGCCAGCCGTGTTTGACGGACTTGTAATGCTGCATGATGTGACGAAGTTAAAATTAATTGATGTGAAAAAATTTGACAGTGATGCGGTGTGGATACGGTATCGGTGTTAAAAAGTCAGGTAGTGTTTAGGCACAGAATATAGTTATCAATGTCTCCAAGCTGGGGCAGAAATAAAATGTAGAAAAGCAGATGCGTGGCTGTTGCTATGTATCTGCTTTTCTTTTTACGGAATTATCTGTTGTTTTGAGTTGACACATACTGAAATTAAGTATAACATCAGGTAGGATATCCCACCATGATTCTATGGAGGTGACATGATGTCACTTTACAATTTAACAAAATAATGAAAGGAGTATTTTTGTGAACTATACAGACATCATAAGCAAGTGGAAGGAGAAGAAAATAGATAGCATCGAAAAATTAGATCAACAGCTCAGCAATTTTCGTATCACTTTTGCTTATAACTCTGGAACAATAGAAAATCCACAGATAACATATCATGCTACAAGAGAAGTCTTTGAAAATGGAAAGGTAATCAATTTTTGTGGTGATACTCAAACCATCTTTGAAATTGAAAATCAAAAAAAATGTTATAATTTTCTTGTACCTAAAATTATAAATAAAGACCCCATTACCTCTGATCTTATAAAAAAAATTCATTATCAACTTATGCAAGGGGTCTATGACGAACACCGTTGGCAAAAAGGTGAACGTCCTGGACATTATAAAATACATGATTATGTAATTGGCAAATCAAATCAGGGTGCGCTACCAGAAGAAGTTCCGGCTGAAATAGCGGAATTATGTGACGAAATTTTAAATATCCCTGACAAGGGTGATAACATTTTAAAAACAGCCGCATATATTCATTGTAAATTTGAAAATATTCATGCATTTGCCGATGGAAATGGAAGAGTAGGGAGAACCCTTATGAACTATTATTTGATGATCAATAACTATCCACCTTTAGTAGTATACTCAGAAACAAAAGACCAGTATTATAAATCCTTAGATCATTATGACAATACCGGTGATATCACTCCATATCTTAATTATATGAAAAAAAGCTTGGAGAAAACATGGGTTTTGGGTGAGTTAAAGTGACATCATATCTATTCCTCTGCTCCGCATATTTACTAATTCCTGAAACGTTGGCAAAAGAACTTTTTCATACCTCATACTTATCATTGATGTATAAAACTTTTTCCGTACATCACTAATACATGGAATTTCATAAATCATACTTTTTATTTTTTCCATATCAATCTTGGGAACCAGTCTTTTCACAGCTTCATTGCATTTCTCATTCCGCTTGGTATAAATATATTCACACGGTTTCACATGGTGCTCTTTTATCATAAAATTATTAGTTTTTCTTTTATAAGACTCATTTTCCATAATACCAGGATCTATCAATACTTTTTTCATTGTTTCATCATCCCATCTATTATTAAGACAATTACCGTTATCATATACCGGAGTAATAGAAAAGGATCCATCTGCTTTTTTTATAATTCCCCAGTTGGCATTATTACGATCTGGATTGCCTATAAATGCATCCACAACAAACATATTCCAAAAATGTTCCTCTATTCCAGAAATACGATTTAACATAGGATGCTCTTGAATCGTCATAAGTACTTCCTGAAGATCCGTTCCGGTCCCATTCGTTTCTTCACCATTAGAGTCAAGAAATGGCGGTAAAAAAGTTACTTTTATTTTTTCAAATTCTATTAGGTTTTCTCCTTCTAATAAAAAATCCTTACATCCTACCACTACTCTGTTTTTATACACTCCAAGTTTTGTTTCATGAACAGGCATTCCTATCAATTCATATGCATGAGATCCTATATACTCAGAAACAGGAGCATTACTGTAACTCGTTTTTATATTTTTAAGTTGCTTATCCTTCAAATTACCGGGAAATTTCAAAATATAATTCTGTCCTTCGTAAACAACACCTAATTTTCTTCTAGCAGCTCCACCATATACACGATCATTTATAGGACAATCTTCAAAATTTATCATTTCTATCACCTTAATCCATACCTCCTGAAAATAGTGTCTAACTGCTTTCCACTGATGCTGCCATGTATACAACACTGCTTCACAGTCGCTTCCAGTGTTTCCAGACAGCAATCATATCCTACAAAATCTCCACTATGATAATAGCTCTCCAGTTCTTCAATATCCCTTTGAAGGACTTTAGGCAATTCTTCCCTGTTAATCACATAATTTTCATCAATAAAAATAAAATATCACTCCTTCTGCTCCAGACCTACAAAAACTCAATTCTGTTGGTATATTAAAAGTCAACTGTTTACGACATCTATCCGGTTCTATTCTTTTAGGGATTTTTCCATTATTCTCCATACACTGTAATTCTCCTCCGGATATTCTTCATCAATCCACTTCCAATCACATACACACCTTAAAAAATCTTTGTTGTCCTCCAACTCCAGCATCCCTAATTGCAGACAGCCATACATACTTTCATCGCCACCGTAAGATAAACAATATGTGGATTCTCTATTACCTACAATCTTCCCCTCACGATTGTTAAAAGCATCATTTGAAATGGACACTAATAACTGTATCACCTTTTCCGGTAAAGTACGTTTAAAATAGATCACACTTTTTTGCATCCTCTAACCTCTTTCCCTCTTTACAGAAACCAATTTCTTAACCACCAGCTTCTCGGCATACACCGGTGGCATCCTAACTCCAGACTACCAGTTTTCCAATGTACACAGCGGAATCTCCAACAACACGCGATCGTACAGCACTACTATACCATCCATTGATTGGAGCGTCAAATCGCGAAAGCCCAGCAGGTATAACAGGACACCAAAAACGCCCGGACAGACAAAAAGAACGCCAGAGAAACCGGAAATAACGATACGGGGGTTTAACACTTCTTTTTTCTTCATTTTAAAATAAATCCTTTATTTAAGACATTCCTGGCTTATTTTTTGTCAAATTTTATGAATTTATATGTGCTTTTTTGTACTAACTGTATTGTAATTGATTTAATTGGAGGACTTCTTAATGTATATCAATATTACTGGCAGCAAAGACAACAAAGATGTTTATATCACCCAGTCCTACCGCAGGGAAAACGGTAAAACTTCTTCCCGCATCTATAAAAAGCTGGGCAGTACAATGATCTTCTGACTCAGTTTTCCGGGAACGAAGCGGAAATGATGGACTGGGCCCAAAAGGAAACTGAAAAAGAAACTTTACTTTATAACCAGCGAAAGGAAAAAAGTTACCGTCTCTTTTTTTCACCTCTCGCATGTATTCCTTTAGACGAAGAGCGCCTTTTTAATGTGGGCTATCTGTTCCTGCAACAGCTCTGCACCGAACTACGTTTGGACAACATTTGCAGAAACATCTTATATCCGCCTTCTGGTATACCGGCTGTTGGAGAAGAAACTGGGGGAAGAATTCGCCTGCAGCGAAATCTTAAAAACCCTTCGGGACATGAATATGATCCTGCTTTCCAAAGACAGTGGCTGCATTCCCTCCTACAAACGTACAAAACTGACCGATGCATTGCACAGTGCTTTTGGATTCAGAACGGATTATGAATTTATATCAAAGGCAGATATACGGGCACTTATCAAAGAAACAATGCAGAAAAAATAACACAATTTCAAAAATAGTACAATATCGATGCGAAAAAGGAAACAGCCATACCCCTGATAAATACTGGGGTTATGGCTGTTTTTTGCTCTATAAAGTGTCAAAGATGGGATTTTAATCCATTTTAATCCGGATATTTGATCATATCGTACATTTTTCCATAGGCTCCCAGATCACGGATGCCTTCAAGCTGCATTCCAAGATGTCTGTATTTATCGCATTTTGACTTTGCATCTGTCTCCAGGATCACCGGGACCTGTAAACGGTTACCCTCTGCGTAGGCCAGCTCCATCACCTTACGCATATAGCCCAGTCCCTGGAATGCCTCCAGGACACAGACCATGCCGACGAAGATGCAGGGCTTTTTCGCTTTTTTCATCCGATCCTCCAAAGAGGTTCCGCCCTTCGAGATAGCAACTCCCATACGGAAGATCTCCTTCAGGCTCATAGAATGGAAAAGAGCCTTTACAAGTTCCATGCTCGCTCCAAAGCCCAGCTTCTGTCCCGGCAGCTTATAGGCGATATAGCCCCTACCAGGCTCACGGATGCCATAAAGCATACCGCCAGCAAATGCCATCCGCACATATCCGGCGATATAGTCTGCCACCGCATCTTTACTGCGGAAAAAGGAATCCATGCCGATTTCCTCTCCATAATCATAATAGCCAAAGGCATGACCGATCTGATCAGGTATCTGTGCATCTAAATCTGTTACCCTCATAATATTCTCCCTCCGAATGGTCATTCAGTGTGTGTTATGTAGAAAACGAAAGGTTAGCATACACTAACTGATAATATAGTACCATATCTTACGCGATATGAAAATACATTTCCGAGGGAAAATTTATGCAGAAGACTTCGTTTCAGGCATTGTTCCGGTCGTGGCTGTTATCATACAGAGCCTGAATATCAGCGGGAAGTTTATCCGGAAGCATGGCGTGAATTTCGTCTTCGTTGCCGTCCTCCATGGCCTTTTCGTAATACCAGCATTTGAATTTCAGCATATCCAGGTTTTTTTCCAACTGCTTCATTTCTTCTTCCACAGCTTTTTTTCTGGCTTCGAACATTGCCTTGCGGTTCGGATAAGTGGAAGGCCCTTCCTCTACCCATTCAAAAAACTGTCGTATGTCCTTGATCTCCAGACCGGAGCGCTTCAGATATTCGATCATACGGATGGCATCCAGTTCTGCCTGACTGAACCGCCGGATCCCGGACTGCTTCTCCAGATTCGGGAAAAATCCCTCTTTATCATAATATCTTAAAGTGGAAATCGGTAAATTTGTCATTGCGGAAACTTGTCCGATGCTGTACATATATAATCCTCCTTGTTTTTGCAAAGCAAAAATCCGAGCTTCATGTCTAGGAGAGGATTTCGTCTCCCTGCATAAAATTATCTAAAGCTGACTTTAGGTATTACTACTGCTATTATAAAGTGGCAATATGCAAAAAACAGCAAAAAACAAGAGTTTTGTACTATAAAGTTTCCCCCGGGCTGTGTCGATATTATTTATATAGGAAAATACAGACACCATGGATGGAGAAAAAGCTACGGATGGCGGCCTTGAGAGAGGCAGCCATCCGTTTTTTGCGGCAGTAATCGCTGTCGGAGAGGGAGATATTATGGCAATTACAGGAATCGGCTATGGAAGGACTTTCGTGTATGAGACACAGAAGAGAGTGAATGAGGGAGTTTTGCAGAGTACGTCAGATGCGGAAAATCGTTTTGCGGAAAACCTGGAGGCTGCGGAGGAAAATGACAAGGCACTGGCGCCGGTGACGCGGGGGGTGCGGCTGAACCGTCGTATCGAAGGCAAAGACAAAGTGCCCTATGGGGAAATGGCGGAGGACGGTGTTATTGAATATAATGGGGTGGTCTTCGTCTGCGATTATGATCATAACCGTCTGACGCTGGGAGATACCTCTAATGAGAAAGATTGTATCAACATTCCGCTGTCCGGCGGTGGAAGCCTGCTGGTTAACCGGAATAACATCGATGCCCTGTCCAAGGCCATCGGTATGTTCAGTCCGGAGGATGTGAACCGGATCCTGCGTGCACTGGCACAGGATAAGAAGATACGGGAGATGGAGAAAGAACTGGATGATATGGAGAACGGTGACAATGTAGACAGCAACGAGGAAACTTCGGAGACGCCCGATGCGGACAAAGCAGCGGAAACGGACCCGGCCGGAACCGCCGGAGAACCGGAAAAAGAGGATCTGAGTCTCATGGAGCAGATCCGCGAGAAAATGCAGGAGATCTACGACAAGCTTCAGAACGGCGATACAGAGACGAAATTCATGATCGGCAATCAGGAATTCAGCATCAAAGAATGGGACAGTTTTCTGGAGAAGTTCGACAGCGTACAGGATGCAATCCGGGAGGCACTGGAAGAGAAAATCGAAAAACAGACGGAAGAACATTTCGAAGAGGAAGACTTAGAGGAGACTGCCGATAAGAAACCCGATGTCAATCAGGATTTTTCCGATATTCCCGAGGAGATTTTCCGTAAACTTTTTTGAACAGATCCTTGAAATAATTGCTGTCGTTGAAGCCGTATTCCAGAGCAATATCCGTGATGGAGCTGTCGGTGGTGAGAAGTGCCGTCTGGGCGTGCTTGAGCCGTACGTAATTTAAATATTCCTTGAACCCCATGCCGGTGATCAGTTTGAATTTCTTGCTGAAATAGGTGGGGCTTAAGGAAGCCACGGAGGAGACATCTTCCAGTGTCAGTGGCTTGCGGAAATTATTATAAATGTATTTTGTGGCAAGCAGGATGTCCGCATCCCGGGAGTTCAGTAGATCCGGTTCCTTTTCATTCATGACGGAATGCCGCATCAGCATGAGCAGAAGCTCTTCCAGATAGCAACGCTCAAAATGTTCGGAGTATTGGTCGAAGCGGGAATTCTCGGTGAGCATCCGGGTCAGCAGAGAGTGCAGATATTCCTGGTATACCGTAGGAACGCTGCCCATGAAGGAATGCAGCTGTAGCCCCTGCCCGGATATGGAAGTGAGGCTGTCGGCAGACCGGTCCGATAAATGCAGATATTCTTCTTTGAAATAGATCATTACGATCTCGCAGACCTCTCCGGCGGAATACAGAGAGTGATGCAGTTCTCCCGGAGCGATGAAGACCAGATCTCCGGCTTCCATCTGATAGACCGTATCTTTTAACAGGAAACGGCAGCTTCCCGACCAGAGATAAAAAATTTCATAAAAGCTGTGATAATGATCGGGCTGCAGGGGAGAAAAATCACCTCTGCGGCCTTTTTCCACGATGATCCGGTCAATATCCTTTCTGCCGCGTCTGCCTTTTTTCGTTGTGATATCCATAGCTGCTCCTTCACTTTTTAAATCTACTGACATTGATACAGTCAGAATACCACAAAAAAACAGTGTTTTCAACACAAACAAGCTATAAAAACAGCAGTAAATATAAATAAATTACGCTATTATAATAACTGAAAAAGGAACCCGCCTCTTTCAAAAATACTTTTCTCTCTATCCCCCTCGGTACACTCCCCCCTCGCCGAGGGGAATTTTTTGCGCAAAAATCACAGAAAACAGGCAGTCTCGTTACAATGGATTGCGCATTTTCCAAAGGATTGTTACCATAAGGGTACAGATAGGCCGGCATACGGTGCTAAAGCAAAGGTGCTAAAGCAAAGGTGCTAAAGCACCTAGAGTTTGCAGAGTACAGAAAGGTATAGGGATTAGTATGGATAAAAAGAAAACGGGCAATCTGATCCGGGAAGCCAGACAATGCAAAAATTATACCCAGAGTGAACTGGGAAGGATGTTAGGGGTGACCAACAAAGCGGTATCCCGGTGGGAGAATGGAGAAAGTTTTCCGGATATCGGCGTATTGGAGTCCCTGTCTCATCTGTTGGAACTGCCGATTCAGGACATTGTGACCGGAGAGCGGGCGGGAGACCGGGAGGAGGCTGTGACGGAAGTCGTGAGACTGGCAAAGCTCCAGGAGCAGCGGAAACGTGAAAAGAGGATCCTGTATCTGATCGTGCTGGGGCTTTTGATCTATCACTGTGTCATCGGGATCCGTTTATTTTCCGGAAGAGGGTTGTTTGGGGGAAGAGATATTGCCTGCCTGGTGGCCGGAATCTCCATGGCGGGGACGCTGACGATGCTGGGGCTTGTATACCGGTATTTCGGAAAGGAAGAGGATGTGAAAATGATTCCCTCCAGTCAATTAAGCAGAGGACTTGGAATAGCATCCCTTGCGATGCTATTATGGAGTGTTGGAATCATGTATTTAAGCTTCGGAATGGTCCGGGCAGGAAGTGTTCCCCTTGGTATGGAACTCAGCTCCCTGGGACCGTTTTTGAACAATCAGCTTTGTGCGGGCTATGCCCTGAATGTAATATTTCTGGCAGTGGAAATGTACCGTCTGCTCATGGAGCGGACGGTACTGCATCCGGGATGTGTGATCTCACCGGCGGTCATCTATCTGGATTTCTTTTACATAGACATCCTGGGCCGGATGGATACCCTGGACAGCGTCTGGAAGGCACTGGACAGAGGGACGGTACTCATTTTGCTAGAGGCAGTGTTGGGAATTGTATTTCTGTTTATACAGTCCCACCGTTCTCGTTCTCACGCATCCGATAGCCCACACCAATCTCAGTGAAGACATACTGGGGCTGGGCAGGATTCTGTTCCAGCTTCCTGCGGATGTTGGCCATGTTGACTCTAAGGATCTGGTTGTTATTGTCCATGTAGGGGCCCCAGATGGCATTCATGATGTAACTGTAGGTCAGGACTCTGCCGGAATTCTCTGCTAAAAGTGTGAGCAGCTGGTACTCAATCTGGGTCAGATGCACCTCTTCACCCCGCAGGCGGATCAGTCGTTTCTCGAAATCAATCTCCAGATCCAGTGCCTTATATACATGACCGGGAGTCTGGGCGTGGCTGTGCCGCAGAGAAGTGCGGATCCTTGCCATGAGCTCGCCGGTGCCGAAAGGTTTTGTGATATAATCATCCGCCCCCAGATCCAGAGCGGAGACCTTCTCCTGCTCCTTGGTGCGGGCAGATATGATGATCACCGGAACATCGCTCCAGGAACGGAGTTTCTGTAATACCTCCAGCCCGTCCATGTCCGGCAGCCCTAAATCTAACAGGATCACATTGGGGCAGAAAGAAGTGCTGAGACTAAGTCCCTCTCTGCCGTTTAAGGCATGCATGATCTTGTAGCCTTCCCGGTCCATGGTAGCGGTGATGAAATTACTGATACTTCTATCGTCTTCGATTAAGAGAACTTTGATCTTATTCATATCTGAGATCCATATCCTTTCCGGTATTTTCAACAGTTCTATCGTATGTGGCTGAGAGTACACTTATTTTTCCGAAGCGAGAGCTTCCGCCTTGGGAAGTGTGAAACAGAATTCCGCGCCATCCGCATGATTCCTGCCACTCAGCGTTCCGTGATGGGCGGTGATGATGGTCTTGCAGATGGACAGACCGATACCCATGCCTTTGCGGGAATCCGAGCTCCGGGAATTGTTGTAGGTACCCGTCTCGAACAGATTCTGTAATTTTTCTTCCGACAGTCCTTTTCCGTAGTCTCTCACAATAAAAGAGACATGCTCCGGATGATCCTCCACGATGAAATCAATGGGCAGGATACTTCCGGAATGAACGATGGCATTTTCCAGCAGATTGATGGTGACCTGCTCGATCAGCACCGCATCCATGGGTATCATCAGAAATTCCTCGGGGATCTTGACCCGGATGGCGGCATCGGGATAGCGTTTTTTCAGCTTCTCCAAAGCTTCTCCCACCACTTCCTCCACCGGCTCCTCTGTGGTATTGATGCTTAAGCTGTCTCCCTGGATACGGGTGACGGACAGCAGATTTTCCACCATATTCAACAGCCAGTTGGAATCCTCGTAGATATTGGTCATGATCGTACGCTGTTCGGTGGAGCTTAGATCGTTCTGACTTTCCAGAAACAGGGAGCTGTTGCCGATGATGCCGGTGAGCGGCGTGCGCAGATCGTGGGAGATGGCGCGCAGAAGATTCGCACGCATCTTTTCCATTTCGGCCTCTGCCAGCCGCTTTTCCCGCTCTGCGATCATCTCGGACTGGATGGTCATATGGGAGGTCATGGTACACAGGATCAGAGTGATCCCGCTCATCAGCAGGAAGGTGATAGGGTAGCCGGTCAGTGTGAAATTAAGCTTATAATACGGATAGGTGAACAGATAATTGATCGCTATTACGGAAAAAAGGGTGCAGACAATGCCGTAGCCGTAGCCCACCGTCCATCTGGCGATGATCACCAGTGCCAGAATGTAGAACAATGCTACATTGGCATGGTTGTCCGGGACAATATGCTGATATAAAAAAGAGGCAAGTGTGGCGCACAGCATGCAGGCAGCACAGATCAGGATACTGATGGCGTGCCTGGTAAAGGGTGGTTTTAAGCGGAAGCTTTTCCGCGGTGATTTTTTATCGGAAAATGATCGGAACACGGTGTGATCCTCCATGAAATATTGTTAGTTGTTTTTTAAATTTATTATAACTATAGTACCATTACTTTGCAATGCAAGGTGTAAAGAAGTAGTTAAGGATATATGACAACCGGTATATTTTCCCCTAAAGCGGAGGCAAAAGGCAGGCAGGTATCCTCCGGAAAAGCTAAGACACAAAAAATAGGAACATATACTTTCGTTAGGTTGACATCAGGAAAAACATTAGATTAAAATGTAGTATGGCGGCGGTCCTGAAAGGGCGGACCGTCTATGTGGACAGGAGAGGAGTAGGTTATGTTTCTGACAGGATTGGCACTATTGCCGGCCATCGCACTGGTGGTATGGATCTACAGACAGGATAAGGTGGAGAAGGAGCCGAGGGGATTATTGTGGAAAATATTCCTGTTCGGCGTGTTGTCCGTGATACCGGCCATGATACTGGAAATCATTCTGGATGAAGTATTTCTGGTATTTGTGGATGCAGATACGCTGTGCTACGTGATCCTGGATAATTTTATCGGGGTGGCATTGATCGAGGAACTTTGCAAGATGAAAGCGGCCAAATGGGCGGCATGGAAGCATCCGGCCTTCAATTATAAATTCGATGCCATCGTGTACTGCGTGACTTCGGCATTGGGATTTGCAGCCATTGAAAATGTTCTGTATTGTCTGGGCGGTGACTTTGGGACGGCAGTGACCAGAGCCCTGTTGTCCGTGCCTTCCCATGCCATCGATGGCGTGATCATGGGATATTTCTTCGGTGTGGCGAAGGAGGCAGAACTTGCAGGCGATAAAAAACGCAGGAAACGCTACCTGAAGCTCAGCGTGTTCATGCCGATGATCGAACACGGTATCTATGATTCCGCATTGTCTCTGGATGCGGACTGGATCTTCGTTTTCTTTTTCCTGTTTGTGATCGTGGTGGATGTCTGGGCCTATAAATTTGTGAAAAAGCAGTCTGGGCAGGACCGGGAGCTGTCTGCATAAAGATTGCGTTAAGAACCCGTGAAAATTTTATAAATTCACGAAAAACGGTAGGATCGGGTCTTTGCTTCATGTTAAGATAAAGAAAACCTAAAGAAAGGAAAGACCAATATTGAAGTTATTGAATCCAAAGATCCGGCAAAAATTTGCAGAATCCTTGAAGGCGGTCCTGCCGGTAGTAGGGATCGTGATCGTATTAAGCTTTACCATAGCCCCCATTACCTCCAGTATCCTGCTGTGCTTTCTGGTGGGGGCGGTGATGGTCATGGCCGGTATGATGTTTTTCACCCTGGGTGCGGAGATGTCCATGACCCCCATGGGAGAAAAAGTGGGTGCCAGAATGACTCAGAGTAAAAATATTCTGCTGATCGTAGTGTTATCTTTTCTGTTGGGAGTGGTGATCACCATTTCCGAGCCTGACTTGCAGGTGCTGGCGACACAGGTGCCTTCGGTGCCGAACATGACGCTGATCCTGGCAGTGGCAGTGGGCGTTGGAATCTTCCTGGTCATTGCCCTTCTGCGTATGCTGATCGGTGTGGCACTGCCGCCGTTGTTAACTTTTTTCTACATAGCAGTGTTCGTTCTTGCATTTCTCGTACCGGAGAACTTTCGGGCAGTGGCGTTTGATTCCGGAGGTGTGACCACGGGACCCATGACCGTTCCTTTTATCATGGCACTTGGTGTCGGTATTGCGTCCATCCGTAATGACCATCATGCGGCAGACGACAGCTTCGGTCTGGTAGCACTGTGCTCCATCGGCCCGATCCTGGCGGTCATGGTGCTGGGGCTGATCTATAAGCCGACCAATGCGGATTACCAGCCGGTGGCAATCCCGGAGATCGCTGATTCCGTGGAACTGGCGCAGCTTTTTGCTCATGGGATTCCGGATTATGTGAAAGAGATCGCACTCTCATTACTTCCCATTGTATTGTTTTTCGGTCTGTTCCAGATATTTGCCCTGCGGCTGTCGGGGAAGACACTGGCGAAGATCCTGATCGGTCTGATCTATACTTATATTGGTCTGGTACTGTTTCTGACAGGGGCAAATGTGGGCTTTATGCCTGCCGGTAATTACCTCGGTCAGGTCATGGCAGCCAGATTCTACAGGTGGGTACTGGTGCCGGTGGGAGCACTGATCGGTTACTTTATCGTAAAAGCGGAGCCCGCGGTCTATGTACTGAATCATCAGGTAGAGGAGCTGACGGACGGTGCCATCTCTGCCAGATCCATGGGGGTTTCTCTGTCCGTGGGCGTATCCTTATCCGTAGCACTGGCGATGATCCGCGTGCTGACGGGGATTCCGATTCTATGGTTTTTGATCCCGGGCTACGGCGTGGCGATAGGACTATCCTTTTTTGTACCGAAGATATTCACAGCGATCGCCTTCGACTCCGGCGGTGTGGCGAGCGGTCCCATGACAGCTACCTTTTTACTGCCGTTAGCGCAGGGTGCCTGTGTGGCGGTGGGCGGCAATTTAGTCGCAGATGCTTTCGGTGTGGTAGCAATGGTAGCCATGACACCGCTGATCACGATCCAGATATTGGGAATGGTATATCAGTTAAAGCAGCAGAAGAACGGTGCAGGCGTATTTGCTGGTGCGGCGGATGCATTTGGTGCTTTGGATGAGAATGCCATCATTGAACTGTAGGAGGTGTGCCCATGAGTGAATTATATATGATGGTCACCATCACCAATCGTCAGCTGACGAGGAAATTCGTGGAATGCTATAAAGAAAAAGGCGCACAGGTCGGCAGTGTTACCGTCGGCATGGGAACCGCGGCGAATGAGATCTTAGATTATTTTGGACTGGACGGCATGGAGAAGAGCGTATTGTTCCATCTTGTCACAGATGCTGCCTGGCGGCAGATCAAGGCTGCTCTGCGTAAGAAAATGCAGATCGATCTCCCAGGAATGGGAATCGCATTTATCATTCCCGTGAGCAGTGTCGGTGGCAAGAAAGCATTGAATTACCTGACCTGCGGGCAGGAATTCGTAAAAGGAGAGGAGTCCACATTGAAAGAGACGAAGAATGAGCTTCTGGTAGTGATAGCCAATCATGGATATACGGATCTGGTCATGGATGCAGCGAGAGAAGTACATGCGGCAGGCGGCACAGTCATCCATGCCAAGGGCACCGGAACAGAGAATGCACAGCAGTTTCTGGGCGTGACACTGGTGCCGGAAAAAGAAATGTTGTTCATTGTGGTAAAAAGTGAGCAGAAAAATTCCATCATGCGTGCTATAATGGAAAAAGCAGGACTGGAGAGTAAAGCACAAAGCATAGTATTCTCCCTTCCTGTGACAGATACTGCAGGCATGCGCCTGATGGAGGAGATGGGAGAGACATGACAAACGGCTTATCCGGACCCAGGAAGCAGTTCCTGGACGTGCTCCGGGTACTGGCAACCTGTGCAGTGGTGCTGATGCATGTACTGACAGGTGCGACAGATGTGACAGATGCGTCGATAGTGCCGGAATACCGGTCATTATTGCTGTCAGTTATGGATCTGGTGACCTGGTGTGTTCCTATATTTTTATTGATCTCGGGATATTTGTTCCTGAATCCGGAACGTACATTGACTTATCCGGTCATGATTAAAAAATATTGCAGGAGGATTGCACTGGCGATCCTCCTATTCGGCGTTCCGTATGCAGCTTCCGAGCTGGTAGTGACGGAGCGGACCTTCCGGATCAGGATGATCCCGGAGGCACTGAAGATGACTCTGACGGGACATACCTGGTCCCATATGTGGTATCTGTATCTGATCTTGTTTTTATATCTGATCACGCCGCTTCTGAAAAAAGTGCTGCGTGTGCTGCCGGTGTGGGGTGTTGCGGCAGTGATGGCAGTGATCTTCTTAGGAAGCAGTGTGGCACCGTTTCTGAATAAGGTACTGGATGTCAACAGTATTCCGGTATTGCCGGATGGCGGTGTGTATTTCCTGTATTATCTGTGTGGATATTTCTTCGCGGTGAGAGAAGTATGTGTGGACAAGGCAGAGAGTTCCGGCACGTCCGGGAAAGGCATGGAAGCCGGGCTCGATACGGAGCCGGTCAGAGGGAAACGGATAGGAAACGTGTGGCTGATGGCAGCGGCAGTGCTGATGATGGGAATGATCCTCAGCAGGACACTCGCCGGATTCTCCATCCAGATGGCATACAATTATCCGTTTACAGTACTGCTTGCAGTGCTTCTGTTCGCTGCAGGATGGAATGGAAGACGGGACGGCGCGGCTTCTACTGCCCGGGAGAAAACACACCGGATCCCCTGGCAGGAGGCGGGAGCTTTGAGCTTTGCCGTATACCTGGTACATCCGGTGTATGTGAACCTACTGTATAAATTTGTGAAGATCACACCCTTTACAGTGCTGGAACAATGCGGTGTGCAGTCTGTAGCCGCGGGACAAGTGGTATTGATTTTGTTGCTGGCTGCATTCTGCCTGGTAGTGCTGGCACTGGCAACGGCGACCGCATGGGTGCTGCGCAAGATCCCGGTGTTAAGAAAATACGTGCTGTGATCAGATGTGAAATATAGGCGGCAAATCTGGTTTTGCATTACAAATATTTGATAATAGCATACCCCTTGCCAGCAGAAGACTTCTATGCTAGAATGTGTACAAAGCATAGAAGTTTTCTATTTCTACAGATATCTTGTGAAGTTCTGAATAGCAAGTCGGAAAGTCCATGCTTTTATTCCAAATTTACAACATTCTAAAATAACAGCGGGGTTTTGACCGCGATATACGTACTGTGTATGGGACATAGGTATGTCTGTTTTTGTTACTATAATCTCATAAACATGGAATGTCTGATCCTGCGGTTATAACAAACACAGGAAGGAATTCTATGGGAAAGGCATTCCAAACATAATGGCAAGGTACGGTATCGGGATATCGTGTAAATGTTATAGGGAGAATTTATGATAGAAATTAAACCAGAAGCGAAAAAGACGGATGGTATTACAAATGATTTAGTTGAAATCACTCGACCGTCGATTGAAAAAAGGATTTATGTTATTAGAGATAAGCAAGTCATGCTGGATAGTGATCTTGCCGTCCTTTATCAGGTAGAGACAGGGGCATTGAATAGAGCAGTTAAAAGAAATATTAGTAGATTTCCAGAAGATTTTCGTTTTCAGCTCACGAATGAGGAGTATCAGAACTTGAGATGCCAAACTGGCATTTCAAGTTTTGCGCAGGACGAAAATAATTATGGTGGTCGTAGGACTCTTCCTTATGTATTTACAGAACAGGGAATCTCTATGTTGGCGAGTGTTCTACATAGCGAAGTGGCAATTAAGGTAAGCATTGGTATTATGCGCACATTCGTGGAAATGAGGAGATTTATTGCTAATAACGCCTTGCTTTTTGAGCGTATCAGTAATGTGGAGTTAAAACAACTGGAATATCAAAAGCAAACGGATGAAAAATTGGATCAGATATTTGAATATATATCGGACCATGAGGAATCAAATCAGAAAGTCTTTTTTGATGGACAGATATATGATGCTTTTAGCCTAATTGTTAGCCTGATTCAAAAAGCGGAAAAGGAAATCGTTTTAATTGATGGCTATGTGGATATAGGAACGCTGAATCTTCTCACAAAAAAGAATGAAAATGTGACTGTTGTGATGTATACATTGAAAAGAGAACCAAGTTATCTCAAGAAGATGTTAATAATTTCAACAGCCAGTATCCTTTACTGGAAGTGCGGTACACGAAAGTATTTCATGATCGCTTTTTAATCTTGGATAAGAAAAATGTTTATCATATAGGAGCCTCCTTAAAAGATGCAGGAAAAAAAGTGTTTTGGAATTTCTCTGATTGAGGATGCTGGTATTGTGAGAGACATTCTTCAGAGATTGGAGATTGAAACAGAGGAGTAAAAACGCACCATATTTGGAATTCAATCATCAAGCAATAGTTGCTGACTTTGGCTGTGATCAAGAAGGAGCCTCGACCCAAGGCTCCTTTTTGATTAGGCTTATGATGCTAGTCAGATCACTTCCGCTGCCAGCGTCCGGAAGCACCGCAGGGCAGTACCAGACCGCTCTCGGTTACGGGGAGGCCGATCTCTTCGGCTTCCACATGACCGCCGAACTTTTTCGTCAGGGTGGAATTCATCATATAGGACAGCACGGCGGGCTGCAATCCTGTAGTGTACGAATTGATCAGGAAGAACAGCGCATCATCGGATAAAAGCTGTGCGGTCAGTCCTACGAAATCCCAGATATTATCTTCTATTTTCCAGATCTCGCCCTTGGGACCCCTGCCGTAGGAAGGGGGATCCATGATGATGCCGTCGTATTTGTTGCCGCGGCGGATCTCACGTTCTACGAATTTCATGCAGTCATCCACCAGCCAGCGGATGGGAGCATCGGCAAGTCCGGATGCAGCGGCGTTTTCTTTCGCCCAGCCGACCATACCCTTGGAAGCATCCACATGGGTCACAGCAGCTCCTGCAGCTGCAGCGGATACAGTGGCACCACCGGTGTATGCGAAGAGGTTCAGTACCTTCACGGGTCTGCCTGCATTATGGATCAGACCGGAGAACCAGTCCCAGTTCACCGCCTGCTCCGGGAACAGACCGGTATGTTTGAAACTGAAGGGCTTCAGATGGAAGGTCAGCGGGTCGGAATCCGTTACTGCCTTCTGGAAAGGCAGGGTGTAATGAATCGCCCATTCATCCGGCAGGCTGAAAAATTCCCATTCGCCGCCGCCCTTGGCACTTCTGTGGTAATGACCGTTTTTTTGTTTCCAAGCCTTATGGTCGTGGGGCGTTTTCCAGATGACCTGAGGGTCCGGACGCACCAGAATGTAATCTCCCCAACGCTCCAATTTCTCTCCGCTGGACGTATCCAGCACTTCATAATCTTTCCAATTATTTGCAATCCACATATGTTAAAAACCTTTCTTTGAATAAACATTATAAAATACAGAAGCAAATGATTCTCTCTGAAAAAACAACGGATTTCCGTGTCTTCTGACTTTCTTATCATATAATAGACGGGAGACTTTTTCAAGGAATACTTGCGGTTTTCTCCCCATTCCCGGTAGCTTTGGAAAGTAAATTGACAGAAGTATTGGCAGTGGCTTATGCTGTAATTAATAAGGTATTTCGAAAAACAGGCGGGAGGGGACTATGCTGCAGATTGCGATTTGTGACGATAACAGGGCAGATGGACAAATGATGAAAGCACTACTTTCGGAGTCTCTTCAAATAATGGGAGAACCCGGTTGCTGTCATATATTTCAGAACGGAAAAGCATTGGAATATGAAGTAGAAGACGGACAAGACTTTGACCTGCTGTTTTTGGATATCGAGCTGGGGGATGAGGACGGATTTCTGTTGGCAAAGCGGCTGCAGAGCAGTCTTCCGGCGTCACTTCTTATTTTTGTTTCTTCCTATGAAAAGTATGTCTACGATTCTTTTAAATTACAGCCCTTTCGGTTTCTGCCCAAAAGATGCCTGACACAGATGCTTTCGGAGACTCTTTCGGCAGCTGTGGCGGAACTGAAACGCAGAGAGAATCGGTTCCTGCTGGTAGAGAACGGGCAGGGAGCAGAGAAAATACCGTTGGAAGCAATCACATATATCCGGCAGCGGGGGAAATACGCCTGCATTGCGAAGGCGGACGGAAGCCGGAACAGAGTACGGAGAACATTAAAAAGTCTGTCGGAGGAGCTGCCGGAGGAACAATTTTTTCAAATTGACAGAGGATACTTGTGTAATGTGACAAAGGTGACACAGTTGAAAAACGATAAACTGACGCTGACAACAGGGGAAGAACTCTATGTCAGTTCGGCCAGAATGCGGGAATTAAAGGATAAAGTCATGGAGTATTGGATCCGGGAGAAAAAGATATGACAGACGTGACACAAATGCAGATGATAACTTTTTTGTGTAGCTTTCACGAAGCATTTTGGATGGTATGGTGGATGGAACGGGATCATGCCCATGGTTTATATGGGAGTGATGGCAGGGAAAATAAGCTTCTTATGGGAAATAAGCGAGTGCTGTGTCTGACCCTTGGATATGGATTCTTATGGTACGGTATGAGGGAGATGCTGTCCTGCCTTCCGGCATTACTCCTTTTTACCGTCTCCTTCGGTCTTTTGTGGGAATGCGAAGAGAAGGAGTGTTTTCTGTATGCCGCAGGTTATCTGCTGGGACTGGAGGTAACGTTGTGGTTCGCCGGCAGGCTGCCGGCATACGGAGTGCTGATCGGACAGGCGGCATGGTTTGGGGTGAACTTAATGGGAAATCTGGTCTTACAATCCGACACGGTGAGGAAATACAGAAAGCAGTTTCCGGTCATACAGGGAACCATGGGAGCGGCTTTTTTCCTGACGTTGTTTTTCAGCAATTTTCTCTGGGATATGATGCGGGGAGAACGAGTGAAAGAATATTTTTATTTTTCCTGCCTGACAACGGTTCTGGCGGCAGCTTATTTTTATGCACAGAAGACGCGGATGCGAGAGCAGCTGGAGTATCTGGATCTGCAAAACGGAATTCTGGAGCAGGGCTACCGGAAGGCATATGATTTTTATGCGGAAAATGCGAAGCTGTATCACGATATGCATCATCATCTCCGGGCGGTGGAGCAGATGGTCACAAGAGGGGAAGATGCCGAGGCTTTGAAATACATTGCCGGTGTGCAGGAACCGGTCCGGACAGCAGCGGTGCCGGTATATACCGGAATGGAGCTGGTGGATACTGTATTATATGAAGCGAAAGAGCAGGCTGAAGCGGAAGATATCGACTTACAGATCGAGGCATCCCTATTTGCCGGTATTGACAGATTGCAGAAAAAGGATCTCTGTGCCCTGTATGCCAATCTGACGGAAAATGCACTGGAGGCGGCAAAAAGCAGAATACATATTGCCACCCGGACGGTGCCGGGGATGCTCTTATTGGAAATCAGGAATGATTTCAGAGAGAAACCGGAGATTTCGGAAGGACATCTTCGGACGAAAAAACAGGATAGTACGAAGCATGGCTGGGGACTGCGGATCGTGGAACAGATCGTTGGAAAATATGAGGGGCAGATTGATTATGAAACAGTGGAAGAGACGGAAGAATTCCGGGTACGTGTCTGGTTGAACCTGTAAGCTTCGTTGTGAAAACTTAACCTCAGAGGCTGTAATTGTCAGAAAGTCAAATTTCAAGGTCAAAAAACAGTCATTCGGGGACAAAAAGAAACAAAGACTGTTCCGGCTGTTATTATAAAGGCGTAACTTATAGAGTGTAGCTTACCATGATAAAGCAGTCATGGTAAGCTGCAATGACGGATCCGACAGAAAAAATGGCGGAGGGATAAGAATGGATAAAGTTAAAACAGCTGTAAAATGTGCCGGTGTGGCAGCAGCATATCTGTTATTGCTAATGTTCAGCAAATTGTTGGAATTCTGGATTTTTACATCAAAAGTGACTTACGAGGAATTGCTAAACCAAACATGGAATTGGGAAGCTATGCCGGAGAGCTTTCTGTTTACCTTCCCTTATGGCTTGGGAATCTTCCGGGTGCTTCTGATTACACTGCTGCTGTGTCTGCTGATCCATGGCAGAGATTTCCGGATCCGGAGAGAAAAATCTGTATTACAATGTCTTCGAATGTATGCGGGAACGTTCCTTTTGCAGGGGGCTGCGCTGACAGGGGCGGTCATCGGAGCCTGTTATGCAAGACTGGATACTCGCTTGTCGATGCTGCTTTCTGACGGATATTTTTACTTTAGCGGGATACATGCTCTGATGGGAGCAATGCAACTGACAGATCCATTGGCGGAAATATGGACGATTTTTACTGTGTTGGTATATCTGTATGAATCAGACTTCCTGATGGGGCTGGCAGCCTACGTGTTCTATGAATTGCTTCGCGTGTGTTTTGACAGAAAGTTGTAATAAGATACACATGAGCACAATTATATACTTTCGCACATTACAGCGATAGCAAACTAATTTGTTGACGATAAGCCATTTCTTGTATATAATAAATCGTATCACTGTATACAATTAAGAAAATGTACAAGAAGAAAAATTTGAGGAGGATATTATGACAGGAAATACGCTTGGATGGGTAATTGTGGCATTCGTGCTGTACTTACTCATGATGATCGCTATCGGAGCGTTCTATGCAAAGGGCAATAACAATTCCGAAGATTACTTTTTAGGAGGCAGAAAGCTGAACGGCTTCGTCGCTGCACTGTCCGCGCAGGCATCGGACATGAGCGGATGGCTGTTGATGGGACTGCCGGGAGCTATTTATTTAACCGGTGTCGGCGGTGACGGCTGGATCGCCATCGGACTTTTCATCGGCACGACGCTGAACTGGCTGTTCATCGCCACGAAGCTGCGCAGATATACGATCCGTGCTAATAATTCCGTGACGCTGCCGACTTATTTTGAGAACCGCTTCCATGATGATAAGAAAGTATTGATGACTGTTTCTTCTATTACTATTGTAGTATTTTTCCTGGTATATTGTGCTTCCGCACTTTCTGCCGGCGGTCAGCTGTTTGAGTCTGTGTTCGGTATTGATTATCATGTGGCACTGACCATCGGTGCACTGGTAGTACTGGTGTATACGTTTCTCGGTGGATTCACCGCGGTATGTGTGACAGACTTTATCCAGGGTATGCTGATGCTGGTCGGTATTCTGGCAGTACCGCTGTTTGCCTATCATTTCCTGACCGGCAATGGAACCACGCTGGCAGCAGGACTGGAAGCCAGCGGTGCTGACAGTGCCAACTTCCTGAACCTGATGAAGAACGGTGACGGCAGCAACAATATCATCAGCGTGATCTCCGGTCTCGGCTGGGGACTGGGATATTTCGGAATGCCCCACATCCTGGTGAGATTTATGGCAGTGCGGGATGAGAAGGAAATGACCAAGTCCAAGGCTACAGCCATCAGCTGGGTGGCATTATCCCTGGGATTTGCAGTGTTTATCGGTATCCTGGGCAGAGCTTATCTGCCGGAGCTGGTGAACGGCAATAATGAGAAGGTATTTATTGAGATGATCAAGAAAGTATTTACCGTGGAGATGCGTGCTCCGTTCATTGCAGGATTGTTCCTCTGTGGTATCCTTGCAGCGATCATGTCCACGGCGGATTCCCAGCTGTTAGTCAGCGCATCCAGCGTGGCAGAAGATATCTTCAAGGGACTGCTCAAAAAGGATGCGGATGACAAAACGGTTATGAATGTGAGCCGTGTTACAGTACTGGTAGTAGCTGTGCTGGCTTACATCATCGCATGGAATCCGAACAACACTGTCATGGGACTGGTATCCAACGCGTGGGCAGGTTTAGGTGCCGCCTTTGGTCCGCTGGTAGTGATGTCCTTATATTGGAAGAGAACCAACTTCCCAGGAGCGGTAGCCGGAATTGTCACCGGTGCACTTGCCGTTATCATCTGGGATTACATCCCTCTCGTGGGCGGGCAGACCCTGGGCAAAGCTACCGGATTGTATTCTCTGGTAGTAGGCTTCGGGCTGGGACTTATCGCTATCATCGCAGTCAGCCTTGCTACCAAGGCTCCTTCCGAGGAAATGCTACAGGAGTTCGAGGATGTGAAAGCGAACCGGCTGTAACAGACCGTTGATGAAATAAATATTGACAGACAAAAATACTGATGGACAGCGAAGACATCTGCCTGTCAGTATTTTTATGTATTTGTGTTGGCGAGGGTATAGAATTCAGAAACAAGCTATCTGTACCCAGCAGAACATGCGAAAGCGGGTATGTGAGACAAAATCAGGTCGATTATACCCACCGGCCTTCGCGGACGCGGGTATGTGAGACTAAACCAGGTCGATTATACCCTCCACCTTTGTACATCGGGGCACAGATAAGGATTTTGCCGTAATAAGCCCCGTCGCTGGCAGGATATCGGGGCGCAGAAAGGAATTTTGCTGGAATAAGCCCCGTCGATACCGGGACATCGGGGCACAGAAAGGAATTTTGCCGTAATAAGCCCCGTCGATATCGGGATATCGGGGCGTAGATAAGGATTTTGCCGTAATAAGCCCCGTCGATACCGGGACATCGGGGCGTAGATAAGGATTTTGCCGTAATAAGCCCCGTCGATACCGGGATATCGGGGCGCAGAAAGGAATTTTGCCAGAATACGCCCCGGCAGCACCTGAGAGCATCCAGGGGGATGGCTTTTCTTGTCATAAAAAATTATTGGGCTGTATTATATGAGTTAAGCGACAAAAATATGATTCATTTGTTGCTTAACTCATTAGATATAAGAAGAAACTCACAAAAATACAGTGGCGAACCTGTGCAAAACGGCAAAAAGGAATTGTTTTAAAAAAAATACAATTTTTTGAAAAAAATTCTTGCAATGCCCGTAAATTCAATGTATACTAATCCTTGCTGTGGCATGATAGCTGTGAAACGTGAGGTTGCCGGTTCCCAGTAATGGAGATCGGGTTTTCCGTGGAGCGAATGTCAAGTTAGAAAACTGACGGCAAGTCACTGTACCAATTAACATCTGCCTTGAGCAGTAACAACGTGTAAGTTTATGACCGGAGAGAAGAAAGCGTTGCACAAAGGTCGCAGACACACACGGGAAAGTGTACAGTCACCGCTTGTCCGTACAAAAAGTAAGTATTAACTTACAAAAGTGCGAAAAGGAGGCGACTTTTTTTATGGCAAATCAGGTAATGAGAATTACATTGAAAGCTTATGAACATCAGCTTGTTGATGCATCTGCCAAAAAAATCATCGAAACTGTTAAGAAGACCGGAGCTCAGGTGAGTGGTCCCGTGCCTCTTCCTACCAAGAAGGAAGTTGTTACCATTCTGAGAGCAGTACACAAGTACAAGGACTCCAGAGAACAGTTCGAGCAGAGAACTCACAAGAGACTGATCGACATCATGGCTCCCACTCAGAAGACTGTTGATGCTCTTCAGAGACTGGAAATGCCTGCCGGTGTTTACATCGACATCAAGATGAAGAACAACTAATAAGTAAGTTTTTCAAAGTAAAGCCAAAACAACAAAAACCTCTACTTAGACGTAAGAACACAGTGCGATGAACAATCGCCAGGGAAATGCGCGAAGCGTATTTCTAAGTGTTTCGCAGAAACACTTTGGGTTTTGCAGAAACACTTTGGGTTTTGCAAGAAACACTTTGGTCCGCTATGTAGAACACAGGAGGTAAAAATGAAGAAAGCAATTTTGACAACAAAAGTTGGAATGACCCAGATCTTCAATGAAGATGGCGTGCTCGTTCCCGTAACCGTGCTTCAGGCTGGTCCCTGCGTGGTTACTCAGGTAAAGACCGTGGAGAATGATGGCTACAGTGCTGTACAGGTAGGCTTCGTTGACAAGAAGGATAAGGTTGTTAACAAGGATGCCAGCGGCAAAAAGCAGATCGTACACAGACATGGTGTTAACAAAGCAGAGCAGGGCCACTTCAAGAAGGCTGGCGTAAGCTCCAAGAGATATGTAAGAGAGTTCAAGTTTGAGAACGCTGAGGAGTACACCCTTGGTGCAGAGATCAAAGCTGACATCTTCGCTGCAGGCGATAAGGTAGACGCTTCCGCAATCTCCAAAGGTAAGGGCTTCCAGGGCGCAATCAAGAGATTTGGACAGCACAGAGGACCTATGGCTCATGGTTCCAAGTTCCATCGTCATCAGGGTTCCAATGGTGCATGTTCCTCCCCTAGCCGTGTATTCAAGGGCAAGGGAATGCCTGGACATATGGGTTGTGTAAAGGTAACTGTTCAGAATCTTGAGGTCGTAAGAGTAGATGCTGAGAAGAATCTGCTTCTGGTAAAGGGTGCAGTACCCGGACCTAAGAAAGCTTTAGTAACCATCAAAGAGACCGTTAAGGTTGAGGCATAGTTTAGGACGAAAGGAGGACCAATCAGATGGCAAACGTATCTGTTTACAATATGGAAGGCAAAGAAGTTGGTACAATCGAATTAAACGATGCAGTGTTTGGTGTTGAAGTGAACGAGCACCTGGTACACATGGCAGTTGTACAGCAGCTTGCAAATAATCGTCAGGGAACTCAGAAAGCAAAGACCCGTTCTGAGGTATCCGGTGGCGGAAGAAAGCCGTGGAGACAGAAAGGAACCGGTCATGCAAGACAGGGTTCAACCAGAGCTCCCCAGTGGGCAGGCGGCGGCGTAGTATTCGCTCCCGTTCCCAGAGATTACTCTTTCAAGCTTAACAAGAAAGAGAAGAGAGCAGCTCTGAAGTCTGCACTGACCAGCAAGGTTCAGGGAAGCAGCCTGATCGTAGTTGATGAGCTGAAATTCGACGAGATCAAGACCAAGAACTTCACCAACGTTATGAATAACTTAAAGGTAGAAAAGGGACTGGTAGTGATCGCTGATAACGATACTAACGTAGTTATGTCCGCTAGAAACGTAGCTGATGTAGATACCACTCTGGTAAATACCATCAACGTTTACGACGTAATGAAGGCTAAGACAGTTGTCCTGACCAAGGCTGCTGTTGCAAAGATTGAGGAGGTATACGCATAATGGCTGATATTAAATACTATGATGTAATCCTCAAACCCGTTATTACCGAGAAGAGCATGGCCGGCATGGGCGAGAAGAAGTACACCTTCCTCGTTCACACCGAAGCTAACAAGTCTCAGATCAAAGAGGCTGTTGAGAAGATGTTCGAAGGTACCAAGGTTAAGAGTGTTAACACCATCAATATGGATGGCAAGAACAAGAGACGCGGAATGGTTACCGGCAAGACTGCCAAGACCAAGAAGGCAATTGTTCAGTTAACTGCAGATAGCAAAGAGATCGAGATCTTCGCAGGTCTGTAAGAATAAAGCTACTGCTTAAGATTCAAGTATGCGGCACTTAAGTGCTCGCGCAAAAAATCATCGTAAAGGAGATACAGTAATGGGAATTAAGACATACAACCCCTATACACCTTCCAGAAGAAACATGACTGGTTCTGACTTCTCTGAGATCACCAAGACCTCTCCCGAGAAGAGCCTGTGTGTTTCCCTGAAGAAGAACTCCGGCCGTAACAATCAGGGTAAGATCACTGTGAGACATCGCGGCGGCGGTTCCAGAAGAAAATACAGAGTAATTGATTTCAAGAGATACAAGGATGGCATCCCTGCAACCGTAATCGGTATCGAGTACGATCCTAACAGAACAGCAAACATCGCGCTGATCTGCTACGAAGACGGTACCAAGTCCTATATCCTCGCTCCCGAAGGTCTGACCGACGGAATGAAGGTTATGAACGGTGCAGAGGCCGAGGTCAGAGTAGGTAACTGCTTACCTCTGTCCGAGATCCCTGTAGGTACTCAGGTACACAACATTGAGTTATATCCCGGTAAGGGCGGCCAGTTGGTTCGTTCCGCCGGTAACAGCGCACAGCTGATGGCAAAAGAAGGTAAGTACGCTACTCTTCGTCTTCCCTCCGGTGAGATGAGAATGGTTCCCCTGGTTTGTCGTGCAACTGTTGGTGTTGTAGGTAACGTTGATCATAGCCTGGTTAAGATCGGTAAAGCCGGACGTAAGCGTCACATGGGCATCCGTCCCACCGTACGTGGTTCCGTCATGAACCCCAACGACCATCCTCATGGTGGTGGTGAAGGTAAGACCGGTATCGGTCGTCCCGGCCCCAGCACACCTTGGGGTAAACCTGCTCTTGGTCTGAAGACACGTAAATCTAAGAAGGCTTCCAACAAGCTGATCGTAAGAAGACGTGACGGCAGAGCAATCAAATAGTTAAGGAGGAAAGATCATGGCTAGATCACTGAAAAAAGGACCTTTCGCAGACGCAAGCCTGTTAAAGAAAGTCGACGCTTTAAATGCATCAGGACAGAAGCAGGTTATTAAGACCTGGTCCCGTCGTTCTACAATTTTCCCTTCCTTCGTAGGACATACGATTGCTGTTCATGATGGTAGAAAGCATGTTCCCGTATACGTTACTGAGGATATGGTTGGCCACAAGCTCGGTGAGTTCGTAGCAACCAGAACCTTCAGAGGTCACGGCAAGGACGAGAAGAAATCCAAGGTTAGATAATTTTATTATTGACCTGGAGCTAAAAATATGCTATCTTTTATAGATGGCTGGGAGAGCTATGCGCTCTCCCGAGGGTCTTCCCTCGAAAGAGGAAAGAAGACGGGATATTTTTGTGCGCAGCACTTAGGAAACACACGGGTGCGTTGCGCGGTTTCAGTTTGAAAGGAGGACCAAATCTATGGCTAAAGGACATAGATCCCAAATTAAGAGAGAAAGAAACGCTCAGAAAGATACAAGACCTTCAGCTAAGCTGTCTTACGCAAGAGTATCTGTTCAGAAGGCTTGTTTCGTATTAGATGCCATCAGAGGCAAAGATGTACAGACTGCACTTGGTATTCTGGAGTACAATCCCAGATATGCTTCTAGCCTGATCAAGAAGCTGCTTGAGTCAGCAATCGCTAACGCTGAGAACAATAACGGTATGAATACCGAGAACCTTTATGTTGCAGAGTGCTTTGCAAACAAAGGACCTACCATGAAGAGAGTAAAGCCCAGAGCACAGGGTAGAGCTTATAGAATCGAAAAGAGAATGAGCCACATTACCATCGTTCTTGATGAGAAGAAGTAGGGAAAGGAGCTATTAAAAGTTTATGGGACAGAAAGTTAATCCTCACGGCCTGAGAGTCGGTGTTATTAAAGATTGGGATTCCAAGTGGTACGCTGATGCAGAGTTTTCCGATTATCTGGTAGAAGACTACAACATCAGAAAGTTCCTGAAGAAGAAATTATACAGTGCAGGTGTTTCCAAGATCGAGATCGAAAGAGCATCTGACAGAGTAAAGGTTATCATCTATACTGCTAAGCCCGGTGTTGTAATCGGTAAGGGCGGCGCTGAGATCGAAGTAACCAAGAAAGAGCTCGCCAAGTTAACCGATAAGAAGGTTATGGTTGACATTAAAGAGATCAAGAGACCTGACAGAGATGCACAGCTGGTAGCTGAGAACATCGCTCAGCAGCTGGAGAACCGTGTATCCTTCAGACGTGCAATGAAGTCCTGCATGGGCAGAACCATGAAGTCTGGTGCTATGGGTATCAAGACCTGCTGTTCTGGTCGTCTGGGCGGTGCTGATATCGCTCGTGCTGAGTTCTACAGCGAGGGAACCATTCCTCTGCAGACACTGAGAGCAGATATCGATTATGGTTTTGCTGAAGCAAACACCACCTATGGTAAAGTTGGAGTTAAAGTTTGGATTTATAAAGGCGAGATACTTCCTACAAAAGGAAATCAGATGGAAGGGAGCGATAAATAATGTTAATGCCGAAGAGAGTAAAACGTCGTAAACAGTTCCGTGGATCCATGGCCGGAAAAGCTTCCAGAGGTAACACCCTGGCATATGGCGAATTTGGTCTGGTTGCTACAGAACCCTGCTGGATCAAGTCTAATCAGATTGAGGCAGCCCGTATTGCGCTTACCCGTTATACCAAGCGTACCGGTAAAGTATGGATTAAGATTTTCCCCGATAAGCCCGTAACTGTAAAGCCTCTCGGTACTCGTATGGGTTCCGGTAAAGGCGCTGTAGATTGCTGGGTAGCAGTTGTTAAGCCCGGACGTGTAATGTTCGAGATCGCTGGTGTTCCCGAAGAGGACGCTCGTGAAGCATTACGTCTTGCTATGCACAAGCTCCCTTGTAAGTGTAAGATCATTGCTAAGGCAGATGTGGAAGGCGGTGTGACAGAATGAAATCAAATAAATTTGTAGAAGAATTGAAGACAAAGTCCGATGCAGAACTGGCACAGGAGCTGGTAGCTGCTAAAAAAGAACTTTTCAATTTGAGATTCCAGAACGCAACCAATCAGTTAGATAATACTGCAAGAATCAAAGAAGTTAGAAGAAACATTGCACGTATTCAGACTGTTATCACCGAGAAGGCTAGAGCGTAACGCGTGGGTGCGTAGAAAGGAGATCAAACCGTGGAAAGAAATTTGAGAAAAACACGTACTGGTAAGGTTATCAGTAATAAGATGGATAAAACTATTGTAGTTGCAATCGAAGAGCATGTTAAGCATCCCCTTTACAAAAAGATCGTAAAGGACACCTACAAGCTGAAGGCGCATGACGAGAATAACGAGTGCAACATTGGCGATATCGTAAAAGTTATGGAGACAAGACCCCTGTCCAAGGACAAGAGATGGAGACTTGTTGAGATCGTAGAAAGAGCTAAATAAATTAGCACGCGAATATTAAGTTTGTAAGAAACCGCGGAAGCGGTGAAGGAGGAATAACATGGTTCAGCAGGAAAGTAGACTGAAAGTTGCTGATAACACCGGCGCAAAAGAGTTACTTTGCATTCGTGTTATGGGCGGTTCTACCAGAAGATATGCACAGATCGGCGACGTGATTGTTGCTTCCGTTAAAGATGCAACACCAGGTGGCGTTGTAAAAAAAGGTGATGTAGTAAAGGCAGTTGTAGTTCGTTCCGTAAAGGGCGCTCGTCGTAAAGACGGTTCTTACATCAAGTTTGATGAGAACGCAGCAGTTATCATCAAAGATGACAAGACTCCCAGAGGAACCCGTATCTTTGGGCCGGTTGCAAGAGAGCTTCGTGAGAAACAGTTCATGAAAATTGTTTCCCTGGCTCCCGAAGTATTATAAGGAGGTTGCCACATGTCTACAATGAAAATTAAGAAGGGCGACACCGTTAAGGTTATCGCTGGTAAAGACTTAGGTACAGAGGGCAAGGTTCTCTCTGTAGACGTAAAGAATCATAAAGTCCTGGTTGAGGGCGTTAACAAGATCACAAAGCATGCAAAGCCTTCTCAGGCAAACCCCAATGGCGGTATTGTTGAGAAAGAAGCTCCTATTGATATTTCAAACGTTATGCTTGTTGTAAAAGGCAAGACCACAAGAGTTGGCTTCAAGGTTGAAGACGGCAAGAAAGTACGTTTCGCAAAGTCAACAGGCGAAGTGATTGACTAATCAATAGGAAGGAGGAAATATAAGTGAGCAGACTGAAAGATTTATATAACAATGAGATCGTCGATGCTATGACCAAGAAGTTCGGTTATGCTAATGTAATGGAAGTTCCCAAGCTCGACAAGATCGTTATCAACATGGGTGTTGGTGAAGCAAAAGAAAACGCTAAGATCCTTGAGAATGCAGTTGCTGATATGGAAGCTATCACCGGACAGAAGGCAGTTCTGACCAAGGCTAAGAATTCCGTAGCAAACTTCAAGATCCGTGAGGGCATGCCCATCGGATGTAAGACCACTCTGCGTGGTGAGAAGATGTATGAGTTCCTGGATCGTCTGGTTAACCTTGCTCTTCCTCGTGTCCGTGACTTCAGAGGCGTTAACCCTAACGCATTCGACGGCAGAGGTAACTATGCACTCGGTATCAAAGAGCAGTTCATCTTCCCTGAGATCGAGTACGATAAGATTGACAAGACCAGAGGTATGGATATCATTTTCGTAACAACTGCTAAGACCGACGAAGAGGCACGTGAGCTGCTGAGACTGTTCAACATGCCTTTCGCAAAGTAATCAAGGAGGTAAATTCTGATGGCAAAGACATCAATGAAGATTAAACAGCAGCGCAAACCTAAGTTCTCTACTCAGGCTTATACCCGCTGCAAGATTTGTGGTCGTCCCCACTCTGTACTGAGAAAATACGGAATTTGCCGTGTTTGCTTCCGTGAACTGGCATACAAGGGCGAGATCCCCGGAGTTAAGAAGGCATCTTGGTAAGAGTGAAAAGATTTTCTAAGCCAGCAAAATACGCTGGCTAACAAAATCTATATTTCACTCCCAAGAGAATTCCTGGCGGAATTCTCCGAGACGAAAAGAAATTCTAAGGCGTCGAAAGGCGTCGAGTAAGAATTTCTAAAAGTTTTGGTTATAAGAATTATCTTATAATATAGATGGTATATACAAAGTGTATGTACTTAGCATGATTCAAGTCAAATAATAAGGAGGAAACTAAATCATGACAATGAGCGATCCTATCGCAGATATGCTTACAAGAATCCGTAATGCAAATACTGCAAAACACGACACCGTAGACGTACCTTCTTCCAAGATGAAGCTGGCTATCGCACAGATTCTGCTGGACGAGGGATATATTAAGAAGTACGACATCGTTGAAGATGGTGGTTTCAAGACCATCCACATCACTCTGAAGTACGGCGCAGACAAGAACGAGAAGATCATCTCCGGCATCAAGAGAATCTCTAAGCCCGGCTTACGTGTATACGCTGGCAAGGAAGATCTGCCTAAGGTTCTTGGCGGTCTGGGTATTGCTATTATCTCTACCAACCAGGGTGTTATCACCGACAAGAAGGCTCGTGAGCTTCAGGTTGGCGGCGAAGTATTAGCATTCGTTTGGTAAGGATGAAAAGATTTTCTAAGTCAGCAAAGTACGCTGACTAACAAAATCTATGTTTCATCCCCAAGAGAATTCCTGCGGAATTCTCCGGAAACGAAAAGAAATTCTAAGTTTCGTCTCTAAGAGAATTTTCCGCAAGCGTAAAATTCTCCGTGGGATGAAAAGATTTTAGCAACTGTTGTAAGTTAGTAAATTAGGAGGTACGGGCATGTCCAGAATACGTAGAATGCCAATCGCAATTCCTGCAGGTGTTACTGTAGAAGTTGCAGAAAATAACAAAGTGACTGTGAAAGGTCCCAAGGGTACTCTGGTAAGAGTATTACCCTCTGAGATGGAAATTAAAGTGGAAGGTGCAGAAGTTCTCGTAAGCAGACCCAACGATCTGAAGAAGATGAAGTCTCTTCACGGCCTGACAAGAACTCTGATCCACAACATGGTAGTAGGTGTTACCGAAGGTTTCGAGAAGAAGCTGGAAGTAAATGGTGTTGGTTACAGAGCTGCTAAGTCCGGCAAGAAGCTGACCCTGAACCTTGGTTACTCTCATCCCGTAGAGATGATCGATCCCGAAGGCATTGAAGCTGTAGTTGAAGGCCAGAACGTGATCATCGTTAAGGGTATCGACAAAGAAAAAGTTGGCCAGTACGCTGCTGAGATCCGCGACAAGAGAAGACCTGAGCCTTATAAGGGCAAGGGTATCAAGTATGCCGATGAGACTATCAGACGTAAAGTTGGTAAGACTGGTAAGAAATAATAGATAAGGAGAGTATGAAGATGGTTAGTAAAGAGTCCAGACAGTTAGTACGTGCAAAAAAGCACATGAAAATTCGTAACCGCTTCAGCGGCACTGCTGAAAGACCTCGTCTTGCAGTGTTCAGAAGCAATAATCATATGTATGCTCAAATTATCGACGATACAGTTGGTAACACTTTAGTATCTGCATCCACTCTTGAGAAAGAGATCAAGGCAGAGCTGGAGAAGACCAATAACGTTGATGCAGCAGCATATCTTGGAACTGTTATCGCAAAGAGAGCAATCGAAAAAGGTATCAAAGAAGTTGTTTTCGACCGTGGCGGTTTCATTTATCAGGGTAAAGTAGCAGCTTTAGCCGATGCAGCCAGAGAAGCTGGCCTGGAATTCTAGGAAAGGAAAGAGGAATACACCATGAAACACACAATCATAGATGCAAGCCAGTTAGAGTTAAATGATAAAGTTGTTACCATCAAGCGTGTAACCAAGACCGTTAAGGGTGGTCGTAACATGAGATTCACCGCGCTGGTAGTTGTTGGTGACGGCAACGGTCATGTAGGCGCTGGTCTGGGAAAGGCTGTAGAAATTCCCGAAGCTATCCGTAAGGGTAAGGAAGACGCTGTAAAGCATATTGTCGAGATCAATCTGGATGAGAACAATTCCATCACCCATGATTTCATCGGTAAGTATGGTTCTGCTAACGTTTTACTGAAGAAGGCTCCCGAAGGTACCGGTATCATCGCTGGTGGTCCCGCTCGTGTCGTTTGTGAGCTTGCAGGTATCAAGAATATCCGTACCAAGTCTCTTGGCTCCAACAATAAGCAGAACGTTGTTCTTGCAACCATCTCCGGTTTAAGCCAGATCAAGGCTCCCGAAGAAGTAGCAAAGAATCGTGGAAAGTCTGTTGAGGAAGTTCTGGCGTAAGCCGGATCTTCCCGTTAAGTTGACAGGGCCAACAGAAAGGAGTAGAGTATGGCAGACAAGAAGTTAAAGATCACTCTGGTAAAGTCCACCATCGGCGCTGTGCCGAAGAATAAAGCAATCGTGGAGTCTATGGGACTGCGCAAGATCGGTAAGTCCGTAGTACTGCCTGATAATGATGCAACAAGAGGACAGATCCGTCAGGTGAATCATTTGATCAAGGTAGAAGAAGCATAATCAGATAAGGAGGTGTTAGGAATGGAATTATCCAATTTAAGACCTGCAGAAGGTTCCAAACACAGTGATAATTTTAGAAGAGGCCGTGGACACGGTTCAGGAAATGGCAAGACCGCAGGTAAGGGTCATAAGGGACAGAAGGCTCGTTCCGGAGCTCCCAGACCTGGTTTCGAAGGTGGTCAGATGCCTTTATACAGACGTATTCCTAAGAGAGGTTTCACTAACAGAAACACTAAGGAAATCGTTGCTATCAATGTAAGTGCTCTGGAGTGCTTTGACAACGGTTCTACCGTTGATGTAAACGCATTGGTTGAAGCAGGAATCATTAAGAACCCCAGAGATGGAGTTAAGATCCTTGGAAACGGAGAACTTACCAAAAAGCTTGATGTAAAGGTAGATGCTTTCAGCGCATCCGCAAAAGAAAAGATCGAGGCTCTTGGTGGAACTGCTGAGGTGATGTAATGCTTACAACACTGAAAAACGCATTTAAAATCAAAGAAATCAGACAGAAGATTCTTTTTACACTGGGAATGTTAGTTGTGATCCGTATCGGATCACAGCTTCCCGTACCCGGGGTGGACACGAAGTTCTTTTCTCAATGGTTTGCCCAGCAGACAGGCGGTGCGTTCAGTTTCTTTGATGCCATTACGGGCGGTTCTTTCCTGAACATGTCTATTCTGGCATTGAACATCAACCCTTATATTACATCTTCCATTATCATGCAGCTGCTTACAATTGCTATTCCAAAGCTGGAAGAAATGCAGCGTGACGGTGAAGACGGCCGTAAAAAAATGGTTGCCATCACCAGATACGTTACCGTAGCGCTTGCACTGATCCAGTCCACAGCAATGGCAATCGGTTTTGGCAGACAGGGCTACTTGATCGAGTTCAACGCTCTGAATGTAATTACCACGATCACAGCACTTACCGCTGGTAGTGCTTTCCTGATGTGGGTGGGTGAACGAATCACAGAAAAAGGTATCGGAAATGGTATTTCCATCGTACTGGTGATCAACATCATTTCCCGACTGCCTCAAGACCTGAGCAACCTGTTTGAGCAGTTCGTATTCGGAAAAGCTCCGGCAACCGCAATCCTTGCAGTAGTTATCATCTTCGCAATTATTATTGCCATGGTGGTACTGGTTATCATCTTAAATGATGGTGTGCGCAAGATTCCGGTACAGTATGCCAAGAAAATGCAGGGCAGAAAGATGGTCGGCGGACAGACTTCCAATATTCCGTTGAAAGTAAATACTTCCGGCGTTATTCCCATCATTTTTGCACAGTCCATTATGCAGTTCCCCATCATTATCTGTTCCTTTATCGGATATAACGGAACCGGCGTATGGGCAGAGATCCTGAAAGGTCTGAATTCCGGTTACTGGTGCAAACCCAGTCAGCCGATTTATTCCCTGGGACTTTTGCTGTACATTGTATTGATTGTATTTTTTGCATACTTCTATACATCCATTACATTTAATCCTTTGATGATTGCCGATAACATGAAGAAGCAGGGTGGTTTCATCCCCGGTATCAGACCTGGTAAGCCTACCAGTGATTATCTGAACAAGATTCTGAATTATATCGTATTCATCGGTGCGATTGGCCTGATCATTGTATCTGTGATCCCGTATTTCTTTAATGGTGTGTTCGGCGCAAGTGTATCCTTCGGCGGTACCAGCCTGATCATTATCGTAAGCGTAGTACTGGAGACCATGAAGCAGGTAGAATCTCAGATGCTCGTTCGCAACTACAAGGGATTCCTGGAAGATTAGTAGCATAACAGTAACCGGATGGTTTGTAATCATCCGGTTATTTTTGCATTATTGTATTATAGGAAAATGTATTGCAAAAAAGCCGCATAAAAGTTAAAATGTAAATGTTGGACTGTATTTGTAGCTTATCTATAGAAAGAGCAGAGCCTGTAGCAACAGGCAGATAGGAGCAAAGATGAAAATTATCATGTTAGGCGCACCCGGCGCAGGTAAAGGTACCCAGGCAAAGATGATCGCTGAAAAGTACGGAATCCCTCATGTATCCACAGGCGATATTTTCCGTGCAAATATCAAGAACGGAACCGAACTTGGTATGGAAGCAAAGAAATACATGGATCAGGGACAGCTGGTTCCCGATGAACTGACTGTTAAGATCCTCTTAGACAGAGTAGCACAGGATGATTGCAAGAACGGTTATGTACTGGATGGATTCCCCAGAACCATTCCTCAGGCAGAAGTACTGGACAAGGCACTGACTGAGCTGGGAGATGCCATTGATTTTGCAATCGATGTAAATGTTCCCGATGAGAATATCGTGAAGAGAATGTCCGGCAGACGTGCATGCCTGTCCTGCGGCGCAACCTATCACATTGAGCATATTCCTCCTAAGAAGGAAGGCATCTGTGACAAGTGCGGACAGGAACTGGTACTGCGTGACGATGATAAGCCTGAGACCGTACTGAACCGTCTGAAAGTTTATCATGACCAGACCCAGCCTCTGATCGAATTCTATACCAGGAAAAATGTATTAAAGACCGTAGACGGCACCAAGGATATGAAGGAAGTATTCGCAGATATCGTAGCAATTCTTGGCTAGGAAAAGTCCGGATCACTGATCAGCAGCAGTAAGGTCCGGAACAGAAAGGTGAATAAAATGGCAGTAACTATCAAATCACAGCGTGAAATTGAGTTGATGAGAGAATCTTGTAAGATTCTGGCGGATGTATTCAGCGAGATGGAGAAGGCAGTACACCCCGGGGTATCCACTCTGGATATCAATAACCTGGGAGAGAAACTGATCCGTGCCCATGGCTGCATTCCCAACTTCTTAAATTACAACGGATATCCGGCATCTATCTGTGTATCCGTGAATGATGAAGTCGTACATGGTATACCTCACAAGGATCATATTCTTCACGAAGGTGATATTGTAAGTCTGGATGCAGGACTGATTTATAAAGGATACCATTCCGATATGGCACGTACTTTCCCGGTAGGGCAGGTAAGTGAGGAAGCAAGACTTCTGATGGAGAGGACCAAAGGAAGCTTTTTTGCAGGAATAGAGATGGCAAAGGCAGGCAATCATCTGTATGATATCTCCAATGCCATTGATGCCTATATCAGGCCTTTTGGCTACGGAATCGTAAGAGATCTGGTAGGTCACGGCATTGGTACCAGCTTACATGAGGATCCCCAGATCCCCAACTTCGCACAGCATAGACGTGGACTGAAGCTTCAGGCCGGTATGACGCTGGCAATCGAGCCCATGATCAATATCGGAAGACCGGATGTGGCATGGCTGGACGATGATTGGACTGTAGTTACCGAGGATGGATCCCTGTCTGCACATTATGAGAATACCATCCTGATCACAGACGGTGAGCCGGAGATCCTGACCATGTATTAAGGAACGGGTAACGGCAGACCCGGAGAAGAAAGGTAAGATTTTGATATGTTAGGAGAATTTGCAACTTCAAAGGCCGGACACGATAAGGACAGACTGTACATGATCGTCGGTGAAGAGGAAGAATGGGTCTATCTGTGCGACGGAAGGCTGCGCGGTGTGGAACATCCGAAGAAGAAAAAGAAAAAACATATCCAGATCATACATTCTTCGGCAGAGGATGCGTTGATACAAAGCATGCAACAGAACCTTCCGGGGGAGAAAGACGAGATCAACAGACGAATCTGTAAGACCCTGGAAGCGTATCTGTGTAATAAGTAATATAAAGCAGTAAAAGTAGTAAAGAGTAGAAAGCTATGGAGGAAATTTATGTCTAAAAGTGATGTAATCGAAATCGAAGGAACCGTTGTGGAGAAGCTTCCCAATACCATGTTCCGTGTAGAACTGGAAAATGGACACAGAGTACTGGCTACCATCAGTGGTAAGCTTCGTCAGAACTTCATCCGTATCCTTCCCGGAGATAAGGTAACACTGGAACTGTCTCCCTACGATCTGAGCAAGGGACGTATCATCTGGAGAGATAAGTAAATACCATCTGGAGAGAAAATAGCTATGGCTAAAAAAATACGTAACTTTGCTGCCATTCTGGCGGTCAGTGCGGTAGTGGGAACGATACTGTTAGTACTGGTATTCTTGCTTCCGGTAGGACCTATGAGAAAGAATGTGGAGAAAAGTGTCGGGGATATGCTGAAGACCGGAGACGAGATACCGGAAGATGCATTTTCGCAGTACCTGTGGAAAAACAGAGAGACCTACACCGATGCTATTATGGTGCAGAATGCCATAGAGAGATTGCCGGACAAAAATGCCTACGAACACGCTATGTGGATGTACCACTATGATCTGGAAGAGGATGTATGGACACCGGAGGATTCTCTCAAATCCTTCTGTGAATCCCATGAGAACGTCAATAACATGTATCTCCACATTTATGCGAGATACTGGCACGGCTATCTTTTATATTTAAAGCCGCTGTTACTGTTATTTTCCTGGCAGCACGTGGTATGGCTGGAGCTGGCGGTGCAGATCGCGCTTATGATCTGGGTGCTGGTTACGGCAATCCAAAAGCAAAATGCAGGTGTCGCAGTCGTGACTCTGGGAAGTTTCCTGTTTATGAAGCCGGTGCTGGTTCTTGTATCACTGACCATGTCAGTGTGCTGGATTTTGACGCTTCTGGCGGTGGAATACATGCTGTTACATCATGACAGACTGCACGAAAAAGGACAATATCCGGAATTCTTCCTGATCGTGGGAATTCTGACGTCTTATTTTGATTTTCTGACGTATCCCATCGTTACTTTGGGAATTCCTCTGTGCTGTTACTTCTTATTAGAAAGTGATCGCCTGTGGAATAATATCAAAAGACTGACCGGCTTCAGTGTAAGCTGGGCAATCGGCTATGCGGGAATGTGGGCAGCAAAATGGGTCATTGCAGATCTGACATTACATACCGGTACGATCAAGGATGCTATCTGGTCCATTATCGGCCGTACCGAAGCTATTGGCGGCAGACCCCGGATGAACGGGGGGTTCTATGTCATCGGACTGAATCTTCAGGAATATCCGGCCTATATTGGAATTGCTGCAGGAGTGCTGGCAGCGATAGCGATAGGAATGCTTGTGATGATAATCGTCACGGGCAAATGGAAGGAAATATTTGCACAGCTGGTTCCCGTAGTACTCACAGCTGCAATTCCCTTCGTCTGGATCATTGCAGTACAACATCATTCAGCATTGCATGCGAGATTTACCTTCCGAATTTTAAGTGTTGCAGCGGCTGCGGCTATCACTTTTATCGTTTTGAATGTAAAGCAGGCAAAAAAACAACAAAAAAGTCAAAAAATATTTAAAAAAGCGCAATAATACGCTTGCAAAGGAAAGACCGTCATGCTATAATGTAAGACGGTCTTTTTTGAAAGGAGGGTTTAACATGAAAGTTAGATCATCAGTAAAACCGATTTGCGAAAAGTGCAAAATCATCAAGAGAAAAGGACGCATCAGAGTAATCTGTGAGAATCCGAAGCACAAACAGAGACAGGGATAATCACCGCTTGATCGTCATTTGATCAGGTATGTGAGTTCTTGTCCGGTTATTATGTGCGGCTGAATTGATCATTATCAAAATTATCAATTTTCATAATAGATTTGGATAGAGCTTACGGGAGATTACTTGTTGATACCATGACGAAAAGATTTTCTAAAATTCTCGTTATGGAAAGATCGGATCGTGTCCGATTGGGTGAGAGCCCCAATCAATTAGTAACTATTGGGCGTACAATTAACAGACCAAAACGTACGCACACACAACGAAAGTTGTGAGCGCAGAAATGTTGCGCAAAGCGTAAGAGATTACGCAGGAAAATGGAGGAAACGTAAATGGCTCGTATCGCAGGTGTAGACTTACCTAGAGAAAAACGAATTGAGATCGGTTTGACCTATATCTATGGAATAGGCAGACCTACTGCTGACAAGCTGTTAGCAGAAGCAGGTGTAAATCCTGATACCAGAGTGAGAGATATTACCGATGATGAGGTAAAGAAGATCAGTGAAGCTATCGAAAAGCTTGGCGTTATGGTAGAAGGTGATCTGAGAAGAGAAATCGCTCTGAATATCAAGAGACTTCAGGAAATCGGCTGCTATCGTGGTATTCGTCATCGTAAAGGACTTCCTGTTCGTGGTCAGAAGACTAAGACCAACGCAAGAACTCGTAAGGGACCTAAGCGCACGGTGGCAAACAAGAAGAAGTAATTAAGATCGTAATGTAACTGTGAGAGGGAAGCAAATGTAAGCATCCCCAGGAAATGAGAAAGTAGGTTAGTTTAAAATGGCTAAAAAAGTTGCAAAGAAAGTAACAAAAAAGCGTGTAAGAAAAAACGTTGAACGCGGACAGGCACATATTCAGTCTTCTTTTAACAACACAATCGTAACGTTAACTGATGCTGAAGGTAATGCTCTTAGCTGGGCAAGTGCCGGTGGTCTTGGTTTTAGAGGTTCAAAGAAATCTACTCCATATGCTGCACAGATGGCTGCTGAAACAGCAACAAAGGCTGCTCTTGTTCACGGATTAAAGTCCGTTGACGTATTCGTAAAGGGTCCTGGTTCAGGACGTGAAGCAGCAATCAGAGCTCTGTCTGCAAGTGGACTGGATGTCTTAAGCATTTGTGATGTAACTCCTGTACCTCACAATGGATGCCGTCCTCCTAAGCGTCGTCGCGTTTAGTGAGAAATCGTCAGAAGACGAAGCAATTAATTTTAATGAAGTAACATTAGAACAAGTTGGATGAAAGTGCCGCATTGCGGCACTGTAAACAACCCTCGGAAGTCACTTCCGAAGTATAAAGAAGGGAAAATAAAAAAATGGCAGTAAATCGCGTACCTGTACTGAAAAGATGTAGAGCCCTTGGCCTTGAGCCTTCTTACCTGGGCTATGACAAGAAGTCTAACAGAACCTCTGCAAGAGCAGGCAAAAAGGTATCTGAGTACGGACTTCAGTTAAGAGAAAAGCAGAAGGCTAAGTTCATCTATGGCGTTCTGGAGAAGCCTTTCCGTAACTACTATGAGAAGGCTGATAGAATGAAGGGCATGACCGGTGAGAACCTGATGACCCTGTTAGAGAGCAGACTGGACAACGTAGTGTTCAGAATGGGCTTTGCAAGAACCAGAAGAGAAGCAAGACAGATCGTTGACCACAAGCATGTACTTGTAAACGGTAAGTGTGTAAACATTCCTTCTTACCTGATCAAGGCTGGCGATGTTATCGAGATCAAGGAGAGCGCTAAATCCATGCAGAGATACAAGGATATCCTTGATGTTACTGCTGGAAGATTAGTACCCGAATGGATCGATGCTGATGTTGAGAACTTTAAAGGAACCATCAAGAATCTGCCTACCAGAGAGATGATCGATGTTCCTGTTGACGAGATGCTTATCGTCGAGTTGTACTCCAAGTAAGTTTTATGTAACCCCAATGAACATTTCCTGTGGAATATTATTCCATGGGATATTGTTCGTAAGAACATGTCAACATATAAAGTTCGCAAAGGAGGGTATTGGCAGTGTTTGATTTTGAAAGACCTAATATTGAGGTTAGCGAGATTTCAGAAGACAAAAAGTATGGTAAATTCGTAGTAAAACCCCTGGAAAGAGGCTATGGTATTACTCTGGGTAACTCCCTGAGAAGAATCATGCTGTCTTCCCTGCCCGGTGCTGCAGTGAGCCAGATCAAAATTGAAGGTGTTCTTCATGAGTTCAGTTCTATTCCCGGCGTAAAGGAAGATGTATCTGAGATCATCATGAACATCAAGAGCCTTGCAATCAAGAACAACAGCGAGACCAACGAGGCTAAGACTGCATATATCGAGTTTGAAGGCGAAGGTGTTGTAAGAGCTTCTGATATCCAGTGTGATCAGGATATTGAAATTCTGAACCCCGACCTTGTAATCGCTACTCTGAGCGGTAAAGATACCAAGCTTTACATGGAGTTAACTATTACAAGAGGCCGCGGCTACGTAAGTGCCGACAAGAACAAACACGAAGATTTACCAATTGGCGTAATTGCCATTGATTCTATCTATACACCTGTAGAGAGAGTTAACGTTACGGTAGAAAATACCCGTGTAGGTCAGAGTACTGATTTCGACAAGCTTACATTGGATGTATACACCAACGGAACCCTGGCTCCCGATGAGGCAGTCAGCCTGGCAGCTAAGGTGCTCAGCGAGCATCTGAACCTGTTCATCGACCTGTCCGAAAATGCTAAGACCGCTGAGGTTATGGTAGAGAAGGAAGACGACGAGAAGGAAAAGGTTCTGGAGATGAGTATTGACGAGCTGGAGCTTTCCGTTCGTTCTTACAACTGCTTGAAGAGAGCAGGTATCAATACTGTAGAAGAGTTAACCAATAAGACTTCAGAAGATATGATGAAGGTTCGTAACCTCGGACGTAAATCTTTGGAAGAAGTTCTGGCTAAACTGAAAGAGCTGGGATTACAGCTGAACCCCAGCGATGAGAACTAATTTCAGCTGAACATAAAAAGTAAGATTTCCGTATCCGGTAAGCCCAAAGTGTTCGGATGCGGTTTATCTCTAAATGGCAAAAAACAACGCATTCGGTAAGTAAGTCCAAAGTGCATGGCCGGATGTACCATGAATAGAGAAAGGAAAATTATCATGGCAAAGTACAGAAAACTCGGCAGAACATCTGCACAGAGAAAGGCATTATTAAGAAATCAGGTAACTGCAGTGATCAACAACGGCAAGATCGTTACCACCGAAGCTAAGGCTAAGGAAGTACAGAAGATCGTTGATGGACTGATCGCTCTGGCAGTAAAAGAGAAGGATAACTTCGAAACTGTTAAAGTTACCACCAAGGTTGCCCGCAAGGACAAGGACGGCAAGCGCGTAAAGCAGATCGTTGACAAGGAGACCGGTAAGGTCCTGGCTGAGTCCCATCGCGATAAGGATGGCAAGCTGGTTAAGATCGAGAACGGTGTTACCGTTACCGTATACGACGAAGTTGAGAAGGAGATCAAGAAGGATCTGGCTACCAGATCTCATGCACGTCGTCAGATGCTGAAGGTTCTGAACCCTGTAGTTGAGGTTCCCGCTGATGCAGCAGGCAAGAAAAAGAACACCAAGGAAGTTGACCTGGTTGCAAAGCTCTTCGATGAGTATGCTCCCAAGTATGCTACCCGTAAGGGTGGTTACACCAGAATCGTTAAGATCGGTCAGCGTAAGGGTGACGCAGCTATGACTGTTGTTCTGGAGCTTGTTTAAGCTACGAGCAAAGTAAGGATAAAAAGAGACAACCGCTAGGGAATGCTTGCATTCCCTAGCGGTTGTCTTTTTTTAGACTTATTTGGCGACAGCCGTACAATGAGGGGATGCTCCGCATTCCCGAGTTGCTTTGCGGATTACTCCACCACCTTCTGGAAGTGCTGGTAATCCTTGCAGGAGTTCCAGTGACCTCCCCAGATGAAGCCATGTTCTTTAAATAACTGATAGCACAGATCGTTTTCGTCAATTTTGTAGGGGAAGGAAGCGGTTCTGTCTGCATAGGCGGAAGCGTTTGCAGGAGATACCCTTTCACTGCCATCCTTATTGTATGTAATATAAGGATTGTAAAAGGGATTGATGTCTATCGCTAATCCCAGGGCATGCTTTGACAGGGATGAGGTCCCTTCTACCGGACGATAATTGAAACAGGAGGTATTATTATCCTCCATGGAGGCGGTGTCGTCTCCGTCGTACTCATCGATCAATAAGACTTTTTCCAGTTGATATTCATTACAATACAGTTCATAAAAGATCTCCGTCAGGTCCTGCGCGATTGCTTTGTTACAGATCAGCTCACCTTCTGCAGGATTTCCTTCAAAATTGTAATGCCGGATATGCACATATCTCAGATCGTCATAGCTGATTTCGACAGAATTCAACAGGTCTTGTGAGGCTTCTCCGGAGTTATCCACAGTAGCAGGATAAGAAACACCTGTTATATATCTCTGCAATTTTTCGGATAACGGCTCATAATAGAAGCCGTCGGACAGCGTGGTCCGCTGGTCGGTCAATAGCTCTCCGTTCAGGGAATATCCGGTCAAAACAGTAGTTTCTGCCATGGAAGATCCTTCCTGCAAGTTTTCTGTCGCATTTGCATTGGAATTGTCGACGGCCGGTGTAGGTTCCGGGGTAGGTGATGGCTCTGATGTCTGATAAGCCAGGGAAGGATTGTCCGTCGCATAATCCCCCAGAGTGTAGGAACTGTGCTGGGATACTCTTAGCAGTCCTCCGGCAACGACAGTGATGAGCGCAAGAATACCCACCATCTTCCATATTTTATTGCGATCGATCGGATTCATAGAATGCCTCCTCGTTTTATTTTCTGAAATGTTCTGCAATAGAAAGATACAACCATAACTATAAAGGTTTTTGGAAAGCAGTACAAGAGATTTTGAAAAAGTCGGGTCAGTTCCCTGTTAAGTGTTGTAAATCTGTGCATAATCTAGTAAAATAGGAACGATATCTTGCAAAAGCAGAAGATAGCTGATTCTCCGGCACTAAGCGAATATGGAATGGAGATTATTTATGGAGATCATTAAAGCAAATAATGTAGTATATGAATATATTCGTCGGGATGAAGAGGGAAATGTGGAAGGGATCACAAGAGCAGTGAATGATGTTTCTCTTGATATAGAGCAGGGACAGTTCATAGCCATCCTCGGACATAACGGTTCCGGCAAGTCTACTCTGGCAAAGCATATGAATGCCATCTTAAATCCGACAGAGGGAACGCTCTGGGTCGACGGTATGGACACGAAGGATGAGGACAACATCTGGAAGGTCCGTCAGACAGCCGGCATGGTGTTTCAGAATCCGGATAACCAGATCATAGGACAGGTAGTGGAAGAAGATGTGGGATTTGGCCCGGAGAACATGGGGATCCCCACGGAGGAAATCTGGCAGCGTGTGGAAGAGAGCTTACGTGCGGTAGGTATGTACGAATATCGAAAGTATTCCCCGAATAAGCTGTCCGGTGGGCAGAAGCAGAGAGTGTCTATTGCCGGAGTACTGGCTATGCATCCCAAATGCATTGTATTGGATGAGCCGACTGCCATGCTGGATCCCAGTGGACGTAAGGAAGTCATCCGTGCAGTCCGCGGATTGAATCAGGTGGAAGGCGTTACACTGATCCTGATCACCCATTATATGGAAGAAATTATTCATGCGGACAAGGTATTTGTCATGGATGAGGGGAAAATTGCCATGCAGGGTACCCCCCGGGAAATCTTTTCACAGGTGGAGCAGCTGAAAAAGCTACGGCTGGATGTGCCGCAGGTAACGCTGTTATCGTATGAATTGCAGAAACGCGGAATTCCGCTGCCGGATGGCATATTGACAAGGGAAGAGCTGGTCAGTGCACTGGGCTATGGAAAAACCGACAGGAAATAGTGGCGGGGATGGCAGCGAATGAAAGTACTCGGGAAAGGATCGAAAAAATGTCTATCATATTAGATCATGTGAATTATGTATACGGTGCAGATACACCGCTGGCAGTTCATGCCCTGAACGATGTCTGCCTGAAGATACCGGATGGACAGTTCATCGGTATCATTGGGCATACCGGTTCCGGTAAGTCCACGCTGATGCAGCATATGAACGGATTGATCCGTGCTACCGACGGACATATCTATTTTAACGGAGAAGATATCTACGACAAGGATTATGATATGAAGAAGCTCCGCAGCAAGGTAGGGCTGGTGTTCCAGTATCCGGAGCATCAGCTGTTTGAGATCGATGTATTCAGCGATGTCTGTTTCGGACCGAAGAATCTGGGACTGGATAAAAAAGAAGTGGAGCTTCGTGCATACGATGCTCTGAAAAAAGTAGGACTGCCGGATGAGCTTTTCTATCAGTCCCCCTTTGAATTGTCCGGTGGACAGAAGCGTCGTGTGGCGATCGCCGGCGTGCTGGCCATGAAGCCGGAGGTACTGATCCTGGACGAGCCGACAGCCGGACTGGATCCCAAGGGAAGAGATGAGATCCTGCAGCAGATCAAAAAACTGCAGACAGAGACCGGACTTACCATCCTGCTGGTATCCCACAGCATGGAAGATGTGGCGGAATATGTGGACCGCATCATTGTAATGAACAAGGGCAGTGTCATGTATGACGATACGCCGAGAGAAGTATTTAAACATTACAAAGAACTGGAAGAGGTGGGGCTGGCAGCACCGCAGGTTACTTATATTATGCACGATCTGAAGGCAAGAGGTGCAGATGTGGACGTGGATGCCACGACGATCGAGGAAGCGGCGGAAGAGATTGCCAGAGTCTGGAAAGCAAAGCACAGTTAAGAGAAGCATGAGGGAAGATGCGGGTTCTGACCCGGAAGGCGAAAGCGGGCGGAAACCCAGTAAGGAGCAATATGCTTAGAGATATTACATTAGGACAATATTATCAGACAGAATCCGTGATACACAAGATGGATCCCAGAGTCAAGCTGGGAGGTACTCTCCTGTTTATCATATCACTGTTCTTTTTTAAAAATTACGCGGGATACGTGATCGCAGCCCTGTTTCTGGGGATGGTGATCCGGCTGTCAAAGGTACCGTTCAGGTTCATGGTAAAAGGAATGAAGACTATCGTCATGCTGATGATGATCACGGTGGTATTCAATCTGTTTCTGACACAGGGCACACCGCTTTTGACGATCTGGAAGCTGACCATTACGCAGGAAGGTCTGAAGATGGCCATTTCCATGGCAATTCGCCTGACACTGCTGATCATTGGATCCTCTGTGATGACACTGACTACTACACCGAATAACCTGACGGACGGTATGGAGAAAATGATGGGACCCTTAAAAGTATTCAAGGTGCCCGTACATGAAGTGGCCATGATGATGTCCATTGCGCTTCGTTTCATTCCCATTTTATTAGAGGAGACGGATAAGATCATGAAGGCACAGATCGCCAGGGGAGCGGATTTCGAGAGCGGCAACATTTTCAAGCGTGCCAAGGCCATGGTGCCCCTGCTGGTGCCTCTGTTTATTTCTGCGTTCCGCAGAGCCAATGATCTGGCTATGGCTATGGAAGCCAGATGCTATCGCGGTGGCGAGGGCAGAACGAAGATGAAGCCGTTAGTTTATCATAAGAGAGACTATATTGCGTACGGCTGCATTGTGGCTTATATGGTAGTCAGCGTTGTGGTGGGACGTCTGTCGTTTCTGCCGTAAAATGCAGTTGTGGCAGTAGCAGCGGGCGATATGCTGAAAGGCCTGGAAAAGACAGGACAGAAGACATATGACAATGAACAGATGATTAGAGAGAAAGCAGGTGAGACACAGTGGAGGCGGAAAAGGGAACACAACTGGAAAAAACAACAAAACGTGTCCGCCTGACCGTGGCTTATGACGGAACGAATTATCATGGCTGGCAGATCCAGAATAACGGTATTACGATTGAGAGTGAGCTGAACCGCTGTCTGACGGATCTGCTGAGAGAACCTGTCGAGGTCATCGGTGCCAGCCGGACAGATTCCGGGGTGCACGCACTGGGGAATATCGCTGTGTTTGACACGACCAGCCGGATGCCTGCGGAGAAAATATCGTATGCGCTGAACCAGAGACTTCCGGAGGACATCCGGATACAAAAGTCCGAACAGGTGCCGGATGACTGGCATCCTCGCAGATGCGACAGCCGCAAGACCTATGAATACCGGATCTACCGGGCACAGTTCCCCATGCCGGTGAAACGTTTGTATTCGCTGTTTACTTATTATGAACTGGATGTGAACCGGATGCAGGAAGCGGCGGCTTATCTGGAGGGAGAACATGATTTCAAAAGCTTCTGCCAGACCGGCGCCCAGGTAGAATCCACCGTACGCACCATCTATTCCGTGGAAGTGGAAGAGCAGGGAGAAAATGATCTGGTGATCCGGGTCTGTGGTAATGGCTTTTTATATAATATGGTGAGAATCATTGCCGGAACCCTGTTAGATATCGGACAGGGCAAGCGGGACCCCATGGATATTTTCACGATCCTCGAGGCAAAAGACCGCAGTGCAGCGGGACCTACCGCACCGGCCCATGGACTGACGCTGATGAAATACGAGTTTCTGTGATCGTCATCCGCAATGCCGGGTTATTGTGTTTTCCGTCACTGCGTCACTATCTTAGCTCATATATAGGCATCTGGTTCATAGAATGTTAAAAAAAGCGCTTTGGATGCAGTATCTAATCGTTGATGCGGTCGTTCTATGGCTGAACTGTAAAAAGTTTAAAAATTATCTTGACACTAATTGATTGGTGCCATATAATATATGACTGTGACAGTGTTTCAATATGCTGAGTCAAAGCCCCGACGAAGCATTGAAATATAGTATTCAACCGTTTTGGAAAGAAGTAAAATGTAGCCGGACATCTGCAGATTACCATCGGACCAGAACACTGAAAAAGTCGATCATGAATCGGCGAAAGTAATATGGAGGGAACATAATGAAAACATTTATGGCTAGTCCAGCTACAATCGATAGAAAATGGTATGTAGTAGACGCTACTGACATGACCTTAGGCCGTCTGGCATCTGAGGTTGCTAAAGTGCTGAGAGGCAAGAATAAGCCTATCTTCACTCCTCACATCGACTGCGGTGACAACGTTATCGTTATCAATGCTGAGAAGATTAAAGTAACCGGTAAGAAGATGGATCAGAAGGTATATTATCATCATTCCGATTACGTTGGTGGCTTAAAAGAAGCTACCCTGAGAGAAAAGTTAGCAAAGAAGCCTGAGCAGGTTATCGAACTTGCAGTTAAGGGCATGCTTCCCAAGGGACCTTTAGGAAGACAGATGTTCACCAAGCTTCACGTATATGCAGGACCTGAGCACAAGCATGAGGCTCAGAAGCCTGAAGTACTGACATTCTAAAGGACTGAGAGGAGGAAAATAAATCATGGCTAAAACAGAAAGATACTACGGAACCGGTAGAAGAAAGAAATCCATCGCCAGAGTATATTTAGTACCCGGTAATGGTAATATTACAATCAATAAGAGAAGCATTGATGAGTACTTCGGTCTGGAGACTCTGAAGGTTATCGTTCGTCAGCCTCTGGCAGCTACTGAGACTGCTGAGAAGTTCGACGTTCTGGTTAACGTTCGCGGTGGCGGATACACCGGCCAGGCTGGTGCGATCAGACACGGTATTTCCAGAGCTCTGCTTCAGGTAGACGGTGATTTCAGACCCGTTCTGAAGAAGGCTGGATTCCTTACCAGAGACCCTCGTATGAAGGAAAGAAAGAAGTACGGTCTCAAAGCAGCTCGTCGCGCTCCGCAGTTCAGCAAGAGATAATTCAACCGAATATCGAAAAAGAGCAACAAACCCCGAAAATCCAGTATTTTCGGGGTTTTCTTTATATTCTGAAAATCTATCAGACACCCTCAAAACACACGAAAATGTTCCGGTAACTAACAGGTAACACACAGGTAACTAACACGAAAAAAGGTGTCCTCCGTAGGACTTTGCGTGTCCTCCGTAGGACAGAAAAAAAGACGGTATCAACCGCCTTTTTCAGTGCAATGGTCTATGATGCAAGACCGGACATCCTTTTTCGTGCGACAGTGGCAGGAATAACCATCCTTGAATATGATGTCATATCCGTCGTGCATGTTTCCAGTGATTCCGGAAATCATTTCTCTGTTCCTCTCTGCAATCTGCATCGTGTCAAACATTCCGCACTGGTCTTTTCTGACGAGGTCTTGCAGATACGCATTGACAGACATTCCCTTGTCATTAGCAAGAGATTTGATAATACTTTTCATTCCTTTAGGAACTTTCAACTCTATCCGTTCATAGCGTTCCCTATCAAAAGCCTGTTTATATTCTTTTCTATCCATCGGTGCACCTCCATCAAATCAAATTGATTGCATCAAGTTTGGTCGGGAGTTCAATGTGGGTGTAGACGTTTTCGGTCACACCCTGTCCTTTATGCCCGACAATTTTCTTGATGAATCTCTCGTCAACTTTCTTTTCGGTGAGGAGAGAGATGCAGGTGTGTCTTGTATCATGCGGGCGGTGTCCGTCATAGACAGGTTCTTTTTTTGTTTCATCAATGACGAATTTCCCGAAACCGAACTCAAGCATCAGAGGAATCCAGTAAGAATCATAATAATTCCGGTACTGAAAAGGTTCGTCGTCGGGTGTACAAATCAGATGGTCACATTTTCGGTTCATCCAGTATTCAAAGAACGGTACAATCTTTTCAGCGATGGGAACTTCTCTGATTCCTGCCTCTGTTTTGGATTCTTTCACATAGAACCATCGTTCATCAAGATGGATGTCCTTTTTCTCAAGGTCGAGGAGTTCCCCGATACGGACACCGGAATAAATCATAATAAGGATGACGGTCACATATATGTTTGAATCCTTGCATTTCCACAGAATAGAAATCTCTTTCTTTGAAAAAGGTTTCCGGTTGTATGCGTTCGGATTTCCCGCCTTGCTTATATCGACATATCTGACCATGTCTCTTTTATCTTGAGACACAATCTCGTGAATGACAGCATAGTCATACATGAGACCCCACAGGATTTTCAAGGTTTTAAGTGTGGGAGTGTTTTTGCCGGAGTTATCGACGACACTTTGCAGGTGATCCAGTTTGATGTCAACAAATCTCATTTTCCACAGGGGTTTCGATGTGTTAAAAGCAGCCTTATAACCATTCGTGTCCTTAATTTTTTCAAAATGGATTTCCGACCAATTCTCATATACTTCCTCGAAAGTAATAGTTGCATGGTGTAAATCAAAGGGGTCTTTATTGTATTCCGCTAATGCAGTGAGAGCCTCTTTGCGTGTCGGGTAATATCCGACGGTTATATATAATTGTTTTGATTTTCCGGTTATAGGGTCAATTTCCCACCCTTTTGTCTTTTTTGCTACATAGGGATTTCGTCGGTTTCCGGATAATTTATAGACCGACCCAAACCCGTTCGGTAGTTTCATTCAATCACCATCCTAAAAAAGAGTATAAAAAATAAAACCAGTGCAAAAAGCACGGTTTTATGGTAGAATGAAACAGGATTCGGATTCTATCAAAATGCTTTTTGCAGGGCATGAGATAAGAGATTCCACAAAGGCGATTCGTGTTGCAGCACGGGTCGTCTTTTTATGTGCAAATCTATTTTTCAGAGCGTTCTTTCACAATTTTCCGATACTTGCGACCGATGGCAAAACAGCCGACACCCAACAGGATGGCAGCAACACCGCCAACAGGAACAGCAAGCAGCAGGAGCAATCCCAAAAACACAAGCACAACAGCGAGAACCATGAGGATAATTCCGCAGACATTATATGTCCGGTCGGAATATTCCTTTTTCACTGGAGCAGGTGCGTCATAGGATGCGGATGTGTGTCCGTTTCCGGATGATGCACTTTTCATCACATCAGAGACCCCGACGGTCGTTCGACTATACACTGCATTATAAGCAGCCTTTTTCGGGTCATTCACAATCCCCATTCCCTTTTTACCATAAAGAGGATTCACAGCCTTTTTGACCTGCCTCTTTACTTTTCCGGTAGTCCTTGCCTTTATGCTCTTTTTGACATTCGGTTTTCTGACACCGTATTTCATGCAAAACACCTCCATTCTTTTGGACAAATCTGTCACCTTGTACACTTTCCTTACGAAAGGAGGTGAGCAGGATGAAAGTTTTGTTATGGGAAACGAGAACCTCAAAAGGGTTCACGTTGATGGAGTTGGCGAAGAAATCCGGAATCGGAAAATCGACGCTCAACAACATCGAAAACGGTAAGGTGTCACCGACATTGTTTCAACTCGAAACGATAGCGATTGCACTGGAGGTCAAAATCACCGACCTGTTTGAATCCGAATACAAATAATTGTGATGTTGTATAAATAAAGTTGACACCTTATTCTCAAGGAATTCATGTATAATAAAAGAGAATAAGGAGGAACTCTCAATGTCACGAACCCAACGTAAATACGACCAGGAATATAAGATCCAGGCTGTCAAACTTGCCAAAGAAATCGGCGGTGCTAAGGCAGCCAAAGAATTAGGTATCCCAGAAGGAACCATCCACACATGGCTGAAAGCAGTTAGAGCAGGCACATTGGATATTGGCGACGGTGCACATACTCCGGAAAGCGCGATGAGTCTTGCTGAGGAGCTTGCCATGCTCCGCAAACGCGTTAAAGATCAGGACAAAGAAATCCGGCGTCTGAAAGAGGAAAATGAATTTCTCGAGGAAGCAAGCGCTTTTTTCGCAGCCAGCCGTCGGAAGTCAGCAAGAACCAAAGAATGATGTTCATTGCCATAAAAACGAAAGACGGCGTGATTAAGGGAAAACTCTCATTCTATTGCCGGATGCTTGGCGTCAGCCGCCAGGGTTTCTACAAATATCTTGCTATTAAAGATCGCCCTTGGAAATATCAGGATCTTGCTGATGCCATGAGAGTGATCCATGCTGAGGATGAATGCAATGATACCTATGGACGTATTCGCATGTACCAAGCACTGCTCCTTAAGAATCCGACGGGAATCAAGATCCCCAGTGAACGAACCGTTTACAGGGTTATGGATGAAATAGGACTTGTCCATCGGCCAAAGCGCAAGCCAAATGGCATTACCAAGGCTGATCGGGAAGCACGTAAGTCAGATGATCTTCTGAAGAGAGAGTTCAAGGCTGATAAGCCACTTGAAAAATGCGTAACTGATATCACAGAAATCAAGGCAAAAGATGGAAAACTGTATGTTTCAGCCATCTTCGACTGCTTTGATTCCAGCGTTCTGGGACTGGCAATGGAAACAAACATGAAGGCAACTCTGTGTGAGCATACACTGGATAATGCCTATCTGGCGCATCCTGATCTGCGAGGTGCCATTGTGCACTCCGACAGAGGAAGACAATATACCAGTGAAACCTACCGTCAGGCGCTTTCTAAATATGGCATTATACAAAGCATGAACAGTGATGGTGGCAGGTGCCACGATAATGCTCGATGTGAAAGCATGTGGGCCAGAATGAAAAGCGAGCTTCTCTATGACCGCTACAATACGGAAAGCCTGACCACGGATGAGCTGAGAGTTCTTATTTGGAGATATTTCATCAGTTACTGGAACAACAGGAGGATCTGCTCTGCCAACGGTGGGCTTCCTCCTATGATTAAGCGTCAGAGATACTACCAATCTCTGGGCCTGGCTGCATAGGAAATGATATCTTTGAGATAAATGTGTCAACCAATATTGACAATATCAATTGTATCACATGACATGTTCCGTGAGCGGGAACAGGAGACGATTTCCACAATTATGGAATAGTCGGTAAGATACAAAGCGAAAAAGTCCTCAAGAGGATATATAAATTCGTTTTATATCTGTACACCCACGAGACTGGCAGTTGAAAAAGACTGTCAGTCTTTTTTATTATCCGCTCTCAAAGAAATGTAATAATCAACAAGTCTGTCAAATGCCTCAATATCAGCGTCCGAGGCATATAAGAGCGTTTTTATCATATTTTTGCGAGATTCATTCTCACCCGCCATGATGCGGTCGATTCTTTCAAAAAAGTCGTCGTCGGATTCGACGAACATTTCTCCCTCTCCAGTAGTCAGCCACATATAATCAACACTAAACTCTCGACAAATGGATTTTGTCATCTGTTCAGTGAGACTACGTTCACCCTTTTCAAGACGAGAAATTGCAGTTTTGGTCACACCAAGTTTTTCACCGAATTTTTCAAGGGTAAGACCGAGCGAATTTCGCACATCTTTGATGCGTTCACCCTGCGTCATATCGAATCACCTCCTTTGTTTTGCATAAAGCATAACACGGTAACTGACAAAAATCAATAAAAAAGTAACCATAGGCAACAAAAAAGTATTGACAAGGTGGACATAGGTCACTATAATGTAACCATAGGCAACAGAAAGCAGGAAAGAACGGGTGAAGCGATAGGGCTACACGCAAGTGACATGGTGGTCAGGCTGCCGGATAGCAGATAGAGCGTGTGAAGAATAAACATGACCCGTCAAAGTAGTTGAAGAAAACAGGAACGGTAGGGCAAGAAAGCACAGTGTACCGCACTATTTGAAGAAAGCGGACAGGCTGAACCAATCAGCACTTTACCCCTATTCCAAGAAACCGTTAAGTGGAAGAATCAACCGAGCGAGAGGACACAGCACTGTTGCCCCTTTATAAGAATAGGAGGAATGGAAATGGAAAAAGAAAGATACTTGAAATATGTGAAAATCTGCGAGAGAGCAGAAAGAATGAAAATTGATACAGGTGATCGCATGGGAGCACTAATGGACATCGAGAGTGCAGACAAGAAATTCAACATGAGACTGGATGACTGGTTGCAAGCAGATGATTTCAATTTCACACATGACTATTGTGGTATTCAAAACAATATAAAACGAGGAGAGTTTCCGGCAACGGATTTCGGATTTTTTCTCCCAAGATTCGCAGGTACACACTAAAAGCCGAAACGGGGCAGCAGTCACCCCGTCAGCGTCCGGATGGCGACCGACGCTCTGACGATGGCAAGCCGAAAGACAGCGTCGGAATACCGTGAGAAACATGGCAGCGGGTGAACTTGCTAAAAGGTTCATAGTTGGATGACAGGTTTTCGGTGACTTTTTAAGGCGAAAAGACACAACACGGTAAATTCAGCCGGAACAGAGGCGAGGTCATGAACAGACCGAGAGAGCCTCCACAGGAGGAAACAGGATGCAGGAAATGAAATATTTCAACGAGGGAAATGATTGCGACATCTGCAAAAACCAACTCATGACAGGACGAGACGGAACGGTCGAGGATTGCCGGAGGAGACAGAATGGGTTGTCATGCAGATTCGAGGAGCGTGACATTCGGACATGTCCGGTGTGCGAACATGAGGTTGATCGTGAGGATATGTATTTCACAAAGGATTGTCATGGAATCCCGTTCAGACTGGTGTGTGACAGATGCTATCAGAGAATCATGTCAAAAGGATATGACGGGGAATATTACACAGAGGCAGACGAACAGATTGAGGACGACTATTGAGAGCCGAAACGGGCAGCAGTCGCCCGTCTGTGTGGGATGACCGCCCACGCATTGACAAGGCAGGTCAGAACAGGAGGTCAGACGGATGGAAGTCGGACGTATATTGCCAACCGAGGCAGCAGTCATATTGAATGTATCACCGCAATTCATCCGAATAGCGATGCAGCAAGGGAAACTCCCTATCGGAACAGCGGTGCAGATGTCATCAATATGGACTTATCACATTTCGGAGAAACTGCTTGCAGATTATTCCGGAAAAGACATACAGGCAGAACTTGAGAGAATCAGAGGAAAGAGAGGAGCGTGACATATATGTCAAAGGATGAAAGAAAAGAAATGATTGAGAATATCGCAGAGCGGTTCACACAGATGGATGACGTTGACAAGTCCTATATTGCCGGATATATGGCAGGAAAACAGGAGGAACGTCAGAAATGGGAGCAGCAGGGAAAGACAGCGGTTGCAACAGCGTGAGGATGACTTGTGTTTGATACGGAGGGGGCGATTTACGAGGAATACACCTAAAAAATGAATATGCAGAGCATGAGAAAAAAGAGCAAAAAGAAAGGAGACCGTTGCAGCGGTCTCCCGTTTAGCAGTCTGTGTCAGACGCTTAAAACCTAAAAATATTATAGCAAATCTGACACCATATTGCAAGCATGAAAAAGCGGGGGAAACCCCGTGATTCAAAGGCTTAATAGTGACAAGTAACTATTTTGTCGCAGAGAACGGTGTGACCCGAAGGTCACGCCGTTTTTCTGTGTTCATAGGTTGTTTGCGTGATGATAGGCTCGGAAATAACGGGAATATCTACATCGTCCACGAAGTTGAAGAAAATCTTCACTTTCTGCTTGCGCTTGCCGCTGGATTTGTCCGGGGCATAGACGATGATTTTCTTGATATACTCGTTCACGATGGTCTGTGTCAGCTCCTCCACATCCACATATTTCTGTGTCAGGGCGATAAAGGCATCCAGACCGTCGTTCATTTCTTCCCGCTGTTCCACCCATTCTTCGATAACTTCAATTTCGAGCTTTAACCGTTCCTGCTCCGCTTCATAGTCCGCAGACATCTTTCTGTATCTGTCCTGATTGAGATTTCCAAGAACATAGTCCTCGTACAGCCGGGCGATGATGACATCCAGATCGGCAAGGCGTTTCTTTGCCTGTTCCAGCTTCTTTTTGTCATCCCGGATGCTGCGCTCCTGGTCAGTCCTGCGGCATTGCAGCCATTCCTCCTGAAAACCGTCCACATCGCTTCGGATATACTCATTGACTGCCCGGATGCGTTCCAGAACGATTTCACGAAGCACATCTTCCCGGATATAGTGGGCAGTACAAGTACCACGGTTGCTCTTGTAGTTGTTGCAGACGTAGTGATCCTGCTTGCCCTCAAAGCTTTTGCTTGTGGCAAAGTGGAGCTTGCCGCCGCAATCGGCACAAAACAGAAGCCCGGAGAACAATCCCTGCCGTTCCGCTTTTGCGGGGCGGCGTTTGTTTTTCCTCAGTTCCTGCACCCTGTCAAACTGTGCCTGAGATACAATCGCTTCCTGTGTGTCCGGCAGATAAAACATATTCTCCGGCTCATTGGGAATCCGCTTTTTCAGCTTGTAGGACTTGGAATAAGTCTTGAAGTTGCAGGTACAGCCTGTGTACTCCTGCCGTTCCAAAATCCCTGCAATGGACTGGTTGCCCCAGTGGTACGGTCTTTCCGGCATCGGCTTTTTCTTTCGCTTGGCATAGAGTGCCTTTGCGGTCATAATCTGCTTTTCTTCCAGAATCCTTGCAATCTGCTCCGGGCCTTTGCCGTCAATGCAAAGGTCGAAGATGAGCTTGACTACCGGAGCCGCTTCTTCATCCAGAATCCAGTGATCCTTGTCCTCCGGGTCACAGCGGTATCCGTAGGGCGGTTTGCCCATGTGCTTCCCACTGGTTCCTCTCTGCCGCAAACTGACACGGACTTTCTTGCTGGTATCACGGGGATACCACTCGTTGAACAGATTACGGATTGCGGCGAAGCCCTCGCTGTCTCCCCGGTTGCTGTCTACGCCATCATTTATAGCGATAAAGCGGACATCATAACTCGGAAAGATAATATCCGTATATTGTCCAACAGTCAGATAGTCACGACCAAAGCGGCTGAGGTCTTTGACCAGCCAGCAGCCCACAAGCCCCTGCTTGACAAGCTCAAAGCCTTCCTGCACACCGGGACGATTGAAGTTCGTCCCCGTATAGCCGTCATCCACCAGAATTTTCAGGTTTGTATACCCGTGGTCACGGGCATATCGGGTTAAATACTCTCTCTGATTTGCGATACTGTTACTCTCGCCTTCCTGGGCATCCTCGTTGCTCAGACGGCAATAGAGAATGGTAATTTTCTGCTGATCCAACATAATATCCTCCTTCGGTGGTTGGTCAGCCGACAGTACCGTTGTGCATATTGGAATTATATCATGCTTTTGTGTCGCAGTCATTAACAAATCACCCCCTTGTCAGAAAAAATGAGCCGTTTTACCTTGTCGGTAAGTGGCTCATTTCCATCACACTCCGTTTCAATCACATACCATGTGTTTCCGATCTTGCACTCAATGGTTTTGCAGAAAGAGGACTGTGCCGCTTCCCAACGCTTGCGGCATTCTTCCAGAAAATCAATAGGCGGCTCAAAAATCGGATCGAAGCAGGAGCAAATATCAATATAGCCGATGGCATCGTTGATTTCTTCCATCGGGGCATCTTCCATAATCATCTTGTTAATTTCATCTACGGTTTTCTTCATAGGCAAATAGTTCCTTTCTTAAATTTCCATGTCCTGTCCACGATTGCGGGCAGGGTGTTTGTGTTCATACAGTTCCTTTCCCCTGGCGAGGATGGCATTGATAAAAGCCCAGACCTTTTCAGATGCAATCTCAATCGCATCCAGGAAAGGCTGGGCTTTTTGTTTCAGCTCCTCATAGTCTTTGTTCAGTTTTTCAAAACGGTCTTTCCATATCTTTGCGTTTTTATCTGCCTGCTCGAATTTCTGCTTGTATTTCAGCTTCTCAGACTTTTCCGCAAAGCTGCTGACCGCATAATCCTTTAGCGTGCGGCACTCATCCGCCGTCATGGTAACATTTCCCGTAATGGGATTTTTCTTGCCCATCGACTCAATCTCATGTGCAGTCATAGCAACAGACTTAGCAGCCTGAGTTTCCTTTTTCAGAGCTTCCAGTTTCTTTTTCTGCTTCTCCGTGGCAGCTTTGGCATCCGCTAAGCTCTGCTCGGCCTGTGCCACCTGTCCGGTCACAGCTTCCAAACGCTGCTGTTCGGCCTGTACCTTGAACTGTGTCACCGTCAGATGTTCTTCGGTGCTGCCACATTCTCCACGCTCTACATCGGTATAACCAGCGTTTCGCATGAAATTAAAAAGTCATCCTGCAGCACACTGTAGGACGACTTCAAAATCTTTTTCCCTTTTGCGTTCAACATCGGATTTCCGTTTTCATCAAGAACGGGTTTGGATTCCCACTTCTTACTGCGGCTGACCTGTGTGATCGTTTCCTTTACCGTTCCCCGGAGGGATTCATCCTTGCATCGCTTCGACCACAGGATTTGTTTCTCCACCACCGGGATATAAACCACATGAAGGTGATAGTGGTACACATCCTCACCCAGAGCTTCCGACATTGCCCGGTTGCGCTCGTCGGCATGCATTACAGCGGAGAGGATATACTGCTCACCGCCCACGATCTCCACGGCGGCTTTATAGGCATCGGCATAAAACTGTTTTGCAAACTCATAGCCGCCGTGGTTGTAGAAATAAGCGGAGTTCACATCGAAAACCAACTCGCCATATTTGACGGCATCCGGTTTCAGCCCTCTGGTGGAGATGATCTTGTCCTGCTCCATCTGCTCAAACATTTTTACATAATCGTCAGTGGGAGACTTGAAGTGAACATTCAGCGCAGTACGTTCCGGCACGATGTCCACATTGGAATAACGGTCTTTTTCACGCTCATTGTGTTCCTGTACTTTTGTCACATCATCCGGAGTTTCCAAGTCCTGATTTCTGGCTAAGGTACGATCAATTCCATCATTTCTTGCCATAGATTTTTGTCCTTTCTTTAAGATTTGCAGACAGCGGAGGGCTGAGGAACGGCACTTTTTCAAAGTGTAATAACCCACTATTACACTTTCATCCATGCTGGCTACAAAGTGCCGTGGGCTCTCCGAGGGCTCTCCCGAGGGGGAATGCGGTCACTGCGGTGACCTCTGCTGACCAAGGCAAAATGTCTGCGCCTTTTACCTTGGTCAGCCCGTCTGCATGAAGCTGTTCTGCGGAACATTTCTTGCAGACGATGGCAGCGAAAACCGTATCTTTCACTGCCTGTCCATGGGCAGCACTGCGGTGCGCCTATGGGGACGGGAGATGCGGAGGGCTGTTGCCGGGGTATCACTTCTCCCGTCTTTTCTGCCATACGATGTCGTAACCAAGCACAGCGGCAAGCTCCAATACTTCCTTGTATCGGATGCTTTCCCGCTGTAATTTTGCGGACAGGTTGGAAACGCTGTCGCTCCATCCGTACTCGTCCGAGAGCAGGTCAACAACTTCCTGCATGGTCATCCCGGCACGGATGATCTGTGCCTTTATTTCGTTGCGTATATTCATATTGATAAAATCCTCCATAATTCAGTTCATGTGTCGGTGCAACCTCTGCGCTCCAAGGTGGAGTGGATGCACCGAACAGTGAAAAATCTGCAATCTCCGAAATCCGTTCAGAATTTCGCTTGTGATGTCCTGTCCATATATGACCATATCCCACTTTGCCGTTTTGTGTGGTTTGGTCTGGAACAGTGAAAACATCTATTGTTCCGTGAACAGGGTACACGGTTCAGAGAAGCACGATTTCGTGAAATAGCTTCGTCCTGCGGTCAAAAACTTTGCTGTTTCCATTACCATTGATTTTTAATGCCCGAAAACAGGTCAGCTTTGAAAGCTGCTGTTTCCTATAACGGAAGAAAACAGGGGTAAATGCTGCGTACATACGTACAGAGCATGACTGGCAAAATCAATCCCGCCAGTCCTCCGGTACGTACGTACACGGCGAAACATCGTAAAATCCATTTATATGAGGTCTTGCCACAGCTTCCACGCCCATAAATCCCCACACCCGCCGTCCGGCAGAGTTGGTGATGTTGTTGCAATGCTCCAGATTGAATCTCCCGGCATTGGCAATCATGGCGTCGCTGAAGCTGCGGGCTTTCAGCGGTGCAAGGGAGTTTTCCTCACACCACATCCGGTAGATTTCATAGAAATCCTTAGAGCTGATGGAAGCATCCGCTTTCAATCGGATGTATCCCTCCGACTCCATGAAATCAAAGATATTGTTGTTGTCACGCTTGACCGCTTCCCGGTTTTTCCGGATACGGTCACTCTCCGTAAACTTAAAGTTGTTGGCAACAAGCCGCTGTAAGCCTTCAAATGCCCACAGGAAGATACCCTCGGCTTCAGCTTTCATCTTCTCTGCAAGGTCAGGATCATCGGCTCTGTCCATGGGCTTTTCTTTGGTGGTCAGCACAAGCTGTCTGCGGTAAAAACCATCGCTGCGATCATATAGGGCTTGCAGATCACCATTGCTGAATGCCAGCAACCGGGCAAACATCCAGCCCTGATAACTCTGCTTGCCCTTGCGTTCCAAGTCCATTTTGCCCTGTGCAGTCACGATGGATTTTACATAGTTGGTCTGACGCAGAGCTTCCATCCGCATATCATCATCCACGCACAGCAGGATGTGTTCCAGATCGGCACGGGCAAAACGGTTTTCAGAAATCTTCCCGATGCTGCCGTCTTTCATATTCGTGCCGAAGATGGTGGACAGCACCGCACCGATTTGAGATTTACCCTCGCCACCGTTGCCTTTAATCACCATCATGCGCTGCCCCTTGTTGGAGGGAATCAGGCAATAGCCGATAAACTCCTGCAAAGTTGGAATGTCCTCGGCGTAAAGCAACCCATCCAGAAAGTTCAGCCAGATCACCGGTGCAGGAGCATCGGGATTATAGCCGACAGGCAGACGGCTTCGCACGATAGCCGGTCTGCCTTCGGTGAAAGTGCCGTTCAAGAGCAGCGTACCGTTGGCAACATGGATGCGATCCTGCTCCGGAGGGAAGTCAGACACCTGCGCTTCCAGTTTCAGCACTTCCAGAATGTTGGTGATCTTCCGTGGGATGTTGTTCACGGCACAAAATTTCAGCTTGTCGTAAATCTCCCCACGCAGAGGAAGGTCATCCGTCACTCGACCATCGGGCGTGAAAAAAGCTCCGTTTGCGAAGATGATTCTGCGCTCATGCAGAAATTCTTCACAAAACAGAGCTTCGTTGATGTTCTGCCCGTCAAACCAGACAGGAAAATTCATATTAGGCGTTTTCCGGTTCTTCGCCATGGTGCGCCACCTCCTTTTTCTTTCGTGCGGTATACTCTTGCAGAAAAGCAATTTTGCCGTCCTGCATCAGCTTGTCCACCAATGCCACCCGTTCTTCCAGATCACCCACCGTCAGCACATCTGCCATATATTCGATATAGCAGTGCATCTGGCAGGCTTCCACAAAACGGTCATCCAGAGCATCTTCCGGTGTCTTGGGTGCGTATCGTATTTTCCAATCTTCCAGCAGATGCAGATAATCCGTCAGCACCCGGAAACACAGCATTTCATTCTCCCGGAACTGACGGATATAGGGACGCTTTGGCTTGACCATAGCTGCGGCAGTGGGCGGTTTCGGGTCAAGCCCGAAGTCCGCAGCCAGCTTTTGCGCTGCTTCATAACTGCTCAGATCGAACAGTCTTGCCACAAGGTCGATTACATCCCCCTTGGCTCCGCAGCCGAAGCAGAAGAAATAATCCTCGTTCAGCTTCAAGCTCGGATGCCTGTCGTTGTGGAACGGGCAGCAAGCCATACCATTGCGGTTGACATTCAGCCCGTAGTGTTTTGCGGCTTGCTTTACGCTGATTGCCGCCTTGATGATTTCATAGATTGTCATAGAAAAACCTCCGTTCATAGTATTTAGAAAGCACGAAACACCCGCCGTGATTGGCAGGGGCTTGGCTCCTTCTACTATGGTTATGCCGGATTTTTCAAAAAACAGGCTAATCGGAGGACAACCCCGTTTCAAAAAACAGGACAACTTATGGATAGATGTAGATTTCTTTACATTAGCATGATAGAATTAAGA
>VOFD01002279.1_pt1 | contig 125825 bp, 138 predicted proteins | sample 5384101 | NCBI WGS metagenome assembly VOFD01 (sample SAMN12384723, study PRJNA508395) | human gut metagenome | isolation source: healthy gut C | host: Homo sapiens | reverse complement strand
GCCAGTCCGCTGGTGGCTGCGGCAGCGGCGGTGACGGGGGGATTACAGACCCGAGGGAGTTTATCTAAATCAAGGTTCACTACAGAGGGAGAAACTGAGGGCCTATGTCCTCTGCAGTGAAGAAAGAACAATCAAATAACAGCAACAATGAAACAGAAATTCAATATCATCAACAGCACTTGTGTACCTCTTCCGTTGGAGAATGTGGATACCGACCAGATAATCCCTGCACGTTTCCTGAAAGCCACCACGAAAGAAGGCTTTGGCGAGAACTTGTTTCGCGACTGGCGGTATGACAAGCAAGGCAACAAAATAGAATCTTTCGTACTGAACGACCCTACCTACGGCGGACAAATCCTTGTGGCCGGCAAGAACTTCGGTTCGGGAAGCAGCCGCGAGCATGCGGCATGGGCCATTGCCGACTATGGTTTCCGCGTGGTGGTGAGCAGCTTCTTTGCGGATATCCATAAGAACAACGAACTGAATAATTTCGTGTTCCCGTGGTGGTGAGCGAACCGTTCCTGAAAGAACTTTTCGACTCGGTTTTCGCCAACCCCAAAACGGAAGTGGAAGTGAACCTGCCCGAACAGACCATTACCAACAAGGCCACGGGCAAGAGCGAGCATTTTGAAATCAATGCCTACAAGAAACACTGCCTGATGAACGGATTGGACGATATAGATTTCCTTGTAGAGAACAAAGACAAAATAGAATCCTGGGAGAAGAAACATGAAGCATAATCATCCGAAGATAGAAATCATGGACACCACGCTCCGCGACGGTGAGCAAACCAGCGGTGTGTCGTTCGTCCCCCATGAAAGCTGATGATAGCCCGTTTGCTGCTTGAAGACTTGAAGGCGGACCGGGTGGAAGTGGCTTCCGCGCGGGTGTCTGAAGGGGAGTTCGATGCGGTGAAAATGATATGCGACTGGGCCGCCCGCCGCAATATGCTGCCGAGGGTGGAAGTGCTCGGTTTCGTAGACGGGCATACGTCGGTGGACTGGATACACGCTACCGGCTGCCGCGTCATTAATCTTCTGTGCAAAGGTTCGCTGAAGCATTGCTCCTGCCAGTTGAAGAAGTTGCCGGAAGAACATATCGAGGACATTCTGGCAGTGGTGGACTACGCAAACGTGCAGGACATGGAGGTGAACGTCTACCTGGAAGACTGGAGCAACGGCATGAAAGATTCGCCCGAATATGTGTTTCAATTGATGGACGCATTGATTCGGACCAACATAAAGCGGTATATGCTGCCCGATACGTTGGGGGTGCTGAACCCGTTGCAGGTCATTGAATTCATGCGGAAAATGGTGAAACGCTATCCGCACGCGCATTTCGACTTCCATGCGCACAATGATTACGACCTTGCGGTGAGCAATGTGCTGGCAGCCGTGTTGAGCGGTTGCAAGGGGTTGCACACCACCATTAACGGTCTGGGCGAGCGTGCGGGGAATGCGCCTCTTGCCAGCGTGCAGGCCATCCTGAAAGACCATTTCAGCGCTGTCACCAATATCGACGAGAGCCGCCTCAATGATGTGAGCCGTGTGGTGGAGTCTTATTCGGGCATCGTAATTCCCGCCAACAAACCGATTGTGGGTGAGAATGTGTTTACGCAGGTGGCGGGCGTGCATGCCGACGGAGATAATAAAAGCAACCTGTACTGCAACGACCTCTTGCCCGAACGCTTCGGCCGTAAGCGGGAGTATGCGCTGGGCAAGAACAGCGGCAAGGCGAATATCCGCAAGAACCTGGAAGACCTGGGGCTGGAGCTGGACGAGGATGCCATGCGCAAGGTTACCGAACGTATCATCGAGCTGGGCGATAAAAAGAACTGGTGACGCAGGAAGATTTGCCGTACATCGTTTCCGATGTTTTGAAACACGGCATGATGGACGAGCGGGTGAATCTGAAAAGCTACATCGTGAACCTTGCCTACGGACTGAAACCGATGGCTACGTTGAAAATAGAAATCAACGGCAAGGAGTATGAGGAGAGTTCCAGCGGCGACGGTCAGTACGATGCCTTTGTGCGTGCGTTGCGCAAGATATACAAGGTGACTCTGGGGCGCAAGTTCCCGATGCTGACGAACTATGCGGTGACCATCCCGCCCGGCGGACGTACCGATGCCTTTGTGCAGACGGTTATCACCTGGAGTTTTGAAGACAAGGTGTTCCGTACCCGCGGGCTGGATGCCGACCAGACGGAAGCGGCCATTAAGGCTACGGTAAAGATGTTGAATATAATAGAAGCTGAATACGATAAATAAGATGCCCAACCATGATTGATAAGAGAATAAAGGATTATTTCGAAAGAAAACCCAATGTAAGCTATCTGTTTTTTGCTTGCATGATATTTTTGTTTCGTGTTTTCTTGAATTGGTATGCAAATGAGCTGCAGCTCGTCACTCTTATGGATGTGATATGGACGCTTATGCTGACTGCGGGATTTGTGACGGGTGACCGTGTTCGCCGCAAGAATAAAGCAATGAAAGATAAGATAGAAAATGAATTGAAAAAGAAATAATAATTATGGACTTTAAAATTGCAGTATTGGCCGGTGACGGTATCGGCCCCGAAATATCCGCCGTAGGTGTGGACGTAATGACCGCCGTTTGCGAGAAATTCGGTCACAAAGTAAGTTATGAGTATGCCGTGTGCGGTGCGGACGCCATCGACAAAGTGGGCGACCCTTTCCCCGAAGCTACTTTTCAGGCTTGTAAGAATGCCGATGCAGTGCTTTTCTCGGCTGTAGGCGACCCGAAATTCGACAATGACCCCACCGCCAAGGTGCGTCCCGAACAAGGACTGCTGGCTATGCGCAAGAAGTTGGGCCTGTTCGCCAATATCCGTCCGGTGCAGACCTTCAAGTGCCTCTTGCACAAGTCGCCGCTCCGTGCGGAACTGGTGGACGGTGCGGACTTCATCTGCATCCGCGAACTGACGGGCGGTATGTATTTCGGTGAGAAGTATCAGGACAACGACAAGGCGTACGATACCAATATGTATACCCGTCCGGAGATTGAACGTATCCTGAAAGTGGGCTTTGAGTATGCCATGAAGCGCAACAAGCACCTTACGGTAGTAGACAAGGCGAATGTACTTGCCTCTTCGCGCCTGTGGAGACAGATTGCGCAGGAAATGGCCCCGGACTATCCGGAAGTCACCACCGACTATATGTACGTGGACAACGCCGCCATGCGCATGATTCAGGAACCGAAGTTCTTCGACGTGATGGTGACCGAGAATACCTTCGGCGATATTCTGACCGATGAAGGCTCCTGCATCAGCGGCTCCATGGGCTTGCTCCCATCGGCTTCCACGGGCGAAAGCACGCCGGTGTTCGAGCCTATTCACGGCTCATGGCCGCAGGCTAAGGGCCTGAACATAGCCAACCCGCTGGCACAGATTCTTTCCGTAGCCATGCTGTTCGAGTATTTCGACCTGAAGGAAGAAGGCGCGCTTATCCGCAAGGCGGTGGATGCTTCGCTCGACGCCAATATCCGTACCCCGGAAATCCAGGTGGAAGGCGGCGGCAAATACGGCACGAAAGAAGTGGGTGCGTGGATTGTGGACTATATCAAACACTAATCTTTATTAAGGAAAGAAAGGGCGAAACGTTTTTTTCCTACCTTTGCGAGGAGATGCGTCAAGAGTACGGCAATAGCGAGCCTGCTTTTGGTGTGTCTCCTCATTTGTGTCTTATTCTGTATAAACTCGGACGAATTATGGCGAAAATAGCGAATAACTTGACGGAACTTATCGGCGGTACGCCGCTGATGAAATTGGCGGGGTACAGCCGGAAGTACGGATTGCAACGAGAGGTGGTTGCCAAACTGGAGTCCTTTAATCCCGCAGGCAGCGTAAAAGACCGCGTAGGTCTGGCAATGATCGAGGATGCCGAAGCGCGCGGAGCGTTGAAGCCCGGTGCCACCATTATAGAGCCTACCAGCGGCAATACGGGAGTAGGACTGGCAATGGTGGCGACCATTAAAGGCTATCATCTGATACTGACCATGCCCGAAACCATGAGCATCGAACGCCGCAACCTGCTGAAAGCCCTCGGAGCGGAAATCGTGCTGACGGACGGATTGGCAGGCATGGCGGGCTCTATCGCCAAGGCGCAGGAACTGAGGGACAAGATACCCGGTGCCGTGATTCTGCAACAGTTCGAGAACCCTTCCAACGCCCGGATACACGAACTTACTACGGGCGAGGAAATCTGGACGGATACGGACGGACAAGTGGACGTGTTTGTAGCGGGAGTAGGTACGGGCGGCACGATTTGCGGTGTGGCGCGCGCCTTGAAAAGGCATAATCCGAATGTCTACATTGTGGCCGTAGAACCTGCATCATCTCCCGTGCTTGAGGGGGGCGAGGACGCTCCTCACCGCATACAGGGCATCGGGGCAAACTTTATTCCGGCCCTTTACGATGCTTCGGTAGTGGACGAGGTGATTCCCGTGCCGGATGATGAAGCCATTCGCGCCGGACGCGAACTGGCATCTACCGAGGGATTGCTGGCGGGAATATCTTCCGGAGCGGCTGTCTATGCGGCACGTCTGCTGGCGGTGCGTCCCGAATTTGCCGACAAAACGGTGGTGGCCTTGCTGCCTGATACGGGAGAGAGGTATCTCTCTACGGAGTTGTTTGCTTTTGACACCTATCCTTTGGATTAAATGCCGGGGACGGACGTTTGTTTCACCCGGTGGTAGCGGTCATACCGACGGGTGGTAGCACTTGTACCGTCGCGTGGTATTGCCCGTACCATCCTTTGGTACTCTTTGTACCAGCGCTTGGTACTGTCCGTACCACCGCCTGATATTCTTTGTACCCTTGCTTGGTACTTCCTGTACCGGCAGGTGACACGGATACGGGTGCATTAATAAATTTAGAATCATAAGTATGAAGAAACTGATTTTTCTCGCAGTATGTTTATTGGTAAGCGGTATGCCTGCGTTCGCGCAAACCTATCAGGAACTTTGCGACCGTGCCGTAACTTATACGGAGCAGGATAGTCTGCCGCAGGCGGAAACGTACATCCGCAGAGCCTTGAAGCTGGAGCCTGCGAATCCTCATAACGCCCTTCTGTTCTCCAACCTCGGTACGATACAACGCTGCCAGCGGAAGTACGAAAAGGCTTTGGAGTCCTATAACTTCGCCCTGAATATAGCCCCGCGGGCAGTGCCTATCTTGCTGAACCGTGCGACCATTTATATGGAACTGGGGCGCAACAACCTGGCACAAGCCGACTATTCGCTGGTGCTGGATTTGGAGAAAGACAACGAAGAAGCCCTGCTGATGCGCGCTTATATTTATATGCAACAGCGTGACTATAAAATGGCAAAGGCGGATTACGAACGTTTGTTGAAAGTGAATCCTACCAGCTACAACGGCCGTCTCGGTTTGGCTACTTTAGAGCAGAGAGAGGGAAAATACGAAGAAGCACTGAGGCTATTGAACACTATGATTGCCGCCAAAGGAGAGAACCGGCAGTTGTCTCCTTCCCAATATGCCATGCTTTATGTGGCTCGTGCCGGAGTAGAAAAAGACTTGCACCATACAGATATGGCATTGGTAGACCTGGAAGAGGCGATAAGCCTGGATAGCTCGCAGCCTGAAATATACCTGATGCGCGGCGAAATCTACCTCGCCCAAAAGAAGAAAGACCTTGCCAAACGCGATTTCGAGAAAGCCATATCGTTAGGAGTACCGCAATCTGATTTACGCAACTTCTTACAACAAACGGGGAAATAGGGGGTAGTGGTTAGTGATTAGCGTTTAGTGATTAGTGATTAGCGTTTAGCGTTTAGTGGTTAGTGATTAAGTTATGTACAATAAACAGTTAACTGCTAATTGCAAAACACTCACTGCTCACCACTAATCCTTAATCGCTAATCACTAATCACTAATCGCTAATCACTATATTTTCGTATTAGGTTGATAAATTCTTTGCCGTATTTCTTTTTTTTGTGTTCTCCGATGCCGCTGATGTTGCCGAACTCTTCGAGGCTGGTGGGGCGTGAGGTGCTGAGCAAGTGGAGAACCTTGTCGGACAGGACGATATAGGCAGGCAGGGCCTCTTCATCGGCAAGACGTTTTCTTAATTTGCGCAATGCTTCAAAGAGGGCTTCGTTCTCTGTATTGGGAAGTCCTAAGGGTAGCTCTTGGGCGGGGACGGTTGCTTTGCGTTTTCTGCCACGTTTGGTTTCGTTTGTTTCTTCCCGGCGTATCACTACCAATCGGGCGGTGGCTCTGCCGAAGAGGACATCGCTTCCTGCGGAAGTTATTTTCAGATGATTGTTTTCGTTGTAGGCAATCTCGAAGTATCCGAGTTGCAGCATTTGTAATAAATAATCATGCCAGTCGCGGGCGGGAACATCACGTCCGGCGGCAAAGGTTTTCAGTTGCTGATAGCCTTTGCCTACGACTTCGGACGACATGTTTCCCCTGAGAATATCCACTAAAACACCTGTACCGATTTGCTGGTCTGTGCGGACAATGGCGCTCAGGGCCTTTTGTACGATGACAGTTCCGTCAAAGCGTTCGGGCGGGTTCTTGCAGACGTCGCAATTGCCGCAGTCGTGGTCTGCTATTTCTCCAAAATAACTTAACAATATGCGGCGTCGGCAGATGTCGGATTCGGCGTATTGCTGCATGCGTTGCAGTTTCTCCAGGTTGATGTTCTGCTGTCCGCTCTCGGTAGCGAATTTGGTAAGCAAAATCAGGTCTGCAAGCGAGTAGAACAGTAGCGTGTCACTGGGCAGTCCGTCTCTGCCGGCACGCCCTATCTCCTGGTAGAAACTCTCGATGCTCTTTGGTAAATTATAATGAATAACCCAACGAACGTTACTCTTGTCTATACCCATGCCGAAAGCAATGGTGGCGCACACTACCTGCACGCGGTCGTTGATGAAATCGTCCTGCGCTTCGTCCCTGAGGGAGGGGGAGAGTCCGGCATGGTAGACGGCGGTGCGGATACCCTGCTTCTGGAGCATCTGCGCCACGGATTCCGTCTTGCTCCGGCTCATGCAATAGATGATGCCGCTTTCTCCGGGATGGCGGGCTATGAAGTCAAGAATTGTCTTGGATTTTTCCTTCTGCTGGTAGCCCCGTTTTACGGTGAGGCTCAGGTTGGGACGGTCGAACGAGGAGATGAACGTCCGGGGATGGTTCAGGTGAAGCTGCCTGATGATATCTTCGCGCGTGATTTTGTCGGCGGTGGCGGTCAGGGCGATGATGGGCACGTGCGGGAACTGCTGGTGCAGAATCCCCATCTGTGCGTATTCAGGCCGGAAGTCATGTCCCCATTGCGAGATGCAGTGCGCTTCGTCGATGGCGAAAAGCGAGATGTGCATGTCCCGCAGGAGATAATTGGCTTCTGTAAGCAGCTTTTCGGGCGAGATATACAGCAGTTTCAGTCTGCCTTCCATGCAGGCACGGCGCAGGGCGGCATTCTCCGTTTCGTCATTGCTGCTGTTCAGCGCACCGGCGCTGATGCCGTTGGCGCATAACGCCTCTACCTGGTCCTTCATCAGCGAGATGAGCGGCGAAACGACTACCGCGGTTCCTTCGCGCAGCAGGGCGGGAAGCTGGTAGCATATTGATTTTCCACCGCCGGTGGGCATTAACACAAGTGCGTCGTTTCCGTCCAGAATGTGACGGATAATCTCTTCCTGCAGGGGACGGAAACTGTCGTATCCGAAGTATGTTTTAAGCGTTTGTAGCATAAGCAGTGCCGGTATCTTTTTATCAGGGGACAAAGGTACGTTAATTCTTGCATAAAATGCAAAAGGAAGTGGCGTTCAGTCAAATAACTTAATAATGAAGCAGTTGTGTTAAATAAGCTTGTAATTAAACGTATCCTGCTTCTTTTCAAGCTTTTTCGTTGTTTGTATATTAAAAATATGTACGAGAAAAGTTGCGTATTAAAAAAAATGTTAGACTTTTGTGTAATCTAAGGGAAGCTCCTTTGGATTTCCGTATTTAAACAACCCTAACCAGTTAATTTAATGAGTGATTTAGAAAAGAATGCACAGGAGGAGGCTACAAAGAAGCATCCCTATAACCTGCGCGAAAAGAAAGAAAAGAAGGCTGCCTACCGTTCCCTGATACGGCCGGAACTGGCAGACGAGCTGTACGACAGGATATTGAATATCATTGTCGTGCAGAAGAAGTACAGAGACCCCAATTACTCTGCTAAGGATTTGGCGAAAGAACTGCAGACCAATACACGTTATTTGTCGGCAGTGGTGAACTCCCGTTTCGGCATGAATTATTCTTGTTTGTTGAATGAGTACAGAGTGAAAGACGCTTTGCATTTATTGACAGATAAGAGATATGCTGACAAGAATGTTGAGGAAATCAGCACGATGGTAGGCTTTGCCAATCGTCAGTCTTTTTATGCTGCATTTTATAAAAATGTAGGAGAAACTCCTAACGGTTATCGTAAGAAAAATGCAGTGAAAGGTAAATAATGCAGTAAAACTGAACTTATAAAAGGAAATATTCCGAGCCATGTGCTCCGGAATACTTCCTTTTGTTATTTTAATACTAATCAATCTTTTCCAAACACGCATGAAAAACAACTGATTTCCGTAATGGTTGCCGCGTCCTTGCTGACAGCTTGCGGCGGAGCACCGAAAACTACTGCCGAGGCAGAAAAATTTGATTATACAGTGGAACAATTTGCAGATTTACAGATTTTACGCTATCGCGTACCGGAGTTTGAGAACTTGTCTCTCAAACAGAAAGAATTAGTTTATTACCTCACGGAAGCCGCTTTGCAGGGACGTGACATCCTGTTCGACCAGAACGGGAAATACAACCTCAGAATCCGCCGGATGCTGGAAGCCGTCTATACGGGCTATACCGGCGACAAGACTGCGGCAGACTTCAAGGCGATGGAAGTGTACCTTAAACGTGTGTGGTTCTCTAATGGCATTCATCACCACTATGGTTCTGAGAAGTTCGTGCCGGGCTTTGCTCCCGAATTCTTCAAGCAGGCCCTTTTTAAGCGTGGACGCCGCTACACTGCCGCTTGCAGAAGGGCAGACGGTGGAGCAGCTTTATGAAGAGGTGGCTCCCGTTATCTTCGACCCCAAAGTAATGCCGAAGCGTGTGAACCAGGCTGCCGGTGAGGATTTGGTGTTGACCTCGGCATGTAATTATTATGACGGGGTGACGCAGCAGGAAGCCGAAGCCTTTTACAGCTCCATGAAGGACCCTAAGGATGAAACGCCGGTTTCTTACGGTCTGAACAGTCGTCTGGTGAAAGAGAACGGCAAGATTCAGGAAAAAATGTGGAAAGTGGGGGGCTTGTACGGCGCGGCTATCGGGAAGATTGTGTATTGGCTGAAGAAAGCGGAAGGCGTGGCCGAGAACCCTGAACAGAAAGCGGTTATAGCCAAGCTGATAGAGTTTTATGAAACAGGTGACTTGAAGACCTTTGATGATTATGCCATTCTGTGGGTGAAAGATTTGGATTCCCTTGTCGACTTTGTGAATGGATTTACTGAAAGCTATGGTGATCCGTTGGGTATGAAGGCAAGCTGGGAATCATTGGTGAACTTTAAGGATATGGAAGCTACCCGCCGCACGGAGATTATCAGTGGCAATGCGCAATGGTTTGAAGACCACTCTCCGGTGGAAAAGCAGTTCAAGAAAGAGAAGAAGTGAAAGGTGTTTCAGCCAAGGTAATCACTGCCGCTATTCTGGCGGGCGACCTCTATCCTTCGACGGCTATCGGTATCAACCTGCCCAATGCCAACTGGATCCGCAGCCATCACGGCTCCAAATCCGTAACGATTGGCAATATAACAGATGCCTACAACAAGGCGGCCCATGGCAACGGCTTCAACGAAGAGTTTGTATATAGCGATGCCGAACTGCAATTGATAGACAAATATGCCGATACGACCGATGAACTGCATACCGACCTGCATGAGTGTCTGGGACATGGTTCCGGCAAACTGCTTCCGGGCGTAGACCCCGATGCGCTGAAGGCTTACGGCTCTACTATCGAAGAGGCGCGTGCCGACCTGTTCGGACTGTATTATGTGGCCGATCCGAAACTGGTGGAACTGGGGCTGACTCCGAGTGCGGATGCCTACAAGGCCCAATTCTATACCTATCTGATGAACGGCCTGATGACACAGCTTGTGCGTATCGAACCGGGAAACAACGTGGAAGAGGCACATATGCGCAACCGCCAACTCATAGCCCGTTGGGTATATGAAAAGGGTGCTGCCGACAAAGTGGTGGAACTGGTGAAGAAGGACGGAAAGACTTATGTCGTAATCAATGATTATGAAAAGGTACGGGAACTGTTTGGCGAACTGCTTGCCGAAATACAGCGTATCAAGTCCACGGGCGACTATGACGCAGCCCGTGAGCTGGTAGAGTCCTATGCCGTGAAAGTAGACCCGGAACTGCACGCGGAAGTATTGGAACGTTACAAGAAGCTGAACCTGGCTCCGTATAAGGGCTTTGTCAACCCGAAGTATGAGGCTGTGACGGATGCGGACGGCAACATAACCGATGTGAAGGTGACTTATGATGAAGGGTATGCCGAACAGATGCTGCGTTATAGCAAGGACTACTCGGCATTGCCTTCAGTGAACGATTGAATGGTAATTTAGAGATTTTATTGTTTTCTTTTAGGCACGGATTACACGGATTTCACGGATTTACTTTTTATCCTTTTTTTCCGTTTCCGTGAAATCCGCGTAATCCGTGCCTAAAAAAATCATCAGGTGCATTTTGACACACCTCTTTTTTAAGATAAAAGGCTTTTTGCCTCAGGTGATAACCGGAACTCTCATTTCTGAAACTAATGGAACTAAAAGAACAACTCAAAGAAATAAAAACCCAGCTCCGCCTCTCCATGAATGGGGCTGTGTCTCAAAGTATGCGTGAGAAAGGTTTGGTCTACAAACTTAACTTCGGCGTGGAACTGCCCCGTATCAAAAGTATTGCTTCTGCTTACGGGAAAGATCATGCCTTGGCGCAGGCACTTTGGAAAGAAGATATTCGCGAATGTAAAATATTGGCGGGATTGCTCCAGCCTGTCGACAGCTTCTTGCCCGAAATAGCGGACATATGGGTGGAGAATATCCGGAACATCGAGATTGCGGAACTTACTTCTATGAATCTGTTCCAGCATCTTCCTTATGCTCCTGCGAAGTCTTTTCAATGGATTGCCGCTGAAGATGAATATACGCAGGTCTGCGGTTTCCTTACCATTGCCCGGCTGTTAATGAAAAAAGGCGATATGAACGAACGGGTGGAGAATGAATTCCTTGACCAGGCAATATCGGCGTTCCTCTCAGGCTCTTATCATGTGCGCAATGCCGCGCTGACCGCTATCCGCCGCTTCATGCAGCACAGCGAGGAAAATGCGTTTCAGGTTTGCCGCAGGGTAGAAGGCATGGGAGATTCCTCTTCGGAGACAGAACGGCTGCTTTACAATCTGGTAAAGGAAGAGGTAGCGTTATGATAAAACGGTAAAGTGATAGAGTGCCGGCTACTTTACCATTCTCATCATTAATTTTTCTTTTTTTTTGTTTGCTTTCCGCAAAAAAGGCTTAACTTTGTTGGCTGTAAAAAAACTGCGCCTTTAAAATGGAAAGTCAGAACGTGAAAGATACGGTTAGACAGATATTCACCGAATATCTCAATATGAACGGGCATCGCAAGACTCCCGAACGATATGCCATACTCGATACTATCTATTCCATTGATGGTCATTTTGACATTGACACGCTTTATTCGCTGATGGCTGACCAGGAGAATTTCCGTGTGAGCCGCGCGACGCTGTACAACACCATCATATTGCTTATCAATGCACGGCTGGTTATCAAACATCAGTTCGGAAACTCCTCCCAATACGAAAAGAGCTATAATCGTGATACGCATCACCATCAAATCTGCACACAGTGCGGCAAGGTTACCGAATTCCAGAACGAGGAATTGCAGCACGCCATTGAGAATACCAGATTGAGCCGCTTTAACTTGACGCATTATTCGCTTTACCTGTATGGATTGTGCAGTAAGTGCGACCGCGCTAACAAACGTAAGAAGAAAAATAATAACCATAAGAAAGAAAAATGAAAGTAGATGTTCTATTAGGATTACAATGGGGCGACGAAGGCAAAGGCAAAGTCGTTGACGTATTAACTCCGAGATACGATGTCGTGGCACGTTTTCAAGGCGGCCCGAACGCCGGCCATACATTGGAGTTTGAAGGTCAGAAATATGTGCTTCGTTCCATTCCTTCGGGAATTTTCCAAGGTGACAAGGTGAATATCATTGGTAACGGTGTAGTGCTTGATCCGGCGCTGTTCAAGGCGGAGGCGGAAGCATTGGAAGCATCCGGTCATAATTTGAAGGAACGCTTGCATATTTCCAAGAAAGCACACCTCATCTTGCCCACGCACCGCATTCTGGATGCTGCCTATGAAGCTGCAAAAGGAGATGCCAAAGTGGGAACTACCGGCAAGGGCATCGGTCCTACCTATACAGACAAGATTAGCCGCAACGGTGTACGTGTAGGTGATATCCTGCACGATTTCGACAAGAAGTATGCTGCTGCCAAAGCCCGTCACGAACAAATCCTGAAAGGCTTGAATTACGAATATGATTTGAGCGAGCTGGAAAAGGCATGGTTCGAGGGTATCGAATACCTGAAGCAGTTCAAGTTTGTGGACAGCGAACATGAAATAAACGGTCTGCTGTCGGACGGCAAGTCTGTTTTGTGCGAAGGTGCGCAAGGTACGATGCTCGATATTGATTTCGGTTCTTATCCGTTTGTCACTTCTTCCAATACCATTTGTGCAGGAGCCTGCACGGGCTTGGGCATAGCTCCTAATAAGATTGGTGAAGTCTATGGTATCTTCAAAGCATACTGTACACGTGTAGGTGCAGGTCCGTTCCCGACGGAACTGTTTGATAAGACAGGTGACCAGATTTGTACGCTGGGACATGAATTCGGTTCGGTAACCGGACGTAAGCGCCGTTGCGGATGGATTGACCTGGTAGCCTTGAAATATGCCATTATGGTAGACGGCGTAACCAAGCTCATCATGATGAAGAGCGATGTACTCGACTCATTCGAAACAATCAAAGCCTGTGTGGCATATAAGGTCAACGGTGAGGAAATCGATTACTTCCCGTTCGATATCGAAGGCGTGGAACCGGTGTACGTGGAATTGCCCGGCTGGCAGACGGATATGACAAAGATGCAGAGCGAAGATGAATTCCCGGAAGAATTCAACGCTTATCTGTCGTTCCTGGAAGAACAGCTCGGTGTGCCTGTGAAGATTGTATCTGTAGGTCCCGACCGCGAACAAACCATCGAACGCTATACGGAGGAATAACATAGATTGACAAATAGACAACCTTACGTACGGGTTACGCGGATTTTGTGGTTTCGATAACGGACTGTATAAATTCGGGTAACCCGTACTTTTTTTATTTATTACCATGAAAACACGTATTATCTCATTATTGCTTCTGCTCTCTCTCTGCTCTTCCGGGAGGTCGCAACCTTATCAGCCTACGGCAGAAAACTTGCAGTCGCGCCAGGAGTTCAGGGACAGCAAATTCGGCATTTTCCTCCATTGGGGACTGTATTGCATGTTGGCAACCGGAGAATGGACCATGACCAATAATAACCTGAATTATAAAGAATATGCCAAATTGGCGGGCGGATTTTATCCTTCCAGGTTCAATGCAGCCAAGTGGGTGGCAGCTATCAAGGCTTCCGGAGCAAAATATATTTGTTTCACTTCGCGGCATCACGAGGGCTTTTCCATGTTTCATACCCGTTATTCCGATTATAATATTGTGGATGCTACTCCTTTCAGGCGGGATGTACTGAAAGAATTGGCGGATGAATGTCATAAGCAGGGGATTCGCCTGCATCTGTATTATTCACATATAGACTGGTATCGAGAGGATGCTCCGCAGGGGCGTACGGGGCGTGGAACCGGGCGTCCGGATCCTTCGGGAGACTGGAACAGCTATTACGCTTTTATGAACAACCAGTTGACGGAGTTGCTGACCGGTTACGGGAAAATAGGCGCAATATGGTTCGACGGCTGGTGGGATCAGGACCGGAATCCCGGTTTCGATTGGCAGTTGCCCGGACAATATGCGTTGATACACCGCCTGCAACCTGCCTGTCTGATTGGTAATAATCATCACCGGACACCTTTCGAGGGAGAAGATATACAGATTTTTGAGCGTGATTTGCCCGGTGAGAACAAGGCGGGACTTTCCGGACAAGGTGTCAGTAACTTGCCATTGGAAACGTGTGAGACAATGAATGGCATGTGGGGATATAAGATTACCGACCAGAATTATAAATCTACGAAGACATTGATTCATTATCTGGTGAAAGCAGCCGGTAAGAATGCCAATCTTTTGATGAATATAGGTCCGCAGCCCGATGGCGAACTGCCGGCTGTTGCCATGGAACGACTGGCAGAGATAGGAGAGTGGATGAAAGTGTACGGTGAAACTATTTACGGAACACGTGGCGGCTGTGTGGCTCCTCACCCTTGGGGAGTGACAACGCAGAAGGGAAATAAGCTGTATGTGCATATTCTGGATTTGCAGGATAAAGCGCTTTTCCTGCCTTTGGATGGAAAGCGCGTGAAGAAGGCTGTAGGTTATACTGACCGCCGGCCGCTGAAAATACAGAAATGCCGGGATGGTGTCATGCTTTATCTTTCCGAAGTCCCGACAGATATTGACAAAGTCATCGAACTGCACCTGGAAGAGTAGCCTGCTGCCGGTGAATTGCTAAAACTGTAACCGTTATGTCGGTAAATCTTTAATTCTTCCTAAAAGATAGGGAGAACCGGGAGATGGCTCGCAGTTTCCCTTTATTTTTGGCAGACAATTTGTTATACAAACAGAAACGACACATTATTCATTTATTTATTATTAAAAGAAGAAAATTATGGGAACAGGAATGATAGGCATGCAATGGATTATCTTTATCGGGGTGGCTGTGGTCAGTTGGCTGGTACAGATGAACCTGCAGAGTAAATTCAAGAAATATTCTAAAATCCCCACCGGCAACGGAATGACGGGAGCCGATGTGGCTTTGAAGATGCTGCACGATAACGGCATCTACGATGTAACCGTAACACATACTCCGGGACACTTGACAGACCATTACAACCCTGCCAATAAGACCGTAAACCTTAGCGAAAGCGTTTATAACAGCAACAGCATTATGGCAGCGGCCGTTGCCGCCCATGAGTGCGGACATGCCGTGCAGCATGCACGCGCCTATGCACCGCTTACGATGCGCAGCAAACTGGTGCCTGTGGTTTCGTTTGCTTCTAACATTATGACGTGGGTACTGTTGGGCGGTATCCTGATGCTGAACACTTTTCCACAGTTGCTGCTGGCAGGTATCATCCTGTTTGCCATGACTACACTGTTCAGCTTCATCACCCTTCCGGTGGAAATCAATGCGAGCAAGCGTGCATTGGTATGGTTGAGCAGTTCCGGCATTACGAATGCCCGCAATCATACACAGGCGGAAGACGCGCTTCGTTCGGCGGCTTATACGTATGTGGTAGCTGCGCTCGGTTCATTGGCAACGCTTGTTTACTACATAATGATATTCATGGGACGCAGAGAATAAGAACGTTCTGTTCCGTAGAAATAGAAAAATGCTTTCTTCATGCTAAATGGAGAAAGCATTTTTTTTCTTAATCAATAAAATACCGTAACTTTGTCATCTGATTTTATAAATGATTGATACGATTATGGCAGCAAAACCAAGTATTCCCAAAGGAACCCGCGACTTTTCGCCCGTAGAAATGGCGAAGCGTAACTATATATTCAATACGATTCGTGATGTTTATCATCTTTATGGTTTCCAGCAGATAGAGACTCCTTCCATGGAAATGCTTTCCACCTTAATGGGGAAGTATGGTGAAGAAGGCGATAAACTGTTGTTCAAGATACAGAATTCGGGTGATTACTTTTCCGGTCTGACGGACGAGGAACTGTTGAGCCGTAATGCCGCGAAGCTCGCAAGCAAGTTTTGTGAGAAAGGTCTGCGCTATGACCTTACCGTGCCTTTTGCCCGTTATGTCGTGATGCACAGGGATGAAATCACGTTCCCTTTCAAGCGTTACCAGATTCAGCCGGTGTGGCGTGCCGACCGTCCGCAGAAGGGGCGTTATCGTGAGTTCTATCAATGTGATGCCGATGTGGTAGGCAGCGACTCCTTGCTGAATGAAGTGGAACTGATGCAGATAGTCGATACCGTATTTACGCGTTTCGGCATCCGTGTATGCATTAAAATCAACAACCGCAAGATATTGAGCGGCATTGCCGAGATTATCGGTGAGGCTGATAAGATAGTGGACATTACCGTAGCGATTGACAAGCTGGACAAGATAGGGCTGGACAATGTCAACGCCGAACTGAAAGAGAAGGGCATCAGTGATGAGGCTGTTGCCAAATTGCAGCCTATCATTTTGTTGAGCGGTAGTAACGAAGAGAAACTCGCCACACTGAAGCAGGTGCTTTCTGCCAGCGAAGAGGGCTTGAAGGGTGTGGAAGAGAGTGAGTTTATCTTGAAGACGCTTTCCGCGCTTGGATTGAAGAACGAAATTGAGCTTGACCTGACGCTGGCTCGCGGCTTGAACTATTATACGGGTGCTATTTTTGAAGTAAAGGCGCTGGATGTGCAGATTGGCAGCATTACCGGTGGCGGTCGTTATGACAACTTGACCGGTGTATTCGGCATGGCAGGTGTTTCGGGAGTGGGCATTTCGTTTGGTGCAGACCGCATATTCGATGTGCTGAACCAGCTTGAACTTTATCCGAAAGAAGCGGTGAACGGTACGCAGCTTCTGTTTATCAATTTCGGTGAGAAAGAAGCCGCCTTCTCTATGAATGTGCTTACTCAGGTACGTGCGGCAGGTATCCGTGCCGAAATCTTCCCCGATTCCAGCAAGATGAAGAAGCAGATGGGTTATGCCAACTCCAAGATGATTCCGTTTGTTGCTTTGGTGGGAGAAAACGAGATGAATGAAGGCAAGGTAACCTTGAAGAATATGGAGACGGGAGAGCAGAAATTGATTACCCCCGAAGAGCTGGTTAGCGAACTGAGTTAATAAAAACTGAAATACTATTAAAAAGGAGCCTGTTTGTGCTCCTTTTTTTTTGTATATTTGTTACGCAGGTGTTGCAGGAATGTAATATTCGGCTCTTACCTTTGCAGTGACAATAAAAGAGGAGGTTTGTATGGTTTCCGTTCAATTTAAACAAGAAAAGCATAATGCGCTGGTCAGTTTCCTGATGATTGTCATAGCGGTGTTGTTTTTGCTTTATATGGGCAGCTCGCTGGTGAACTCTACCCGGACTTTTTGGGAAAACTATTCCATAGAGAATTTATTGGAATGACATTCTGTAGGCAGGGAACAGAAAGTCGGGTTCTATCCGTTTTTTGCAATATTTATCCATATCGGGAATAAATAAAGACAGTCGGTTTATTGCAATTGGCTGTCTTTTTTGTATATTTGTGAGTCCGTGTTCCAAACTTTTAATACGGACATGTTTTGTTAACCGTATCATCAACTAAAAACAACCAGAATCATGGAACAAGATTTCTCAATGCATGCCAATCCGTTGGTGGCCAAGCTTCAAAAACCGGCTTCCGAATTTACAAAAGACGACATCGTTTCTTATATAAAGGAGAATGGAATCACTATGGTGAACTTCATGTATCCTGCTGCCGACGGGCGGTTGAAAACTTTGAACTTTGTCATTAACGATGCCGCATATCTCGATGCGATACTTACGTGCGGGGAGCGTGTGGACGGTTCCAGCCTGTTTCCTTTCATTGAAGCGGGCAGCAGCGATTTATATGTAATACCCCGCTTCTGTACGGCTTTTATAGATCCGTTTGCCGAGCAGCCTACGCTTTCCATGCTCTGCTCTTTCTTCAATAAAGACGGCGAACCGCTGGAAAGTTCTCCCGAACACACTCTGCGCAAGGCGTGCCGGGCATTTACGGAAGTAACCGGTATGGAGTTTCAGGCCATGGGCGAATTGGAGTATTACGTCATTTCGGAAGACAGCGGCATGTTCCCGGCTACCGACCAGCGCGGTTATCACGAGTCTGCTCCGTATGCCAAGTTCAATGAATTCCGTACCGAGTGTATGGCGTACATCGCACAAGCCGGCGGACAAATTAAGTACGGGCATTCCGAAGTGGGTAACTTCACCCTTGACGGCAAGATATACGAGCAGAATGAAATCGAATTTCTGCCGGTACGTGCCGAGCAGGCAGCCGACCAGTTGATGATTGCCAAATGGATTATCCGTAACCTTGCTTACCAGTATGGATACGACATCACTTTCGCTCCGAAAATAACGGCAGGAAAGGCCGGTTCCGGATTGCATATTCACATGCGCATCATGAAGGACGGAAAGAATCAGATGCTGAAAGACGGCGTACTTTCCGAAACAGCCCGCAAGGCGATTGCGGGAATGATGGAGCTGGCTCCTTCCATTACCGCATTCGGCAATACGAATCCTACTTCTTATTTCCGCCTTGTTCCTCATCAGGAAGCGCCTACCAATATCTGCTGGGGCGACCGCAACCGTTCCGTATTGGTACGTGTGCCGTTAGGATGGTCGGCAAAGACCGATATGTGCATGATTGCCAATCCTCTGGAAGCGCCGAGCAATTACGACACCACTCAAAAGCAGACGGTAGAGATGCGTTCACCGGACGGTTCAGCCGATTTGTACCAACTGATTGCAGGACTGGCTGTAGCTTGCCGCTGCGGTTTTGAGATGCCGGATGCTTTGGAAATTGCGGATAAGACTTATGTGAACGTGAATATCCACAAGAAAGAAAACGAAGACAAACTGAAACAACTGGCTCAGTTGCCCGACAGTTGTGTCGCTTCTGCCGATTGTCTGGAAAAACAGCGTGCCGCTTTCGAGAAATACAATGTCTTCAGTCCTGCCATGATTGACGGAATTATCACTAAGTTGCGTGCGTATGAGGATAGGACTTTGCGTAGCGAAGTGCAGGATAGTCCGGAAGAGATGCTGAAACTGGTTGAGAAGTATTTCCATTGCGGGTAACGGACAGAACAGATATTATAGTAAAGAACTCCTTGCCGGACGGTTGCCGGTGAGGAGTTCTTGTTTTATAGCCGGTCACCTTTGCCATTTTGTCAGCATTTATCTGCCAAACGAACAGCTTTGCCTTTTGGCACGGTTTTCGTAAGTTCTTTATCGCTTGTATAAAGCAACATTACCATTATAATAAATTGTATAACATATAAAACAAAAAAACTATGAACATTAAACCATTAGCAGACAGAGTGCTGATACTCCCTGCACCTGCAGAAGAAAAGACAATCGGCGGTATCATTATTCCTGATACGGCAAAAGAAAGACCTTTGAAAGGTGAAGTTATCGCAGTAGGCAACGGAACTAAGGACGAAGAAATGGTGTTGAAGGTTGGTGATACGGTACTGTATGGCAAATATGCCGGTACGGAACTGGAAGTGGAAGGAACCAAGTACCTCATCATGCGTCAAAGCGACGTACTCGCTGTTTTGGGATAATCAATTTATAAATAGTAAACCTGATAAATAGTAAAAACATTATGGCAAAAGAAATATTATTCAATATCGATGCCCGCGACCAATTGAAAAAAGGTATTGACGCTTTGGCAAATGCAGTAAAAGTAACGCTTGGCCCGAAAGGACGTAACGTAATCATCGAAAAGAAATTCGGCGCTCCCCACATCACAAAGGACGGTGTAACAGTAGCCAAAGAAGTGGAACTGGCCGATGCTTACCAGAATACCGGTGCACAACTGGTTAAGGAAGTTGCTTCCAAGACAGGTGACGATGCCGGTGACGGTACAACTACCGCTACTGTATTGGCTCAGGCTATTGTTGCTGAAGGCTTGAAGAACGTAACTGCCGGTGCAAGCCCTATGGATATCAAACGTGGTATCGACAAGGCTGTTGCCAAAGTGGTTGAGTCCATCAAGAGCCAGGCCGAGATGGTAGGTGACAACTATGATAAGATTGAACAGGTAGCTACTGTATCTGCAAACAATGATCCGGTTATCGGTAAGTTGATTGCTGACGCTATGCGTAAGGTTTCTAAAGACGGTGTAATTACTATCGAAGAAGCTAAGGGTACCGATACTACTATTGGTGTGGTAGAAGGTATGCAGTTCGATCGTGGTTATCTTTCCGCTTATTTCGTTACCAACACTGAAAAGATGGAATGCGAAATGGAGAAACCGTACATCCTGATCTACGACAAGAAGATTTCTAACCTGAAAGATTTCTTGCCTATCCTCGAACCGGCTGTTCAGACAGGTCGTCCTCTGTTGGTTATTGCAGAAGATGTGGATAGCGAAGCTCTGACTACCTTGGTTGTGAACCGTCTGCGTTCTCAGTTGAAGATATGTGCGGTGAAAGCTCCGGGCTTCGGCGACCGTCGCAAGGAAATGCTGGAAGACATTGCCGTATTGACAGGTGGTGTTGTAATCAGCGAAGAAAAAGGCTTGAAACTGGAACAGGCTACTATCGAAATGTTGGGTACTGCCGACAAGGTAACTGTTTCTAAAGACAATACGACTATCGTGAACGGTGCCGGTGCAAAAGAAAACATCAAGGAGCGTTGCGAACAAATCAAGGCTCAGATTGCTTCTACCAAGTCCGACTATGACAAGGAGAAATTGCAGGAACGTCTTGCCAAGTTGTCAGGCGGTGTGGCTGTTCTTTACGTAGGTGCTGCTTCCGAAGTGGAAATGAAAGAGAAGAAAGACCGTGTAGACGATGCTCTCCGCGCTACTCGTGCCGCTATCGAAGAAGGTATCGTAGCAGGTGGCGGTGTGGCTTACATCCGTGCGCTCGAAGCATTGGAAGGTTTGAAGGGTGACAATGCCGACGAAACTACCGGTATCGACATCATCAAACGTGCCATCGAAGAGCCTTTGCGCCAGATTGTAGCCAACGCCGGTAAGGAAGGCGCTGTTGTAGTACAGAAAGTTCGTGAAGGCAAAGCCGACTTCGGTTACAATGCACGTACCGATGTTTACGAAAACCTGCACGCTGCCGGTGTGGTAGACCCTGCAAAGGTTACTCGTGTGGCTCTGGAAAATGCCGCTTCTATCGCAGGTATGTTCCTTACTACCGAATGTGTGATTGTCGAGAAGAAAGAAGATAAGCCCGAAATGCCGATGGGTGCTCCAGGAATGGGCGGTATGGGCGGAATGATGTAATATCGTTTTCCCTTGATTTCTTAATCATATAAATTGACCGCGATGTCTTGCATAAAGGCGTCGCGGTTTTTTTATGTTGGATAATATTGTTTCCTTTGCATATTCATTTCGATAATAAAATAGAAAAGACCATGAGAAGTTTTGCTTCAGATAATAATTCGGGGGTGCATCCTTTGGTAATGGAAGCGCTGAATAGGGCCAATTGGGACCATGCAGTGGGATATGGTGATGATGTATGGACGGAAGAGGCTGTCTGCAAAATCAGGGAAGCTTTTACTCCGGATTGCGAACCGTTGTTTGTATTCAATGGAACCGGCAGCAATACTGTTGCCTTACAGTTATGCACGCGTCCTTATAATTCGGTAATATGTGCGGAAACTGCGCATATTTATGTAGATGAATGCGGCGCTCCTGCCCGCATGACAGGCTGTCAGATTCGTCCGGTTGCCACTCCCGACGGAAAGCTGACTCCTGAGCTGGTACGTCCTTATCTTTGTCATTTCGGCGAGCAGCATCATTCCCAGCCGGGAACTTTTTATATCTCGCAATGTACGGAGCTGGGCACTGTCTACCGGCCCGATGAAATCCGTGCGTTGACGGAACTGGCACACCGGCACGGCATGTACGTCCATATGGACGGCGCCCGTCTGGCAAATGCCTGTGCGGCCCTTAACTTTAGTTTCAGGCAGCTGACGGTAGATTGCGGCATTGATATTCTTAGTTTTGGCGGAACGAAAAACGGGTTGATGCTTGGCGAAAGTGTAATTATCTTTAATCCGGCTTTAAAGAAAGAGGCTTGTTTTGTACGCAAGCAGTCGGCACAGCTCGCATCGAAACTCCGTTACCTGTCCTGTCAGTTTACTGCTTATCTCACGGACGACCTTTGGTTGAAGAACGCTTCACACGCCAATCGTATGGCGCAGCTTTTATATGCCGGATTGAAGGAGTTGCCCGGAGTACGTTTTACGCAGAAAGTGGAAAGTAACCAACTGTTCCTGACAATGCCCCGTCCGGTAATTGACAACTTGTTGAAAGACTACTTCTTCTACTTCTGGAATGAAGAAGAGAATGAGATACGTTTCGTTACCTCTTTTGACACTACGGAACAGGATATAGAAGAACTGCTACGCGCCATTAGACGTTATTGTCATTAAGCGGTATTCATGTTTTGCCATATAAAAAAAAGCCCCCGAACCTTCACAGGCAAGGGGCTTGACTTAGACCTTTCCCTCTTTTTAGGGGGTGAGGGAAAGGCTTACTGAAAACAAACAGATTTACTTTACCTTAAAATACCTTTGATTGATAACCTTTTAACTAACCTTCTTTATAATGCTGAATTTGTCTTAATACCTATTGCTTCGAGTATGGGGGTAAAGGTATAACCTTTACGTTTCAATGTTTTTATCAATTTATCCAAATAGCTGTTGTAAAATTTATCCGTACGGCGGTTGTCTGTTCCGAAGTGTATCAGCATCAAATGTCCGTTCAGGCCCTCTTTCTTCTCTACTTCCATGATTTTGTTGTAGATGAACTTGCTGCTCCGGTATTTCTGTCCCATATCGGGGGTGGTATAATCTGCATTGCTCATGGTTCCGGGAGTATAGTTGACGACTTGTATTCCCATATTTTTTGCCCAGGCGGCTATCTCCTTGTTATAATATTCATAGGGCGGAATGTATATCGGGGCGTCTTTATATTCAATACCGGCCTTGCGCATGGTTTCGTAGCTTTTCAGCATGTCCTTTTCAAATTCCTCGCGGGTAACCAATAAGGAATCGCGGTTCTCCCACGGCATATAGAGCAGATGTCCGTAGCTATGGCTGCCTACCAGATGTCCTTCGTTGAGCAGTCGTTTTACTATTTCGGGGTAAAGCTCGTAAAATTCGCCGGTAAAGAAGAAGCTTCCTTTGATACCGTGCCTTTTCAGGGTACTGATAATGGCATCCGCGCCGTCAGCTTTGTCGGCTGCTGTGAATACGAGGCTGATTTGTTTTTTAGACGGGTCGGTACGCACGATACCGCCATTGACGTATACATTTTTGTCTGCCGATGCACCTGCCTGTTTCATGCCTTCTTTCTGCATGGCAGAGAGATAATAGGTGAGGCAGGCGGTTCCGTCCATAGTCGGTTCATTGGTGGAATAGTCGTGGAGTGCATCGTGGTATACCATCAGCTCCGGTTGAAAGCGTTCGTAATCCTGTCCGGGCGTGCCGGGAATGCCGGTCATGTTTACCCCTCGCAGCCCCTCGAATATGCTGCGGTATACGGGGCCGTCCACCAGTCCGCCTGTCGTATTGCCTACGCCTGCATTAAGCAGGGAGGAGTGGGGTTGCGAAGGATAATCGCCGTAAAGCGGAAGTTCCACAATCATGCTCGTTCCCCACGGATTGCAGCCGAACAGCCAGTCGCGGAGGGCGGCTTCCATTTCGGCATAAGTCTCATCGCCGGTTGTCTCGCGGTAGAGACGGCATTGCGTCAACATGGCAGTAGTCAGGTTGTTGGAACACCAGATGTAGGGAATACCGTGCAGGAAAGGACTTTCGACTGCTTTCTCGTATGTGCGCTCAATACCGGTGCGCATGTTGCGGATGAACTCTTTGCTGATGCGCGGGTTGTTTACGGTGGCCAGGTGGTAGTGTCCCATGTTCATGAACGGATACCATTGGTAATGGCGGGCGCTGTCGGCACCCATCCACGGAGTGACGGGTTCGCGGCGTCCGTATTCGAGGGCTTGCGACAGGTATTCCGGCTTGCCGGTAGCATTGTATAGCTCCATGGCTCCGAGTTCCATATCGTCCGTCCAGTTGTCTTCTTCATAGATGTAGGGTGATTTTACGGAAGCGGTCTGGCATGTTCCCGGCTTCTTTACACCTTCCTGATAGGCGGCATCGGCTTTTTCACCGATTTCAGCGGCAAATTCGGGGTAAAACTCTTTCAGTATCCTGGCTCCCAGTGCAAAACAAGCGGCAAACTTGCCGGCTGTACTTGCTACGCCGGTGGTGGCATTGGTGAATTTTCCGCGCACTTGCGGCTCTCCGCTGCAAAAGTAAACGGGGCGACCTTTGCCCGGTCCGTAGCCATAATCCACCTCATCTTTATTGGGCAGGCGCATGCCGGCGTGGTCGCGGTCGTCGGCAATCTGGTTGTACAGTTCGCCCGGAGCGGGATTCATGCGGTTCAGCCAGTCCAGCCCCCATTTTATTTCGTCTACTATATCGGGAATGCCGTTTGCTTCCGGCAGTCCGGCTGCATTGTAGGCATCGCCGAATGCCTCGGGGTTTTCCTGGTAGGCAAACATCATTTGGTATATGGCATTGGCGGAAGTCGTGGTATATTGCAGGTAGTCGGTAGCATCGTGCCAGCCGCCGCGCACATCGATGTGTTGCCCGGTTTTTGTGGGGTGGTACACTATGTAGCCGTCGTGTACGTGGCAACTGTCTTTCAAGAACGGGTTGTAACCGCAACGTTGCTGGCGCATGTAGTTCAGCAGGAAGTCGGCTGTGCCGTTATATACCTGCGCATTGATAGGGAAGCGTGGAGAAACTGCTTTTCCCGCTTTCAGGTAATATGTGCCCGGTTCTTGAAAATTACTGAAATCCAACCGGTAAGTACTGCTCATGCTGCCTGATTGGCCGGTGGCTTTGGGCGAAGTAAAAGTGCGTACCGTTTTTCCGGTAAAAGCATCGACCAGTGCGTATTCTTGTACGTCGGTTTTTGTTTCGCTCATGAATACCGCTACTTTAATGGATTGTGGCAGATAGCCCAGTTGGTTGATTCTAATCCATTCGTCCGCCTTACACGGGAGTGCGGCAAATGCAAAAATCAGTGTTAAGAGCCGATAATAACGTTTCATAAAATGCTTTTCATTTAAGGTTGTGGGGGTACTATGTAACAAAAGGTTTTACCTAAATGCAAATAAAGCGGTTTCTATCAATTTTAGGAAGATTTGGTGTAAATTATTAGATGATATTATTTGTCATTTACAATATTTTAGAATGATGCAAAAAGTATGGTATTAGTAGTTTTGGCAATAAACTCTTGCTTATCATATGTTTATGTGATATTGAATATCTTTTTAGCTTTCGTTTACGCATTTTAATTTCTTAAAAACAATGTTGGTGTGTTATTTGTTCTATCCATTTTAGAATACAAAACTTATAAACTATGGCTTACATTGATTATTATCAAGTCCTTGGAGTAGACAAAACGGCATCTCAGGATGACATCAAGAAGGCGTTCCGTAAGTTGGCGCGCAAATATCATCCCGACCTGAATCCGAATGACGCTACTGCCAAAGACAAGTTTCAGGCTATCAACGAGGCCAATGAGGTGCTTAGTGATCCTGAGAAAAGAAAGAAGTATGATGAGTACGGTGAACATTGGAAGCATGCCGATGAATTTGAGGCTCAGAAGCGGGCACGGCAACAGGCCGGTGCAGGAGGCTTCGGCGGCTTCGGCGGTGCGGGCTTCGGTGGTCAGGGTGGTGCCGGTTTCGGTACGGATGGGGGCGGTACATACTGGTACTCTTCCGATGGGCAGGAGTTTTCCGGAAGCGGTGCAGACGGCTTCTCCGATTTCTTTGAACAGATGTTCGGACACCGTACACGCGGCGGTGGCGGAGCGAATGCAGGTTTTCGCGGACAGGACTTCCATGCCGATTTGAACCTGTCGCTTCGGGATGCCGCCCGGACTCATAAGCAGATATTGACGGTGAACGGCAAGAATGTCCGCATCACCATTCCCGCCGGTGTGGCGAACGGTCAGGTCATTAAACTGAAAGGCTATGGCGGCGAGGGCATCAACGGCGGGCCTGCGGGCGACCTGTACATTACTTTCGTGATAGCGGAAGATCCCGTCTTCAAACGCTTGGGCGATGATTTGTATGTAGATGTGGACATCGACCTCTATACGGCGTTGCTGGGTGGCGAGAAGTTGGTGGATACATTGGAAGGTCAGGTGAAACTGAAAGTAAAACCCGAAACGCAGAACGGTACGAAAGTCCGTCTGAAAGGGAAGGGTTTTCCGGTATATAAGAAAGAAGGCCAGTCCGGTGACTTGATTGTGACTTATTCCGTAAAGTTGCCGGTGAATCTGACGGAACAGCAGAAAGAAATGTTCCGTAAAATTCAAAGTATGAACTAAAAAGGAGAACGAGTTATGCAGAACGAGTTAATTATAGTCAGTGAGTATTGCGACAAGTGTCACATAGAGCCCTCTTTCATTGAGATGTTACAGGAAATCGGTCTGATAGATATCCGGACGGAAGGCGGGGAGCGCTGTTTGCAGTTTGCCCAGTTGCCGGATGTGGAACGTTACAGCCGTATGTATTACGACCTGTCCATCAACATTGAAGGCATTGATGCCATTCATCATTTGCTGGAGCGTATGGAAAGTATGCAGCAGGAGATTTATTCTTTACATAGCAGGTTGAGGCTGTTTGAGGATGTGTCAAGATGATTTAGTATTTTCTTTCAGGCATAGATTATACGGATTTCATTATTTCTGTTTATAAAAAACATGAAATCCGTATAGTTTGTGCCTGAAGATTTATTATCATGTAAACACTCGCGTACATTTATCAAGTTGTATGTTATGTTGGATAATTACTGCTAAACAGCAAGTGTATATTCCAGCATATATTTGCATTTGGACGGCATTTTCGGTTGTTCTCAGAATCCTTTGTATGATCTTTACATATAAGGATTTTACTTGTTTTTGTCGGAAAAATATCAAATTATAATAGTAGTATGTTTAGTTTGTTCAAAAAATAATATATATTAGCCTGATAAAATATCTTTTACGTGGTATTATAAGCAATATATAATTATGAAAAACAAAAGAATGATTCAGAAAATATGTGTGTACTGCGTTGAAGGCATACTATTTGGCGTTACATGGGTGATATTGGACAAAAATGTTTGGCATGGCAATCATTCTGCTTTAGCATCGTTTTTGTATGGAATTTCTCTTTATATTGGTGCAAGAATAATGATATTTTTTTACTTCAAAATCAAAAAAACTCTTGATAACTAAAAGCATAGTACAAAAGTTACATCTAAAAAATGAATAGCACAATTTTATGTACCGTATAAAAGCAGAGATTTATTATAATACAAAACTTATAAACTATGGCTTACATTGATTATTATCAAGTCTTTGGAGAATACAAAATGGCATCTCAGGATGACATTAAGAAGGCGTTCTGTAAGTTGGCGCGCAAATTCATGAGTTGCGCAGTCAGTTGAGTCTGTTCAGATGATATCTGTTGTGGATTAGTTAACTCTTCTGTTTCCCTCCTTTCCGATCGGTAATGAGCTTAGTTCTATTGAAATGCCGATTTTCTATATGAGTATCTTTTTTCCGAAGAAGAAAGGAGAAAGGCGTGCTTTATCCAAACAGAATGCGATGAAAATGCTACCGTACAGAGTGATGACTGTTGCGGTACAGAGAAAGCATATCCCTGTCGGGTCGAACGAAAAGAAAGGCAGAAAGAGTTTGGACAGTGCGGTAAAGACGGGGGAGAAAAGAAGAATAGGCAATGTGTTCTTTCCGATGAACAGTGAAGCTTGTTTCACAGTATGGGGAAGATGTTTGTAGATGTACAGCGAAAGGCTGATGACCAATCCGGTAATTAATATGCCTCCTAAAGTGCCTCTGTTCAGATTCTCCGGCTGGCTGCACAGAAAAACCAGAGGGATAATGGCAAGAAAAGAAGCGGGGAAACAAGATAGGAACGGACGTTTTCCCAGATGGATAGCAGTGCCTGCCATGAAATAGAAAGCATTGGCAAATGTCAGCAAATGAAAGATGTAAGAGAAAAGTAAAAGAAGACTGCTTGTTACCAGTAGGCGGATAAATGGAGTCGAACTGAGATAAGTATGCACGAAATAATAGGTGGTGCCACATAATATGAATGTGTGCAGATACCAGTACGGCCCAATAGGATCAAGCAATACTTTGCCGAGCAGAACTGAGGCATTGATTTCTTTTATCCCGTCCCAAACGGGAAATAGCATAGACATGCAGGCATAACTGATTTCCATAATGGTGTATGGAATGAATATCCATGCCATCGCTTTCAGAAAAATTTCCGGCTTTTTATGCACGTTAATCAGATAACCCGAAATCAACAGGAAGGCGGGCATATGGAAAGTATATACGATACTTTTGGCATACGGATACTTACTTCCTATATGGCTCAGGTGAAAGATGATCATGAGTATGATAAACAGGCATTTCAGATAGTCCAGTTCATGGATACGGTTCCTCATGATTGTATCAGATAAAAGCATGAGGTACAGAAAAAATTGCGCAGATGCGGTATCGAACCGATGAGACGTGGCAATTTACGCGGTTTAAGGTGAAATTTTTGTTCGTAATGCGGATTGATAAACCAGAATTGTTTGTGAAAAATCCGATAGTGGGAAGTGCAGAGAAGTTTCTCGAATAGTTCGATACTTGTCCGGCATTTCCGTATGTCGAGAAGTTCATCGATGCGTGCCTGGCTTTCGCCAAAGTGGTGTAATAAACTGCTGTAGATGCCTGCGGGCAATAAATGAATGAAAGGCAGGCGTGAAACATATTTGTTCCGGCAAATCTGCTGATGCCCTCCAAAAGGCATTTGCCAGGGAGGGAAGCTGATAAAGAGTAGTCCACCGGGAGTGAGGAAGCGTTTGATATGTTCTAAAAGGCGGTATTTTTCGGAGATATGCTCTATAACATCGTGAATCAGTATGATGTCGAATGCTTCTTCCAATTGTATGATTTGAAAAATATCCGAGGCTATGAAAGTGGCGGGCAGTCTTTCTTCCTGGAAGAACTGGCGGGCTTGCCGGATGCGGTTTTCGGATAAATCAATGCCTGTAACCCGGCAGCCGATGCGGGCAAAGGGTACCAGATTGCCACCTTCGCCACAACCGATTTCAAGAATCCGGCTTTGGGGAGTGACAGAAGTGAATCGGTGAATGTAGGGAAGGAAATGAAGTTCACTGGTCGTTGCCAGTTCCTGAAAGTAAGTCTTTCTGTTTTCGTGTCTTTGCTGCATACGTTTGGTTGTGTTTTAGATTCATTTTCAAAGAAAATCCTTGAAAGAAATAAAGGTATAAATAATAATTGTATATTGAGTGAAAAGTAACTTTTTTTTTAGTTAATATTTGCGATTTCTATATCCGGCTTCATCTGATTAATGGTTGACGAATCTTGTTTTGGATACAGAGTTAGGGTGTATAAAAAGCAAACGGACACCGGAACTGATAAAGTTCCGGTGTCCGCTGCATTTTCTATCTATACGTCTTTACTTGCGATAGCTTTCCAACTCTTCCGCCTTGAACTTACGGATGAAGTTGAAATGCTTCTCTATTTCAGACTCGGCATAGTTTACGTACACCAGCGCCGACTTGGCAAACATTTCGGGAGCTGTTGTCGCATCCTGAATCAGCAAGTGAGACATTACGCACACGGCAGCCATTTCGTAAAGACGGCGAGCCACGAAGTCCAGCAATTCCTGATTGCCGCTTTCCTTAACGGCATTGGTGCAGGCTTCGAACTTATTCGTCATTTCTTTTACGCGGTCCAACAGCGGTTGCATTTCCTCGCTGCACGGAATCAGCTCATAGTCGCGCAGGGTAGCGGCATAAGAACCGTTGGTGACGTAGCGGATGGCGGCTACCGTCTGCAACTGTGTAGTACCTTCGTAGATGCTGGTGATACGTGCATCGCGATAAATGCGCTGACAGGCATATTCCAGCATGAAGCCGGAACCGCCGTGAATCTGGATACTGTCGTAAGCATTCTGGTTGGCGTATTCGGAGTTCATACCTTTTGCCAGCGGTGTGAAAGAATCGGCCAGTTTGGCATATTTCTTCTGTTCCTGACGTTCTTCCGGAGTCAGTTTGCGTTCGCGGGCGATGTCGTCCAGTGCCTTGTAGATGTCTACGTAGCGTGAAGTCTGGTACAGCAGGGCACGGCCGGCATCCAGTTTGGCTTTCATGATAGCCAGCATATCGTACACGGCGGGGAACTCGATGATGGCTTTGCCGAACTGTTTGCGGTCTTTGGCATAAGCCAGCCCTTCGTTATAGGCAGCCTGTGACAGACCTACGGACTGAGCGGCGATACCCAGACGGGCGCCGTTCATCAGCGCCATTACGTATTTAATCAAACCGAGCTTGCGGTCGCCGCAAAGTTCGCACTTCGCATTCTTGTAGACCAGTTCGCAAGTGGGCGAACCGTGGATACCCAGCTTGTTTTCGATGCGGCGCACGTTTACACCTCCGTCACGCTTGTCGTAGATGAACATGGACAGACCGCGACCATCCTTTGTTCCCTCTTCCGAGCGTGCCAGCACGAGGTGCAGGTCGGCATCGCCGTTCGTGATGAAACGCTTCACGCCGTTCAGGCGCCAGCAGTTGTTGGCTTCATCGTAAGTGGCTTTCAGCATCACGCTCTGCAGGTCGGAACCGGCATCGGGTTCGGTCAGGTCCATGGACATGGTTTCACCGGCGCAGATGCGGGGAATGAAACGGCTGTGCTGGTCTTCGTTACCGAACTCGTAAAGAGTCTCGATACAGTCTTGCAAAGACCAGATGTTGCCAAAGCCGGCATCGGCGGCAGCTACGATTTCCGCGCACATGGTGTACGGGGTAATCGGGAAGTTCAGTCCGCCGAAACGGCGCGGCATGGTCATACCGTTCAGTCCGGCCTTTACCATGGCGTCGAGGTTCTGTTTGGTGCCGCTGGCATATTCCACACGGCCGTTGGCGCAATGAGGGCCTTCTTCGTCCACACCTTCGGCATTGGGCGCGATAATCTCACCCGTAATCTCACCGGTGATTTCGAGCACCTTGTCGTAGGAGTCGATTGCATCCGCATAATCCTGCGGTGCATAATCGAACTTGTCTTTATCTTCGTAGCCACGTTCTTTCAGTTCGCAGATACGCTGCATCATCGGATTGTTCAAGTGATACTTGAGTTCCGGAATATCTGTATAAAAATTAGCCATATTGTTTTTCCCTTTAGGAGTTAGCGGAGTTAACTCCTTATTTACTATTCTGTTTGTAATACTTAATCATCTTCGGAATAACCTCTTCTACCGTACCGTTGATAACGTAGTCGGCAATGGCATTGATAGGAGCGTTCTCGTCATTGTTCACGGAGATGATGATGCCGCTCTCCTGCATTCCGGCGATGTGCTGGATTTGTCCTGAGATGCCGCAGGCGATATAGAGTTTCGGACGGACGGTTACACCCGTCTGACCTATCTGACGGTCGTGGTCGGCATAGCCCGCATCGACGGCGGCGCGGCTGGCGCCTACTTCGGCGTGAAGCTCCTTGGCGAGGTCGAACAGCATGTCGAAGTTCTCGCGGCTGCCCATGCCGTAACCGCCGGCAATGACGATGGGAGCACCTTTCAAGTTGTGTTTCGCCTTTTCTACGTGGCGGTCGATAACCTTCACTACATAGTCCGTTTCGGGAACGTACTTGGCAACGTCGTGGCGGATTACTTCACCCTTGTAGTCGGCATCCAGAATCTCTTTCTTCATCACGCCCTCGCGCACGGTCGCCATTTGCGGACGGTGTTCGGGGTTCACAATCGTTGCCACGATGTTGCCGCCGAATGCGGGACGGATTTGGTACAACAGATTTTCGTAGGTCTTGCCCTCTTTCTTATCCTCATGGTTGCCGATTTCGAGTGAGGTACAGTCGGCGGTCAGTCCGCTGGTCAGTGCGGAAGATACGCGCGGGCCGAGGTCGCGGCCGATAACGGTTGCACCCATCAGGCAGATTTGCGGCTGTTCTTCCTTGAACAGGTTGATGAGGACGGAAGAGTGGGGAAGGGAAGTGTATGGAAACAGGCCCGGAGCGTCGAATACGTGCAGTTTGTCAACGCCGAAAGGCAATACCTGCTTTTCAATGCCTGCCAGATTGCTGCCGGCAGCAACTGCTTCCAGTTGGCAGCCCAACTGATTAGCCAATTTACGACCTTTGGTCAGGAGTTCGAGACTGACATCGGCTACCGTAGTGCCTTCTATCTCCAAATATACAAATACGTTATTCATAATCTTATCCTATCGTGTGGTTAGCTAACAGTTCAACAATCAAATCTTCTACATCCCGGTCGCTGCCCGTGAGCGTTTTGCTTTCTTTGGCCTGGAATGAAATATTCTGAATGGTTTTCACCTTGGTGGGCGAGCCGCTCAGACCGCATTGTGCGAGGTCGCCGTTGACGTCGGCCACACTCCATTCCGTGATGTTCAGATAAGGGTATTTCTCGTAAAGGGCTGCATACGGCAGTTCGGCGCCTTCTTTTTCAATGGCGGCTTTCTCCTGCGCACCGAGGGCGCGTTTGTATTTCTGCACCAGTTTGGCATTGCGCGGACGGCAGGGAGCGGCGCTTCCGTTAACGGTGATAACGATGGGCAGCGGACCTTCCACAGTCTCCACACCGCCGTCGATATGGCGTTTTACGGTAATCTTTCCGGCTGCTTTGTCCACATTCAGAATCTCTTCCGCATAAGTAACCTGCGTCAATCCCAACTTCTCAGCCACTTGCGGGCCTACCTGTGCCGTATCGCCGTCGATGGCCTGGCGGCCGCCGATGATGATGTCATAATCGCCTATCTTCCTGATGGCGGTGGCAAGGGCGTAGGAAGTGGCCAGCGTATCGGCTCCGGCAAAAGCGCGGTCGGTCAGCAGATAGCCGTTGTCGGCGCCGCGGTAAAGTCCTTCACGGATAACTTCGGCTGCGCGTCCCGGTCCCATGGTCAGGATGGTTACGGTGGAGCCCGGATGTGCATCTTTCAGCCGGAGAGCTTGCTCAAGGGCATTCAGGTCTTCGGGGTTGAAGATGGCGGGGAGTGCCGCGCGGTTAATGGTTCCGTCGGCTTTCATGGCATCTTTCCCAACGTTGCGTGTGGCAATGTGATAGCCGTAATTGGCGATGGCTCTTTAAGCGGTGGCGAGGCTTTTGAAGGGTTGAACAATGCAGCCGAACTGGGAACGAACTTCATCGTGATTGTGAACGACAACCAAATGTCCATTGCCGAAAATCACGGCGGTTTGTATCGCAACCTGCAACTGCTGCGCGAAACCGACGGTCAGGCGCCTTGCAACTTCTTTACCGCCATGGGACTGGATTATCTGTACGTGAAAGACGGCAATAACGTGCAGGCATTGATAGATGCTTTCCGAAAGGTGAAAGATATCGCCCACCCGGTTGCGGTACACATCAATACCCTCAAAGGTAAAGGCTACCGCCTTGCCGAGCAGCAGGAACGTTTCCATTACAGTGCTCCGTTCTGCCTGGAGACGGGCAGCCCGGCGGTTGACTCCGGCAATGAGGAAGATTACGGCGACCTTACGGCAAGGTATCTGCTGCAAGAGATGAAGAAAGACCGTACCGTTGTCGGCATCACAGCGGGCACACCCACCGTATTCGGCTTTACGCCAGAGCGTCGCGAAGAGGCGGGGCGTCAGTTTGTCGATGTGGGCATTGCCGAGGAGCACGCCGTTGCCATGGCGTCTGCCATTGCCGCCGGTGGCGGGAAACCGGTATTCGGGGTGTACAGCACTTTCATCCAGCGCGCCTACGACCAGTTGTCGCAGGACCTCTGCATCAACAACAATCCCGCATTGATTCTCGTCTTTTGGGGTGGCGCTTCGACAATGAACGATGTCACTCACCTTTGCCTGTTCGATATTCCGGTCATCGGCAACATTCCGAACATGGTTTATCTGGCTCCTACTTGCCGTGAGGAGTATTTTGCCATGTTGGAGTGGGGGATTCATCAGACGGAGCATCCCGTAGCCATTCGTGTTCCCGCCAACGGAGTCCTTTCGCGCGGCATCGAACCGGAGAAGGATTACGGCAAGCTGCTGAACCGTTATGAAGTGGCGTACCGTGGCGGGCAGGTTGCCGTTCTTGGGCTTGGCTCTTTCTTTCAATTGGGCGAAGAAGTGGTTGGAAAGCTGAAAGAAGAAACCGGAGTGGATGCAACACTCGTCAATCCCCGTTTCATTACCGGAGTGGATGAGGCTTTGCTCGAAGATTTGAAACGCGACCACACGTTGGTGGTAACTCTCGAAGACGGTGTGCTCGACGGTGGTTTTGGCGAGAAGATTGCCCGCTATTACGGCACATCGGGCATGAAAGTGCTGAACTATGGCATCCGTAAAGAGTTTGCAGACCGTTATGATGCAGGCGAGTTGCTGCGGGACAACCGGCTGACAGTGCCGCAGATCGTGGAAGATATAAAAAAAGTAAGGTGAGAAACGTGGGAAACACCTGTTGTTTTTCTTGTTTCATACCGTCTTTTTCCCGCTTGTATATGGTGTAAAATACCGTTCGGAACGGTGTAAAACTTCGTTTCTCAATTGCGGGCTGTCCGGTTTCCGGTTGCGGGCCGTGCGGTTGCCAACTGCGGGCTCTTCGGTTGCCAATTGCAAAACGAAGAAAAGAAACAGGTATAACGACATTATGTATGAAGCTTTGCGGCATTATATATAAGGCATTGTTGTATTTTGTATCGGAGATAACCGGAGTGAAATGTGGCAAAAAACAAAGAAAACAAGGCATAATCAATTTTCTGTCCGTAAATGACAAGTATTTGTAATACAGATAGTTGGTGCGGAAGGCTGCAAAAAAAGAGTGACGACCGATATTCGGTCGTCACTCTTATAATTTTGTCGTCACTCTCTGTATACCCGATGAATAGGGGTATGCAGGGATTTGGTGATGAGTGATGACAACTAATGCGTTTTTCTTTTTCTGTTCCGGTTTCGGAAAGATGTTATTTAATACCCAGTTTCTTGGCGATGTCTTTGGGCAGTGCATCCTTATGAACAAGGATATTCATGGTTTTGTAAGCAACGAAAGGTTTAGAAGCATACCAGATGCCTTTATACTTGCCGCTCAGTCCCCAGGAATTCTTTACCATGAAATATTCTTTTCCGTTCTGGTCTTTGGCAATGCCGTAGATAACCATGCCGTGGTCGTCGGTTGTTTCCCAGTTGTCGAAAGCAGTCTGACGCATTTCCTGAGTAACGTTGACTTCCGGCAGCGGTTTGCCGGTCAGCTCTTTGCGCTTGTCGGCAGCGGTAAGGCCTGTCCAACGAGCCATGTCCGAACCGGTGAGTTCTGCGCCGCGGGCTGCATCCGGCATAACGGCAATACCGTCGCGGGTGAAACCTTGTTCGCTCACGTCACTACCCCATGCAAAGGTGTAACCGTTCTTAATGGCATTGTCCATAACAGCCATCAGCTCGTCGATAGGCAGGTTCCAGGAAAGGCCGTTGCGCCAGTTGTCCTGAATTTCGATGGCAAACTGGGTGTAGAACGGGTGGTGTGTATACGAAGTCAGCGATACATAATCGTCCGGATTGATTCCGAGTGATTCGCCGAAAGTCTTCGGTGTGTATTCTTTTCCTTTGTAAGTGAACTTTTCAGGACATTTGCCGAGGTAAGTGTCGTAAATGGCGTTCAGACCGTTTTTCCATACGGGAGTCAGCTTGGTGAGTCTGCCTTTGGCGATGGCATCTACGTATGCGCCTGCCACGGCATCCAGTTCGTTGTGTACAGGCAGCGAATCACCGTACATGATGCCCGGCATAGCTTCCTGCGGAACAAGACCGTAGTTTCTCAGGCAGAACATGATGTCGTAGAAGCTTCCACCGGGTGAGAAAGAACTGTCACCGTGATAGCGTACGTAGTTCTGTCCGCGGTCTACCATGGTGTGGTGTACGACGAACATCTCGGAAAGGTCGTATTCTCCTTTGCCCATGCGCAACAGCTCGCTTTCCAGGAAACCGAGGCTGGAGAAGCTCCAGCACGTACTGGAACGGTTCTGGTTCTTGATGGACGTAATCGGGTTTTCTTTTACGGTAGTAAAGACGAATCCCTCTTCTTTGGGGGCGTCTTGTGCCATTGTATTCAGACTGAACAGTCCTAAGGCGGCAATTAATACAGACTTTTTCATCATGATTAAATTGTTATTAATTTATAGTTATGTGTGCAAATATAAACAGAATATCGTAAACAAAAGCTATCTTTGGTGCGTTAATTCTGACACTTATGGAGAAAATAATACATATAGACAATCGGAGCGGCCTGATTCTGGAGGGTGGAGGCATGCGAGGCGTATTCACCTGCGGCGTGTTGGACAATTTCATGGACCGGGGCATCCGCTTTCCTTATACGATTGGTGTCAGCGCGGGTGCATGCAACGGATTGTCGTACATGTCGGGGCAGCGGGGACGTGCCAGGTACAGCAATATCGACCTGCTGGAGAAGTATAATTATATCGGACTGAAATATCTGTTGAAGAAACGTAACATCATGGATTTCGACCTGTTGTTCCGTGAGTTTCCCGAGCATATCCTGCCGTATGATTATGATGCTTATTTCAGTTGCCCGGAGCGTTTTGTCATGGTAACCACCAACTGCCTGACCGGAGAAGCCGACTATTTTGAGGAAAAGAAGAACAAGGAGCGTGTCATCGATATTGTGCGCGCTTCGAGCAGTCTGCCTTTTGTTTGCCCCGTTACGTATGTGGATAATATTCCGATGCTGGACGGCGGCATTGCGGACAGCATTCCCCTGATGCGTGCCCGCCGCGACGGTTACGACCGCAATGTAGTGGTGCTTACGCGTAACCGGGGGTATCGGAAAGATATTCAAGGGACTAAAGTCCCATCTTTTATTTATAAGAAATATCCTCACCTGCGCGAGGCTATCAACCGGCGCAGCAGTGTTTACAACGAACAGTTGGAACTGGTGGAACGGCTGGAAGATGCGGGAGAGATTACCGTGATACGTCCGCAAAAACCGATAGTGGTGGACCGCATCGAAAGGGACATAAGCAAGCTTACCGACCTGTACGAGGAAGGGTATGCGTGTGCGGCTGCTTTCAGTTTCTCTTCTGATAATATAAAATAAACACGTAGCGAAAAAGTAAATTTGGACAAAGCGTAGCGAATTAGCTGATAGAGCGTTCGTTACGTTTTATTTTTCTATGGGCAGAGCCAACGAAATACCATCTCGAAGCCAAGGGAAAGCCGTTGGAGTATGCAGGGGAACTCTATTCGGAGGAACACGGACGGAAATTCACGACAGAAAAGGCAGGGTTTCAAGTGGTGAAAGACCCCACGGACGGGACGAGATTAGTTCTTGCCATTGACCGAAAGCCCATTGCCGAGTGGTTCAAGGAACAGTTCGAGAAGTTAAGGCAGAACATACGCCGACCCATGCAGCCGCAACATAAAGGGATAAAACTGTAATTACCTTATTACATTGAAGTACAAAAAGTATCGTTCATACAAGGCTTGTGAATGGTACTTTTCGTATCTTTGCGACCAAAAAATAAGACTAATACACGTTAAAAATGGACTATAAAATTATTGCTTAGATTATGAAATTGATTTTATCTTTTGCTTTGTTCTGTATTGCATTCTGTTTGAACAGCAATGCGCAGGCGGACTTTTTATTCTTTGCAGGCACTGGGAGACAGATACATCTATAATTCCAAATATTTTAATGAACCACGTGAAATTCAAGTATATCGAAGTGGAGTAAACGCTACTTTAGAAAGTGATTCCTTGTTAACCATTTATGTATTTGATGCTCAATATCCACCTACATTCAATCTGTTTTGTTCTACCTTCGAGTTGATATATCCCAATGTGCCTTGTGTCATAGTTGGTGTTTCCAATCCTAATAGGCAGAGTGAACTGACACCTCCTTATACCGATTTTGATTCAGTGAGCGGATATGATAATCCCGGCAAGGCAGATTCTTTGTTATTATCATTGAAAAACGAAGTAATTCCTTTCATAAAGAGTAAATATGGTACTTCTTCACGAATTCTTTTAGCTGGGCATTCTTTAGGAGGAACTTTCGTGACATATGCTATGCTTGTTAACCCTGATTTATTTCGGTGCATTTTAGCTGTTTCTCCTAACTATGTGTATAGCCAGCGGATGATGATTGACCGAATTACCTGTTTCGCAGATGAATGTCATGAGAACTGTTCACTTTATATTTATCTGGCAAATGGGAAGAAAGACAAGATGGAAGAATCTTTCACCCCCGAAATAAAGAAAGCTGCCGATATATTTTCAAATTGTTCGGAGATAGTTCTGAACTATGATTCATTGAACATAGAAAAACATAGCCATACCATTTTTTGAAGGATATTACAGAGGGTTGCTGAAATTGGACAACTATATAAAACAAGCTAATTAGTTTGAAAAGAATATTTGCCCGATTATCTAACTTTAATTATGTGTTTATTAAGTACAATTTATAAAAACAGAAGAGATAAAATGCAACTTCATAATAAATTGGGATATTAGTAACTCATAGATAAAAATCGGAATAGCTTTTTTATGATACTCGTAAAAATCACCGTAGATAGTTCGTACTTTCGAAAAAAGATGTTATATTTGTAAATGAAAGAGTTATTTGACAGCATAGCAACGCAAAATGCTGAAATTCGCACAGTTGCTAAATCGTTACCTCTATTTCTCAAATAATTCGTTAAAAGTTTATTTATCAATTGGTTAAGTTAAACCGATAAAAATCTAAAATAAGATGTAAAATTGCCGGGATTAAGAACCGTAATAAGGAAATTTATTCGTATCTTTGCAGAAGAGAAAGCGGAAAGGAAAGAAAAAAGATATATTGTTTATCTCTTTTTTATCCCTCAAAAATCAGAAATGATACGTTTTCTTTTGATTTTCTGTTTGTTATGAAGTCATGGGGTTGACTGGATTTGACAGCGGGCAGAAATGGTAAGTAAGCATGCAGTGCGTCGTTGATTTGCACTTAAATCTCAGTCTTCAAAATTTTATCTGGCGAAAGACAATTTGCTCTTGCTGCTTAATCGAAGTATAGTAGATTAGCTTAATCCCGACACAAGGTGTTGGGACGAGACATCACTCGGAAGCTGTTGCTCCGAAGCATTCCGGTCAAGTGGTGCAGTCAAATCGGGGATAGTTCGTGTCAGCCTCGTGGCTCGGATGAAACTTTAGAGGATAAGGCAACGGTTGATGGCTTTGGTTCTGCCGTTGCACGAAAAATCAGGCAAAGATAAGCATGTAGAAAGCTTATGATTTCCTCGTTTGGACGAGGGTTCGATTCCCTCCAGCTCCACAGTAAATACTGATAATCAGTAATTTAAAAAGAAATGCACCCGATTTTACACCCGGTAATGTAAAATCGGGTGTTTTTGTATTATTTAAGAATTGGGCTGTAAAAAAATAATGCTTGCGAAATGACTATACTCTTTTTCGCAAGCATTTATTGTAAATTGTTTGCTTTACTTACTATTTGGACTGTGCTTTTGATGATAGTAGTCTGTATTGCTACTTTGGTTTAGCTGTTGTTTCTTAATAAACTAGAGTTGGAATCATTCTATAATTTCTTCCTCACCGACGAAAGGTAGCTTCCTCAGTGAGGAAGAGGGCGTTCCTCACCGAGGAACACCCCGTTGGTTTTAAATAAACAAATATATTATTGGTGAGAAAAAGTGCATATATCAATTGAATTATGCAATATTCTTGCCTATTCTTGCATGTTTTTGCATAAATTTATGTACTATATTCTCTAGTTTGTGATGTTTGAATGAACTCTTTCTTTGCCAAATCTTAAAAATGGAACATTCATTGCTTAACGTTTATCAGCGTTAAGTGAGTACGTAACCACACGACTGTTAGGAAGGTCTGGGATATACAACATTTCATCCACTATGGTAATATCTGCCGGACCGACTAAAGGTTGAGTCAGTTGAATATTCAGAGGAATAATCTTTTTTGTCTGACAGTCGATTGCTGCTATCTGTGCCGGTGACCAATTGGTGATATACATTGTTTTTTTATCCTTAGACAAAGCAATTCCGTCATATTGTCCGGGAGTGGTGACAAATTTCTCCGGTATAGGATTTGACAAATCAGAGATTTGATAAATTACATTTGCGTCTGTTGTATTTCCATCTGCCGGATAAGATGCAACATACATTGTATCATTGTCTATAATCAGTCCGTTTGGGCCGGGGATATTCACCCATTCTACAGGTGTTCCCACAGTTTCAGGCTTACTGATATCGAGCGCGAATATTTTGTTGCTGTTTGTCACTGAAGCATACAGTGTGTCGCCATTGGCTGCCAAATCGTTTACAAAAAGGTTGCCTTCAGGAAAGTGGATGATTTGAGGAGCTTCGTCACGTGCCTGTAAGTTATATACAACCAGCTTGTTGACGTCGCAAATAAAAAGATAGTTATCACGTACAAACATCCCTTTCGGTGCGGAAAGATTGCCGTCAGTAGAAATTAAGGTATGGACATTGCCATCTTTATAAAATGAGATATATCCTTTCCCTTCGGTATTGAGCGGATTGAGTTGCTCTGTTCCAAAGCTGGCTATTAACAAACCGTCTTGATAAGGATAAGTGCTTTCACAAAAACGAAGACCATCGGTTACGACGGCCTTTACCGATTGTGAAGACTGCGTTTCATCTTTTGACTGAGGCTTTTTTAGTTGGCAGGATGTCATTACAAATGCAAAGATGGTAATTGCCATTGTAGAGAAAAATCTGTTTTTTCATAACTCAACAGTGTTTTTTGTTTTTACTTCTATTTCTTTGGGCAAAAATACGCGTTTCATAACTAAAGAGTACTATCTGTTTGGCTCATAATGTTGCCTGTTCGGCTTATTGGGCTTTTTTTCGTATCCGATATTCGGTAGGTGTAGCTCCAAACTGTATTTTAAATAACCGCGCGAAATGTGAACCGGTCACAAATCCGCTATTTTCGGCAATTTCTTCAATTGTATAGTCTGTTGTGCCAAGCAGGTAGGCGGCATGTGTTAATTTTTTGCTTCTTATCCATGTTTGTGGTGCTTCTCCGTATTCCCGGGAAAATTCGCGTTTGAAACTAGATAAACTTCTTCCCGATAATCGGGCTAATTCTTTAATTGTGACAGGAGTATAGAGATATTTGTCGAGAACAGTGGATAATTCAGGGTTTTCGCTAAGAGCAGCATCAAATAAAAATGAACTGATAAGCTTTTGGTATGGGCTGTCAAGCAAGAGATATATCAATTCTAGGAATTTCAGCCGGATGAGTTCGAATGTAAAGGAACTATTACCGGTACTGTATGCGGCGAGCGAGGAAAATAATCTTTCTATATCTTCATTATGAGGTATAATTTTGACAGCTACTTTGGGCGTTGAAGATAGAACGGACGGATAAGCTGCAAAACGAGTGTTGAGTTGTTCTACCAAGTCTTGTGCTACTTTTTTGCTGAAAAAAGAGCATAATGCTTTGAAAACCACTCTCTCCTGCAATATATTCGGACATGACATACTCGCCGCGCGGAATGAGAAGTAATTCACCGGGATGAATATTGAATTGACTTTGTGCTGTTTTTATCTGTTTCATTCCTGTGAGTATATAGACCAATGCATGGTGGGTAAGAAAAGCATCGAAGTTCTCCTGGCCGGTAGCATTGACATACTGTAACAAACGAATATTTTTATCAGTAGTTCCGGGATAAATGATGTCATCGGGAACAAAAAGTCGTTTTGTTGGCATAGCGTTGAAATGTTGTTTCTTAGTGATTCGTTGTGTAGAATGTTAGTACAAAGGTAATTATTTAAATAGAACCTCATGCCTTTATTCTATATAAATTTGTAACATAACGATATTTAAGAGCCTGATAGACTGCTACAATACCAAAGATTTTATTTACATTTGTCCTTGTAAACAAAATCTAAGTAGAAAACATGAGAAAACAACTATCAGTCACATTCGTTTGTTTCCTTTTTGTTTCGGCTGCGACATTCGCTCAAAGCTGGAAACCTTATGAAAAGATTGCGGAGGAAAAGACTTACAAGAAATCCGATTGCGTGACATTATTGGACAGCACGCTGGTATCTGTCCAACCTACCGGGCAAGGTTCTTTTGCTGTGTGTAAAGTTATCAAGGTACAGACTCCGAAAGGAGCGGTGGCTAACCGGATAATTAAATATGACTATGATCCGCTAACTGCTTATGCCGAATTCAAACATGTAACCATTTATCGTGCGGATGGTCGGGTAGAAGAACTCGATGTGAAGAAAACTTGTGATTATGCTGCTCCCGCACGGGCGATTTATTGGGGAGCGAGACAGATAATGCTTGAGGTAGGTGCTCTGCACCCCGGTGATATCGTAGATTACGAAATTGCCAAAAAAGGTTTTACCTATGCTTTGCTCGGTGTCCACATAGAGTATTTTCCGCTTGTTTTCGGGCAGTTCAGCCGTGTAGCTTAGTACCGTCCCGTTTTTCAGCGCAGCCGCCACGATTGCGGAGACGTTGAACGTCTTCTTGCTCTTGGCTTTTCCGATTGACGCGCTGAAATTCCCCAGCGTACCGATGACGGAGCCTCGCACTTTCAGGATTTCGGGTGCCTTCTCGTAGTCTTCCGAAAGGTCGAGCCGTGAGGCTTGCCATAGGATTACCGCCTCTTCGGGCGTGATGTTTCTTTCCTTGTTGTCCATACCGCACCTCCCTATCTGCGTAATGGCTCTGTCTATCCTCCCGCTTTTTCTTGATGCGGTTTGCTGTGGGTATGCTGCACCCGAACAGCCGGGCTATGCCGCCTATCCCGTACACGTATTTCTTGTCCTTGTCGGCTGCTGGCTGGGCTGGCTTCGTTCCGCTTCCCTGCAAGGCATGGCGGTTCAGGAATATGAACTCTTCGCCCGTCATCTGCCATACGGGCTTTGATAAAAGGTCTCTAATTTCCATATCAAAATGAAATTAACGTTTGTACTGCAAGCCCTGTGCATGGGCTTTTTACTTCGTTCGAACAGTGCAAAGTTACTTCCGGGTACGGGTGGTAAGGATGTGGATAGCGTGATTTGAATATCACGCTATCTTGTTAAATATCAGTAAGTAATAGAGCGTGGTGGAAATTATTTTGAGTGGTAAAAGTGGTGGTATCGTGGAATGTCGGGACATATCATCGACTATCGGAATATTGACCGCATTTCCTTTGCGAATTCCTGATTGCTGTCATTGGGAAAATCGGAAACGGGTTCTTTGTATTTTGACTTGTAGTATGCGTCGTCTATTCCCAGCAGGTTCATGATGTCCTCTTTCCATTTCTCTCTGTCCGGCTTGGGCAGCGTTTCACTCATAAGGAAAATGAGATAGCATACGCGCGCCTTCTCCCTCGGTCTTGTTTTCAGTCTGCCTTCGCATGGTTGCAGGTTCATGCTGGCGTAGAAGTCCAGTTCGGAAACGGCTTCGAACTGTTCACCGTTGCATTTCTCATAAATGACTGACAAGAGTTTCATGGGGAAGTAGGCGGGTTGGCTTGTCGGTGTGGTGGCGGTTTCCTTTTCCTCCCCCTCCTTTTGGTCGGTCAGGTATTTTTCAAGGATTGCCAATAGTGAGCCGCCCAGCCTGCAAATGTCCCCGCAACGGTTTTTCAGGCATTGCAGGGCTTCCCGCCTTGCCTGCCCCTTCGCCTGTACAGTTCATCCAGTTTGGCTTTCTCCTTGTCGTATTCCCGCTTGCACCGTTCGTACCTTTTTTCCAGCAGTTCTTCTTCCTGATGGTCATGCTTCCTGAAGCCTACCGCTTCCAAAGAGCCGTTGGCTTCCATGAGTTCCCGGTAATATCCGTTTGTGACTTTCATCTGTCTGTCGATGTCCCAGTCAAAACGGCTTTCATGCCGTCGGCAGACGTATTCGGTATCGAGACGGTCGAAAAACTCCCTGCAGGTGTTGTAAGTCGAGATGTTGCTCTCAATCTCCCGTTTCAGGCTGTTCAGTAATATGGAGAAGTGTGCTGCGTCCATTTCAAGCATGAGGCTGATGAGTGCCGTCTCAAAGGTCTGCGTGTCCCCGTACTGTTCGTAGAAATCGGAAATGAATTGCTGCTTCTCAAAAGAAAAACTACCGCCAGACATTATTTCGGTATATATCTTGTTGAGTTTCCCGTAGTGGGGTATCATCGATGTTATTCTTTCGTCCATAGTTATATCAGATTAAATTTAGTCATAGCGTTGATTTTAATCTCATCTGCTATATCAATATAGGGCTTCATCGCTTTGTAATCGCTGTGTCCCGTCCATTTCATTACTACTTGTACTGGAATGCCAAGTGCCAAAGCATTACAGATAAATGTTCGTCTTCCGGTGTGAGTACTTAATAATGCGTATTTAGGTGTAACTTCGTCTATTCGTTCATTTCCTCTATAATATGTTTCTCGTATTGGTTCATCTATTTCTGCCAGTTGTCCCAGTTCTTTTAAAAATTCGTTCATTCTTTGATTGCTTACAACTGGCAATGCCTTGTCATTAGGGAACGGCACACCTTTGTACTTTTCGAGTATTGCCTTGCTGTGGTCATTTAATTCAATAATAAGACTGTCTGCCGTCTTTATGGTAATAACTTCGATATGACCGTTTTTAACATCACTACGTTTCAAATTATACACATCGGAGTGACGTAATCCGGTGAAACAGCAAAATAGCAATACATCCCTTACTCTTTCGAGGTATTTCTTTGTTGGTGGTATTGGGCAGGTTCTTAGTTTATTTATTTCATTTTGGGTGAGGAATATCACTTTTTTGGGTGCACTCTTCATTTTAGGCGTGAATCTATCATAAGCCATGTTTTGGTGATACCCTTTTCGATTACTCCAACGTAAGAACCATTTTACGAATTTGATTTGTTTGGCAATGGAAGTGTTGCGCATGTTTTTTTCTGTACGCAAAAATTCTATATAGTCATTGAAATGTTTTTCCGTCCAACTGTCAAACGTAGTATTAGGGTCAAATGTATAAATGTGTTTTTTGACTGTTGCAAACTTTTTGAGGGTTGAGGAAGATCAGTCATTTTGTTTGCTACATTCTGCTACAAATTCATTGAAAACTTTCATGAAGTCTAATTCAGCCTTTTGCTTTTCCTCATGGTTTTCTTTCTTTTCCCCTTTTGTCTTTAGGTTGAACGCTTCCTTAATTTGTGCAGGGGTGGGTATTACATCTTGCACCTCGAATTCTTTGAACACATTCTGTATTTCGGTGTATTGCCGCAATAGTTCGGCGTTGATTTCGGATGCACTTTGCTTTAGCTTGTTGGTACAACCGTTTCTAACCCGTTGCTTGTCTGTGTCCCATTTTTCTACATCGATTCTATATCCCGTAGTAAATTCGATACGCTGACTGGCAAAGATAACACGCATACGGATTGGCACATTCTTTGTGACTGGAATACCGTCTTTTTTGCGGCTTTCCGGTGCAAAAATGATATTTCTTTTAATATTCATAATTGGGTGTGTTTGAAAATGACACCCAAAAATACACCCGAAAAATGAGATATACAATGATATTAAGAGATATTTAGATTAATGAAAGAAAGAGATAAATAACTGATTACATGATATTTGATATTCTGTGAAATTTTATAAAAAGGTTCGAGAGACACCCTCCAGCTCCACAAATTGAAAAGTAAAGCCGCTGTTTTTCAGTGGCTTTACTTTTTTGTGTATTTAAATACGTTCTCTTTTCAAAAAACGTTTTATAATATTTCAATCTCTTCTTTAGATAATCCGGTAGCTTGTGAAATGACCTCAATAGCCACACCTAATTTTTTCAAATTACGGGCACTTTCTTTTACTCCTTCTTTATGACCTTTTGCCAATCCTTTATTCAACCCCTCTTCAATACCTTCGGCCCTACCTTCAGCTCTACCCTCAGCTCTGCCCTCGGCCCCTACGCTTCGGCTTTGCGCTTCAGCTCTTCCTTCTTCACGTTCGGTATTGATATTGTCACGAAGGATTACAATATTATCCAAGTGGCGGTAATACGCAGCAAGCTCATCCTTGGTCATGCTGTCCAGTTTCAACCTCTCACGGGCCTCTTCCAGACCGGGAGCTGTAGCTGTAGAAGGTATCTCCCCGGTATTCAAATAATAAATCCATTCTTCCAAAGGACTCCTGGCTACCTGATTGAAGTCGTTTACTTTCAGGATGTAATATTCTGGATATAACTGGCTCACCGCATCCACCTTGAATGTCTGCTTTTGGAAAGGGGTGAGTTCAAGAAGGTCATTGGTGTGGATACCTCTGAACTCCGTCTTTCCATGATAAACGAAATCGGTTTCATGTCCCAGAGAGAAATAGACGATATTAACGCTATAGACCTTGCGGACCTTGTCATAGCTTTCCCCTCTATTGATATACTCGGTCACCAATTTGGAAGTGCCGAACAGCATACGCTGGAAGTAGGCGTATTCATTATTGTTCTGTACCTCTATCAATACCAGCTCACCTTTGGAATTCTCGGCAAGCATGTCGACGCGGTTATACTTGTCATACTCGTCCTCCTGATTGCTTTCGCTCTCAAGAAGCCGCCGGATAATGATCTTTTCACCCAATAACGTAGTGAGCAGACCTTCCAGGACACTGAAATTAGCCTTGTTCCTGAGCAGACGTTTCATCGCCCAGTCAAGACGGATTATCTGATTTTCGTTGCTATTTTTCATTATATAATATATTGATTCTTACAAAGATAGGCAAAATACTTTAGATTACAAAAGAATGCAGGGAGATAATATAATCTTCATAAGCGACAGGTATACTGTTTTCTTCACTGCGTCTTGAAATTTTGTTTCTGCTTATCTTTTGCCGCACATTCCGGACAAAGCCCTTTCAGTACATAATTGATGCTGTTCAGCGTAAATCCTTCCGGTACTTGTACTACCGGTGTAGGGATATTCTGGAAGCAGAATGTCTTGTTGCAACTCTCGCAATGAAAATGAGTGTGCAGGTCGTTGACTTCGCAAGAGCAGCTTGCACTGCATACCGCATATTTGAAAGAACCTGTCCCGTCATCGATGCTGTGTATCAGGTGAAAGGAAAAGGGTGATGGTGCGGAAGATAGAGGATTTATCAACCGTATCCAGCATATTTTCCAAATCGAGTAAAGAGACGGAGCGTCCTGCCTTGAGCATGGCCTGCAATACTAATATGCGTATGGCGGTGGGCTGTATCTCTCTTTTGCCAACAAGGCTAAATAATCCTTTTCTTTCATATGCTTTTCCCTTTCTATTTTATCAGTTTCTGTACGCGGATGGCATTTACTATGGCGATAAGAGCCACGCCGACATCTGCAAAGACAGCTTCCCACAGGGTAGCCAGTCCGCCGGCACCTAAAGCCAGTACCAATAGTTTAACTCCGAAAGCCAGCGAAATGTTCTGCCATACAATCCGGCGTGTCTGCTTGCCGGCACAAATGGCTGTAGCTACTTTTGAGGGCTGGTCGGTTTGTATTACGACATCGGCAGTCTCGATGGCTGCGTCGCTGCCCAGTCCGCCCATTGCGATACCTACATGGCTGAGGGCAAGGACGGGAGCATCGTTGATGCCGTCGCCTACAAAGGCTATCCGGTTGGCAGTGTTTCGTTTCAGTTCCTCTATGTGCTCTACTTTACCGTCGGGCAGCAGGTCGCCATACGCTCGCGCCACCCCTAACTTCTCTGCAAAGTTAGTGACAATTGCCTGCTTGTCTCCCGATAATATCTGAATATTATTGATATTTAAAGCTTTCAGCTCTTCTATGGCTATACAGGCATCGTCTTTCAGTGTATCGGATAGCAGCAGATAACCTGCGTAGGCTGAATCTATGGCGCAGACTACCACCGTATCGGCAATTTCGGATAATTCCTGCGGGTATTCCACCTTATATTCGGACAATAAGCGGGTGTTTCCTGCCAAGACACGCTGTCCGTCTATCCTTGCTTCGAGTCCGCGGCCTGCAATTTCTGTAACTTCTGTTGCTGGAGACAAGAGTATATGCCTTTGCTTTGCATACCCGGTGATAGCTTTGGCTATGGGGTGTGTACTGTTTTGTTCCGCAGAAGCTATGACTTGAAGCAGCTTCTCTTTGGATATGCCTTGCGGGGTATGACAAGACTGTACTTCAAACGTTCCTTTGGTCAGCGTGCCCGTCTTGTCGAAGACCACCGTATTGATTCTGGCAATGGCATCTAAGTAATTGCCGCCTTTAAACAGTATTCCCAGACGGGATGCGGCACCGATACCGCCGAAATATCCCAAAGGAATGCTTACTACCAGGGCGCAGGGGCATGAGATAACCAGAAATACAAGTGCCCGATACATCCAGTCGTTAAAGATAAACGAAAACTGCGCGTTTGCCAATGAATAGAGGAAAGGGAGCAGCACGATCAATGCCGCCAGTCCGGTTACAATCGGCGTATAGACGCGGGCGAACTTGCGTATGAACAGTTCGGCCGGTGCTTTACGTTCGGACGCATTCTGTACCAGTTCCAGTATACGTGAGAGCGCGCTCTTCTCAAAAGGCCGTGTTACTTCCACCCTGATAACCTTATCCGTGGAAATCATTCCGGCAAGGACTTCCCCGCCTTTACGGATGGTGCGCGGTATGCTTTCGCCTGTGAGTGCGGAAGTGTTGAAGGCGGCAGCTTCATCCAGCATTTTTCCATCCAGCGGAACACGTTCTCCGGTTTTTACTTCGATGATGTCGCCCGTCTGTACGTGGCGGGGAGATGTGACAACGGCCTCATTGCCTTTGATGACCGTTGCTGTTTCCGGACGTACGTCAATCAGTGCGCTGATATTTCGCTTTGCCTTGCTCACCGCCCTTTCCTGAAATAGCTCTCCCAGTGAGTAGAACAGCATTACGGCTACGCCTTCCGGATACTCCTTGATATAGAAAGCTCCTAATGTAGCGATGGACATCAGTGTGAATTCACTGAAAATGTCCTTTGCAGGATGCTTTCCCATGCCTCTTTCAGTACGGGCAGGCCTACAGGCAGGTATGCCGCCAGGTACCAGGCAAACATAACAGTGTCATCTGCGAAAAATCCCATACCTGTAGCTTTCATGATGATTCCGCTGAAAAGCAGGGCGGCCGAAAGCAGGATTCTTCCGTATTCCTTTAAGAAACCGGTGTGTTCCGGTTGTTTGTCTGGCTGTGCGTTACCGTGTGCACAACAACATGTACAATTATTGTTTCCCATATTATCTCTTGTTTTTGATGCAAAGGTAGATAATAGGGAATGCAACCAGGTTGCAAAGTCGCTCTGTTGCGGGCAATGCTCAGATTTCCAGCATCTTTTTTTCTCTTTCCAAATCTTTTTCGTTGAACAAAGGAGAAGGAACGGAGCAGGTTTTGATATAATCGCCCGGCTGGCAGGTATAGTTATAATAAGGTATCTGTTCTTCCGTCAGCTCTTCTTTGGGGATGATAGTGCCTTTCAGTTCCAGGAAGTCGTCCATGCCGGTGCTGTCCGAGTGTTTGATGAACAGTATTCTTCGGGCTATCGGGTTGCGGTTGTAGTCGAGACAGAGGTAAAGCCCTTTGAGCATATGCGGAAAATCGTACATAGGCAGTTGCAGGTAGATTGTGAACAGTGCCATTTGCGGTGACTCCCGTTCATTGAATATGATGTAGGAGTTCTGGTGGTTGCTGAAAATACCTATTCCGAAATGGGTGGTATTGTAGGCGCTCATGTGTACGACTTTCACATAGCCGTTGTTTTCGGATGTTGTAATAAGATAAGGCTCTACTTTCAGGGCATTGGTCGAAGAGGAAAGGCTGTAACTGATGTATATGCCGCTGTAGTTATATGCGTCTTGTACGGAACGGAGCATTTCTTCCGACAACATGTCCAGAAACGGATTCTCTTTCTGTCCGGTGGCAACCGCAGGCTCCAGTGCATACAACTGTTCTTTTAACTCTTTCAGATTGCCGAGAAGGCGTTTTTTCGATACATTGTTCACTTGCGACAGGGCGTAGTCCAATGCTTCTTCTTCATTATTCCCTTTTTTAATGCACCCGATATAGGTAGGCAATACGCTTGAGTAGAGCGAGGACAGTACACTTGCCGCCATATTGGTATGGTCGGCTATCTCTTTCATTTTTACACCTTTGTTGCGCAGGTATTCAATGCGTCTGTATATTTCAGGCAGTTCGTTCATGTCGTTGTGGTATAATGGCTCTTTATTCAAAATGTCTGCAAAGAAAGCCGTGGGATGTTATGCTTTCATTACATTAATATTGCATTAATGTTACATTATAAAATGTTGATTTCATGAATATTATTAATAATGGGAATTCATTTTTGCTGTTAAAATACCGCCTTACTTTTTGCTGCCGGAATCAAAAACAAGATAGATGTCATGAATGCGATAATCGGTAAAAAAGAACTCACAGTTTCCAATAAGAATTTATCTGATGCCTTATTCATTCTTTGGGCGGGTGGAGCTGCTTTGCTCTCTTATTCTTTGGTGTATGCATTGCGTAAACCATTTACAGCGGCTACGTTTGACGGACTCGATTTTTTCGGTATGGACTATAAGACTGCAACCAGCATTGTACAGATATCCGGCTATTTTATTTCCAAGCTGATAGGTATCAAGGTCATTTCCGAGTTGAAGAAGGAAAACCGCTTGAAGTTCATTATCCTGTCAGTGGCGGTTGCCGAACTTTCCCTTGTACTTTTCGGAGCGCTTCCGCAACCGTTCAATGTATTTGCCCTGTTTTTCAACGGGCTTTCCTTAGGGTGTATGTGGGGAGTGATTTTCAGTTTTCTGGAAGGGCGTCGTGTCACGGATTTACTGGCAAGTCTTATGGGGTTGAGCATCGCTATCAGTTCGGGAACCGCAAAGTCGATTGGACTTTTTGTGATGGATAATTTGCATATCAGTGAATTCTGGATGCCCGCTTTCATCGGTGCGTTTGCTTTTCCGCTGTTGTCGTTTCTGGGATGGCTGATGACACGGATGCCGCAACCCACGCAAGCAGATAAAGAACTGCGCACGGAAAGGGTTGCCCTGGACAGTAAGGCACGTTTAAGTCTGTTCAAGAACTTTATGCCTGTGCTGGTAATGTTGTTCTTTGCCAATCTGTTCGTTACGGTATTGCAGGATATCAAGGAAGATTTTCTGGTGAAGATACTCGATGTCGATGCGGCGGGACTCTCGTCATGGGCGTTTGCCAAGGTGGATGCAACGGTTACATTGATAATTCTGTGTATGTTCGGGCTGATGTCCGCAGTACGGAGCAACATAAAGGTGTTGTGTATGCTGTTGGGGCTGGTCACTTGCGGTACGGCTACGTTGAGTTTTCTGGCTTTCAATTATTCTGCCTTGCAATTGCAGCCCATGACATGGCTGTTCCTTCAAAGCTTGTCGCTCTACACGGTCTACCTTAGTTTCCAGACACTCTTTTTCGAGCGTTTCATCGCTTGTTTCAAGATAAAAGGGAATGTGGGCTTTTTCATTATAACACTGGATTTCATCGGTTATACAGGTACAGTGGTGGTGCTGATATTCAAGGAGTTCTTTAATCCTGCTGTCAACTGGCTGGACTTTTACAATCTGATGTCCGGTTATGTGGGTATAGCATGCAGTGTAGCTTTTATAGGTTCGGCAGTTTATCTGATACAGCGTTATCGTCGTGAGAAATATGCGGAAGTTTCCGGTGAAGAACTCGATACTCCCCACCCGGCGGGTGGTTTATCCGGTAAGCGTGTTGCATTGGAACTTCTTCCGGATATGGCAAAATAAACGGATAGGGAAATAACTCAAAGATATAAATTATGAAGAAAATTGAATGTATTATTATGGATTGGGCAGGTACGGCAGTCGATTACGGCTGTTTCGCTCCGGTTGCCGCTTTCATTGAGAGTTTTAATGTGATAGGCACTCCGGTAACGGCTGCTGAAACGCGTGCCCACATGGGACTGACCAAAGTAGAGGAAATACGCGCCTTGTTCAATATAGACCGCGTAAGAAACGAGTTTCAGGAGAAATACGGACGCCCGTATGCCGAGGAAGATATATTGGCGCGCTATGCAGACTTCAGCGTGTGTTGTTTGCCTCTCTGGAAGATTATGCAACACCTATTCCCGGTGTGGTTGAAACGATATCGGGATTGCGTGCGCAAGGAATTAAGATAGGCTCCACTACCGGCTATACCCGTGCGATGATGGATGTAGTGTTGCCGGCTGCCGCAGCCCGCGGATATGTGGTTGATAATTGTGTCACGCCCGACGGACTTCCCGCAGGACGGCCTGCTCCTTATATGATTTATAAGAATATGACGGAACTTGCCGTTCCCTCGGTGGACTGTGTTGTGAAGGTAGGCGACACGATTGCCGACATCAAAGAAGGAGTGAATGCCAAAGTGTGGACGGTGGGCGTAGTGCTTGGCAGTAACGAACTGGGTCTTACCCTGGATGAAGTGAATGCTTTGTCTGCTACCGAACTGGAGCTCCGCAAACAGGATGTCCGCAACCGTATGCTGGCTGCCGGAGCTCATTATACAGTAGACTCCATTGAAGAACTTCCTGCCGTAATAGATAATATTAATAACTTTAAACTATCAAGAATATGAGACCTTACATTTTATTGACTCCCGGACCTCTTACTACTTCCGAAACCGTAAAAGAAGCCATGCTCACAGATTGGTGTACATGGGATGCGGATTATAATGTGCATATCGTAGAGGAAATACGCAAATCCCTCGTTGCACTCGCTACAAAGCAAACCGATGAATATACTTCCGTTCTTCTGCAAGGCAGTGGAACCTATTGTGTGGAAGCCGTTATAGGAAGTACCGTTAAGCCGGGTGATAAACTGCTGATTTTGAGCAATGGAGCTTATGGTGACCGTATGGGAAATATCGCTGAGTATCACGGTATCAACTATGATATGCTGGCCTTTGACGAAACGGAGCAGGTGTCCGTCAGCTATGTAGACGATTATCTGGCACATAATGCGGAGATTACGCATGTATCGGTGGTACATTGCGAAACCACTACCGGCGTGCTGAACCCGTTGAAGGAGATAGCCCACATCGTAAAGATGCACGGAAAGAAGCTGATTGTAGATGCTATGAGCAGCTTTGGCGGAGTGCCTTTGGATGTAGAGGAACTGGGTATTGATTTTCTTATCAGCAGCGCCAATAAATGTATTCAGGGTGTACCGGGATTCGGTTTTATCATCGCCCGCAAGTCGGAACTGATGCGCTGCAAGGGTGTTTCCAAATCTCTTTCGCTCGATATTTACGATCAGTGGGAAACGATGGAAAAAGGACATGGAAAGTGGCGTTTCACATCGCCTACCCATGTGGTGAGAGCCTTTAAACAGGCTATGGATGAATTGGCTGAAGAAGGAGGGGTAGAGGCACGTCATCAAAGATACTGTAAAAATCATGAGGTATTGGTAGATGGTATGCGCTCACTCGGCTTCAAGACTCTGTTGCCTGACGCTATACAGTCTCCCGTCATAACTTCTTTCCTTTATCCGAATGCGGATTTTGATTTTAAATCGTTCTATGCACAGCTCAAGGAAAGGGGATTCGTGATTTATCCCGGCAAGATTTCGCAGGCGGACACATTCCGTATTGGCAATATCGGAGATGTGTATCCGGAGGATTTCAGCAAGTTGATAGAGGTAATCAAAGAATGTAAGTATTGATGAACGTTTCGGGAAAACTATGGTTTCTCGGACATATATTGAGGTACTCTAAGTCATATTCTCAGAGTACCTCAGTTGTATCCTCAGGGTATCCCGGTTGTACCTTCAAGGTACTTCAGCCGTGCACTTAGGCATTCCCCTGCCCGGAAAACGTTGTGGGGTACAACAATTATCGGGGGAGAATCGTTGTAGACGTAAGAAAAAATTATATCTTTGTTCGTGGTGTCAGGTATTCATGAAGATGTTGAACCCGATTACGAACTTAAATGTATCTTTATGAAACGATTCTTCCTTTTTGCTGCCGCGGCTGTGTGCATGGTGCTTGCGGGATGTAACGGGCAGCAAGGTCATACCCCGTCTTCTGTTGCGCAGGTATCGGAACCTGCCGATACTGTTGTGCCCGTAGTGGAAGTGCCTTTCAGAGAGAAATTGCTGACGGCAGCCGATGTGACGCTTACCAAAGATTTGCTTTACGATACATATACGCTGGAAGATACCTATCCGTACAAGGATACCGTGCGTTCTTTCAAATGGGATGTAATCCGCAATTGTCTGGCTTATATAGAGAATATGCAGCGGGACAGTGTGAAGTGGGTGGTATTGCAGAATTATAAGAATCTGAATCGGGAAGCCCCTTTGGTGCGTAAGTTCGTGCGTAATGCCTATCGCCGTGTGGCGGATACGCTTGGGGTGGAGCGTTATCAGTCCGTTCCCTTGTATTTGCCGGGAGATACGTTGGTGCCCGAACGTTATGGCAGGGATGGGACGTTGGCTTACCTGCTGGGTGAGGAAGGCGGTTTCAGCCGTATTCTTCCTATTACGCTGGAAGATGAGTGGCTGGTTCCCCGCCGTTATTTGAAGCTGCTGGCGGACAGCACTGTCTTTAATCATGTTATTTTCGTAGACCGTCTTGACCAGAATATCGCTACGTTGGAGCGTATGGATAAAGGTGAATGGAAAATCCGCAGCATGAATCCCGCAACGACAGGACGGCATGCACCGCCTTATGCACAGGAAACGCCGCTGGGCATGTATTTACTGCAACAGAAGAAATCGCGCATGATCTTTCTGAAAGACGGCTCTGCGGCAACGGGCGGATATGCGCCTTATGCCAGCCGTTTTACCAACGGAGCTTATATTCATGGAGTACCGGTGAATGTTCCGCGCACAGCTATGATTGAGTATAGCTGGTCGCTGGGTACTACGCCGCGTTCGCACATGTGTGTGCGAAATGCTACTTCACATGCTAAGTTTGTATTTGACTGGGCGCCGACGGAGCGTTCTTTAGTAGTTGTTATCGAATGATTACTTTCTTTTTAACTATCTGTATGATAGTCGTATGGGTGGAAAGTGCTAACTTTGCCGCCGGTATTTTTCAGGTCGGATAGTTATGTTGAGATTTTGCCTCTCCTTTTTATTTATGTTTTTTCCCTGTTTCCTGTTTTTGGGAAACAGACCTGCTACCTGCATGACGGATAAGCCGGATGTTTCGTTGGCGGCAGAATCGGCAGCATGTGCCGATTTGTATCGTTCCATGCACTTGGGAAGGGGTAGTGAGTTGGAAAGCTTTCCGTCAGGCAGTAACGGGCTATCATAAAATAGCAGGCCGTAAACGGGATGTACTGACTCTGATTGATTTTTCACGTCCTTCTACCGAGAAGCGTCTTTTCGTATTCGATATGAAGCAGCGCAGGCTGCTTTTCTCATCGGTCGTCTCGCACGGAAAAAACAGCGGCGACAAGTATGCCACTTCGTTTTCCAATGAATACGGATCTTATAAAAGTTCGCTGGGATTCTATCTGACAGAAACAACCTATCAAGGCAGGAACGGATATTCCCTCATCCTGAACGGGTTGGAAAAAGGCATTAACGACCGTGCCCGCGAGCGTGCCATTGTGGTACATGGAGCTGCTTATGCCGATCCTTCGGTTGCAAGCAGGGGAGGGCGTTTGGGACGGAGTTTCGGTTGTCCGGCTGTTCCGCAAAAACTCAGCCGCCCTATTATCGACGCCATTAAAGGGGAAGCGTGATGTATATCCATGCCGAGGCTCCCGACTATCTGGCTCACAGCTCCGTACTGAAGAAAACGACCGGGTTGTAAGCGACTCTTTGTTCACGCTCCGTATTTTTCGTATCTTTTGATATGTATCAATTTCCCTCAGCATTTCTTTTACTAATTTTGCGTCGAGTTTCGGGGATTAGATTGTATGGCAACATCAAGAGAAATGACGGAAGGACGGGCTCTTCCGCTCATATTTAATTTCACTTTGCCTTTATTGTTGGGTAATTTGCTGCAACAGACCTATTCGTTGGTGGATGCTGCAATTGTCGGTAAATTTTTGGGGATAAATGCACTGGCTTCTGTCGGCGCGAGTACATCAGTCATATTCCTGATACTCGGTTTCTGTAACGGATGTTGCGGAGGATTCGGCATTCCGGTGGCACAGAAGTTCGGAGCGAGGGATTATATTACAATGCGCCGTTATGTGGCGGTCAGCTTGCAACTGGCTGCGGTGATGTCGGTGGTGCTTGCCGTGGTAACAAGCATCTGTTGTGCAGATATTTTGCGCATGATGCGTACGCCGGACAATATCTTCACCGGAGCTTATTATTATTTGCTTGTAACTTTTATAGGTGTCCCCTGTACGCTTCTTCTATAATTTGTTGTCCAGCATTATACGTGCTTTGGGTGATAGCAAGACGCCGTTCTGGTTTCTGCTCTTTTCCACCGTCCTGAATATTCTGCTTGACTTGTTTTGCATCCTTGTTTTGGACTGGGGTGTGGCGGGAGCGGCAATCGCTACTGTCTTTTCTCAAGGAGTATCGGCAGTGCTTTGCTACATCTATATGATGAAACGTTTTGAAATTCTGAGAACTACTCCTTCCGAACGTAAATTCGACAGTGCGTTGGCACGGACGCTGATGTATATCGGAGTGCCTATGGGATTGCAGTTTTCCATTACCGCTATCGGCAGTATTATGCTGCAGAGTGCCAACAATGCGTTGGGCACGGCATGTGTAGCGGCTTTTACGGCTGCCATGCGTATCAAGATGTTCTTTATGTGTCCCTTCGAGAGCTTGGGTATGGCGATGGCCACTTATAGCGGACAAAACTACGGTGCAGGCAAGCCCGGACGTATATGGCAGGGTGTCAAGGCAAGCGCGCTGATGATGATAGTCTACTGGGCGTTCACTTTTGCAGTGCTGATGGTTGGAGCCAAAACGTTTACTCTATTGTTTGTAGAGGCTTCGGAAGTGGAAATTCTGAAAGATGCGGAGCTTTTCCTGCATATATCTGTCTCTTTCTTCCCGATACTTGGTTTGCTTTGTATTTTGCGTTATACAATTCAGGGAGTAGGTTATACCAATCTGGCTATGCTTTCGGGTGTTTCCGAAATGATAGCCCGTATTCTGATCAGTTTGCTGGCAGTTCCGGCGTTCGGCTATATCGCTGTTTGCTTCGGTGACCCGACTGCCTGGATTTTTGCAGATTTATTCCTCATTCCCACTTTTGCTTATGTCTACCGGCGCATACTGCGAATGAACAAAAATTAGTGTATCTTTGTATCGGTAGTTGGCAAGGTAATGACCGAACGTAAGATTATACATATTGATATGGACGCTTTCTATGCTTCCGTAGAACAGCGCGACAATCCGGAACTGCGTGGCAAACCCGTAGCGGTGGGGTATGCGGAAGAGCGTGGTGTGGTAGCTGCTGCCAGCTATGAAGCCCGTCGGTTCGGGGTGCGTTCGGCAATGTCGTCACAGAAGGCAAAACGGCTGTGTCCGCAGCTTATTTTTATTCCGGGGCGTATGGACGTCTATAAATCGGTGTCCCGTCAAATTCATGAGATATTCCATGAATATACGGATGTTATAGAACCTATCTCTTTGGATGAGGCGTTTTTGGATGTGACGGAAAATAAGCCGGGTATTCTTCTGGCTGTGGACATAGCCAGAGAAATAAAACGGAAAGTGCGCGAGCGGCTGAGTCTGGTGGCCTCTGCCGGAGTTTCCTACAATAAGTTTCTTGCCAAAATAGCATCCGATTACCGTAAACCCGACGGTTTGTGTACCATTCATCCCGACCAGGCTTTGGATTTTATAGCACATCTGCCGATAGAGAGTTTCTGGGGAGTGGGTCCGGTGACGGCAAGGAAGATGCATGTTTTGGGGATACATACCGGCGGGCAATTGCGTGCCTGTTCGCAAGCGATGCTGTTGCGCGAGTTTGGTAAGGTGGGAAACATCTATTATGATTTTGCGCGCGGGATAGATCTTCGTCCTGTAGAAGCGGTGCGCATTCGTAAGTCTGTGGGGTGTGAACATACTTTGGAGAAGGATATCAACCGGCGGTCGTCGGTCATTATCGAGTTGTATCATACTGCGGTGGAACTGGTAACCCGTCTGGAACATAAGAACTTCCGGGGGAATACGCTGACGCTGAAAATCAAGTTCCACGATTTCAGCCAGATCACCCGCAGCGTTACGCAGTCCAAGGAATTGACGGCACTTGATGTGATCCTGCCGTTGGCGAAACAACTGTTGAGGGAGGTTGATTACGAACACCATCCTATCCGTCTGATAGGCCTTTCCGTATCCAACCCTCGTGAAGAAAGTGATGAAAAAGGTGTTTGGGAGCAGCTGAGTTTTGAATTTAGTGACTGGGAATTAGATGAATAAAAGGCACGTTCCTGATATAAATAAATTCTTATTATTCGCTTAAGACCAAAAGAATGGTATCTTTGCAATGTAGAACGTAAAAATGTAATGCAATGGGTTGTCTGATGAATGTTTTATGGCTGGTGTTTGGCGGCATACTAACTGCCGTGGAGTATATGATTGCCAGTTTGCTGATGATGATTACAATCGTCGGCATTCCTTTCGGTATGCAAACAATGAAGATGGCGGGGCTTGCCCTGTGGCCTTTCGGCAAAGAGGTGCGCAGCGGAGAGCGTTCGGGAGGCTGTCTTTACATACTGATGAATGTATTGTGGATTTTTCTGGGAGGAATATGGATTTGCCTTTCGCATTTGGGCTTCGGCGTATTGCTGTGTATCACCGTCATCGGTATTCCTTTCGGGATGCAGCATTTCAAACTTGCCGCTTTGGCGTTGGCGCCTTTCGGAAAAGATATTGTGGAATCATAACATCCTATTATCCTGTATAGGCAGGAGGCTTGTAAAAAGAAGAGGGCAGGAAATGAAGATTTCCCGCCCCCGTTCATTTTATTTAAAGGTGTAATTTACATGGTCATGGCAGCTTGCTTTGCAAGCAGTTTTTGCAGTTTGCCGTTTAAAGTTTGGCACATAGTTCCGTTACCCATTGCCTGATAGCGTTTGATACGGTACTGTAACATAAAAATTTCATTTGCATTCTTTTTTCATAATCGTCTTCTTTTTTTTGCTTTCCGCGTTTCGGAAAGCGGTTGAACATCTTTTATTGTTTTCTCTCTTATTAACGCTGCAAAGATACAAAATGTTTATGAGAAATATGTTTTATAACATAGAAATCTGCATTTTTTTCTTCATTTTCTTGAAAAATACCTTGTTTTGCCATCTGCGTATTACAAATATATTGCATATCTTTGTGTCATACAACCTTAATAACTACGTATATCATGAGACACACTACTTTACTTTCCGGAATAATCTGTCTGTTATGTCTGCTGGCTGCTTGCGGTGACTCTCATTTCATGACGGATGCTTCTTACCGTTCGCGTGTGGAGCGAGACTTCCAACAGAAAAAAGCTTTGATGCCGCAAGGAGACTTATTTGCCATATTCGATACCTCTCTCAGTGATTATGAGCGTGAGGCGCTGGAATTTCTTTATGCCTATATGCCTTTGGCGGATATTGCGGATTATTCAGGGGAGTTTCATCTGATGAATGTGCGCGCTTCCCGGCAGGCTGCCGATGAAATGCCGTGGGGAAAGCGTATTCCCGAAGATATATTCCGGCATTTTGTTCTTCCGGTGCGGGTGAACAATGAGCATTTGGACAGCGCGCGTGTCGTATTCTACAAGGAATTGAAGGATCGGGTAAAAACGCTTTCCCTGCAGGATGCCATTCTGGAGGTGAACCACTGGTGTCATGAAAAAGCCATTTATACACCTTCCGATGCCCGTACAAGTTCACCGCTGGCAACGGTGCGTACCGCTTACGGCCGTTGTGGCGAGGAATCCACATTTCTGGTTGCCGCTCTCCGTTCGGTGGGCATTCCGGCGCGACAGGTATATACTCCCCGTTGGGCGCATACCGATGACAACCATGCGTGGGTAGAGGCATGGGTAGACGGAAAATGGTATTTTCTGGGAGCTTGCGAACCCGAACCGGTACTTAATCTCGGTTGGTTCAACGCGCCCGCAAGCCGGGGAATGCTGATGCATACAAAAGTATTCGGACGCTATGAGGGAGCGGAAGAGGTAATGTCCGTTACCCCTACCTATACTGAAATCAATGTGATTGGCAACTACGCGCCTACTGCAAAGGCTTCCGTAACCGTAGTGGATGCCGGCGGTGTTCCTGTGGACAGTGCTTGTGTGGAATTCAAGCTATACAATTATGCGGAATTTTATACGGTAGCCACCAAATACACCTCTGCCAGCGGCGTTTGCGGGCTGACGGCCGGTAAAGGGGATATGTTGGTGTGGGCATCGAAAGACGGACATTTCGGCTTTGCCAGACTTTCTTTCGGCAAACAGTCGGAACTGACGGTGAAACTTGATAAAAAGGAAGGTGACGCATTTGCCATAGATATGGATATCGTACCGCCGTCGGAAACAGCCAATCTGCCTGAGGTAACCCCGGAACAGCGTGCGGAGAACGACAGAAGGCTGGCGCAGGAAGATTCTATCCGCAATGCCTATACGGCAACGTTTATGACGGAGGATGCGGCGCGTGCTTTTGCCCGCCGGTACAAGTTGGATGAGGATGCGGTTGCCGGAATATTGGTAGCTTCCCGCGGCAACCACAAGGTTATCTGCGATTTCATGACCCGCCTTCGTTCCGAAAAGTCGAAGAAGGGCGGTATCGACCTGTTGCAACGGATTTCGGCAAAAGACCTTCGGGATGTCAGGCTGGAAGTACTGATAGACCATATGTTGTCCAATGTACGTACCGGTGCGGAGTATTTCCGCAAGTATGTACGCAATCCGCGCGTAAGTAATGAAATGCTGACTCCGTACAAGGCTTTCTTCAGGAAGGTGGTTTCAAAGGAAGATGCGGAGGCTTATGTAGCGCAACCGATGAAGCTGGTGGAGTGGGTAGCAGGGAACATCCGCGTGGATAAGCATTGCAATTTGGGAGGTGACCCCATATCTCCCGAAGGTGTGTGGAGGACACGGTTGGCAGATGCACACAGCCGCGATATTTTCTTTGTATCCATGGCGCGCAGCATGGGCATACCTGCACGTATAGACGAGGTGACGGGCAAGGTGCAACTGATGAAAGAAGAGGGTGCGCTGGATGTGGATTTGGACTGTAAGGATACTGTATTTATGGAGGAACTTGTTCCGCAGAAAGGCCGGCTGGTTGCTGAATATTCGCCTGTCAAGTCTTTGGACGATCCTAAATATTACTCTCATTTCACCCTTTCGAAAGTGACTCCGCAAGGTAGGTTGCAACTGCTGTCTTACGATGAGGGCGATCTCGATATGGGCAGCGGCACTACCTGGAGCAGCCTGTTGAAGAAAGGTACGGTGCTGGATGCCGGCGATTACCTCCTGGTAACCGGAACCCGCCTGGCAAGCGGAGGTGTGCTTTCCCGCCTCACGGAATTCAGTATCAATCCCGGACAGACCACCCGGCTTGAGTTGGTGATGCGCGAGAGTAAGGATGAGGTGCAGGTGATAGGCAGCTTCAATTCGGAATCTCTCTTTACCCCGCTTCAGGCGGAGAATTCTGAGCAAAGCCTGTTGGAGGCCTGCGGCCGGGGATATTTTGTCGTTGGAATCTTGGGAGTCAATCAGGAACCTACCAATCATGCGCTGCGTGACATTGCTGCTTTCAAGGCCGGTTTGGAGAAGTGGGGACGCAAGATGGTACTGCTTTTCCCGAATGAGGCTCAATATAAGAAATTCCGTCCGGATGAATTTCCGGGCTTGCCGTCTACCATTATCTACGGTATAGATACAAGCGGTATTGCAGCGCAGATTGCAGAAGCCATGAAATTAAGACATAAGGAAACTCTGCCGGTATTTATCATTGCTGATACATTCAACCGGGTGGTGTTTGTTTCGCAAGGCTATACGATAGGCTTGGGAGAACAGTTGATGAAAACGGTGGAAGGACTGTAACGTGGGTTATATCAAATCCGGATAGGAGATGTCAAAATATACTTGACGATTTCTTTTAGGCACGGATTACGCGGAAAACACGGATTTCACAGAAAAAGAATAAAGAAAATCTGTGAAATCCGTGTTTTCCGCGTAATCCGTGCCTAAAAGAAACAGATAGTAAGCGGATTTTAGCTTTGACACATATTCTATCCGGATTCTGGTACTATCTCATTCGGTTATTTGGGCGATTGTGGCTTTTACTCTTTCTTGGGTTGTCACATTCCGTTCAAATTCATTGATTTGTACGGTTGCCCCCATCGGTACCCGTTCTTTGCGGTATTGCATACGGCTTGCTACGGTTTCCCTTGCAGAGAAATGAAATTCGTGGATACCCGTTTCACGGGCAATGCGTGCGATGTTGCTCTCATTTACTCCGCAACCGGCGAGTAAGGTAATGCGTCCTGCTGCTTGCAACTGGAGTTCTTTCAATAGAGGAATGCCCGCTTCGGCGGTGGGTTGCTGACCGGAAGTCAGGATACGGTTACATCCGAGACTGATAATATCTTCCAATGCCTTTTGCGGATTGCGGCAAACATCGAAAGCCCGGTGGAAAGTTACCGATATGTCTTGGGCAGCTTCCATAAACTGCTTCATTAGAGGAATATCCACTTCTCCATCTGCCGTCAGACAGCCTAAAAACAATACCGTCTGCCCCTAAACGGCGGGCATTGTCTATGTCCTTTAGCATGATACGTTGCTCGATAGGGGAATACAGGAAATCACCGCTGCGGGGGCGGATAATGACGTGCAACCTGGTGTTTTGCAAGACTTCTCTCGCTATGACAATATCACCGTAGGAAGGGGGTTGTTCCCCCTTCGGGTATTCCGGCGCACAATTCTACCCGATTGGCTCCGCCGGCTTGGGCGGCGATGCAACTCTCTACGGAGTTTGCGCAGACTTCAAATAAATACTCGCTTCATGGCTTTGGTTTTTGCGTTATACCGGCAAAAATAAGAAAACTCCGCAAACTCCGGAACAATATAAAATAAAAAAAGGAGCGAAGGTCCGATACCAACGCTCCTCTTATGGTTTTGATTCTCTTGTTTACTTAGCGTAGCTTACTGCACGCGTTTCGCGGATAACAGTAATCTTTACCTGTCCGGGATAGGTCATTTCATCCTGTATCTTCTTGGCTATTTCGCCGGAAAGGTTTTCCGTTGCCTTATCGTCAATCTTGTCTGCACCGACGATTACGCGCAACTCGCGTCCTGCCTGGATAGCATATGTCTTCGTTACGCCCGGATAGGACATAGCCAGTTGTTCGAGGTCGTTCAAGCGTTTGATGTATGCCTCTACGATTTCGCGGCGTGCTCCCGGACGTGCTCCGGAGATGGCATCGCATACTTGTACGATGGGAGCCAGCAGGCTGGTCATCTCCACTTCGTCGTGGTGAGCGCCGATGGCATTGCAGATATCCGGTTTTTCTTTGTATTTCTCCGCCAATTTCATTCCGATGATAGCATGCGGCAATTCCGGTTCGTCGTCGGGCACTTTACCGATATCGTGCAGCAATCCGGCACGTTTTGCGCTTCTTGGGATTCAACCCAAGTTCGGATGCCATCACAGCACAGAGATTGGCCGTCTCGCGGGCGTGCTGCAACAGGTTCTGGCCGTAAGAACTGCGGTATTTCATCTTCCCGATGATACGGATAAGTTCGGGATGCAGGCCATGGATACCCAGGTCTATGGTGGTGCGTTTACCGGTTTCGATGATTTCTTCTTCCACTTGCTTGCGTACTTTGGCTACTACTTCCTCGATACGTGCCGGGTGGATACGTCCGTCTGTTACCAGCTGGTGCAGCGCCAGACGGGCAATTTCGCGGCGAACAGGGTCGAAAGCTGATAATACGATAGCTTCCGGAGTGTCATCCACAACGATTTCCACACCGGTAGCTGCTTCCAGCGCACGGATATTGCGTCCTTCACGGCCGATGATACGTCCTTTGATTTCGTCCGATTCGATGTGGAATACAGTAACGGAATTTTCAATGGCGGTTTCTGTTGCCACACGCTGGATAGACTGTATGACGATACGTTTGGCTTCTTTACTTGCTGTCAGTTTGGCATCATCCATAATGTCGTTGATGTAAGATTGTGCCTGCGTCTTGGCTTCTTCTTTCAAAGGATTCTACCATGCGTTCCTTGGCTTCTTCGGCTGACAGGCCTGAGATGGCTTCCAGTTTTTCAATTTCCTGACGTTGCAAGTGTTCCAATTCCTCTTTTTTCTTGTCAACGATGGCCAATTGGGCTTCCAGGTTCTCTTTTACCGCTTCTGCTTCCAGTTTTTGCGTTGGATTTCCTCCTGGCGTTGGTTCAGCACCAGTTCGCGTTGTTTCAACTTGTTTTCCGCTTGCTGTATCTTTTGGTTACGGAGCGATACTTCTTTCTCCAAATCGGCTTTCTTGTTCAGGAATTTTTCCTTTACTTCAAGCAACTTGTTCTTTTTAATCACTTCTGCTTCGGTCTCGGCTTCTTTGAGGATGCTGTCGTATTTGGACTTCAATCCATGCTTGAAGAACATGTACGAAGCAAATCCGCCAACGATGAAACAGGCAATGGATACTACTATTGTAACTACTGTCATTTTATTAATTTGTTTTTTAAAGTATATAAATAAAAAACACTGCATAAAAGCCTATCCGTTGCAGGACAAAACTTTTGTACAGTGCGCGACGTTATTTCTTTCATAAAAACGGACAGAAAATCGTTTTCTTACTCTTCCCTGAAATAAGCTTCCAATACTTCCGTCAGTTCTTTTTATCTTGGCTGTATAGGGCTCAGTATCATTACGGTCTTTCAACTGAAGGGTCTCCAAAGCAAATTGATAAGCCACCATAGCTATAATCCTCTCTGAAGAGATGTTCTGATAATGCTCCCGATACGCATTAATCCGGATATTTACCTGCTTGGCAGCTTCCCTTACTATTTCCTCGTCCTCACGGTTGATGGTGAGGGGATAGGCTGCTCCTGCCATTTGCAGGTTTATCTTTATCTTATCGTTCATACATCCTCTTTCTTTTATTCATTCAACAAAGCGATGCATTTATCGACTTCACGCACTAATTTGGACAATCGCAGTTTCGTCTCTTTTACGTCACTGCCGTTAAGGCTGATTGTCGTAGCTGTTTTTAGGTTCGTGTAGTTGTTTTCCAGCTCTTTGTAATCGGCACGTACTTTCCCGCATTCTTCTTCTTTAGCTTGTAGAAGTTGCTTAAGTTCAGCATTTTCGCGTTTTAATTCATCATGCAGATAGATTAAATGCCGCAGTCTGGCTTCAAAAGTACTTAATAGCTTCTTTTCTTCGTCTGTCATTACTACACCAAAATTGTACACAAAAATACAATTAACTTGGAGATTACAAAAGCTTTTCAAGGAAAAATGTTCTGTATGCGTTAAAATAAGGGGAAAACAGGACTGTTATTAATTTATTTCATGCTGAAATTTTCTCGTCCGACAGCCGTTTCTCTTTCGTCCGACAGTTGTTGGACGAAAGAGAAACGGCTGTCGGACGAGAAGTAAACAACTGTCGGACGATTAGATTTTGGCAGGGTTGGCATTAGTCCGTAGTTGTACGGGTAATTGCTTCTTCTATCATTTGGGATAAGTTTGTGTATATGGTTGTTGAAATGTATATAAAATAATTTATTATATAATTTGGTTTATAAAATAAACTTATTATCTTTGTATCGGAGTTCGAACCCGGAGTTGTAATAATGTATAATAAAAAACTGGATAAGACTATGGAAGATAGAAAATTGAATGAGAAAGAAAGCTTGGAGCTTATCACTCAAATGATTCGGAACACACGTCGGAATCTGGATGCCGGTAGTGGAAATATGTTTTTATTGTGGGGGTATGTTTGTGTGTTGCTGACTCTGGTTGTTTGGGCCGGGGTCGGTCTGACACAAAATTCTGCATGGATGTGGGGCTTTTGGGGAATTCCCGTTGTGGGCTACCTGCTGAGTTATATTTTTGTGCGGAGAAAGGACAAGCCGGTGAGCTTGTATATAGATAAAGTATTGAATGAGCTGTGGCAGTTTATGGGAATCGTCTGTCTGGCGGTTGCGTTGATGGCCGCATACTTCCATGCTTTCGAAGTAATATTGCCTTTGTGTGCCATATTGCTTTCGTTGGGCAGTATCTTTACGGGAGTCCTCATTCGTTATACCCGGTTTTCGGGCTTGTCGAGCATGGGCGTTCTGTTGGGCTTGAGAATGTTGTTTGAGGTTTGGGATAAGTCCTCTTTTTTGCAGATATTGCCGGAGTTTGTTCTGGTGGTCATACTCGCAATGATAATACCGGGACATATTTTGAACTATAAAGCGAAGAAGGAAAACAAAAATAAGAGTAAGTGATATGTTTAAGGAATTAAACCCTTTGCTTCACAGTGAACTGAGGCTTGCCGTAATGTCGTTGCTCATCAGTGTTGAAGAAGCGGATTTTGTATACATCCGCCAGCAGACCGGTGCAACGGCCGGCAACCTCAGTGTGCAACTGGATAAACTTGCCAAAGCGGGGTATATAGTTGTGACCAAGACTTTTAAGGGGAAGATGCCCTGCACGCTTTGCAAGATTACTCCGCAGGGAATAGATGCTTTTGAGGAATATGTGGAGGCGTTGAAATCGTATATAATGAAGTAGGGATGTGAACCTGTTAATTAAGAGTCTGTTTAAATTCTCTTCAAGAAATGTTTCGGACAGAATTTAAACAGACTCCGGAATAAAAATAAGAAAATATGAAAATTTTGGTGACTTATGCCGTTCAAGGCGAATTTACGGAATTGAAATTCCCCGGTTTGATAGGGGAGGAAGAAGTGCAGGTGGGTTATCTTCGCACCGGAATAGGAAAGGTGAAATCTGCTTTTTACCTTACGGAAGCGATTAATCGTGCGCAGCCCGATTTGGTTGTCAATGTGGGCACGGCAGGAACTGTCCGCCATCAGGTGGGGGATATTTTTGTATGCCGTCATTTTGTAGACCGTGATATGCAGCGGCTGAAAGGGTTTGATATGGAATGCGAGATAGACTCGGCGGCACTGTTGGCGCAAAAAGGATATTGCCTGCATTGGCAGCGAGAAGGAGTGTGCAATACGGGTGATACTTTCCTGACGGAACTGTCGGATGTAAAAGGCGATGTGGTGGATATGGAGGCTTATGCCCAGGCATGGGTGTGCCGTACCAAGAACACGCCGTTCATCGCCGTGAAGTATGTGACGGACATTATCGGGCAGAATTCGGTGAAGCACTGGGAAGATAAACTGGCGGATGCCCGTAAAGGACTGGGAGCGTTTTTCGAATCTATTTCAGTGTTTTGAAAGAGAGGATGTGGTAGCTTGTTCCTGCTGCAATCAGCAACAACACTGCCTTTAGCCACCAGTAGGGGACTATGAAAAAGATACAGTTGAGGATGGTTATCCATATCAGCGAGACCGAGATGATTTTGGCTCTTAGCGGGATGGCTTTATTTTCACGGAAGTTACGGATGTAGCTTCCCAGGTATTTATGGTGCAGCAGCCGGTTGTAAAGGCGGGGAGAACTGCGTACATAAAGGGCGGCTGTGAGCAGCAGAAACGGAGTAGTAGGCAGTAACGGCAGGAAAATGCCGATGATGCCGAGTGCCAGAGAAAGTGTACCGAACAGAATATAAAGGACTTTCATGTCGCAAAAATACATAAAAAAGATGAATAATAAAATTGTTTGGGATTGTTTATTGTTCATATGTACAGGGAAATATGTTTTCTGCCTGCAACCGGAGTCTTTGTGGACATCAGGCAGCCGCGCAGTGTCGTAGTGTTCACTGTATGTATGAATAAGCGTCAATCTCGTGTGTAAATTCTAAGTTTTTTGTACTTTTGCTGCCGCATCGAGGTGACATTAGATGCACGGTTTTATAAAATGATATTTTAACCAGCGTATTAACAGTATGTACACAGTCATTAAACGAATGGAGGTTTCGGCTGCACACAGTCTGAATCTTTCTTATCAGAGTAAATGTGAGAATCTGCATGGTCACAATTGGATAATCACAGTCTATTGCCGTGCCAAAGAACTGAATGCCGACGGAATGGTGGTTGATTTCAGCCACATCAAACAGACGGTGAAAGAAAAACTGGATCACCGGAACATCAATGAAGTCCTTCCCTTTAATCCGACAGCCGAGAATATGGCACGCTGGATATGCAGCCAGATACCTGCCTGCTTTAAAGTGGAAGTGCAGGAATCCGAGTCGAATATAGCCATCTATGAGGAGGATTGACAGGAGCGCTTATGAGGAAGATTAACGAAATATTTTACAGCTTGCAAGGAGAGGGCTTTCATACGGGTACTCCGGCTGTTTTTGTGCGTTTCTCCGGTTGCAACCTGAAATGTTCTTTTTGCGATACACAGCACGAAGAGGGTGTGTGGATGTCCGATGAGGAAATCTTGGCGGAAGTGGGGAAATATCCTGCGATGACGGTGATACTGACGGGCGGAGAGCCTTCGCTCTGGATTGACCGTGAATTTGTGGACTGCCTGCACCGGATGGGGAAGTATGTCTGTATCGAAACGAACGGTACGCATTCCTTGCCGGATAATATAGACTGGGTGACTTGCTCGCCCAAGCAAGGTGCAAAATTGTGCATTTCCCGTATGGATGAGGTGAAGGTAGTGTACGAAGGACAGGATATTGCCGTATATGAATCGCTTCCTGCCGGACACTTTTTCCTGCAACCCTGTTCTTGCAGCAATACTGCGGAAACTGTGGCTTGCGTGATGCAGCATCCGAAATGGCGGCTGAGCTTGCAGACGCACAAACTGATAGAAATAAAATAAGACCTTGTAATTTTTTAAATTTACAAGGTCTTATCATTGCACGGGAGGAGAGGCTCGAACTCCCGACACCCGGTTTTGGAGACCGGTGCTCTACCAACTGAGCTACTCCCGTGTTTGCGGCTGCAAAGGTAATGGAAACTTTCAAATCTGCAAGTTCTTTGTTGCTTTATTTTCTTAAAAAATGGCTTATAACATTTGTAGGTCCTGATACATAATGCGATAGGCTGCCGCTTTTTTTTCTAAAGCCAGCGGATAAGCTCTTGATGAAGAGGGCATGCGGTAGAGCCGCATAGGGCGGTCTGCGAAAATGAATTCTGTAAAATCGCCGACTTTAGGTTCTTGCAATGAGAACAGCGCACAGAGCGTGTCGGTAGCTTTTTGTCCCGTAGTGACAATCGCTTTGCACTGTGGCAGTTGTTGCAATAATGCGGATATGTCGGTGGGTCGGACCACTTCGAGGTACTTATCGGATGCATTGTCTTGCAACCGCCTTACGGCAGTGGCCGTATCGAACAGGGCTATCCCTTTTTCGTTCAGGAAATCGATGATACGCTCCTTGCGGAAAGCTTTTTGGGATTTATCGGCAAAATGGTCTTTGTCATTGAAGAATAAAAGACCTGCAATACGCCACATGTCATTATTCCAGTTCGGGTAGTAAAACTCCATGGACCAGCGTTTTCTTTGCGGCGGGAAACTCCCCAGCATCAGCAAACGTGCATTGCCGGGAAGGAAAGGTTCTAAAGGATGCTGTTCTATTTCCATAAGATTGATTTTGCTTATACATTAGCGGATGATAAGGCAAAGTTAATCAAAAATAGTTTTTCAGCAGCTTTCAAGTCCCAGATTACTCATTTTTTCTGTAATCCGGAAAGGGAAATCCGGATATTCGTATAAGCTGAACCGGGGTTCGGTTTTTCCTTCCGTATAGTTCCAGATGGAAGCATAGTCTTCCGTGTCCTCTCCCATGGCTTGCAGTTGTCGCAGATAGGCGGCTATGGATTTGCTTTCGACAATGTATACTGCTCCGATACTGTCTATAATAGGACTATGGCAACGTGTACCGTCGTGTTCGAAACGAAGGATACGCTTTCCTTCCGGAGTGATTCCTACCGTTTTGAAAGTCATGCTTTTTCCGATGGCAGGCAGGTTCAGCACATTCCGGTCTGTGGCGAGGAATGGCAGGCGATGTGCTTTCGTAAAACGGCGGATACAGGCGGCAGGGTCGTGTGTCCGTTCCAACAGTACGGAGAGGTTATGGGCATCTTCTTTGGTAAGTTTTCCGAATGCTTTTTCTTCCTGCTCTTCTTGTATGGAGCGGCTGTTTGGAGTGAAAACGGCATTATTTTCTTCAAATCCTTTCACCGAGAATGTGTAGTAACAGATTATGCCCAGTTTATTTAATACCTGTCGCAGGCGTGCAGTGTGCCCCCGGCGGATGCGGCTACATTATACACCAGCTGGTTGGTGATGAGCCATCCTGCCGAGAGCAGTTTGCGAATGCCTCCTCTGCTTCGGGAGTAACTTCCAGCGGGGTTTGGAAATGTGTCTGGATGATAAACTGACGTATGCCGACTGTGGATGCCTTTTCCTTGAATTCACGCAATATGTCCACTAATTCGTCATTGATGCGCATCGGTAGGTAGGCGGGCAGGCGCGAACCGAGGCGGATGCGTTGCAATTCGGCGTATTTCTCACCTTCCGGGCGTTCCTGGTTGGCTTTTCGCTTGCGCACCGCCATACGGTAAACGGCGTCCAATATGTTGCGCAAGGTTTTGTTCTGGCTCATAAGGGCATCGCCGCCGGTAATGAGGATGTCACGCAATTGCGTGTCTTCTTCGAAATAGGTCATGAGGCGGCGCAATTTCTTATCCCAGCTTTCTTTGGGATGCAGTTCTTCAAATTCAAAGTTGAGGCGTTTGCTTTGGAAATCGTACATACGCTGGCAGGAAGCGCAAAGTCCGCCGCAGGCTCTCCCCATGGTATCGGGGATAAGAATGGCCACCTCAGGATAGCGTCTGTGGATATTGTGACCGTCGGGCAATAACCAGCCTGCAGCGTTCGGCTTGCCGGCTTCTACAATGTCTTCGCGTTCCCAGGCGCGGATTTGTCCGTAGGTCTCCACCAATTGGGGCGAGTAGAGGATATAGCTGCGTAAAGAGTCGTCGTTATAGCCGCTTCCGGTACAGTTCAATAAGGAAAGGTAGTAGGGGGTGGCGAAGAACGGCATGCCTTTTTTACGTGCACGCGACAATAAATACATGGTTTCCACGGAAAGTGAATTGCCCAGGAAACGGTTCAGTTCCGTAGGGCTTTTCACTGCCATTGCAAGGTGGAAGCGGAAATCGTTCCACCATTCGCTGACGAGCCGGAATTTTTCTTCATAGCTGATGCCTTCTGCAAAATGAAAGCGTGAAGCAGAATTCTTGTGGTTTTCTATTTTCTGTATAAGGGCATGCAGGATACGTTCTTTGTTGTATGCCCGGAGTTGTTGCACATCCTCATCCAGTCCGGAAGGCCACCGTTCACTCCAGGCTTTTACGCGTTGGAAGCCGGGTAGGGGATGTTCGGGGTGTTGCAGACGTTTGAATTGTCGGAATAAATCAATGAAAAGGTCAGTTTCGAGGTATTCTTCCAGTTTGCCGGTGAGGAAATCATAGAGTAAGGAGAGGGTTGAAACAGGCAGTTGCTTGTCCGTTGAGAGCTCATGTACTTTTTGTCCGTCATAATCAATCAGAAGTCGAATCAGCTTGCCGGCCTCACTTTCCGCTTGGGGATGTCCCGCCATATACTCCGACAGATATGTTTTGAAAGTCTGTGCATCTCCGCTTCGGGCGGCGATGCCGGTCAGTTCGGGGAGTTCGTGCCGGTAAAGTTGTTTCAGTTGTGAGGGAGTGAGTGCAAGCATTTTCTTTTGTTTCATACGCAATTCTTTTTTAGAGATTAATAATCGGTGATTGGCGCAGGATGCGCTTTCAATATTCCGTGAGGGGAAAAACGGTCTGATAAATATAACAAAAAAAGGCGGGGTATAAAAACCTCGCCTTTTGTCTTATGAAATATTTTAGATTTCTTTTTGTTTTGCTAACAAACGCTTTTCTGCCTATTTGTCAAAACTTTAGCTTATGCTTTTTCTTGTTCGTCACCTTTCTTTTTGGGCTCTTTCTTTGCCAGCATGACTATGTTGTATACATACTCTGTCATCCATTGTTCCGAGTATCCCAACCGCTCTTTGTATTGGCGGACTGTCATAGCGGTCTTGTGCACATCGTCCTTTTTCCACACGGTCTTGGTGCAAACCTCATGTACTGTTTTTTCGGTCATGCTGCGTAATGCGCCTTTGAAGATGGAAGGCATACGGAATTTCCATTGCATCAAGTTGCCCATTAACATCATCAGGTCGTTGGAGAATCCCTGATACATGAAAAGATAGGCTTGTACATCGTTCTGTGTACGGCAGTGTTTTTTTACAGATGCGTCAATCTCTTTAAAGAAGCTCTCGCTGATACCGTAATCCTGCATCAGCATCTTGCGGGAAGCCGCTTTTTCCGCTTGTCCCAGACGTCCGCCTTGTGTGGGGATTTTGAATAAACGTTTGAAGTTGGCTACATCCGGCACAAAACGGATGTTGGTGATGCCCAGGTTGGCGGCTATCACGGACTGGAAATAGACGCGTGTCAATGAAACGAAGTCCTCCACATTTCTGGAAGAAACCTCTTCCGAATTCTTGTTGAATAGTTTGGCAAATATACCCATGATGATAATTTTTCTGATTTATGGGCGCAAAGGTAGTAAATAACTTGCTTTTTACCAGCACTCCAACTCTTTATTTCAGCTTGAAGTGAAACTTATGCCCTTCGAATACGGGTTCCACAATGTCATAACGGATGAGTTTGGCAAGCAGATGCTCTGCAGCACGGCGTGACAGACGTGCCAGACGGCAATAACGGTTCAGTGACAACCGGTCGTTTTGTTCCAGTAAATCAAGCAGTAGCTGCTCCCGTTCGGTATATTCCATCAATTCTCCTTGAGGACTTTTGCTTTGTTGCCAGATACGCAGATGTACCGGGGTGGCAAGTATGTTCTCGTCCTTGATGCGCAGATAGGCAAGATATTTGCCGGCTTCGTCCTTGGCATATACCGGTTTACGGTCGCTTTCATCGATTTGCACCAGCAATACGCTGCGGCCTTCTACCTGATAGGTCTGTGTGCTGTAACTCACTTCCGGCCGGCAGTATAACCGGGCTGCTGCCTCTATCATATATTGTTCTTCATCGGAACGCACTCCGGCAATCTTACCATTATCCTTTACGCCGATGAGAAGCCGTCCGCCGTCCGTATTTGAAAAGGCAGAAAGCGTCTTGGCAATTTTTCGCGCATCAGATATTTCGAACTTAAAATCTTGTTGTTGGTGCTCTCCTTCGGCTATGAGAGCATGTATATATTGGGTATCAGTAAGCGTTTTCATGCCTGCAAAAATAGATAAAAAACACGTATAAGCCTTTTTAAATGCCGATTTTGCGTATTATTTCAAAAAAATATCGTTTTTCTGCATTTATTTCAAGAAAGAATGTATTTTTGTCGGACATTATTAACGAAGTAATTAAAAAGGATTATGAAAGAATTAGTTGAAAAAGTTGCAGAATTGTATGCAGCATTCGAAAAAGATGCAAAAGCTCAGTTGGAAAACGGTAACAAGGCAGCCGGTACTCGTGCACGTAAGGCTTCTTTGGAAATCGAAAAGACAATGAAAGAATTCCGCAAAGCATCTTTGGAAGATTCTAAAAAGTAAGAGAAAACGCAGATTTAATGCTGTGAAAGACTGCCGTTCGGCGGTCTTTTTTATTTTATGCATAATGGCTGTTTTGTATAAATAAGTCGTATTTTTATGATATTCCTCAACGATTTTAATATATTAATTGCTTGGCCTTTTGCTTTTAAATAGAAGTTTTATTATTACTTTTGGCACAGGGTATGAACGAAAATGTACTAAATAAGTTGAAGATATTGGCAGAGTCGGCAAAGTACGATGTCTCTTGCTCGTCCAGTGGCACTGTACGTTCCAACAAGGCAGGTATGCTGGGCAATACTGTGGGCGGATGGGGCATCTGCCACAGCTTTGCAGAAGACGGGCGGTGCATTTCGTTGCTGAAGGTGATGCTGACAAACTATTGCATATACGATTGCGCTTATTGCATTAACCGTCGCAGTAATGATTTGCCTCGTGCCACTCTTTCCGTCAGCGAACTTGTGGACCTGACAATGGAGTTCTACCGCCGCAATTATATTGAAGGCCTTTTTCTGAGTAGCGGAGTGGTGCGCAATCCCGATTATACGATGGAACGGTTGGTGCGTGTAGCCAAAGACCTTCGTACTATCCATCGTTTCAACGGTTATATCCATTTGAAGAGCATTCCCGGAGCCAGTCGTGAGTTGGTGAATGAGGCGGGGTTGTATGCCGACCGTCTGAGTGTCAATGTGGAAATTCCCAAAGAAGAAAACCTCAGGCTGCTTGCTCCGGAAAAAGACCATGAAAGCGTATTTGCTCCGATGCGCTATATTCAGCAAGGTGTTTTGGAGAGTGCGGAAGAACGCAGGAAATACCGCTATGCACCCCGTTTTGCCCCGGCAGGACAGAGCACGCAGATGATTGTAGGTGCTACTGCCGAGACGGACAAGGATATTCTTTTTTTCTTTCATCGGCTCTTTATCAGCGTCCTACGATGCGGCGCGTCTATTATTCCGGATATATCTCGGTGAACACGTACGACAAGCGTCTGCCGGCTTTGAAACAGCCGCCTTTGGTGCGTGAGAACCGGCTCTATCAGGCAGACTGGCTGCTACGTTTCTACCAGTTCAAAGTAGATGAGATTGTGGATGACACCTTTCCGGATTTGGATCTGGAGATAGACCCGAAGCTATCGTGGGCGTTGCGGCATCCCGAACAGTTTCCCGTTGACGTCAATAAGGCGGATTATGAGATGATACTCCGTGTACCGGGTATCGGTGTGAAATCGGCTCGTCTGATAGTCGCTTCCCGCCGTTTCTCCAAATTGGGATTCTATCAACTGAAGAAGATCGGTGTGGTGATGAAGAAGGCGCAGTACTTTATTACGTGCAGCGAACTGCCAGTACGCACGGTCAATGAAATGACTCCGCAGAGAGTACGTAACTTGCTGGTGCAGAAACCCAGAAAGAAATATGACGACAGGCAGCTGATTCTTGATTTTGGAGACGAAGAAAATGACTCTGTTTATATTCGATAATACATTTGAGGGGTTGCTGACTTCTGTTTTTGAAGCCTATTCCCGTCGTACTTTTCCGGATGCTTTGCTGGCGGAAGGGGAGCCGCTTCCTCTGTTCTATGACGAGGCTTTTACTGTAGTATCGGATGAAGAGAAAGCGGGGAGGGTTTGGCGTGGCTTGCAGAAAAAACTTTCTGCATCCGCCTTGTCTTGTCTTACGCAGTGCTGGTTGGCGGAAGAGCCGGAAACTGCATCGCTTTTGTTCCGTTATATCCGCAAGGCAATAGATGCTTCCCGTTCTATTGAAACGAACTTTGCAGACCCTGATGTTTTGGAATTTTCGCGTATGTGGAAGCGGGTGGATTGGGAACGGATACGGATGTTGCAGTTTGTCCGTTTTCAGAAAGCAGCAGATGGCACTTATTTTGCGGCGGTAGAACCGGAGAAGAATGTACTTCCCTTGATAACCGGGCATTTTAAAGACCGTTTTGCCGACCAATGTTGGTTGATATACGACATCAAGCGTGCTTATGGTTATTATTACGATTTAAAAGAGGTGCGGAACGTTGTTTTTGGGGAAGATAGCCGGGAAGGACATCTTGTGACAGGAATACTGGATGAGAGCCTTATGGATAAGGATGAAAAGCTCTTTCAGCAACTTTGGAAAACTTATTTCAAGGCAATCTGTATCAAGGAAAGGCTGAATCCCCGCAAGCACAGGCAAGACATGCCTGTGCGATATTGGAAGTATTTGACCGAGAAGCAGACTTAGTATTTAGTTTATTACCCAGTTCTTGTTGTGCGGAACAGTTTTATGCGGGTTATAGTGCATTCCGGCTTGTGTCGGTATCTTCAGAATGTATGTACGTCCGCTTTTGTTCATTAGTGAAGTGTCGCGCAGCCAGGGATTGGCATCTTTCAGCTGGGCATAAGTGATTCCTTTATCTTTGGCGAATTGTGCCAGATTGGCTATTCCCGTGGTGACTTTCACTTCGGTGTAAGGGATAGCCGGATATAGGTGTTCACGTTTCATCAAAAAACCGTATTGTTGCGGGTTGCTGATAACAGCTTTTGCTGCCAGCAAGCGGAACATATAACGTGAGGTTTCTTCTACCAGCCAAAGGTCTGCCGCCTGACTCACCATTTGCTTTTGTAACTGTGTGGAGATACGTCCCTGACCGGCATTGTAGGCAGCAGCCACGCAAAGCCAGTTATTGTATTTGGCATAGGCTTCGTTCAGATATTTACAAGCTGCTTTCGTCTCTTTTTCCACATGATAGCGTTCGTCGATGTTATTGTTTACTTCCAGACCGAACTCGCGCCCTGTACCGGGCATGAACTGCCACATTCCGGCAGCGCCGGCGGGCGATTTGGCAAGTGGGTTAAGTGCGCTTTCTATAACGGCAAGGTATTTGAAATCATCCGGTATGCCATTTGCCTTTAGTATAGGTTCTATAATAGGAAAATAACGGTTGGCACGCTTTATGGTGAGCATTGTGGTAGAATGCATATAAGTAAACGACATCAGTTCACGGTCCATGCGCTCGCGGTGGTCGTAGCGTAACAAGTCTACTTCCTGTCCGGCAAAGGCAATCTTGGCGGGTACGGTAGGAGAGGTGACGCAGTAAGGTATTTCCGATTTAACCGACTGTCTTTCAGGATTCAGTACACTGCTGCCAAGGAGAAAAGGCAGCGAAGTGCCTATGCACAAGGAGGCAGTGACTGTGAGTATCATATATCCGGACTTTCTTTTCATCTTGGTTGTTTTTGCTTTTTGGGCGTGAAGATACGAAATCAATTCTTTATCGGCAACCGTTCCCACAGCCAACGTGGAATCATTCGCCAGAAGAATACCAATAGACGATAGCGTCCGTCAATTACTGTCACTCGTTTTTTGTGTTTCAACGCCCGGACGATATATTCCGCCACTTTATCGGCATGCATCAGCATCGGATACTTGCCGTTTCGCAGTAAATCCGTTGCTACGAACCCCGGACGGATGTCGGTGAAGCGGATATTAAGATGCTGCATCCGTGCGAGTTGTGCCAAAGCATCGATGTATGTATTCTGAAACCGTTTGGTGGCGGAGTAGGCAGGTGCGACTCCCAATCCCTTGGTACCTGCTATGGAACTGATTACAGCGATATGTCCGTTTTTTGTCTTTTTTTGAAATAATCGAAAGCTGCGGTTACCATTCGGATAAAGCCTTCGACATTGGTACGTGCGGTATTCAGTTCTATTTCAGGTTCTAGGTTCCTGTTCTGATAACCTACGCCGGAGCTGAGGAAAAATAAATCCATGCCGCCTAATCGGTCTATCAGTTCTGTAAGGTGTAATACGGCATTTTCCTTTGTCACATCAAGATGCTGTATCTCTATCTGTTGGGGATTGGCTTGCTGCATGCTTCGCAGGACTTCTTCACGTCTGCCGGCAATGCCTATGCGCCAGCCTTGTTGCACGAGTATTCCGGCTACTTCCTGTCCGATGCCTGAGGTGGCTCCTATGATGATAGCTTTTTTCATGGGAAGAGATTATCCGATAATGGTTGCTACGATTTTTCTTCCTCCGCCACGGTTGCGGAATTCACAAAGATAAATACCCTGCCAGATGCCCATATTCATCCGTCCATTGGTGATGGGGATGGTCAGTTCTGCTCCTACAATGGTAGATTTGGCATGCGCCGGCATATCGTCGTCACCCTCGCAGGTATGTTCGTAGTAAGGCTCACGCTCCTTGACAAGGTTGTTGAAGATAGCTTCCATATCTGTCTGTACATCCGGATCGGCGTTCTCGTTGATGGTTAGTGCGGCACTTGTGTGTTTGATAAACAAGTGCAATAGTCCGGTCGGAGGCAACTGTGGTAAGTTACGTACTATTTCTTCCGTAATCAGATGGAACCCGCGTCGATGGGGGGTAAGGGTAAATTCTTTTTGTATAATCATATTTTCTATTCTTTATTCCATTGGCCGTACTTGGCAAGGAAACACTACTGTGAACGTGCTACCTTTATTTACGGTGGAGGTTACTTCGATTGTTCCGTTCATATGTTCCATGATAGACCTGCAGATAGGCAAGCCCAATCCGGCTCCCTGAATGAAAGCATCAGCTTTTTCGAACCGTTCAAATATTATGCCGAGCTTTTCCTCAGGGATTCCGCGCCCTGTGTCGGAAACGCTTATTCTTGTTTCGGACGGTGTCGTCTCGTACGAAATTTCGACATAGCCCTGTACGGTATTTTTCAGTGCATTCGATATGAGGTTGCTCAAAACCTGCTTGATGCGCATCGGATCTTGCTTTATCAGGTTGGGAGTTGCCGGGTAGCGTTTCTTGAGCGTTACGCCTTCAGGTACGTTGGGCTGGCATTCGGTGCAACTTTCATCTATCAGGTCGGAGAGGTTGCACCAGACCGGGGACAACTCTATGTGTCCGGCTTCTATCTTCGATAAATCCAGTACATCGTTGATGATGTTCAGCAGCAATTCGTTGTTGTGGTTTATCAGGGAGATGTAATGGTTGCGTTCCTCAGCATCTTCTATATGGGGCAGGAGGCTGGAAAAGCCGATAATAGCATTCAGCGGTGTACGTATTTCGTGACTCATGTTGGCAAGAAAGGCCGATTTCAGGCGGTCTGACTCTTCGGCTTTTTCTTTGGCATCTATCAGCATGGCTTCCGTGGCTTTGAGCCGGGTAATGTCGTAGTTGATACAGATTAGTTCGATACTGTTCCGTTCGGGAGCGTAGGTTTTCACTATCAGGTTGACATGTGTCCAAGTGTAGCTGCTGTCTTCTCTGAGAACACGTACTTCTTTATTGAACTTGTCTTCCATACCTTTTGCTGCATTGTTCAGGAAACCGAGCATGGCGCGCTGGTCTTCGGGATGGATATGTCTGTACACTCCGATGATTCGGGACAGAGGAGTTCCTTCTTGTTCGCCGATATTGATGTACCAGCTGTGTTGGGCATCTCCTTGCCGGGTGAGTAAGTCGTAGTGTGCGTATCCTACTTTGGCATAGTTACCTATCAGTTCGAAGAAACTTTCGAATTCCTGTATCTTGTTGTAGGCTACGGTGGTTTCGGTCTTATCGGCATTAATCAACAGGTAGTTGGCGGGGGTGTGGTTCTCGTCGTACAGCGTGGTTACTTTAGTTACGAGGTCTATTGTACCGGTCCTGATTTGCGGATTGTAGTAAGAACCTACTTTCGAGAAGTCGTAGCGGAATGTGAAATCGGCGTCTTCATATTTTTTCAGTTTCTCTTTCATCTCTTTCGGGAAGATAGGGTTATCAAATATATTGATACCCAGCAAGTCTTCTTTTCGTTGCAGATGAAACATTTCCAATTCCTTATCGTTGAGGTCTGTCAATACTCCGTCTGTATTGTAGACTTCAATGCCTAACGGAAGATGCTTATAGATGTTGTGCAAGAGTTGTTCGCGTTGTCGCAACATCTGTGTGGCGGACGACATATAAGGAGCGTCCTGTATTTCGGCTATGCCGTAAATCTTGGTCTTTCCGTTTTCATCGGTTTTTTGCATACAGATTTTGCTGCGGACCCATGTCGGTCCTTTGACGGTATCAAGCAGATAGACGGTTTCATTCGTCTGTTGTATGTTGTCGAAGGAACGGACGGTAGTATGCGGCTGTTCCTCTCTCAGTATGCGCTTGTTGAAATTTTCAAAACTGATACAACCGCCTTCTTCCAATCCTAACAGGCTGGCGATGGGACCGTAGTATATATAATCGGCATCTTGTATATCGGCTTTCCACCAGCCTATATTGGCATTGTGCATTATTTCTGACAGCAGGTTGTAATCCTTTTCAGCGTCCATACATGGATGTTTAGGGTTGTTTATATTATATGCGCATACAAAAATAGATATAATTCGCAGAAATGGAAAGAAATAGGGAGCGGATGTTTTATTAAAAGTGGTACAATAATGATTTTGTTGAACTTATCTTTGTCTTGGCCTGCGAAACCGTGATGCCAGTTATTGATAAGAGAGCGTGAATTTGCATGCTATTTTGAAGAATGATACGGGTAATAATGAGAGTAATTACCGTAACAACAACCGGAAAAATATGGCTTTTTAATGATTCGCTTGTAATTTATTCGGAGATAAGCGGTATCTTTGTTACCGTTTACAACGCATTTACCCAACAAAACAAAAAATATATGGAAAAAGTTATTATCAATTCGTACGAGGATTTTGAAAAGCTGGTAGGTCAGCAAATCGGTGTTTCGGAGTATGTGGAACTTACGCAGGAACGCATCAATCTCTTTGCCGACGCAACGCTGGACCATCAGTGGATTCACATTGACACAGAACGTGCCAAGACCGAAAGTCCTTTTAAGAGTACCATTGCACACGGTTATCTCACCCTCTCCATGTTGCCTCATCTGTGGAATCAGATTATCGAGGTAAATAACCTGAAGATGATGATTAACTACGGAATGGATAAGATGAAGTTCGGTCAGGCTGTACTTTCCGGACAGAGCATCCGTCTGGTGGCTTCTCTGCATTCGTTGGCAAACCTGCGCGGTGTGGCAAAGGCGGAAATAAAGTTTGCCATTGAGATTCAGGGCGAGAAGAAGAAAGCGCTTGAAGCGTATTGCTGTATTTTTATATTATTTCAACTGATTATGCGCAAAATGGTGTGCCCCCAATGCAAGGTGGGGGGCATTTTATGTCTTGAACGGGCAGGGAGAGCGTTTGCCCGTATATGTGTCGGACAAAGGCGAGGTCGTACCGAAAGATCCGGCAGCTTCTTTAAAAGGGTATGACCTGGAAGAGGTTTACTGCTTATGCTGTTCCTGGCACGGGACTCCGAAACGTCTGGTGAAATATTGATATATACGCTCTTTCCATAAATGCCTGCACGCTGCGACCGGATGATAGAGCAGCATGCGCGGTCCGGCATATCGCATGACTTCCTGCATCCGCTTCTTCATCTCCGGCTTGTAGCAATGTACCGGGCATAGTCTGCAAGTTGTTTTATTCTCTCCGAACGGGCAGCGCGACAGGCGCGTTCGTGCGTACTCCAGCAATTCGAGACATTGCGGGCAGAGTTCCTTGTTGCCTTCTTTCCTGCGGCAATAGAGGCGGATCATCTGTTCTACGGTGCGTTGTTCTTGGGCAATGTGTGATTGGCAGGTCTTATTCATCCATATTGTGTTTCAGGTAAACCATATCTTTCAGTTGTTTGCCCGCTTCATAAATGGGATGGTCGTAGTTATCCGTAAAGAAGTCCGGGATGCGGTGGGAATAGGTAAATCCGCAGTTCTCGTAAAAAGGAATCGCCAATGGGCTGTCTCCGGTTCCTACGAGCATTGTCCGGCATCTGCCTGCATAATGTCCGAAAAGATACTGTATCAGTTTCTTCCCATATCCCCGACGTTGGAATTGCGGATAAACGGCAATGTTCTTTATCTCAAAAACATCTTCTGCTTCGCGGGTGACGACACAGGATGCTCTGATACTGCCGTCCTCGGACAACACGAACATTTCACCGCGTTCCAGATAACGGTCTATCATGGATTCTTGTTCATCGGCCAAAAGCAGCAGGTCGAGGTATTGTTTCTTATTATGGAGCACAGGCTGTATACTTATCATTTCATTGCTGTTTGAACGGGTTTGTATGGCAAAGATAATCCTTATGGGCATAGAACCAAACAAAACACCAGGAAATATTGTTGATTTCCAACATGGAATAGATTAATGGTTATGGATAAAATGAAGTCTTTGTTCTTTTTTTTTTGACGCTTTGGACATTTTTGCCACTTTTTGCAGGCTATGCTCCTGATAATGTGCAAACTGCCCTGACGAAAATGTATCCTTCCGCCAAAGGGATAGCCTGGTCGCAGGACGAGGAGTATTACGTTGCGGATTTTATGATGAACGGATTTGATACCAAGGTCTGGTTCAATACGGATGCAGAGTGGGTAATGAAGCAAACGGATTGGGAAACCCTGGATGAGGTGCCTGCCGCCGTATTCAACGCTTTTGCAGCCAGTCAGTTTTCGGACGGGGTGGTACAGAATGTTGTTTGGGTGCAATTTCCCAAATGGCAACCTATTGTAGCCATACAGGTGGGCAGGCCGAACGTGCAGATAAAATATCAGATATTGTTTACTCCGAACGGTGAAGTTCTCCGCCAGCAGAATATCACTTACGCTTACAATACGCTTGGGGCAAGTACTTTCCTGTAATCAGACGTGAGATGCCCGGCTGTCGGGTAGGCATCTCATTGCTGTCGCTTTGGTATAAAAAACAAGGCTGTGTATTTTTTATACTCTCTGTTTACGCTATCTTTGCCGCAAAGAAAGACTTTATCTTATGAATCGGACTACTTTTCTGCAAGATGTTTACAGTGTTGTTGCCGCTATTCCTGAAGGATGCGTTGTAACCTACGGGCAGATTGCCAGTTTGGTAGGCAGACCTCAGTGCTCGCGTATGGTGGGGCAGGCTATGCACAACGTACCGGAGGAATTGCATTTACCTTGTCATAGGGTTGTAAACAGCCGGGGCAGATTAGTGCCGGGTTGGACGGAGCAAAGAGTATTGTTGGAGAATGAAGGTGTCCGGTTTAAGACAAACGGTTTTGTAGATATGAAAAAGTCTCAATGGGAATTTATGAAAGAACAATAAACTAACGAATAATAATCGAAATATGAAATTTATAGGTGCACATGTATCTGCCGGCGGCGGTGTGGAGCTGGCTCCCGTCAATGCCCATGGAATAGGAGCGAATGCTTTTGCCCTGTTTACCAAGAATCAGCGTCAGTGGGTGGCGAAGCCCCTGACGCAGGAAAGTATTGCCTTGTTTAAGGAGAATTGCAGGAAATATGCTTTGGAGGCACGTTATATTCTTCCACACGACAGTTATCTGATAAATCTGGGACATCCCGAAGAAGAAGGGTTGGAGAAGAGCCGTGCGGCTTTTCTGGATGAGATGCGACGTTGTGAGGAACTGGGGCTGGAACTGTTGAATTTCCATCCGGGCAGCCATTTAAATAAGATTTCGGTTGAGGCTTGCCTGGACAGGGTTGCCGAATCGATTAATATTACCTTAGGCAAGACGCAAGGCGTAACGGCGGTCATTGAAAATACGGCAGGACAGGGCAGCAATGTAGGCAATGAGTTTTGGCAACTGAAACATATCATCGACCGTGTGGAAGACAAGTCGCGCGTAGGTGTCTGCCTTGATACGTGCCATACGTATACGGCGGGTTATGATATCGTAAATGAATACGACAAGGTTTTCGACGAATTCGATAAGACCGTTGGCTTCGGTTTTCTGCGCGCCATACACTTGAACGATTCGAAAAAAGCGTTGGGTAGCCGTGTAGACCGTCACGACAGTATCGGCAAGGGGCTTATCGGCTTGGATTTCTTCAAACGTTTTATGAAAGACGAGCGTTTTAACGATATGCCGGTGATACTCGAAACTCCGGATGAAACGCTTTGGGCGGAAGAAATCAGCATGCTGCGTAGTTTTGAATAATTGTCCGGAAATAAATGACGCGGGCTTTCGTGGATGTTATTAATTGTATCCACGAAAGTCCGCGTTGTTTGTGCCCGAATTATACGATAATGAAGTTTATTCGTTTCTCGTGATGCGTTTGTTGCCTGCTACCTGCATTATTGGTTGACCTTAACGTCCTTCCATTCAAAATTAGAGATAATCTCTTTATCGCATTGGGCATTCTTGGCCTTGATATTCAAATTCTCGAAAGTGAAATCTTTCAATTCGTATTGGTCGGACTTGCTGACGTTGAAGAATATGTCGCAGCTCAGGCTGATATTGCGCAGCGTCACGTTGTTGGCACGTGAGAGGGGGATGTCCTTGCGGCCTTTGAGGTCGAAGAACTGTGTCCACGGTTTGATGAGCAGCATGCTCTTGGCATCGCCTGTGATGTCTTCCACCAGGATGTATTCGTAGTGTTGCGGCGTATCGGGACGCATCTTCAGCCACAACAGGCGCGTGGCATTGCTGATTTTGCAGCGGCGGAGAATGATGTTGCGGTTGTGTATCGACTCGCTGCCGCATGTCAGACCGCTGTGGCAAAAGCCGTATGTGCAGTCTTCTATGATAATGTTGGTGTTGCTGCCGTTATTAGGGTCCTTATCCGCCCACGGGCCTTTGCCGCCTTTCAGTGCCACGGCATCGTCGTTGACGGACATATAGCAGTTTTTCACCAGTACATTGCTGCAGACGTCAATATCTATCGCATCGCTGCTCGGTGCTTTCACCGGGGCGGCAGGAGCGAAAATATGGAGATTCAGCAGCTTTATGTTATTGCAACGGTAGATATGCGTAGTCCAGAACGGAGAGTTTATGAGGCGTACTCCGGAGATTTGCACATCGTTACTGTTGGAGATGTAAACCAGGCGGGGGCGCAACTCGTCCATATTGGTACATTTCGGGATAACCTGCCGGCGCAGCCAGAAAGATTTCCAGTACCTGTGCCCGTTGCCGTTGATTGTGCCTTTGCCGGAAATGGTAAATCCGTTTACCTTGTCGGCATTCACCAGTGCGGCGAAGTATTTCAGGCTTTGTCCTTCTATGCGGGTGTTGACAATGGCGAAGTTGCTGATGTCGTCACTTCCTTTCAGCACTGCACCTTCTTCCATGTATAGATGCGTTTTCGGCTTGAAGAAGATGGAGCCGCTGAGGAATGTTCCTTTGGGGATGATGATAACGCCGCCGCCATTCTCGGCTGCCCGGTCGATGACGGCCTGTATTTTCTCCGTTTGCAGGATTGTACTGTCGTTTGCCACACCGTAATCGGTAATGGTATACTTCTTGCCCAGTGTGTCGATGTTTACGATTTCGTTCTGTCTGAACCAGTCGGGAATAGGCGTGCCGTCGGGGAATTTCTCTTGCCCGGACATTTGCAGGCTGATAAATGCCGTAAATAGGAATGCAATGATTTTCATGGTTTCCGATAAATTTAAAATCTACTTATGAATTATGTTGCAAACATAGGAAACTTAGTGCAATGCCGGACGAAAGACGTTGATTTAAATTCTGTGTAAAATGACTTTTCAGCCTGCCTTGAACACGCATTCCACACGGTTGCCGTCGGGGTCGAGCACTACGCTTTCAAAATATCCGTCTCCCGATGTACGGGGTTCTCCGCTGATGGTATATCCGGCACTTCGCAGCTTTTCCGTCAGTTCGAGAACCTCTTCTTTGCTGTCGAGTGCAAAGGCGAAGTGGGTCAAACCGCGCCTGTTTTCCCCGATGGGAGTATTCTGTACATCGGTACGGCTCATCAGCTCCAGGTCGGCTCCGCAGTCGAAGCGGATAAAGTAGGATTCAAACCCTTTTTGAGGGTTGACGTATTTCTCATTGCTTGTACCTTTGAAGTAACGGATATAGAATTCTTTCATTTCTTCCAGACGGAAAGTCCAGATGGCGATGTGATGTATTTTCATAAGTCAATCTGTTTTTGTTTTATGCAATGCGTGTTCATCTACGGCTTCCATTGCAGGTGTAAAATGGGAAAAGGATTCCCCGAAGGGTCGGTTTCATCTCTTCCGATGAGTTGGAAGCCCATGTGCAGATAGAACCGGTGAGCTTTTTCGTTTTGCTCATTGACGTCCACCTTATAGATATGTTTTTCGTGGAGTGCGTATTGCATCAACTGCTTGCCATATCCTTTTCCCTGTTCATCGGGATGTACAAAGAGCATTTCAATGAGTTCGTCGCTCAGCCCCATAAAGGCAGCGATTTTTCCTTCCCGGTTACGGATGATGTAAAGCTCTACGGCCTGGAAATATTGGTTTCGTACCAATGGCTTGTAGAATTGTATGTTCTCTTCTGTCAGGAAATGGTGGGTACTGCGAACGGAGGCTTCCCATACGGTGAGCAGTTCGTCATAATCTTGCGGGGTGGGTCGAAGGATTTTCATCGGATACTTGTTTTGGGGTTATTAATAGTGATTACTGTTGGTATGAACCTTGGTTACCGGTTATAATCGGTTACTTCATAGAAGTTAGAAGTCTGCTTTTTGAGTGATGCTTATTCTCTTTCCGGTCACCGGATGTGTAAGCTCCAGCATTTCGGCGTGCAGATACAGGCGTTCGGCTTTCCGTCCATAGAGCTCGTCGCCTATGATGGGGCAGTGCAGTCCGAGCGGGTGGGCGGCATGCACCCGAAGCTGGTGGGTGCGTCCGGTGCGGGGATAAAAGGCGATACGGATACGGTTGTCCTTGCGCTCCAGTACTTCAAAGTCTGTTACAGCGGGCTTGCCATATCCGGTATGCACCATTTGCCGGGGGCGGTCGAGCGGGTTCGGGCATAACGGCAGTTCAACCGTTCCCGCATCTTGAGAAACGCTGCCTTGAAGCAACGCAATATAGCGTTTGCCTACACTGCGGTTTTTAAACTGCGCTTGCAGGTTTTGGTGGACCTGCTTGGTTTTTGCAACCACCAGCAGTCCCGATGTAGCCATATCCAGGCGGTGTACAATCAACGGACCGTCCGCATCGGGATACCGCTCGCGCATCATGCTGTAAACGGAAACCACATCTTCCTTGCCGGGTACGGACAACATCCCTGCCGGTTTATTAACCACCGCCAGCCATTCGTCTTCGTAGATAATGTCCAATGTTTTCTTGCCGGACTGCAACTCTTTCAGAATCGGGTTCTCGTCTACTTCAAGACCTTGCAGCATATGTCCCAATATAGGCTCGCACTTGCCTTTGCAGGCGGGATAGTAATGTCCGTGATGCCGTATTTCCGTTTTGGGGGATTCTCCCCACCAGAATTCTGCCATTGCAACAGGCTTCCACCCGTGCAGATAGGCTTGTTGCAACAGCTTGGGTGCGGCGCACTCACCGGCTCCCGCAGGCGGGGTTTTGTGTACGGTCTGCCCGAAGATGTCGCAAAGCGTCTTGACTTCTCCCCGATAATTCAGCATCTTGAATTGTTCGAACAGTTTTTGCTGCAAGGCGGCAGAACGTTGCTTACGTTCGCTTTTCAATGCCTGTATGTCGGCCTCATAATCGGAAACCGTTTGCTGTAAGGGAGTAATCCGCTCTTTCCAGGCACGTTCCATGCGTTTGTATTCGGCTTTTTGGAACTGACTTTCGCGTATCAGGGCGCTCTCTCCCTCAGGCGTCATTGGAGCACCGTTGGGTAAAGCCGCTTCGCGTCTTCGCTCTTCCCGTTTCTCTTTGGCGCGTTTCATCTGCCGTTTGGCTTCTTCCAGCGTTTCTTGGGCAGTTTGCCGCAGGGCAGCCAGTTGTTGCATTTGCCGTTTGTATTCTTCGTCCTCTTCCAACAGGCTGATGCGCGTGTTGATTTGCGAAATCTGTTCTTCCTCTATCTTGAAGAACCCTTGCGGCTGCAACAGGTCGTAGACTGGCGGTACGAAAAACGGATGCACATTACTGCCCGCCAGTATGCCGGAGAATGCTGCCAGGTATCCTGTTTCACCCTCTTGAGTCCTTACAACCAGAACACCGAACATCTTGCCCTGCGCCAACTCTTCTTTCCACGCTTCCTGCAAACCGAGATAGGCTTGCACCTCTTTCGCTGCTGCCACGCAGAGCGGATGAGGTGTATAGCAAAAAGGGAAAGTAAATCTTTCCGGCAATGGTATGTCTGCTACGGGAGTATGGAAATGGTGCAACATGGCGAGGGAAGTTAATCGTCAATCAAATTATCATTGTCCGTATTGATGATGTAGGGAATGTTGTCATTCTCCTCGTCCGGAACGGACAGGACATCTTCCGCATCCTTCTGTTGCGGCAAGGGATGCGGATACGCTGATTTCTTTTTCTTCTTTCCGTATTTGCGTTCCCTCTCCCAGGCAGCTTTGCGCGCCTGATACTGTTCGTATTGGTTTTCCAGATAGTTGTCGGCCATAATCTGTCGTTTATAAAGTATTCAACTTTTGCTTTTCAAATACAGAGAATCAGGGTATGCTCTGTATTATTTTCTTCATGCTGTTAAATTTTCTACGTCTCTGTGTTCAGTCTGTATAGACTCCGAAAATCTGTTTATCGCTCGGTGGGAAGTGAGAACTCCTGCCAGTCGTATTGTTGCCCGTTTCCGTCGGCTACAGCCACCCGTATGGTGACATTTCCCGTCTTTATCCGCTCGCCTGCGCTGATGGTGGCGGTGTATTTCACGCCATTGTGGGGGGCGATTTGCTCTACCATTACAGGTGGTGAAATGTAAATGCGCTTCATACCTGTGGTTTCGGTAATCATCGGTACCACATTATATATAGTCTGTTCACCTTCGTTCATGATTTCGAAAATTACTGCTTTTCTCGCCCGAACTGATTACGTGGTCACGGCTGTCGTCTATGAAACGGATGTTGCGTATCCTTAGGTTATCGAAGACGCTTGGAGCGGGATACGTTTCGTTCTGCGGCTTGTAGGGCTCCGTTCTTTCTATCCGGTAACCGTATGCCTCTTGTTTTGGGGCAGACACAGCATTTCCAATGGCTGCTCCGGCAATGGTTCCGATAATTGTACCGATGGCCGAACCCCGGTAACCGCCCCGCCAGCCGCCATTATTGTCGCCTATCAGACCGCCGATGGCACCGCCGACATTTCCGCCGATGGCTGCACCTGCAAATATTGCACCGGGATCGCCCGATGCCGTTTGGCTTGTGCCGCAACCCGACAGGATGAGCAACGAAGCGGTTAACACTCCAATCTGTCTCTTCATATCGTTAAGTTTTGGTTAGTTGTACAAAGATAGTGAAATATATGGTAAATAGCCTGTTCTCTTTTACTCTTTTGTTTCTTCTTAATACATAAAACCCTCAGGTATCATAAGGCTATATTCTAAATGTCGTGCCACTTAGCTGGCACAAATGTGCCTTTTAATAGGCACAACCTTGCCTATTAAAAGGCAAAGGTTGGCATGTCATAATGTATTGCTCCAATAATAATCTTCAAAGTAAGAATCGAATTCAATGGAGAAAGTTACTCCGCACTCTTTGAGTATGTTTATGATATTTTGTTGCTCGGCAGGAGATAATGCCCGTTCGCCATTGCGGACACGATAGTAGGTACGGCGGCTGGAATTACTGATGACCCGGTTGATGAAGAAGTGTGTTTGTTTGGCGGTGAGGTTTTCCAGAATCCCGAGAAAGCCTTTGGCATACCTCACCTGCTTATTGGAGCAAAAGTAAGGGCACTCATTCTTGAACTTGGCTAAATGCTTGGGATTGATGGCACTGCAAGATATAAGCTCTTCCGGCGAGAGCCTTTCTGCCAATTGCCTGAGGCAAGTTTCTGCTTTACTGCATTGCCGGTTGATACACCATAGGAAATTATTGGGAACATCTGAAAAGGCAAGTTCTTTTTCTTTCATTGTGAATTGCGGTTTATGTGAGGACTCTGATAACTATCTGCAAATGTAGCCATTCTTATTCTTATTAGGCGTGAGATGTTTATAAAAAAATCTATTATTGCTCTTTTATCAAAATGTTATGTTTATATTCGCAAAAAAACAGAAACTGATTATTAAGGAAGGATATTATGCTTGCATATACATACATCGAACATGGAAGATTCGGTCTGTTGGACAAGCCAAAGCCCGAATTGAAGGACTCTCGCGACGCTATTGTCCGCGTGACACTTGGTAGCATCTGTACCAGTGATTTGCATATCAAACATGGCAGTGTGCCGCGTGCTGTTCCGGGAATAACGGTAGGGCATGAAATGGTGGGCGTTGTTGAACAGGTTGGGAGTCGTGTTACTTCGGTCAAACCAGGCGACAGGGTTACTGTCAATGTTGAGACTTTTTGCGGTGAGTGTTTTTTCTGCCAACACGGATATGTGAATAACTGTACGGATGTGAATGGTGGTTGGGCATTAGGATGCCGTATTGACGGCGGTCAGGCGGAGTATGTCAGGGTTCCTTATGCCGACCGGGGATTGACTCGCATTCCCGATTCGGTGAGCGATGAACAGGCGCTTTTTGTAGGCGATGTGCTGGCTACGGGATTTTGGGCGGCACGCATTTCGGAGATTTCCGGGGAGGATACGGTTCTTGTCATAGGAGCCGGCCCTACGGGGATATGTACTTTGCTTTGCGTGATGCTGAAGAAACCGAAGCGTATCATTGTTTGTGAAAAGTCCTCTGAAAGAATTCGGTTTATCCGTGAACATTATCCTGATGTATTGGTGACGGAGCCGGAAGAGTGTAAGGAGTTTGTACTTCGTAACAGCGATCACGGAGGCGCTGATGTCGTGTTGGAAGTGGCAGGAGCCGGAGACACTTTCCGCCTGGCGTGGGAATGTGCCCGTCCCAATGCGGTGGTTACGGTTGTGGCGCTTTATGACAACCCTCAAATACTTCCTTTGCCCGATATGTATGGTAAGAACCTGACTTTTAAGACGGGAGGGGTAGACGGATGCGATTGTGCCGAGATTCTTCGTCTGATAGAAGCGGGGAAGATTGATACCACGCCGCTTATCACACACCGTTTTCCCCTGATAAAAATCGAAGAAGCATACCGCGTATTCGAAAACAGGCTGGACGGGGTGATTAAAGTGGCGATAGCGGGAAAATAAAAACAAGCTTCAGGCTTTATTTTCCTGTTTTATTTTCCGGCAGCTGGTGTGCGAAGTTGCCAGAAAGCTACGGCAGCAGCGGCAGCCACATTAAGCGAGTCGACGCCGTGCGACATGGGGATGCGGACTACGTAGTCGCTCCCGGCAATGGTTTCGCGTGACAGTCCGTCTCCTTCGGTACCCATTATGATAGCCAGCTTAGGTTCGGCGGTCAAGGCAGGATTGTCGATAGGTATGGAGTTGTCGGTAAGCGCCATAGCTGCCGTGCGGAAACCTAAGTCGTTCAGTCTGCCGATAGGAGCGTCCAGCCAAGTCCATGGTACGAGGAATACCGACCCCATGGATACCCTGACCGCACGCCGGTTGAGCGGGTCGCAAGAGGTGGGGGTGAGCAGCACGGCATCTATGCCGAGAGCGGCAGCCGAACGGAAGATTGCTCCTATGTTGGTTGTATCGACCACGCCGTCTATCACTACGATACGCCGGGCTTCCCGGCATACTTCCTCAAGGCTGAGTGGCGTGGGACGACGCATGGCGCAAAGGACGCCGCGGGTCAGGGTATATCCGGTAAGCGTGGCAAGCAACTCCCTTGTTCCTGTATAGACCGGAATGTCTCCGCTGCGCCCAATGATAGTTGCGGCATCACCCGTAATGTGTTTCTGTTCGCATAGGAGTGCCAGCGGTTTATATCCTGCATCAATGGCAATGGAAATGACTTTGGGACTTTCCGCAATGAAGATGCCTTTGGTAGGTTCGATGCGATTACGTAGCTGAGCTTCGGTAAGCGTGCTGAAAATTTCCACTCCGGGGTGGGATAGGGATGATATTTTGATGATGGGCATGTGGCTGTTTCTTTTTTGTTATTGTTTTTGATGCGTTTTCGTGAATCGGGATTAAAATCAAACAATGAAAAAGAATTACTCTTCATTGGAGTCCATAACCTTATCTGCCAGTGGAACCAGCTCAAATTCAAGAATGCTTGCCGATATCTCGCATTCTTTAAATAAGTAGTTCAAGATATTGCGTTTGGTGTTTGTACTGCAAGAAGTATGAACGTAACAATGTTCTGCCACTTTGCTTCTTCCTTTGGCCTCGGAAGCATGTATCCAGTAATTCTTACCGGCTACATAGGTCATTGTAGAAGGACTTTCATTGTATATGAGTTTGCAGACTTGTACCAGCATTTCCACCCAGTTTGAGACTGCATGCCGTTCGTTTCTGTAGCGATAACCGATGATTTGCCGCCAACTCAGTTCATATTCGTCGTCGTCAAATGAAACCAACTCATATTCCTTTTCCAGTGGAACATATTCCGTCTTTATCATCGGCCATAGCCGGAGGAAGTTTTCAAGAAGAATCTGTTGTCTTTCTTTAATCTCGTCAATCGTCCATTTAGAACATTGTTTTAGATAGTTTGACAAACAGAAAGCCGAGTTTTTAAAACCGTTAATCTTGTTTCCTTTGCGGTCTGTGTATCCGTCCTTTTTCTCCTGAAACGAGTGGTTGCTGTATGACGTATTGAATCCGGTAAGGGTTAGGTTGGCAAAAGTGTGGAGATAGGTGTCATATATCTGCTGCCAGTTTTCTCCCAGTTCTTCTTTCCACTGAGGTGTTAGTGTCTGAGGCATGATGTGTTCTATGGTGAATATGCCGTCCTTCATTTTTTTTACGATTGTATCATTTGCCTCCGGACTGTTTTCATTTTCCATACGTTCGAACAGGAAGAACGTATAGTTGCTTGGAATACGATAAATCTGTCTGGTTGGAAAGGCTGATTTAACATCGTTGTCGTTTGGAAATGATACGGTTCCTTGTTTCCTGAGTAAAATGAATTTGAGGATCTGAGAGTACGGTAGAAGTAACTCGGCATCTCTTTCCTTATGGCGTTTGTATATCTTCAAAATATCATTATGGAGAGTAGCAAACATCTTTTGAAGCGCATTTGCAGGGTAGTTGCAGATAATCCGGCGGGCCCAGTAGTTTTCGATTGTGTCCAATACTTCATACTGTTCGGTTTCGTTCAGGTTATTCGTTGACGCATAGTCAAAGAATGACAACAGGTAGGGCAGGTGTACAAGAGATTCTATGGTTGCAATCTGTTTCAGCTTGCGGTTGAGACGGGCATGGCTGGTTTCGCCTTTGAGTATCTGCCGATAATATTTGGCAAACTTCAACATGTCTTCAAGGAGGACTTGACGGTCGATGTGAGACTTCATATCGTATGATTTGAAGTCAAAATATAAGTCCTCAATATTGCTGATCGTGCCTTTCTTTAGTGTCAGATAATCACGGATAAACATTGTCGGCTCTCCATCTGTCAGTTTTTCTATTTTGCTCCAGTAGGCATGGTAGTAGTCTTCCTGCTTCTTGGAAGAAAGTGACATGAGCAGGTAGTTGCGTACCTTATCTGCCTCTTCAGGTCTTTGCCGCACGAGTTTAGAGATTCAAAAATCAACTGTGGATTATCTTTCGCTTCCAAACGAATATCAATCACTTCCAGTTTCTCGATGGCTTTAATAAGCTCCTCAAAAGTGAGGTTGCTTATCTGAATTAATTGGTAAAAAAGTTCGTAGTTTGCAGTAATGCCTGTATTCTTGATGAAATCATCTGAATTGTTGGTAAACAGTGCATCATATGCTTCGATATCTCCTTCAATCGGGCGCAGTTTTATCTGTCTGTCAATTCTTTTTCTTATGGCATAGAGATAGTTTTTCCTTACTTCCTCAATATCTTCATTGCCAGGTTGCATATCGCCATTGGCAACTGCATTGAAAGCGGCCAGAATCAGGAGCGATAAAGTTGTGATACGCTGCTGACCATCGATAATCAGCAAATCGTCTTCAACCTCGCTGGCTTTTGTTGCAACAATACTTCCGAAAAAATGGCTTTGCAATTCTTCTTTATGAATTTTTATCAGATCTTCAAATAAACGTACACAATGCTTTTTCTGCCATGCATACTTACGCTGGTAGAGGGGTATAATAAACTGTGTCTTTGCGCCGTAGAAATAGTCACTGATATTTACCGAACCTTTCATTTTTTGCTTTTAGTTTAACAGACTTCAATTGTTAAGTTTGACTCATAGCTGTGCAAGAATATGCGCAATCTATGGTTACTCTCATAACCGAGTTCGATATAAAAACGGGGTTAGACCCGAAGAATATCGTTTCTCTTGTGTTTTATACTCTAACATAATATGGTGTTAGAGTATAAGCTTTTCATTGAGAATAAATAAGATAGCAATAAAATGTTAAGTTTATAGTGCCGGATTGTAACATTTAAACGTTTACTGCTATGTTATCAGCGGCTAAAGTTACAGAGATTTATTGTATGACGGATGATTTTGCAGGGAATTTATGTTGCACAGGAAAAAAATATATGGTTGGGAATAAAATACTGCAATATGTTCAAATTGTATGTAAGTATCCGATAAAGTACACATTGTACAGTTAGGGAATCCTCAGTTGCTTTGCAATCAAAAAAAGACATGAAACTTCTTCATGCTGAAAACGGAGGTGTGGTACTCTATGTAAACGTTTGGAAAAGAGTATGCTCCACTTGTCATCCTATAACAGCAAAACTAGGTATTATGCATTGGGGTGGAGGAATTTGGTAATGATGGTAGAAGGTATAAGTGATAATCTTACCGATGCAGATTGAATGGGAAAATATATCTTATAGCTGGTAATCATGATATTAAGAATCTCAGGCAGAATTATACGAAGTACTTTGAACAGATAACGATGCAGATGCATATTGAAGTAGATAAACAGAAAATTTATCTGAACCATTGTCCCTTCCTTTGTTATGGAGGAGCTTACTGTGGTACATGGTAGCTTTTCGGACATGTACATACCAGCAGGCATAACACCGGAAAGGATGTTCCGCGATGGAAAATGCTTTTCCCGAAAAAACTTTAAGGAAAATAGCGAAATTGGACATATAACAAATACAAAATATAGGATTTATAATCAGTTACTATGAATCTGACGATAAGTTTTCATATAAAAATTAGTTTTATTCTCAGAAATTGCATAGTTTCGTATTTATAATCTTTATAATATTGAAGATTAATGCTTGGAAATATATGTAACTATCATTATAATAATACATAAATGCGGTTTATATGGTAGATTTCTATGAATACTCCACGCCTGAGCTTGTAAGGCTATTAGGTAACAGATTTAAAAAATATAGAATTCGTTGCAATCTTACTTAGAAAGATGTTTCTGAGCAATCCGGTATTGGACTTACAACCATCCACAAATTCGAGAATGGTATAGCAGGTAATATTTCGTTGTCAACATTTATTGTGTTGTTGAAAGTGGTCGGGCAGATTAGCACTATAGACAATCTTCTTCCGGAGTTGCCCGAATCTCCTTACCTGATACGTAGGGATGATAAAAAAGTACAGCGTGTCAGAAATTCTAAATAGGATAAATTATGGTACAGTCGTTAAAAGTAATCCTTTGGGGTGAGGAAATTGGTAGATTGGCATGGGATGCCAGACGCAGGTTATCCTATTTTATGTATAATCCGGTCTTCTTGAAGAAAGGTCTTAATATTTCTCCATTAGCGGCACCGGTTGATGGATCAAGAGGACTTAACCTGTATGGGGAGAAGAGGCTAAGATTTATCAAAAAAATTCAGATGAATTTTATATACCGTCAGACGTGAGAGTGGTTGGAGTGGAAAATGGTGAGAACTTCTGTCGTATACGGAGTCAGAAATATCTGTTTGGAGATAATAAAGTTTTGTTTGTTTCCAGATACCCCCAGTCGGCAGATTTAAGGGAATGGCTTATCAAAATTCCTAATAGATATATACATTTCGGAGATTTTGATCTGGCAAGTATATGTATATATCAATCAGAGTTTTATAAATATTTGGGCGACAGAGCGAGTTTTCTTATTCCCGAAGATATTGAAGAAAGATTGAAATCTGGAAATGCGGGACTGTATGATACTCAATATCTTAGATATAAAAATCTGAATATTATAGATTCACGTTTGAATGGGTTGGTTGAAATGATTCATCACTATGGTAGGGTGTATGAACAGGAAGGATACATTGAAAAATGTGCATACTAAATAGGGACATTCAGTAAATAGTAGTAAAAGAAAGCGTTTTTACAAAACTATACCTAATACTGCCCCCGTATTTTCTCCTCTAAAATTCTTCATTGTTTCACGTTTTAAATTCGCGCAAACTAAGAATAACTTTCAGAGAGTAAAAATACGGGGGTGCTGAGTACTTACTTTGTATTAGCTTAAATTCTTTAATCTATTGATTGAATTCCGAAAGATTGTCAATCATCTTTTTTAGATTCTTCTCGTTTTCTTCTTTAGATATAGAAGAGTCATTCACGAAGTGCGAACAAGGAAAAAGAGGACATCCTCCACAATTATTTCTTTTTTGATCTTTGCAACATTAATAACAGCTTTTCGTTTACATATACCATATAGTCCCCAAACATCTTTCGAAAACGGATATGCCCCAGCTCTTGTAGTTGATAGCATATAAACTCTACAAATTCAATATTGCTTGCCATAATATAGATTTTCTTTTGCAGCTTGTATTAAACTGAAAATAAGGATCTCTTATTATAATATTCTGAGAAGTTCTTGATGGATATTTCCGTTTGTTCCGATTACTTGGTTTCCTTGTCTGGGATTAAGCTTATTCCCAATCCAGTCAGTTACCTTTCCTCCTGCCTCTTCTACCAAAAGTATGCCTGCAGCATAGTCCCAAGGGTTCAGATACACTTCAAAATATCCACCTTGCCGGCCACATGCTGTATATGCTAGTTCCAGTGCCGCAGACCCCAATCTTCGGATGTCTTGTGAGTTTTCGTAGACCTTGAGAAACCTAGTAAAGTTTTCTTTTAGCCAGTTCTCTTTTAGCAGTTCCGATACCGATGATAGTTTCCGACAGTTTTTGGCAGAGGAAACATGGATAGGCTTGCCATTCAAGAAACTACCTTCACCTTTGACTGCGGAGAAAACTTCATCGTGAAATGGGTCATAGACAATGCCCATAACAATCTCTTTTTGTCGGCAAAGAGCCAACGAAACTACGCTGTGCTGATAGTCATGTATGAGATTGGTTGTTCCATCCACGGGGTCTAGAATCCAATAACTATCTGTGTTCATCTGTTGCAAGCCGGTTTCTTCTCCGAGAAATTGATTTCTGGGTATAGTTTATATAATTCTTCTTTTAGGAAGTTCTGTACGGCTACATCCACTTGAGTGACGTAGTCGGCAACACCTTTTTCTCTTACATGGGCTGCCATTTCCCGGTTTGTGATGATTTCTTTGGTTTCTTTAACCAAATAGATTATTCGTTGTAAATCCATGATTTTCTATATTAATGTTTTGCATAGAGTTTCCTCTTAGATTTAATGTAAAGTTACTTGTTTATTTAATATTTTATCACATGATGCGAATCAAAAATATCATTTGAGGAATTTTATTTTTGATTTCATTATGATTGTCGTCTTATTTTATACCCCATTTTATTATCTTGTATATATGAATGATATATATGCCCTTTAGTTATTATTTCTAGAATAAAGTGATGTGTTTATAATACTTGTTTTAGATATATGGGAGAGAAAATAGGATATGTCTAAGTATTCTTGTGGAAAAGTCACGCCTTGTTATCAGAAGGATATTGGAGAATATATTTAAAAAATATTGTCTAGGAATAAGAGTTTTACAAGAAAAGATATATGAAATACAAATACATTCTTCGATGTGCTAAATATATCTATGGTTTTTAGAATGAGAAGTTCTGTATTTTACATCCTGAAAATGCCTCTTTTGTCCCTTGGGAATTTCGAGGAACAAAAGGGACAAAAAAATGTCCCTCGAGTGTCTGGGGGACAAAATTGTTTTTTATAAAATTTTCTGTTGGGAATTGTACTGCTTTATAATACAGATTATCAGTGTGTTATATCCATTTTTAGCATAGTATTTAAAGGGATTCTATAAATATTGTTAAATTATTGGTAATCAGCTGTTTAAATATTTATCATTTGCCGATGCAGTATGTGTACATCGTTGATTATCAATAGTATAGCGCTCTAAAAGGTACAACCAGCAGGTTGGCAAGTATCTGAGAATGTGTAAGTTAGTGATTTTTAGCACCATTATAGGCTTGTACCTCCATTTTGGAAAGTAAAAGTAAGTGTAATTTCTTGAATATCAAAATGTGCGGTACAAAAACTTGTGAAAAATGCCGATTTTTGATGAGAAAAGGTACAAAAATGGCCCTGAAACCGATGTCGGAATCAGAACCATAATTTTGTGCAGATTTTAGCATTTCACCACAGTCTCTATCAATGGAGTGCTATAGAAAAATATCGAGCAGTTGGTTGCTTTTGCCGGATTATTCTATACTTTGGGTTTAGAACAAAAAAAAGTAAAGACAACCAATAAATACATGGCAGAGTTTGTTTGTTGTTCCGAAATGAATGTTTCCGAAACAGCGGTTTCGGATTTGTAAATGTAACACACTTTTTACATTCAAAACAATTTTGCAGGATATTTTATAGTATGCTCTATCTTATTAAATGGTGGACACATTCAAAGATTCGGCTCCAAGTGTTTTTTACAAAAATCTCAATATGATATTCCTGAAAAGAGTATTTTTGTAAAATACAACATTGTGCAGCATTAATAACATAAATAATCTCATATATATGGATAACACAACGATTGACAAGATTCATCTTTGCTTAAACGAAATATCAATATGCAAGCAACTATTTGATTCCAAAAAAGTCGATGATGTTTGTGGACGTTTACTAAGTATCTATATTATGATACGTGCTGATGACATTACAAAAATGTGGAGTCATTCGCTTCCAAAAGGAGAAATTGAGCGAATACTCTCAGATGAAATCAAAAATAAGTACAACTGTAAGTTCAGGCATATCAGAGATAAATTGGGTGCTCATTATCAAACAGTTGCAGAAGATAAGACTATTGATGTTTTTGAGAACTCAAGAATATTTAGAAGCTTTGATTACGGCTCTATTTCAGAATTTATCGATGAATTATTTCTTGCGGAAAATCTCATAGAAGAAATAGAGACTGAATATATAGGATTCGAGTTTTTGGATGATTTCAATATGGCATTAGAAGCTATAGATACTCTTTATGCAGATGACAAAGCAAGCATCACAAACAGCGCTTTGGAATTATTCGGTTTCAATAAAGGTGGAGTTATCACTTTCTCAAACGAGCAGCGTAAGGCACAATTCTTAAAAGGAATTGAGCTTATGGCAAATTATGCTTATACTCTCGTAAACAAGCCCTATTGCAGCATCGTAATTAAAAGATTATTCAAGAGACTACTGATATGTATAATATATAACTATCATGATAATCTATATACACGTAAAGAGATTAAGCCTGATAAAGAACAATACGAAGAGGGCTTTGATCTCATGTACAAGAACCTTTATACCCCCAAAGACAATAAAAAACTTTTAGATTCAGTATTTGAGGATTTTGAAAGACTATATCGCACAAACGAGTTTTTCAAGAAAAACCGCAAAATAAGAGACCGCGCTTGTGGACATTTTGATGAAAAAAGTAGTATTACAGAAATAAATACAATACTGGACAGTTTGAGCATTGATGAAATGTATGAACAATACACAAACATGCTCAATCTGTTTAATTTTATATGTAAAAATATTTTTTTGCTAACCCCACTACGACTTCCACCTAGATCAATCATTTACAATTCACAAATGATAAGCATTGAAGGAGTCACCAATTATTATGGGAAAAAGTTGGAAGAAATTGCAAGCCTAAAGACTATGTCCCCTGATGAGATTTTGGCATCATTAAAGCAAAAAGATAAACATTACGGCGAAGCATGTGCTCAAATGAACAATATACTGTTCACTAGTGATTTAGAGCAATATAATCAAATGATTGCAGCCATCACATTGCGTTTACGGGAAATGGATGGCATTGAAGCAGATTTGCAAGACATAATAGAAGGATTGCATAAAGCAAGAAGAGGATTTCCAAGTAGACTTCAACGGACAATCCTGAACATGTTGAGAGACCGAGAGATTAACCAGAATATAAAATACCATCTGTTCTGCATCCTCACCTCTATTTGCACAGCAGACAGCGATAATGATATTAAAAGCAATCTGCAAAGATTGACAAGAAACGATTGTTATTCTATAAAATGCCAAGCATTTATAGGGTACCTGCATTACCTGACAAGCGACAGGCCATACAACATAAACAATAGCAGACAACCACATACTGTAGATGAGGATTTTGCAAATCGTATTTATAAAATCGAGAATCCTATTGAAGCGTTGGGAATATGGATAGCACTTAATCAACACTGGGTGCTTGATAGTGACTATTCATTCATAAGAAAAAATGAAACTCACTACGATAGATTCCTGAAGGACGGTTTACGCAAAAGCATACAGGCATATTACACATACTCAAATACAAACAATGATGAAGAATTGAAGTTATGGGAAAAATATGAGACAACCAAACACTACTTATTGTTGCTATACAGAATCGCATTGTTTGAAAAAACAAAGAATCAGAAGTCAAATTTATTTCTCGAACTATGGAACAACAACTGTTTCATCAGATATCGTGCAGATATATACGAATCATTCGGCGTTGGTCTATTGACGGAATTAAGTGGTAAAATAGACACAGCAGAAGAGATTTTCAAAGCAATACTTGAAGATAACCCCATAAACAGAGATGCAATTGAAATGCTTGCCGAATTCAAAAAGAGAAATAATATTGAATGACCCTACAGAGTAAGCATAGTAACTTGTAGGTTACATAGAGGCTTTTGGTTACTATTTTATCTTGTTCTCTCATAATAATCTGCTCTACAATAATAAGATAATAGTTGTAGAGCAGATATTGCGTTGTGATATTCATCTAATCTTCACATTGGGTGATGTTTTGTTGTATTTGATTTCTTAATCTATTCAGACAAATAATTTACTGCCAATGTTTTAATAGTTTAAAGCCAGCTCTTACAAATCTCATTAAAATGATATTTTTTATCGTCCTGAATGGGTTTTTAAGTTCAACTTTTCTTAAAAAACTTTCAATGTAATCTACCGAATACGAATTTATGACAATTGTGACAGCAGCCGCTATTTTTTAAGATAGCCATAGTAGCAATAATTTGAATAGAAAAAGAAGTGTTATTTCTTTTATTGTTCAAAATATTACTATATTTGCAGTATGGACAGGCAATTAAATAAAATAGGAACTATTCCAGTAACGACTTCAATCATTGAATCGTTATATCCGGAACTTAAGTCTGCGAATAAGAAAGTGACGTGGCTTGAGAAGCAGGGGCTTATCATAAGACTGAAGCGTGGGCTTTATGTAGTCAACCCCGAATATTCAGGAAAGACTCTATCGAGTGAGTTGATTGCCAATCATCTCTATACACCTTCGTATATCTCCATGTCTACTGCATTGCGATATTATGGACTTATCCCCGAGGCTGTATATGTTCATCAATCAATGACTGTAAAACATCCCCGAAGCTTTCAAACTCCAGTCGGCAATTATGACTACAAATATATTTCAAGAAAGGCATTTCCAATAGGAGTAAGGAGTATAAATAAAGGTGACTATGCATTTCTGATTGCATCACCGGAAAAGGCTTTGTGTGATTTGATTGCCAATTCCTCAAAAGTCATTTTTCGTTATATGAAGGATGTGGAGACATATCTTGAGCAGGATATTCGTATGGATATGGATGAGTTTTATAATATGGACGCAACCATATTTGAAGATTATATAAAAGTTGGCAAAAAGGCTGATTCAATTTCAACACTTCTAAAATTCTTAAGACGATGAAAAATGAAATATTCGACAATATGCTCTCCCGTTATGATCTAACAACGGAGCAACATAAGCGAAACGCCATATTTGAAGTTAACCAGCAGATGATACTTGCAGGTTTGTATGCCGGAGGCTTCTTTGAGTCGGCTGCGTTCTATGGCGGAACTTGTCTGAGAATCTTTCATGGCTTGCAGCGTTTCAGTGAGGATATGGATTTCTCACTGCTTGCACAAGATGATAAGTTCGATTTTACGAAATACTTTCCTGCTATCATTGATGCCTTTGCAATGGTAGGTCGTGAGGTTGAAATAAAGAAAAAGACAAGAAGAATTTCGGAAAGGTCGAATCGGCATTTCTTAAAGATAATACCGATGTGTATGATGTGACTTTCCAGACAGAGAAGTCAATAAAGATAAAGATTGAAGTAGATACTCGCCCACCGTTGAACTTCAATACGGAACAAAAGCTATTGCTTCAGCCACATTCATTTATGACCCGTTGTTTCACACTTCCGGACCTGTTTGCAGGCAAGATGCACGCACTGGTCTATCGTGCATGGAAGAATAGAGTCAAAGGTCGTGATTGGTATGACTTTGAATGGTATGTACGCCATAATATTCCGTTGGATTTTATTCATTTGGCAGAACGATGCAAGAAGTTTAACAATGAGGATATCACTCCGGAGTTATTCAAGGAGAAACTCATTGAGCGTCTCTCTACAGCTGATATAAAACAAGTGAAAGAAGATGTATTGCCTTTCATGCGCAATCCAAAAGAACTTGATATTTGGTCAAATGATTATTTCATGCAGTTGGCAGGGATGGTAAGAATTGAATAATACAACATTAAACTTTAAGGACTAAGATATTTTCCTAATATGTTCAATCTATAATAAAACGAAATGTAATGAAACATCTATACATAATCGGAAATGGTTTTGATATTCATACAGGGCTTGCTACACGATATGCAGATTTCAGGCTATGGTTAGAGAATAACTATCCTTTCATTTACGAAAATATGCAGGCGGTTTATGATATAGATGCAGAATGGTGGAATGATTTTGAAGTGCAACTTGGAAATCTAGATATCAATAAATTTGTATCAAAATTTACTCCACTAGCCAAGCCCGTTGATGAAATTATAGCAGAGGCAAAACGAAAAAGGGAATTTGAGGAAAGGTACAACATACCACCCAGTTTGCATTTTGATTCTTATTGTGCAAAACGGCTTAAAGGTTTGCTTGATGTGTTGCAATATTGTTTTGAAAAATGGGTGGATAACTGCCAGAGGTCGATTACTGATCCTAAATATGTCCATATTGAGAAAGAAGATTCATTCTTTATTAATTTTAATTATACGGATGTATTAGAAATATTATATAAAATACCAGAAGAAAGAGTCCTTCATATTCATGGTCAATCTTCAAAACACGAACATCTTATATATGGACATAATACGTTTCTTCTGGGAAACTCAATGAATAACGATGAAGAGCAAGTATCTTTTGAATTAAGTAAATATCAGAAGAATCCGTATGAACATATTTATAAACATCAAGAATTGCAAGAAATTCTCAAAGATGTAGAGTGTGTGCATATATATGGCTTTTCATTTTCTCCGGTAGATGACGATTATATGGATTGGTTTTTCAACAATGTTTCCGCTACATCTCAATGGGAAATTAGTTGGTTTTCTGAGGAAGATAAAAACAGAATAGATAAATTCATATTGGATCACTGGAATTTGAAGGATAGACTAAAGACTATCAAATTAGAAGAAATAGGACAAACTGGAAAACCTTAGCATAAAATGCGTTCGACGAAAATGTATTTATGACTCCTGACCTTCCTGAATTATGACCACCGCATCCAGTCGATGATATACACCACGAACTGGATAGAGCGGCTGCAGAAGGACTTCCGGAGGGTCACCAGGATGCGCGGCGCGATGCCCAACGAGGAGTCCGTCATCCTGCTCATGGGAAAGACGGCATGGACAAGAAGTCATACCTGAGGCAGGTGCCCAGAATCGATCTTGACAAGGACCTGTTCCCGGACGAATAAAAAAATCCTCATTGGCAGGCATGCCTGCCAATGAGGTAACAGATAAATTGATATATTTGCAAAACTAAAAGGCCTGAAGACTCACTCCAGACACACTGTTTGAAACACTACCATGGAAACAGACACTATAGAATAACAATATCTGACAAAGTAATATCCATGTCATTACATTATACATTTTCGTGTCACAATCTCGCTTTTTTAAGTTGATATTTTTTTCTTAGAATAATTTCAAATTATTAACTTCATGTTGAAAGATTCGGTAAAGACTAATCATCATCTTGTCTATAATGATCAGTAACGCAAATCTTATATAATAGTTTTCATATACAGAGTCTATGCCAGAAAGAATTTCCAACGAGGGTCTGTTTTGCTGGTATGAGGTCAGATTATGGGCACACCTGTTTCTGTGAAGATACAGGCAGCTATACATCTCATTTAGACCTTTTTTTTTATGGTACATGTAAATGGTTTGTTGCTGTCATTTTTATGAGCACAATTACTGCAGTTTTTGAAGAATGCAGAAATGTCAAGACAATCTCTTCCTATGCTATTGAAGATTTCTACATATTCCTGATACTCTCTTTCACAAAAAGCCCATAGTGCTTGTATTTGCATGAAACTCGTCCAGAATACCTTTTGTGCTGTTCCATATTTCATTGGTGTCTATTGTCGAGAAGTTAAAGTCTTTTTTCTGTTTGACAATTGCCTTTCTTAGAAAGTTTAGAACTTTTCTTTTATCAGTTATTTGGGAACATTCATTCAAATTCCAGGGGAAGTATATTTCACGTCGCAAATCAAAATCTATGGTGGCGATTTCCCAGCATATACATTTCATCTTTTGCTCTTGCGCACCTGTCATTTTCATGAAGATAGATTGCATGATATTATTCTACAACGGGTACATTTCAATTCCCCAACTCATTGAGTGGGTTATGGTGGATGTATCACACAGGATATCCGATACAGGTGCTAATATGAAGTCAGAATGCACACTCATGGCCTACTTAAATATTTTTGATATATTTCGATTGATTTGGAAATTCTTTCACGCAAATATTTGAGGCACGCAGGAGATTTCGTATGCAGATAGTTATTACCTTTTATGTCTCTGATTGCGCTTTTCAACTCTTCCTCTAATGCTTCTTTTCTGGATGTATCTAATGTCTTCTTCTCAAAAGCTATGAAATAGATAAGTCCGAAAAAATAAATATCCAGATCTATGATTGACAGAAAGGGTCTTTTATAGTTCAATTCTGTAATGAGGGTGTCAATGCTATTCAGATATGGTTTGTAATCCTTATTGGGGAAAATATTGGTAAATCTACCAAATATTTGAGAGTCTTTGTCGCCTACAACAGAGTAAATGTATGTTTCATAATAGCTCTCCATTTTGCTTGCATAACCATATCCTATACCTCTATCCGAACCCTTTTTCTTGTACTGCGAGAGCAATGCCGCATATCTTACAAAGTCCATGCTGCTTTTTTCGGGACTTATCAACAACACTGCTTGATATTTCCTTGCAGAATCCGGGATCAAACCATTCTTTGAGCTGATGGTTTAGGAAGTAGAGGGAAGCTCGGCTTTCCAGTACGTAAAGTGACTTTCCGCGTATGTTGATGTTTCTGAACAAGGTGGAGAAAAACTTCTGCTGTTCTTCTTCCGTAGTAGTTGATGGAACGATATAGGCAAAACCAAAGGAAATTCTTGTTAAAGAAATCATCGTCCAAATGTTCAAGGCTTTCATATTTTTCATGAGGACATTTAGCCATAATTTCTTCCTTGCTATTACCTTTGGCCAATAGCTCTTTAAAAGTCCATTCTATCATATTTTCCTGTTCTTCGTCATCCGAGTCATCATCGTTTTCATTCGCAAGGCTTTCTATATTCCCAGATCCTGCCTCCTTTTTGGGGAAACGTTCGATGTATGCCAGGAGTACGGATGTAAGTCTCTGCTGACCATCAATGATTAGGTTATCTTGTCCGTTTGCTGTTTTATAAGCTCCGATAGTCACAGGAGGAATGAATTGTTTTTTTGAATGAGTCAATTAGGTTGGTATAGTCATCTTTGTTCCATACAAATGTACGCTGATATTCAGGCAACACTATGTTGCGTTTTAGTATCATCTGTATCCAGTAGGCTAGTGAATACTCGCCATAATATGTCCGGTTATTATTCATACTTCTCTTATTTTATTAAAAAACATTAAAAATATCATTAATAGCAAATATTTTAATAATCGGATGAATGCCGAAATGAAATCTTTTTGATTGTATGGTGCTTTATTGCTATTTTAGAAAACTATAATTTTTAGATAGAGTTTTATTTCCGTTTACTTAAATTTTGGATAGGAAGCAAAAGCCTATGTATAATTCAACGCATAAGATTCATATTGTATTTCCAAGGTAGTCTCTCAACTCTGAAAGAGTACTTTCCATATTCTCAATTGGCAATTGTTTATTGAAATCTGCGTTATGAATCATGTTATTTCTAATTCTTCTAATATTGTTTAATTTATATTGTAACTCTTTATCATCTATGTACTTTATAAGGGTGGATGGCGCAACAAAATTTTTATCATTGTGCGCCTTATATAGATGTTTTAGCTCGTTCTCAATATCTACCCATTTGAGCATAAATTCTTTAAAATATTCAGCAGAAATATCATTTTTTCTAGCAATATCTGAAAATAATTCTTTTTTTAATCTCACTGCATATTGATTCAATAGGATCATTTTCTGGATACAAATCTTTCTTAGAAAACATTCTTTCAGAATCACCCCAAAAGTCTGCATTATTGGGAAACCTAAATTTAGCTATAAGTCGGTTATTCAAATCAAGTTCTGATTTTTCATCATAGGATTCACTAAATTCATCTTCCCCTATGAGAAATCCTTCTTGAAAGTATGGTCTTAAAGCTTCCGGCGGAGCAATGCTAATAAGTCGAACATTAGTTAAATAATGTTCTGAATTAACAGATATTCTATTAGTATAATATGGTAAACCAAATACAAAAATATAACCATAATTACCATCATTATCTAATGAAGCAAACGAGCAAGCGACTTTTAGCGATTGTGTAACATCTATTAAAGGGGTCTCAGTTACTTCATAATGTTGAAGAATACTCCATTGGATAAGTTTTTTCGTTTTAAAGTTTTAGCGATAAACTTTTTATTAGCAATGCTTTCTACTAACAACTTGCTGGCAGAATGCAATTTATCCCATCTGAATCTTAATTCTTCTGAGCTTAACGGTTCGCCTCTGTATATTGATGGATAAAAAGACGATTTGCCAGTTTTATTTTTATAATCGTTTTTTGCCCTCTAAAAATAATATATAATCTTTATTGGCATATGATAGTTTGGCAATTATCCTCCTCAGTTCGCTATATGTTGAGACATCATAACTGGCAACATTCTTTGCTGTTATACCATTATTGTAAAATTCACTTGTTAAATGCGGTTTATACTTCTCATATTTATCCCCTGTTATAAACTATAATAATACTTCTTTATCTTCTTCGCCATCAGCTTACGTCTTTCTGTGAGAAACTCTTCATAATCTGTATATTCCATTTGTAATATAGTTTCAGGAATACAGTTTTGCTGGAGATTCTTGAGCAGTAATTCTTTATCTGTTATGTTTCCATAAACAGCAATTCCAGTTTCGCACTGTTCGAAGACTTTAGAGAAATATATATTAGGAGAATCATCTCGCACAGCCTTATTAACCTGTGTGTCTAAATATGTGTGATTGGCTATCTGATTATATTTTGACTTCTCATTTATTCCATTCTTAGTCAAGTATTTTTTAGGGAAAATATGATGTACATCACCAATTACAGTTATAAGGTCATTGACTTTGTATCCACATGTAAACAAGGCATCATCTGCATCATGTATTTGAGATGCCAAATAAAGATTGAAGTACGGACTATTTATCACAGAGGTTTCAAGATATTGCACCAAAGCTATATCCCAGAAAGTATCGGAAAGATTCGCAGCTTCCACTTCACTAAAGTAGTTTAGAAACCCTCTTTCTTTGATACGTTTTATATCCATATCCATTACGGTTTCTGGCGATGTTATATATCTACTTGTCAAAGTAGTCATTACATACCATTTAACCACATAATGCTTGATTTGCGTCTTGTCTATATTTGGATCAGCATTCAATAGTAAGTATAGAGTGTAGGCAAAGTCAAGGGTCATTTGAGAATTGATTAACTTGCTGGCAATGAATCCTGCTGACTTGATGGCTAGAACAAAATTAGAGAAAGTATATTCATTCATAAAATCAATGACACCACTCGTAAGTTGTCCGAATGAATTCTCTGCTATATCTTCTTTATATTCGCGTGTTTCAAAATCACGTCCACCAAGTAAACTTACAAGATCTTTCATCTTAGCTCTACCAAACTTATACATGAATGCTATACGCAAAATATCATTATAATCCGGATCAAAGATTTCCTCACGATCATCCTTCAACCATTTCAGTTTTGAGGCAAAAATAGAATTCATAAATTCTTCATCTTTGATCATATCAGAATACCATTCTGGTTGAACGGATAAGTGAGAGAAGTAATCGATAGCTTTTCGAAGCATATTGCCTCCATAAGTAACATTAGCAGCTATTTTAGACATAGCGAAGTCTGCCTGATTTAGTTTTGCTCCTTGACTATTAATACGAATGAATATTTCTGTAACTTCATCAATAGTCAATTCTTTATCAAGCATGATAACTCCGATTTGTCTGTTCTTTATATCCAATAGTTGCATCAGAATCTTATTTAAAGCGCTGCCTTTTATCTCTTGATTCTCTTCGCAATAATCGTTGACAAATTGCCACATATCAAATGTTGGTTTAAATACCTCTGCGATATCGGCAATCCATCTTTTATCTTTCAAAATAGCGTTGTCTTGCACCTTAAAGCGTTCTTCATCGTTTTCCGGATTCGCCAATGGATTAAAGGCAATTTTAACACGCTTTTTCTGAAAGTCGGCATTAATAATGTCCATCCCCATAATGGCAGTCATAAGTGCAGTAACACGTTGCTGACCGTCAATCATAATTTTCTTTCCTTCAGCAAGTGTACCATCTTTGAGCCTGATATTTGGACTTTGAGAGATGATAAGATACCCTGTAGGATAACCAGTATATAAAGAATCTATCAGATCTCTTACTTGTTTTGGCTTCCAAACAAAAGGACGTTGAATTTCAGGAATCGCAATTTCACCTGATTTGATAAAGTTCAGTATTTGCTCTAAGGCAATATTTGATGCATTATATTTTTCAGTCATGTTCTATTCATTATTTAGCTAAATTCTGTTTCGCTTTCTCCATCATTGTGATAATATCGAAATGCAATTTCATAATCTCATTATAATTCTCTTTGTTCTGCGGTATATGAATATATTTAAGATTTTCTGTTATAGGATACATTAAATCTACATAATCATTTGTTTTTAAGAAAAAAGAGATTTCATTATACAACTGTTGGTATCTGGTTAGTAATATATTACCAGGTGTAGCTTGCAGATCATCACAAACGATGGAACTAACACGTGCGGCAAAGCCTAGTAAAGACTTTTTCTACCACAGATAAAATACCGAATGCATTTGAAATACCTGTTTTAGATAAATGTATTTCATTTGAAATGGTCGCTCTATATAATTCTAAATCTTTACGTTGCTTTTCAACTTGATCAATTTGCTGTTTCAAGTTACGTAGTTCAAAAAAACTTGTAATCTGAAAACCAACAACTATTGTAGCACAGATACCAATTAATGAAGCTATAATCCCTATGTATGAATCAGTCGTTATAGTTCCATTATTTTTTATTTGCCCCCAGAATGTCAAAGCGACACAAGTTACACTACTTATTATACAAGTAGAGGTGAGTATAATATTATTTTTGCAAGCCATACTTATTATATCAAATGTGTCACATTAATTTTTTTATACTTATTTCCCATGCCAAGGGCAAAAGCCATCTGGTCTTTAATAATCAATTCACCTTTTTGAAGCCCTGCTATTGCTGTCCTGATTTCTTGAAGTTCCTGGCCACTCACGCCAAACAAGTCTTTGATGACCTTATCGTCAATAGTCTGCTGCTTCATAATCAGAGGATACTGAGCATTGGCATAAAAGTCAAAACCTTTTGATTTGAAACTGCTCATATTCTGAGTAGCAAGGATAATACTCAGACCTTTATTTCGGCCTACAGCAATTAGATTACGAAGAGGGCGATTGTCAAAGTCAAGCATATAGTGAGCTTCATCAATAATAGAAAAATGACGTATTTGTACAACTTCGTCATTTACTGCTTGCTTATCCAGTAGCTCATAAATGTTGTTAAGTTTAGACATCAAGAAATACACAATAGCTTTGGCAATAGGGCCATCTTTGGGATATCCATCCATTTTAATGATGTAGCTGTCATCAATCAAGGAAACTTTATCTTCTGATTCAAAGATATGCGCATTAACCAATTGTTTCAGAACAGAAGAAATACTATCATCATTATTTGCATCTTTCATTCGTGATTGATAGCATTTCAGCATTAATTCAAATGAAATAGGGGCACCATTTGTTGATTTATAGGCTTCTACAATAGCTTCACTAAGACGGTTGTTCATGTTGGCACTCGCACTTACTCGGTCTATAGAACATAAAGCAGAAGACATTTCTGTAGAGTACAGATTAATTTCATTGATAGAGCGTCCAGTGAAATCCTTAAATGGAGTAAAAGGCAATGGCTGTGTCAATGGATCCAGAATACAAGAACGGTCCACATCGAAGAGAGATAACCAATGGTTATTCTGTATATCGCTGAACTCTCCTTTGTAATCAAACAAAAGGAAGTTCACGGGATATTGTGATTCTGTGGATAACATTCTGAATTGCTGAATCAAGACTGCCAGCAAATTGGTCTTTCCGGAACCTGTAGCTCCCGCAATAATAATCTGTGAGTTGGTAATGGAACGACTGTTGATATCCAAAGTTGCTTCCATTTCTTCATCACCATAGTTACCAATCAGAAGATTCAGAACTGGAATATCTTTTGCCATGGCTACTTTGTTGTTTATGGCGTATAAGAAGGAATCCAAGTTATTGTCAGCCATCAGATAGTCACGTCCACGAAGCATTTCTGCTGCTATAATTCGAGAAAGGGTGGCGTTTTGAGTCCAATCAATGTTCAAGTCTGCGTATCTTAGTTTTAACAATGCTGAATATAAGGTGCTTAAATCATGCATTGTGAAAAAACTGGGAGTAATTCTTATGGATGATACAGACAATTGTATGTCCTTGTAATCATCCATGGAACGCTTTGTAGGCAAACTTAGTCCCACGATGAAGCAGATACGCATTACCTTATTCTGATTCAAGTTTATACGTTTCTCCCGATCAGCCGTTCTCGAAAGATTGATTTTTGATTCAATCAGTTCCTTGATTGGATTGATTGCATCAAACAATCCTTCCATTTGGCGCGTATTTGAAAAATTTATGATGCTCATTTCTTTTACTGATTAAGAGTTAAACCAAAATAACCGTCTTCAACCGTAGTATTCTGTGCTTCTACATTGCGATGAAGTGTATAGGTTTTGGAAATAAACGGTTCCAGTTTGATGTAGTCGCTGTCTGTTCTGATTTCAGAGGTCGTACAAAGCAAAATCGTTTGTTCTGCCAATTGTGGAAAATATTCTTCCATCAAGGCATCACGACTTTCATTGTCAAGAACACCCATTACTGTATCAATCATTACAGGTGGATTATAATCTCCCAGGTTTCGCAATACTTTCAATAAAACTTGGATAAAGATTTGTTTGGATGCAGCATTAAGCTGATTCAATGAAATCTCATTTCCGGCAGTATGATAGAGTTTTATATTGAATTGTTCAATGCTGTCGGACAACTCAACTTTGGCTACATGGCCTTTGTATGAAACAAGTAACTTGTTGAGCTGCTGCTGCATTTCACTTTCAATCTGGGCTTTTTTCTTCTTCAGCAAACTGTCTGCAATCTTTTCAAACAGAGGTTTAAGCTTGACCAAAGTGTCGAATTTAATATCGGGTTCTTGCTGGATTTGTACATCAAACTGATGAATCCGTTTCTCAAGACGTTGAATGTCTGCTTTCAGTGTCGCTTCCTGACCTTTCAGTTTCTCTATCTGTTTTTGAGCGGCTTCATAATTTTGAATTAGATATTCGTTACCACCAGCTTGCGTTTGCTCCAAGGTCTGTTTTTGAGAACGTAAGTTATCCAACGTCGAAAGTTGAATCTCCAGTTCCTGGCGCTGGCGGTCAAGTGCAATGAACTGATTAGAGCCAGTTCGTTTTACCAAGTTAGATAAAGCGGTTACTTCCGCTTCGTCAAGATAACCAAAAGGATCTTCTTTATTAGTGCTATTTTGGATAGCTACAATATGAGATACAACCTGTTCTTCATCCACAGATTCACTGCACAGTGACAAATCTTTTAAGTAAGTTATAATTTTGCTTGTCACATCTTTCAATGTTTCCAACGGATAGGCACCTGTATTCTCTTTCTGAAGCTGTTCCTTTATGTGCAGGATATTATTGATTTCTTGTGCCAGGTTTGAAGCTAATTTAGGTAAGAATAAATCAATTTCTATGTTGTCAACAAATGCTTTCAGGTCCTCAGCATAAGTTGCTGCACGCTTTACAATATCGTCAATTTTACTGGCAAGCTCCTGTATCTTCTTGTTAAGGGCAGATGCTTCCTGAGCACCGTCTTTTGCCCGTTTATATTCCACTTCTACTGACGCAAGATACTTATATTTTGTATCTTGTTCTGCTATACACGTATTTAAGTCTGCGGTCAACTTGTCTTTTTGCGCGCATAGCTCATTATATTCCTGTGCTTCTTTTTCTGCTTCAAGACGTTGCTGTGCCCATTCCTGTTGTAGTTTTTCAGCGGCACGCTTTAACTGAAGGTACTTTTTGAAGCCCAACACATTCTCAAAATTATCACGAATGGTTTGGGCAAATACATTTTTCTTCAGTAATTCACTCGATTGCATTGCATCAAACAAGAAATACTGACTCAGTTCCTGAGGCAAATTGGCTTTGATAATTTTATTGATCTCCTGTTCTGCTTTTACCCGGTCTTTGGGAGCAGTCATCGTACCGTAAACATACATGTTCCCGTTCATGTTCAGCGATACGCTTTCCAATGGCTTTCCTTGCGGATTTAACTGATAAACACGCTTTAATATGTACTTCTGTTGCTGACCGAGTACTTTTCCCTACAAATAGTTATCTGTAAGGAAATCTCAGGTTTGGCTGTGTTTAAGGCTCCCTGATTGAGCAATTCCATGAAATGCTCTTTGTTTTCAATTTTCAGACCATAAAGAGCTCCGTTTATGGCCTCGAATAAAGTAGTCTTACCGCCACCATTTGCACCGCCAATCAGAATAATAGGGCGATCATCATCGACTGTCAAATCCAGATCAAGTGACAAGTAAGTCTTATAATTGCTTATTTTAATTCTCTGTATCAGCATAATCGTATTTATTGACGTATTTTTTGGATTGCATTACGGATGATGTCTTCCGTTTCATTATCACTCATTTCTATCACGTCAACCTTCTTGGCATGATAGGCCTTCAGAATATCTTCACTGAGCCATTCAAAGTCTATCCCTTCAGCTTCGCAAATAGCTTCTATCATAGCTAAGTCATCTTTGCGGATACCGTAGTGAACAAATTTCGGATCTATACCTTTAGCCATAATCTTTATGCGTTTTCAGGATAAAAAGCATCCCAGTTTAACAAATCAGTTGTATTCTCAATCGGTAGTTTGGAATATAGCCAGTTACTTCCATCTTGAATGATAACTCCTCCATAAAGAGGTGTATCTTTAGTTGAATATTCCTGGATATATTGCAACAAGGCATTATGCTTCTCCGGAGCAGTTACATCACTTCCGGCACTTTTCGTGTCGAAAAGATATACATGTCCATTCTTCATACGGATAACAAAATCAACGTAAAATAAAGATTTTCCGTATGCAATGGCATAATGTTGTTTTCCTTTGTCCCCATTCTTATACCACCAGTCAATCCATTGTGAATGTTCTTCCAAATATTTCACAAATTCCTTCTCTGGATTAGAAGCTTCGTTAAGTTGTACGAATGGCAACAAAGCATGATTTTTTGCAGTCTCAATATGATTGGTTTCACTGTCATAGACTCTTTCTTCCGGAATTTCCCAGTTGTATTGTTTTAATTCTCTGGCTGCCGCAGATCTTTTCTTTGCTCGCTCTCTTTTACGGGCATATGTTTCTAAGGCAGTGTCCAGTAAACGGTCAAATTTGGGTCTGTTATCATAATAAAGAACGACCTTCTTGGCATCTGTATCGAAAATTCCAAAATAGTCGGCGAGCATTTCAAGCAGATAGTTGGCTATTTTATCGGCTCTACCTTTACTTTCAAATTGATGTCCCTTACCGCTTATATGTGCCATAAATACACGGTCTATTTCAGATGCTTTACGGGCAAAGCGCACTTGATCTACCTTCAATATCTGTTCTTCATTCTGGAAGTGTACATCTTTCGGAATCTCCACATTGATTGTCTTGACATCCAAACGAATTGAATTCTTTACCCGCCTTCTGTTTTCATTTACTAAATCGTCATCACTTTCCGGCAACGGAGTAAATTCATCATTATCGTTTCTTAAAGCGGCCAATTCAGCGATAGAAAACAATCCGGCACCTCTTTCCAGTTTCCAGAATTCATCAGCTATTTCATACAATGTTTTCTTAAAGTCGGGGCCCAGATAGTTTCGTTCCACATTAGGGCGTTCTGAATAGTAAGCCGGTAGAGATACATTCTCAAGATTTTCACGTCTGCATGCCGTAATCGTATTTTTCAAGATATAGTCGGAATCGGCTGTGACAATCTGAATTTTATCTTTTGCAATGTCGGTATAAACATAACCGATATTAAGCTGTTCTTTCGGATAATGTTTCTGTTCCGGCATTCTCAGAATACGTCCTACAGTCTGTATCGTAAACTGATCGCTTTGCAATTTTCTGAAGATTAGCAGTACTGCTGCACGAGGGCAGTCCCAACCCAAAGCAATTGCTTCTTTGAATAGCAATACTTGCGTCATATTATCGGGCCGTTCCAGTCCGGCGAGATTCTCTTTTTCGTTGGCGAGCCATACGGCCAATAATCCATTTTCGGCGGTTATCCCGCATATAGCTTCCAAATAAGTTTTTACCTGTTCTGCGATAGCCTGATCTTCCGAAGTCATGGATTCCTTCACATCGTTGGGCAGCTGGATAAGTAATAGGGGATTGATTTTGACACCCAATTCCTGATAAAGCTCTGCCAACTGATTACGTTTTGCCAATGCTGCCTTAATCAGATTTTCGTTAAGTGTACGCTCTTCACTGAAATCCAGTTCTATATCCGGATTCAGCACGACTTCTTTCTTTATCATTTCTGCAGCAATAACATCCTGTCGGTAAACTTTTACTTTCTCATCAGGATGAAGCGTTTTTGGAGTGGCCGAAATACGCAATTCTACTGCAGGATTGATACGTTCCAGCACCGCAGCCGATTTATCGGCAGTCTTTGACCAGAACATGTGTTCCTCATCTATGATGGCCACAATGGGCAAATCGTATTCTTCTTGTGTCCGTCGTGCAATTTCATACAAAGAAGCAAAGCTTTCGCTTTCGCGTACCAGAACATTGCTTTCCTTGTTTACGCTTTCCCAGTTGACAAACAATATTTCTCCGGGTTGTATGCCTTCACTTTGCTCAATCTCGTCAAACATTACAGGACGAAGTTTCCGTGTTTCACCAAAAGCATTCTTTAAACTGGCATAACTTTGCAGGTGAAGTTTACGAGGTGCGAACCAGATATAGGCAACTTCCTGATAACGGCTGTCACCACGTGCTTTCAATTCATCGGTTATATTTGCCAAAGCCTGACAGGTCATGACTGTTTTTCCCGCACCGGTTGGCGCTTCAAACACAATTTTATGTCGTTTGCCACCGAGGTTTAACAGACGGATTGTTTTATCTGTCAGTTCATTGATAGCGTTCTGCTGGGTATATTTTTCATTATTCCTTTTTTTATTTTAAGTGTTTATTATGGAGTTACCTTTTCCAGAAGCAGTTATTCGAAATTTTCGAATAACTTAAACCACATATCATGTTTCTATCTGATATATGTTTATGCTTCCTCATCGTATTCAAAGTTCAACATTCCATTAAACTGCTCTTCCTCTTTTTTTCTGTAGTAGCCAAAACATCTTCTTCTGGGAAAGTATCTTTTTTCTTGGGCAAGATTCTTCGGTAAGTATTGTAGATAGCTTGTGGCAGAGCGCACAGTTTCACTTTGTCGCTGACATCATCAAACGAACCTTCCCAAGGGTCTTCACTGGGTGAGAACACATAAACCTTTATTGGTTGGGTTATATCCAGTCCGTAGATAATATCAACCAGCTCATCGATGGCTTCTTCACGATAAATTACAAGCATCTGTTTTTTCCCGTCATCGAAATAGCGGAAAACATCTTTTATAGGTCTTTTGCCCTCCAAAGGTATTTGCTCCTTATAAAGGTTTTCTCTTGATACAAAGCATATCTGTAGCAAGATTAACCAGTTTTCGCATATTCTGCATTGAGCGGCTGCGCCCAACAAATCCGGTACGGTAGTAGCGGAGATTATTTTTCGTTAAACCTGCAACCTCTTCGCCTTTCGCATTTGTATAACCTTGAATCACCCGTTTGTTTTTCGTTCGTAAGTAACTTCTTCACAGATGTTGTTTTCATTATTTGTGACAAGAATACATTGGCGATGACCTCTATCTTCTGCATTTAATTGCATAGTAGCGTGGAGGGTAGTTCCGCTACCGGCAAAGAAATCAAGTACATATTCGCAATTAGGAATAGCTTGTAATAAATAATGCATTATGGATGTGGGTTTAGGATAATCAAAGAGATTTTCTCCTAATATATTTTGAAGTTCTTTTTTTTGCATTATCATTTGAGAATCTATTGTCTATAAGCTGTATTGACTGAATAGGTTTTAATCTATCTTTTTTTCTACAATTTTATAGCTGTTATTAATTTTTTCAATATTAACTTTTGATAAGTTTTTGTATATATTCTTTTTTTCCGTTTTTGCCTGATTTTACGACAATAAAACCATTGTTATATCCAAAATCAAATAAGTCTTTACTCCATCGCCAGGCCCAATCTGCTCTTTTATGGTTACCAGACTTTCGTTTTTGAAGTTTTCATAATTTCCACCGGGGTAGAATATATCATTGCCTATTTTTATGGGATAATCTAAACTATCACTATAGGATAAACTATCATAATCCAAAGTTTGGTTTAATTTAAATTTTCCTCTCTCTTTATAAAACTCATCTACATTTTTGTATCCTTCATCGTCATGTGGTAATCCGGTTATTATGCATTTAGAGCTATCTTTGGCATATAATAAAATATAATCATGATTTTGTGCAATTTTATCTGTGGTTTTTCCAGAAGCTTTTGTTATTCTTGGTAAAATTGCAATAAAGTTCTTTTCGCCAAAGAAATTTGTATCATCCATTAATAATTTCAAATTTGCTTGTTCATTATCATCAATAGAAATAAAAATTACTCCGCGATCGGATAACAACCTCTTGGCAATTTTCAAACGACGGTTCATAAATGACAACCAATTAGAATGGCGATAAGAATCTTCCTTATCAACATAACTGTCATTGTATCTGAAATCTTTATTCCCTGTGTTATATGGAGGATCAATATAGATTACGTCAATTTTCCCTTCATGTGTATAAGCCAAGGTAGCAAGAGCTTCTAGGTTATCGCCTTCAATCAGAATATGATTAGGGGCGTCTTTATCTTCACTGAGGATGGCACGTTCCGGAACCTCTGTCAAGATGGGCAGTTCGTCGCGAAGGCGTTCTTCTACGTTTTCGGGTTTATCTTCCCATACCAAACCATAAGTTTTATTCTCTCGTAGCAAACTTAACAGGGCACTACGTTCCTTATCGGTCAGTCCTTCTAAAGTGTTGATACGTTTTATAAGATCGGCTCTATCATTACTGTTCATAACATTACTTGGCTTTACTGTTTTTGAATTCTGACTAACTGAACATCGTCACGTGTCGAGTTCAGCAGTTCTTTAATATCTACCTCCAGAACACGTGCTATCTCCAATAGTGTTTCTAGTCCAGGTTGTGATGTGTTTGTACACCATTTTGATACCGTAGCAGGGTCCTTGCCCAATTGTTCGGCCAACCATTTGTTGGTCCGCTTCTTCTCCACAAGCACAACCTTGATGCGGTTTATGTCTTTTTCTTTTTCCATAAGGATTTTCTTTCGTTCTATGCAAAGATAAAAAAGCCTATCTATTTTTCATCATTTCAATAGGACTATTTGCAATATAAATTGCGAATTAGTTCAATATTATTTGGAATAGCTTCTTGCAATAAGAATCTTTCTCTACTTTTGTATAATAACTTGAAAAATTAATATTATGACACCAGAAAACAGATTAAAATATATAATACCCCAATTTGTAAAATATCAAAATGTTGATGATCTGTTAGAGAACAATAGTCGTCACTCTTTGTTTGATGAGAAGAATAATCTATCAATTGACAAATTGCTTGAAGAAAACTTTGTTTGTATTGTAGGAGAGCCTGGAATTGGTAAGAGCAGATTGCTTGATGAGGTTAAAGAGAGAATCTCAGCAGAATCATTTTTTTGTAAGGCTTCTGAATTTACAGATCTATCAGCACCAAAAGAGAATAAATATTGCATCATAGATGCTTTAGATGAAGTCGAAGGAAATAAATTTTACAGTGTACTGCAATCAATCAAGCATTATAAGAAAGAAAATCCAAAAGTTAAGGTGCTGTTTACTTGCAGAAAACATTATGTAGCTTCTTATGCACGACATTTTGCGGATTGTAATCATTTAACATTCATTGAGATATGCAGATTAGACAAAAACATGTAATGAATGTTATAATCGGCAACTGTAACTGTTCTGAGGCTACATTAGAAAATATAAATAAAAGCCCTAAATTAAAAGAACTCATAAATATTCCCAGATATTTGACATTCTTACTAGAATATATCAAACAAAAAGGAGAGTGCTTAAATATTGGTGAATTATTTGAATATATGATTGTCTGTTCAATAAAGGCTGCTATAGAAGCTCATAAAGGAATACAAAATACCGAAAGTATAAGAATCCTTCTTCAGCGACTCCTGGAGAAAATGGCATTCGTTATGGAGATAAGCAGAAAAGACCAAATTTCAAAAGATGAGTTATACACCATACTTGACGAAATAAAAGGCAATATGACGCAGATGTTCATTGCTAATTTCGATTTATTGTATTTTGAGAGTCGTATATTGAAGGATACGGATGGAACATTACAATTTGAAAACACTGAACTGCAAGAATATCTTGCAGCAAAGGAATTATGTAGGCAAGATAATATAGAAAGTGTACTTTATGATGTTGCTGTACATAAAGAACTGAAAACATATATATCCTAACTGGTATGATGTAATCCCACACATATCATATTCGAAAGATAGTATTCACACTTTTATCAATGTATTTAAACTTATTATATCATACGAATCAAATCTGGAGAATGAATCATTTAGAAATTTATTAAAATACATAGATCCTTCTGTCCTGTCAATTCAACAGAAAGAAGAACTGTTTTCAATTATCTTTGAACATTATCAACGTGTACCTGCATATATCATGTGGAAAAGTTCTATGAGTAATTTGTTACAAGAATGCTATACAACAAATTGTGATACTCAAATAATATTATCACATGACAAACTCAACAAAATACAATTATCCAATGTTACTGTTACTCTTGATGCAATTGTTGAAGCGAAAAAACATAATGACAGCATTTATAATCATTGGAGGCAAGCAGCAAATTACTTAATAGGAACTGACGATAACGAAAACAAACTTGCGGCCTTAAACTTGTATAATGCACTTAAATGTGTAGACGAACTTATACAATTATCAGAATCTTACAGTTATTTTACCAAAAAACTAAAGAAAAGTATTGTGAAATAACAGGATATATGAGAATTGCAGATAATCGTGTTGTTGATTGTTGGTTGAAAGATTGTTATATAAGTAACCCTTATGCGATAAATGCCATCTTATATATAGAAGATTTACCTACATTAATTTATGCATACAACAGAATTATAGAAGACAGAAAACTCTATGAGTTTTTTAATGAAAAAGGATCATTGTCAGTTTTTTATGATTTACATTTAAAGCAACAATTTGATATTGCCTGGAAAGGGAACACCGAAAGCAAAAAACTAATCATGAGAATTATAGCGAGTTTTATATCTAATCAATCATATACCACTCATAGCGAGATTAATGCAATTATTAAACAAATACTGCTTGATGAAACAGCTGGAAAATTGTTTATTACTAGCTTTGATGGTATTTGGGATTTAGAAGATTTATTTAGACGTTTTGATGCAGAACTTATTGATATTGAACTTATATCATCTTTGGATAAGTCATTATCAGAAGCACAAGTAGAGCCTTGGGATATAAATGATATTCTTACTAATCTTATTAACAAAATCAGGAATGATAAAGATAAGAAGGATTCTATCGCCGAGTACGTAGAGCGTTATGCCGAAACATTTGAACGATGGGACCAATAATCCTCAAAAACAGAGGGTAGGAAAGTAAATTATCATGATCAACAACTTGTTAAGATTTATGAAAACCTTTCAGATCCAGAAGTATTAATATCTGATAAATATGAAATTGCATATAAATTGTCCAATAATACTGAATTTGTGAAAGGACAAGATCCTCAACCTATGATAGAAGTTATCAAAGCATTTTTCGAAGAACTTGATTTAGATCAAATGATATTAGAAAGAAATACTCCAAATTCATTCACATTACCTCGGTCTTTGCTTAAAATTCCAGCTTTTGTAAAAGTTCTATACAATTTGGGCTTTCTTGATTTACTAAAAGAATATAGAATCATTTTAATCAAAACATTACCCAACATCCATATTACGAGTAATTATGACAACCATGAAATAAAAGAAATATACAAGTCTGTTATTGGAAATATCAGTAATGAAGAGAAAAAAACAACTTGTTAAATGGTGGGAAGGAAAGAGAAGATGATTTTATGGACATTAGTCCTGATGATATATGTACTTGTATCAGCGATTACGGTATAGATGCATTATATTATAAACTGGAAGAGTATGTAGAACAATATATCAAACATCCAGACCTAGACCATCGTATAGCTGCTTCCAGTGCTTTAGAAATTATATCGAAGGGTAACTATGGTTGGGGTATAGACAGGTACAAAAAAATGTTTGATTCACTTGAAGATGAAAGTATTACAAGTATAAAGATGCAGTGTAATGCCATAATGATTGAAAAGTTTCAAGATTCTGAAGCTATTGCTTGGCGAATTGATTATTTAAAAAAGAATATCGTAATACCTTCTCGCAATGAAACAGGTGAACTTCATCCAATATCACATGAAGAATTTGAAGTCCTTAGCACAACTCCTCACATGTTCAGGTGCTTCATGGGAATAAAAGAACATGAATTTTTAGAAGAACAAATGCTAATATTATTCGATTGTGGACTAAAATTATGTGTAAATCCTGACACCATACAATATGCCTATTATCTCCTTAACCAAACATATCTTTTCTTTGTTAATCTGCATAAAATTAATTATATCTCACAGTTGAGAGGAAAGATAGAGGCACTTAATGCGACAAATGTCAGTTATATGGCCACCAATATCATGAATAATGCCGAGATGCTGTTCTTGAATAACGAAAAGGCAAACATAGGTAATGCTATTAAACAATATAACAAATGTATTGAGGTATCCTATTTAAGTATTAGGAATGATGGTGATTTAAAACGTTATTTTGACCTAATCTATTACGAAGTGCAAAAAGATATACAGGACCAAGGCATATACACATTGGTTCGTCCGGAAGCATTGAGCGAGGATTTCATTCAAAGAGAGTTGAAAAACACCATTATAAACAAGTGTTGTCAAATGGGTTTGGAAACTATTCGAGTAGACAGAGAAGTTGCTCTTCAAGATAATAAGCGTACAGACCCTTTCTCATCCGATATGGTTTATGCAATCCAATTATGGTAGAACTTAAACTGCTTCATAATAATGAAATTCAACAAGATAAGAAGCGTCATAAATATAAAGACAAATTTATTCAATATATTAATGCAACAAATCCTTGCTTGTCTGTATTTTGGGTATTTGATGTTCACAAGGGTGGAAATCCTTCTAAATTCGATGAATTAAAAGAAGAGTACAAAGATATAGTCCACACTTCAGTTTTATTGACAGATTGTAAATGTAGTAGTATTGAAACTGGTATGAGTGAAAAATAACTTATAAAACTGGCAGCAAGCATAGTCTATTCAATAGATTAAGGAGAGGAAAATCCTCTCCTTAATAAAGAAATCTACGTTACACCTCCAACTCCTTCAACGGCAATCCATAATTATATTGTCTGAAAAATCCTCTGTGGATAAGTTTCAAACCAAGAGTTTGATAATACTTGTAGTCATCATCTTCGGTGCAGAGGTATTTGTAACCATAGCGCGGAGCGTACTCCTTGAAAAAGCGGGCAAGGTCTTTCAGGTTTTCCTGCTGGTTTCGTTTGAAGTTGCTACGCACAATGATAATGCTCCAGTCGGGATAGTGACCTACGCCACAACTATATTCCCAGAAACGGATGTATAAATCCATTTCGCCTACATGGACAGAAACACAAATGCCATTGGCGTTATGCATGACGGAACAACAGTTTCTGTAACCGAATCTCTCGCACAAATAAAGATTGAAATCGTAAATAAAATCGGAATAGTTCATAATAATTTGAATTTTGATGGTTAATAAAAATTTGATTATAGACTGAAACATCGCTTGCGTTTCGGTTTCTTTTTCTTCTTTTTAAGCCGGTTGGCTTGTATCGCTTCCTCCGTATCATAATCTGTAGGAGAGGGGGGGAACAATCCCAGACTGATGCCGGAATGATTCTCCTGTTGGTATTCATGCCGAGCTTCCTCGCGTATGGTTTCTGCCTGTGCCTGACTCTGGTTCATGGTAGCAGAAAGAGCGTTATATCTCAGCTCCTGATCAATGTTCAGAAAACTGAACTGGCGGTCAATCTTGGAACCGCTAAAGGTCTGTTGGTTGCATATGAATTTGACACCCTCCATCTCGCCAGTCGTGCGACTTAGCTTCCATTGCGTATCAATTCCATATTTCCGTAAAGCCAGTCGTAGTTCACTCCAGCTTCGGGCATTAGGAACTTCTCGTTTCAAGGCATGATAGATAAAATACTTAACCCTATCGTGATGGCGCAACCGCATGAATTTGACATGTTCTTTTCCTTCGGCAAAATGCAAGCGGTAACGGGCTGTCAGCATTTTGCAGACTTTTTCGTTCCTGTAACGGTCGTTCTTGTCGCTGATGGTGCGACCGTCATTATCCACCCGGTTGTAAACGATGTGACAATGAGGATGGTCACGGTCGGTATGCCTGGCGATGATGAACTGCGTGTTCTCGATTCCCATCAGTTTCATATAGTCGTGGGCGATCTTCAGCATCAGCCCATCATCGTCACGGATGCGGTCTCCATCTTCTGCGGAGAAGCTCAATGATATATGACCGACCGTGTTCTTGACCTTGTCGTTCAGTAAAGTCTGTAACTCGAATTGCTCCGCTATTTCTTCGGGCGAACCATAGACACCAACCGCTTTCAGCAGCCGCGATTTATCTTCTTTCAGCACATAGTTTACGCATCCGGAAAACGATGTGCCCTTGACAATTTTACCTATCATCCTTGAGCTGTTTTATGAGTTGTGAAATCTGTTGGGCGACGGTCCGGCACTCATTGGCTCGTTTGGCCTGGTTCAGGTTCGTGCTTTCGCCAATCAGTTTTTGGATGATGTCAAATTTTCTCTTGTAATCCGTTCGCGCACCGTACCGTGTTCGATGAGTGAACGCACTACTTCGCTTTGACTGCGTTTACTGCGTCGGCTAAGTGCTCTGAGCCTGCCGAACTGCTCGTCTGTAAGACGGATTGTAACTGTATTTTTCTTGTCCATAATATTTGCTTCAGAGATTAATAATTGTGACCATCGGGAGCAGTCTCACCGTCTTTTTTGAGGTGAGCAAGTGGCCGGGAAATGTAATACACCGGCATAAACTTGCTCCAGTGAAAAAGAAGTGAATCAGACATCTGAAAGTCATCGTTTGAAAAGTCCTTCCCGTATGTTGAACCGTTGCTGAAAGACGGTGCTTTCTTCACATCGACGAGCTGCAAATCGAAAGTTTCGACCAGCGTTTTTAGGGCCGGATTCAACACGATAAGACGATTGAGAATAGCCTCCTTAGTTTCTTCTCTCAGCAGAAAATCGGCGATGTCATAACCTGCATCCCGTTCTTCTTTTGTTGCGTTTCTTTCCATAAAATCGAAGAGAGAAACCTCTATTCCCAGGTTTCGGATCATCTCCATTTTACTGTTCCAATAGTCGGTCGCCCCTAGGTCGGGGAAGAGCAGAACACGTCGGTTTCTCAATACGCTCATGGCATCCCGATTGAACGCTCCATTCTTTCCGCCCGAAGCAATCCAGAGATATTGTGGCAGATAGAAACTGGATATCAAAGCGCTTTTCTCACTTTCCACAAGGGCAACCGGACGCTGCTGGTCAGAGGACAAAAGGTGCTCACCAAAAAGGCATTGCCGGAGGTTGAAATTCTTTTTCTTAAAGGGAATGTACCCACGTAATGTAGTTGTGCGGCTCTTTAATCCGTCTCCCGTTTTCGGGATTGTAGAGCATCACTTTTCCGGTTCGTACCCGTCCGGAAATATCGACCTGCCAAAAGACCGTAGCTCCCGGCCAATGTTTCGAGGTTCCCACATGGTAGCGTAACATCAGCTCTTCGGTAGCCTCCTGTCCGAAATGCAAACTCAGGAATTGAAACAGCTTGTTCGTGTGATACAGCTTCAGGGACTGCCTCATGATTTCCGGCTCAATGAATGAAGGCGCAGGCGGCAGACTGATGCGTGGCTTTGATCTCGGCATAACCTCTTCGATCAATCGTTCTTTGGCCATCGGCCGGGTGCTGACACCTTTGTATGGTTCTAATGTGAATCTGTAGTTCATTTTTCTTTCTGTTTGGATGTTACTATGCACATTTTCGCAACTTCACAACCCCATCGGTTGCGAAAATGTGCATAGTAACAGGTTTATTACTGTATTCTCCATGATTCTCTTTTCTGAATAATGTTCCGATGTGGCGTTTTTAGAAACATCTTGAAAGCATGCTCTTTCATCCCGTAGCTTTCAGCAATGCCGATACCTTCTGCCGTTGTAAACCTCTGAGGCAGGTTCAGGTAGATGTTAACGTCTGATAAAAATGGAACTTTGTGTACTCTTTGATTGAAATCGTGGGCTTGGCATTGAACACCGAAAGCCAGAACTGTTCTTCCGACAATTGTTGTAACGGTTGAGTTCTTGAACCAGGCCGACAATAAAGTCGGCAAAGCAGGAGGAATCCTCTGGGATTTTGGGCATGTATCAGGCTCAATCCTTCGGGAGTAATAAACCAAGCAGAAAGCGTCTGCGCACGGAGCCTGGAAATTCATTGACAACTTCCATGCGTTCCTTTTTTCATACTGGACATCGTGCGTCATACTCGGCATACAGCTTCTGATATTTCTGATTCTGACAATAGTCGTGTTCAATGAATGTGGCTGGGAAAGCGAAGCTCAGCGGATGACTTTGGTAACCAGGGCGTCCAATCAGTGCCATGTACAGAATGGGACTTTCCAGCCAGTTGCGCTTCACCTGCACCAGATGGGGAGTTGCCAATCCCACGGCAATGGCCGCAAGGATAACCGCAGCAACATAATCCGCAGGATAGCCCTGACAATCGTGCAAACTGCTGATGATACGCTGAATCCTGATAGGAAAGACTTCTATCGGGAACTCACCGCCAGTTTATCTTGACTCCGATGCGCACAGCCTCGCCGA